>Ga0182024_10002888_pt1 | contig 41804 bp, 39 predicted proteins | sample P32metaG_FD_120480 | JGI IMG/M metagenome (GOLD analysis project Ga0182024, IMG submission 120480) | Permafrost microbial communities from Stordalen Mire, Sweden - P3-2 metaG (Illumina Assembly) | ecosystem: Environmental > Terrestrial > Soil > Wetlands > Permafrost | place: Sweden: Stordalen... | reverse complement strand
TCCTCAGCCTCCGGGCCAACTGCCGTTGTTCCACCGTGAGCCACGCAGCCATCCCCACTCCTCGGTCGAGTCCACGAGCCTTGATGACTCACCGAGAAATTGCGCGGACCCCTTGAACCCGCCCCCGAAAGACGCTGCGAACCAACGACAACCAACGACAACCAACGACAAACGTCAGCGCAGGTCAGGACAGGTTTCGAGCCTGTGACCAGGCCAGTCGCGACGGCCCGAACCGCCCTTACAAAACGCGACGCGAGCTGACTCGCTGACTCACAAGACTGGCACCTACCCGACGACTATTCGAGCCGCTGCTCTTCGGCATTCTCGACAAACGCACGGGTGACGCGGTCAGCTTTCTGTCGTCGGCTCGCCACGAGCAGTGGGCCTGCACTGGGGAGCCCTTTCGACTTGAGGCGCCGGTTGACCGACTTGGCCAAGCTGACGTAGGGCCGGTAGTCGACGGGTGTGCGGCGCCGCTGCTCCTCGGGTGGCACTGGCGGCGTCGGTGGCAGCACCAGGTGGCTCAGGTCGGGCAGGTCCGTGTCGGGTCGCGCCGTCGGCAACGTCAGGAGGCTGTGGAACGGCTCGGCGGCCTGGTCGCGGGGGCCGAGCGGGTCGGCTTTGGGCATGAACACGCGGCGGAGCGTGGCGGGGATGCTGGCATGGTCGTGGACGACCTGATCGAGTGTGGCGCGGGGGATGAACGGCGAGATCACCAACGCGGGGACGCGCACACCCAACAGGGTGAAGTCGAAGGGTGCGGCTTTGCGATGCCACAGCGAGCGAAGGATACGAGTGATGCGTCCAGGCTGGTCGTCGGGGCTGATCGTGTGCTCGGGCGTCACATGGTCGAAGGTACCGCCGTGCTCGTCGTAGGTCACCAACAAGATTGTGCGTTCGAAGAGCCCGCGGTTCTTTCGCAGGGCCTCGTAGACGGTGGCGATGAGTTGGTCGGCTCGTGAGAAGTCCGTCGGATTTGCGCTGTTGTAGTGGGCGTAGTTCTTGTCGGCGACGATGTTGTTGCCGGGATGCTGGTTGTCGCTAACCCCGGTTCCGTCTGGCGACGGGATGAAATCGACGGTGTGCAGTGGGGGGCGATGGTTCGGCTCGATGAAGGTGTAGTTGGCGAGGTTCCCTTGTTCGACGTGGTCGGCGAAATCTTTGAACTCATACCAGTTAGCCCGACGTTCCGACGATTCCCACAGGGCAGGAAACGCCCACACCTGCGGAGTGTCGTCGTGATAGATGCGCCATGTCTTGCCAACGCGCTCGAGCACTTCGAAGATGGTGCGGTTGGTGTAAAAGCGCGGATAGATGTTCGTCTCACCGTCGGAGGTTGCCGCGTGCATGAAGTTGCGGTTGGGCCAGGTCTCACCGGGCACGGACGAGAACCAGCGGGTGCACAGAGCGAACTCGACTGCCAGCGCACTTAAGGCGGGCACGCTCGACGGCTGGTGGCAGCGCATGATGAGCGGCCCGCGACCTTTGATCGGCGGCGCGACATGCGAGAAGAACTTGCCGACCAGTGCGATCAGCCGTCGCAGCGCGCCACCGTAGGTGGGCGTAGCCAGGCCTCGCCCTTTGGCTTCGTAGCTCTGCACGAAGCCCTGGTTGGTCGGCGCCCAGTTCGGACCCTTCGGTGCGGCACCCAACTGGCGCATGACGGCGTCGTGGGAATGGTCCGGGTCGACGGGCAGCACCGGCTTCGCGTCAGGCGACGCGGGCACCGCGGCGGCGCCGTTCCAGCCGGAGCAGGAATGGCCGGCGGCCCCTTCCAAGCGCGGGTCTGGATGTTGCAGATAGCCGAGCAGATGGTCGAACGACCGGTTCTCTAAGGCCAGCACGACGACATGATCGATGGTTGGCACGGTCAGCCGTTCAAGACGTGGGAGGGGTAGAGGTTCACGGTCAGACTGCGGCGACCGGCGCGTTGATGACCGGCCGGCAGGTCTGGTTGCGCACCGCTTTGGCGGTGCGGCGCTGTCGGGTGCGCCGCAGCCGTCCCGGCATCGTCGGTGGGGTAGTGATCGCTTCTGCGGCCAGGTCGGCGTAGGCCTCGTTGCGCAACCGGTCGGACAGCGAGTTGGTGGTCGTCTTCAGGCGGGCTTGGAGCGCGGCGCCGGACAGGCCGAGTGTGCCAAGCGCACCGAGCAGGCTGTTCAGCCAGGCCGAACCCTGGCTGACAGCCAACAGGGCGACCAGTCCGGCCAGAGCGGCGAACGACACGAACCCGACCAGCAGCTGGGGAAGGAACACGCGGACAGCGCGCAAGGTCGTGCGCCAGTTCCTCAAGAACGCGCCCGGTTGGATGAGCGTCTGCGGGTTCTGGTCGAGCACCAACAGGCCGTACCAGCGGCGAACCTGCAGGTACAGCTGACGGACGGCATCGGCCGCGTTGAGCCACGCCGGGTCGTTGACGACGACATGCCAGACCTTGAGCGAACCGGATATGGCCGGCGCTGTCAGCGGCTCGAAGTACGCAGACAGCCGGCCGACCAACCTGGTGAGCTCGGCACTGCGGTCGCCGAGCAGCAGCTTCCACGACGCGGCCGTCGCGCCGTCGAGCGCCCAGAACGACTCGGAGAGGGCCCGTCCCAACTGGTAGCCGGTGTTTTGGCTGTCGGAGGCGGCCGACAGGTAGTTCTGGATCTCGCCGTCCCAGGTGCAGATCCATTCCGCCAACGCCTCCCAAGCAGCGTGGGCGTCCCCGCCGGAGGCTCGGGCGGTGTGCACGTCGTTGATCAGCGTCGTCAACCGCGCCAAGTAGTCGGTGTGTGCGTCACCGAGGACGTCGACGTGCAGGCGGGTGGCGAGGTACGCGACGACCGCCTGGGCTTCGGCTTCTTGGGCGGCTTCGTCGCGTTCGACGCGCAGCGGGAGCGCGTTTCCGCCGGTTGGAAAGGTGGTCGTCGGGGTCGGCGGCGGGTCGGGCCGGTTGCGCCCACGAATCTCGGCCAACGTCCAGCCGAGTCGTAGAGCGGTGACGACGAGGTCACGATCGGCCGGTCGCGTCATCCCGCCTCCCCCCGGATCCCCGCACACGCACGTGGCTGAGACGATGCTGTGCTGTACGGCGCGCCGAGTCAAGTAGGAACTGCTCGTAGGCGCCCGTGCCGTCACGTTGCGCGAGCGAGCCCGACACTCCCGTGTGACAGGTGCTCCTGGCGGACTGCAACCAGAACGAGGCAATTCGGTCGTCGGTCTCTTCCCGATAATGGGCGGAACGCCGTTCTTCGCCGCCTTGACGGCGGCCGAGATGTTGTCCTCGATGGGCGACGTACCTGACGTCAGTGTCATGGACTCAAGTGTTCGCCTGCGTTGTCCCGATGTCTTCCTTGGAGCGTGCTGGGGCCCTTGAGCGGGGCGGTGCGCGATGGTGCGGATCTCGCTACCAGGCAGGCGGATCGGAGCTCGCGCGGTCGCCGTCGCCTTGACGGATTTGGTGATGCCATCACCTTCGAAGGACGGATCAACCCAAGTGCCGAATGACACCGCGTCCAGTTACACCGAAGATCTGACAGTTCCCGCCAGGAACCGAATCTCACACCTGGTCGGGGGTGCCCGATGTGTCCCCGACAACTGGCGTGCGAGCCGGGCCAAGCCTGGCTAAACAGGGACTGAGTGCATGGGTGGTTTCACGATTGCCTATGGAGACGGCGGTGCGCTGGATCGACCCCAGCGCGATGACAACCACGTCGCAACGAGTCGTGAACGGGAGTCAACTGCGCACCGGTCGTCAATCTGGCGAGTTTGGCAGTGCCGTACAAGCCGACATGAGGAGGACGACATGGGACTGAAGCCGCACACGCGCACCGAGAAGGGGCGCTTCCGGGAGGAACGCAGCGATGCGAAGGCCAGGAATCTCGCCCAGACGTACCCGGAGTTTGAGAAGGTCCCGCCCAATACGACCTTGGGCCAAGTGAAAAGGCGGTTGGGCACGTCGAGCATGGCTGATACCCGAAAGGCGCTGCGAACCGAGCAACGCAAGCATTAGTGCCTAACCGTTGAGCGTTTCCCAGCGCATCCCGCCCACGGTCCAAGTAGACGGCGACGCCGGACAGCTGCGCACTGGACCTACCGCACTTGCAGGGCGGTCATATTAGGCGCATCCGCGTGAAATGATGTGGGATGTGAAGCAGCGAACCTGGGATCTTGATTGGGAGCAGCGCCGAGAGGGTGTTGGCTGTTTGATCTGCGCGGAGGGTCGGCCGGATGACAACGGCAGCGGTGTTCGATTCTTCGAGGGCCGTACGAGTGATGCCTATCTGCAGCGCTCCGCGCCTGCTGCTGGATACTCGCTCGTGCTGTGGCGAGGGCGTCACATACCCGATGTGAGCGAGATGGCTTCCGAGGAGGCGACCGCGTATTGGCTTGAGGTGTTACAGGTGGCCAGGATCGTGACGCGGGTCTTTGAGCCCTGCCATTTGAACTATGACCTGCTCGGCAACCTTGTACCGCACGTGCACACCCATATTGTCCCTCGGTATCTCGACGACACATCGCCGAACATGCCACTCAAACCGTGGGAGCCGGTCCTGGTTGGCGAGAGCGTGTTCGAGGGCCAGCTCGAACAGCTTCGAAAGGCGACTGGCGAGGCGGGCTCGCCAGGTGTGGACTCGGTCTAGCCGTGCACGTTCATCGGCTTCACCTCACGACGACGCATCCGGACCCGTCCCTGCCCTGGGCTGACGGAGATGCGGAGGTGTACGCCTATCTGATCGAGCATCCCGACGGGCTCATCCTGGTCGACACGGGGGTCGGGGAAGGCAACGAGCTCATTGATGCCCTCTATCGGCCCGAACGACGCGACTTGAGCGAGGCGATCGCGAGGACCGGACACCGGCTCGAGGACGTGGCGATCGTCGTCAATTCGCACCTGCATTTCGACCATTGTGGCAACAATCGCCTCTTTGGCGGGGTGCCGATCCTGGTGCAACGGGTCGAGTACGAAGCCGCCCACGAGCCCTACTACACCGACCCTTCCTGGGTGGACTTCCCTGGCGCCTTCATCACCCAACTAGAGGGCGACCACCGCATCGCCACGGGTGTCCGGCTCCTCTCGACGCCTGGGCACACACCGGGTCACCAGTCGGTGCTCGTCGACGACGACCAGGGGAGCATCCTGCTCGCCGCCCAGGCTGCGTATACGGTCCGAGACTTCGCAGCGTCTGAGATCGGCGAGCGCAACATGGCGACCGAGGACAAAGCCACCTGGCAGGCATCGCTCCGCCGACTGCACGGGATGCAGCCTCACATCACCTATTTCAGTCACGACGCCATGGAGTGGCGTCCACCACACCCGTAGCGATCACCCGCAGCGGTCGTGCACGCAGACGGAAGAGTGCATCGCAGACGTCGGCGGGGCTCTTGCGGGGCCGGCCAGCGGCGCCCATCCCGATACCAGACACGAGAGCTGCCGCACGGTCCCGGCCCTCTTGGTGAGCGTTTCGCGTGACCAGGCGTGCCTTCGTCGTCGGCGGGGATAGTGATGAGATTCGAGGTCGGGCTGTCGAGCGGCGACGACCAGGGACGGTCCCGGCGTGGGCTCGATGCGCGTTGCGTAGGCGCGGAGCGTTTGTCCGCGGGACGCGTCAACGAGGAATTAGAGCTGATGCCAAGCGTCTATGGCCGGTGTTGTCCCGCCTGGCCAGACGTAGAGTCGGCTATGGCGTTCTTTGAGCCGCCGGGCCCAGAGCCCGAGCCGGTCGTGCCGGCGCCGTATAGCCCGCCGATCTGGACGGGGCCGTCCGAGTTGGTGCTCGGAGCCTGGGTGTCGGCTCAGCGGCTGTTGGCGAAGACCGACGGCGTCGCGGTCGTGCTGCGGGGCCTGTGTGCCTATCCGAATGGGTTTGAGGTTCACGTGAGCTTCTTGGGTCGACCTCCCCAGAACCCTCAGTTGCACCAGCAGTTCTTCGCTCGCTTTCACGCCGGACGAGGGCCCCGGTTCGGCTTTGAGTTCAGTGACGGCAGGCGAGCCGGTCACTCAACCCGGCTCGGCGGGTTCAACGTGGCGAAGGATGAGAATGGAATCCCGACCGAGCCGGTTCTGATGCCCCGAGGCGGCGGCGGTGGAGGCGGAGAGTGGAAGCAGAGTTTCTGGGCCTGGCCGTTGCCTCCCCGGGGCCGGCTCGTGCTGCATTTCGACTGGCCCGACCAGGGCATCGAGGACACCACGGTTGAGCTCGACGGCAGCGAGCTGCACCACGCGGGGGCGAACGCGATCGAGCTCTGGCCGACCGGGCGTGAACCCGTCGCTGAGGCACCGGGGACATCACCGGGAGGAACGTGGCAACAACTTGTCTCGTCGGGCCCTACGCCGGTCGTGGCCGGGGTCGGAGCTGACTTGCCGGGCCCGCCCGACTCCGCCGGCGCCGAGCGAGCAATCCGAGCAGCGTTCACGACGGTCTTCAGCGCCGCTCGAAGCGACCCGGTGCGGTTGGCGGCCATCGAAGGCGGAGCCGACCTCGGCTCGACGATGGAACAAGCACGTCAAGCCCGGGAACGCCTTCGTGGCACGACCAAGATGGACATCACCGTCGAAGGCATCCGCTTCATCGCCGAGGACAAAGCCGAGGTTTCCTTCGTGCTCGTGTTTCCCGTCGAGCCGCTCCCCCAGGTCCCCAGCAACGGCACTGCCGTCCTGATCGACGGAGCCTGGAAGGTCGCCCGCCAGACCTACTGCAACCAGGTCCAAAGTCTGGGCGTCGAATGCCCACCCGAGTCCCCATGAGCATCTGGGTCTGCATCTGAGCCAGAGAGCCGGCCAGGCGCGCGGCGACTCGCGATGCTGCATGTCGCGCACACGAGTCGATCCGCCATGGCAGAGCGACGGCACCAGCGGCTGTGAGGTTTAGCGGCCGCGGCCGGTGAGGCAGCCGCCGCCGTTGGTGCCGTGTGCTTTGACGGAGGTTCCTGGCTTTGTGCTGGGTAGGGGTACCGAGGACGGGCTGCAGGCTGTGGTGGTGGGCGTTTGGCGACGAGCTCGAGTTGGGGACTCGATGTGGAGGCTGTTGAGGAGCTGGTAGGCCTCGGGTTGGTCCTGGGTTGCGGTTTGGGGGGCGAAGCCGACGCCGATGGTGAAGGCGCGTCCGTGGTCGGTGAAGTTGACGTTCTGGGTGAGGCTGGTCAGGACGGGACAGCCCGCGAGGTGTGGGCTCGAGGCGACGATGGTTTGGAGTCCGGTACCCGACGTGGGTTCGAAACGCCGGGGTCGTGGGGGTGCGGTCACGGAGCCGATGGGTATCGCTTCGCGCAAGATGGAGCGGGCCCGTGGCCAATGTGGCACGGCGTGGGGTGTGGCGGTCTCTATCTGGTTGATGGGGCAGGCTGCGGCAGTGCCTGAGGAGGGTCGGTGTGTGCCGTCAACTGACGAGTTCGAGGGGTTTGTGGGGCTGGTGGAGCCGGGACTGCGTCGAGCGTTGGTGGCTGCCTATGGCGCTGATGTCGGACGCGATGCTGCTGTCGACGCGCTCGTGTGGGCGTGGCGAAAGTGGGATCGTGTCCAGAGCCTGAGGAACCCGGGCGGCTATCTGTATCGGGTTGGTCAAAGCGCGGCGCGGCGACACCTGCGCCGGGAGCGAACGGGGAAAACTGTCGCGTGGTCCGGTGGCCGGACCGGCTCTTCGGTCTCCGACTTTGAGCCTTCCTTGGGGCGAGCGTTGGCCACGCTGTCCGACCGACAGCGTGCGGCGGTGTTGCTGGTGCATGGGTATCACTACACGCTGAGTGAGGCCGCCAGCGTCATGGGATGTTCGATCTCGACGGTTCGCAACCACGCGGGGCGGGCCCTCACCCGGCTTCGCGAGGACCTGGGAGTAGTCGATGAGTGATGATCCCCGAGTCGAGCCTCGACTCGTTGAATATGCCGAGCAACTCGATCATCGAGCCCCGCCGGTCACCCCGGCAGAGGTTCATCGCCGCACGAGCGAGGCCCGGGTGTCAGGCCCGAAGCGATCAAGCGCTCGCCGCGCGATGCTTGTCGCACTGATCCTGGTGGGGTTGGTGACGGGAGTCGCTCTGGTCGTGGTTCCCAGAGGCTCGTCGCCCCAGGTCACAACCCCATCCCAGGGGCGGTCCGTTGAGGCGGGCGCGGGTTTGGGTCGGCTGTATCGGCTGACGCTGCGCGGGTCGGTGTCTGGCTTGACGGCCAGCCCCAGCGCAGGGCCGGCCGGACTGTGTCTGCGTCCCACGCGCGGCGTGTGCCGCGACGTGGAGGGCTTCGAGGACGCCATGCTCAGCGACCCGATGATGCCCAGACGGTTTGCGCTCGTGGAGACGATCAACGGGCTGGTGCTCTGGCGTCACTACGTCGCCGCCGTCGGCCCTGGGATCACGATGCAGCGGTTGCACGTTCGCGGTCACCTCGGGTTCTTCGTCCCAGCATCCGGACAAACAGGCGACCAGGTGTTCTTGGAATGGGACGAGCCACCCGGAGTGAGCGTGATCCTCTCGGCACCCGGGTTGTTGTTCACCAGAGCCGACTTGGAGAGCCTCGCCAACGCCCTAGTGGTCGAATCAGTCACCGTCGAAGTGGTCAACGCAGCTGCACCCGTTCTGGGAGTCCCACCTCCCGGTGAGTTCACGAACAAGACCCACGGCTACGTGCCAGCCATCAAGGGTTACAAACCTGGCGCCAACATGTACCTGACGTACCTCAGCCCGCCCAGCGGTCCCTGCCTCGGGCTCGGGCTGAACAGCGAGTGTGTGCCGATCCTGCACACCAACACGATCGGATACCTCCCGAAGCCTGGAGCGGGTTGGCCGGTCGGGATCATCGCCGGGCTGGTGCCACGCGGCACCCATGAGGTCGTTATCCGGCTCAGCGATAACCACACCATCCGTTTCTCGCCCGCCACCACAGGTCCTTCACCCCGACAGCGGTACTTTGCCCACTGGCTACCGAAGCCAACCAGCGTCGCCACCAAGATCACCGCCCGCAACAACCACGGCCACACGATTGCAACCGCTGCAGTCGTCGCGTCGCGTGCCTCATGACGGTCGTAACCGCGATCATCTCCAATAGAGGCGATCGCCCGAACCGTGACTGATGAGTTTGAGCGTCAGGAAGGGCGGGCGAGGCCTCGGAGAAGGTGGCTTTCCAGAGTGGCGGTTCTGGCGATACGGCGACGGGTCGTCCGAGACCGGAACGGAGGCGGCATCTCGCAGCAATTCAGCCGCCATCCGATGGCGCTCGTCGTGCGCGAGGTGGAGGATTCCGCGACGCAGGCTGGCGCTGTCCCAGCCGGAGAGCGCCGTAAGAAGCTCCACGGCGCCTCGGCGTTCCTCAACCCACAGCCAATGCTCCTCATCGTCCGGCGCCGGTTCCGGACCAAGTTCGTCGACCTCACTGAGTGCACGCTCGAAGAGGTCCCGACCGGCGAGGTCTCCGAGAGCGTCGGGGTTGAACTTCCTGGTCATGGCGTCGTTGAGGACTGTTCCGACAATGGGGCTCGCCACGCGTAGTACGTGGCATCGTTTAGCAGTTGCGCCGCTGCCTTGTCGCGCCGGGTCGGGCGGGCCTTCACCAAAGCGGCCCGTCGAAGCAGGTACGGGTCGAAGTCAGCCAGTGCGGCAAGCCGTCGCATGGCCTGCCTACGCCGGTCTTCCCACGGCCAACGTGGTCCGCTACAGGGCCGGGGGCCAAGCTCATCGACCTCGACCAAGGCGCGCCGAAACAGCGCTCGCGGCGGCCCCGCCTTGCTGCCCGCGTGCAGCGGCTTGAAGGCGGCCGGCACGTCGTCCTGGCTGGATGCCAGCGAGAGGTGAGAGCGGCTCACAGTCAGACGCCCGTCGCACCGAGACAGGGCCGCCGAGACTTGGCCGGCATCACAGCCGGTCGGCCGGGGAGAGCCGTCGGTGGGCATCACGTGCGCGCTCGTCGGCGGTTGACGCGGCGTAGCGACGAAGCATGTCGGGCGATCGCCAGCCGGCGATCCGCATGAGGTCTCCTTCAGCACCTCCCGAGGCCAGCCAAGTGTGGGCGAAGGTGTGGCGGAACTGATGGGGATGCAGAGCTTCAATGCCCACCTCTCGGCCACGCCGCCGGACCATTTGTGCAATCCCGGATTCGGTCATGCGGCCTCGGCGGCCCAGCCAGAGCCACGGAAGGTCAGCATCTGGCCGTCGGGCTCGCTCGCGCACGTAGCGATCCAACGCCTTGATCGTGCTTCGCCCGATAGGGAGCGCACGCTCGCGCCCCCCTTTCCCCATCACTGCGACACTGGCGTTGTCGAGATCGAAGCCCTCTTGATCCACACGTAGCCCCGCAACTTCGGCGAGGCGAGCCCCAGTGTCGACGAGGACAAGGAAAACAGCGAGATCGCGGCGGCTCTCGAAGTCGCGACCCTGACAGGTGCGCACCAGGGCCTGAAGCTCTCCCTCGTCGAGGACACGAACGGGTTGCTCTGGGTTCTTAGGCGGTCGCATCTTCGCCATAGGGGAGTTGGAGATCTCACCTTCATCAACGAGCCACCGGAAGAGCTGTTGGAGGCTGCGGTAGCGGCTGCCTGCCGTGGCGGGTGACCAGCGGGACAGGATGTTTTCGATGAAGGTCTCGATGTGCTCACGGCTGATCCCGTCCACGGCTCGGGGCATTCCGCGCTCTTCGAGGAAGTCGGTGAACTGTTGAGCCGCTTCGAGGTACGACTGCACGGTCCGGTCAGCAAGGTTGGCTGCGCGAAGGTGACGGCGCCAGGACGGGAGCAGCGAGGCGAGGGCGCCTACACTCATTTCGGCGGTCGCCGACGACATGCCAGAATTATACGCTGTAGTAGCGCTGTGCTGGGGCCCGGTCCAGCCCTCGCCACGCGAAACAGCAGGTCAGCCGCCTAAAACCAGCGCTCGTAGCTCAATGGATAGAGCATCTGACTACGGATCAGAAGGTTGGGGGTTCGACTCCCTCCGAGCGCGCTGACTTGAGGCGGGCGCCGCATTGCGCCGCCGCGGGGGCGGCGCATGGTCCCGACCCGTGCCGCGCGGCGACCGGGAGCTGACGACTCGGCGACGCCTGCGGTCAGAACGGAACGGCGCAAACAGGCGACGGCGCGGGATTCCCAGCGAACCATCCAGCGATCGCCGCGCGACGACACGCTGGCAGCCGGCTCAAGTACGACCCGGGGTTGTCGATATGCCTCTTGATGCGATTCTTGGGTTTTGGGACCATGAACGCGCCGCGCCGCCAGCGAGGCGCCGTAGCCGAGGAGAGGCGCGGGACGCCGCCCTGGAAGGCTGGGCCGGTCACCGACGATCGGGAGCCCGAGGCCGCCGACGAGGAGTCGGCGCCCGCCTTGTCGGGCCGGGTGCTGCTCGTCGAGGACAACGAGATGACCCAGCTCGTCGCGACGCGGATCCTCAGCAAGCTGGGCCTCACCGTCGAGGTTGCCAACGATGGGCTTCAGGCGCTCGACGCCCTCGATCACGGCGTGTTCGAGGCGGTCCTGATGGACTGCCAGATGCCTGAGATGGACGGCTATGAGGCGACGCGCGAGATCCGACACCGCGAGACCGCGTCCGGGGCACATCAGCCGATCATCGCGATGACGGCGGCGGCCATGGACGGTGACCGGGAGGCGTGCCTCGACGCAGGCATGGACGACTACATCACGAAACCGGTACGCGCGGATGACCTCCGACAAGTCCTCGGTCGATGGATCGGCCAGACCGAACGCGAAGGAGTGCCTGCCCGTGGCTGACGACACCACCATCCTCGACGCTGAGCAAATTGTGATGCTCCGAGAGCTCGACGCGGGCGACGGCACGTTCCTGCCGACGATCGCCGACGAATATGAGCGCGGCGCCAACACCCAGATCGACATGATGGGCCAGGCGCTGGCGGCCGATGATGCGCACACGCTCCAGCGCGCCGCGCACGGTCTCAAGGGCGCAAGTGCCAACCTGGGCGCTGCGGCGATGACCGAGTTGTGCCGAGCGCTGGAAACTGCGGGGCGTGAGGGAAGTCTTGACGTCGCCGACCTGCTGATCGAAGCGATCAGGTTGGAGCTTGAGCGCGTCCACGGCGCGCTTCGACAGGTGGTCGTGGGAGTCTGACCTGCTCGTCCTAGACCTAGTAGCTGACGACGACACCGGGCGCTCACCCCGCCCGGCCAGGTAGCCCGTCGGCCACGGGAGGCGGCCGATTCAGCGGCGGTGCTGCGCCGCGGTGAACTGGGCGCGCAGGACGTTGATCTGGTTGACGTAGGCGATGGTCTCGAGGGTGAGTCCTCGGCTGCGGACCGAGGTTGAGCCCTGAAGGTAGGCGCCCGTGCCCAGGCGCTGACTTCCGCCCAGCTCGTGGATGAGCTCGGACAGGTATCGAGCGGTGAGCCGGATGTTGTCGACTGCCCGACGCGGGTCGAGGTGAGGATCGTGTAGGAGGTCCCGGGCGACGAATCTTGAGGTGGCAGGGAGGAGTTGGCCGATGCCGACTGCACCCGCACCCGACGCCAGGCTGTTCTCCCACTCGGACTCGCGCCAGGTGAGCGCCATGAGTAGCGCGACGGGGACCTTGGATGTCTGGGCGGCCTGCACGAAGGCCGGCGCGAGGGCCCGGCGTGCCGTGCCCGTCACGAACGGGGGCAGCGCGACGGTGACGGGCTTGTGGTGTGTGGTGTGGTTGGCGCTGACCCGGTACACCAGGACCAGGACTCCGACCAGGATCAGGAGGTCCACGAGCGCGAACGCGAAGAGGGTGCGGCGGAGACGCCGGTTTCGGTCGCGCCGGCGGGCTACCTCCCCGTACAGGGTCTTGCGCCACCCGCGGGTGAGGCGCGTGTTGGGAAGCTGAGGCGGTCGGCTCGTCAACCGCGGCCGACGCCACGGAAGGCACGGGCCAGCAGGGGTGTACTTGCCGGGGCTTCGACGCGGGGCCCGCCCCGCCGCTCCGAGGCGAGCAGCGCGGCGGGTGCGGCCGATCCGGGGCGGCGATCGGTGGCGGCCGCGGGGCGAGCCGACGCGTCGGGGTTGGACCCGTTCGCCGCCGACGGCGCGAGATGCCGGGTCGGGGCGGCCGGCCCGGGGTGACTCGCGGGCTGCGCCCGCCGCGTGTCGCGCAGCTCCCAATTCCGGGGGGGCCGTAGCCGGTCGGCGTGACGCCAGCACAGGTCGCCCGCGCTGTAGCGAGGGGCGTCACCGACCGCATTGATCCAGACGATGCGGTTCAGGCCGTCGAAGTTGAACGTCGCGGCAGCCGGCGTGCTACACCCAGGGCGCGCGCACAGCCTCGCCATGAAACGAAGGTACCGGCTCGCCCGCTTCGCGCCGCGGATCCCGACCCGTCCGGTCGCCGGCCAGGACGCGATCCCGGCGTCCGATCGAGGGCCAGAGCGCCGAGGTCCCGGGCCGAGAGTACGGTCGCCACTGTGGCCGACAGCCCGGTCGACGGCGCGGAGGCCGATCAGCCGCGCCCCCGTCCCCGGGTGGGAGCCCCCGAGTCGCGAGCCGCGGCTGCTCCCGACGCTGGATCGTTCGCGTTCACCGACGCCGGGCCGTGGGTCGTCGAGCCGGACCAGCTGCGCTGGCTGTCGGGGATCGATGCGCTGCGGGCCCGCACCCGCGCCGATGTGCCCCGCCTCCTGGAGCGGCACCGCGTCCCGCCGCTTGGCCGCCTGACCCGGTCGGTTGCCGGCCTGGGCCGGGCGCTGGTCCCCTGGTATGTGTGGGAGAGAGGGACACCTGCCTCCCGCCCCGGGCTGGCCTGGCGGCTGCGGCGCAGCTTCGAGCGGCTCGGGTCCACGTACGTGAAGCTGGGCCAGATCGTGTCGGCGTTCGAAGGGCTCTTCCCCGACGAGCTGGTCTCGGAGTTCAAGAAACTCCGAGACCAGGTGCCGCCAGAGCCGATCGCCGCCATCCGGCGGGTGGTCGAAGAGGACCTCGGCGAGCCGCTCGAGGCGGTGTTCGCGAGTTTCGAGGAGACGCCGCTCGCCGCGGCGTCGATCGCCCAGGTCCACGCGGCGCGACTCCGAACCGGCGAAGAGGTGGTCGTCAAGGTCCAGCGACCGCAGGTCGCGACCTTGATGCACGAGGACGTGCGGGCGCTCGCCTGGCTGGCCCCCCACCTCATCGGGCGGATCCCGGTCGCGTCGCTGGCCAATCCTCCGGCGCTCGTCGAGCTGTTCGCGGAGCAGATCGTCGAGGAGCTCGATTTTCGCCTCGAGGCGGAGAACATGCTCGACCTGGCCCGCGTCTTCGCCGAGACCGGCCAGCGGGCCATGGTCGTGCCTCGCCCCCACCCGACGCTCGTGACGCGACGGGTGCTGGTGATGGAACGGCTGGAAGGTTTCGCCTTCGACGACGTCGAATCGATGCAGCGGGCCGGTGTCGACACTGCCGAGGTGCTGCGGGCGGGCCTAATCGCCTGTTTGGAGGGCGCCATGCTGTACGGCGTCTTCCATGGCGACCTGCACAGCGGGAACCTCCTCGTGGAACCCGGCGGACGCACGGTGCTCTTCGATTTTGGGATCACCGGCCGCCTCGCCGAGCCGCAACGACTCGCGTTTCTTCGGCTGTTGCTCACCGGGACCGCCGGGGACGTCAAAGGCCAGCTCGCCGCGCTGCGTGACCTGGGTGCGTTCCCGGCCGACACCGACCTCGACGCGGTGTTCGGCGACCTCGAGCTCGACCAGCCGGTCAAAGACCCGACGCAGATGGCGGCCACCGAGATGGTCGACCAGCTCCAGGATCTTGTGACGAAGCTCCTCGGGTACGGGGCACGGGCACCGAAGGACCTGATGCTGTTCGTGAAGAACCTGATGTTCCTCAACGCGGCAACGGCAACCCTGGCTCCCGACCTCGACCTCATCGGCGAGATCGTCCACATCCACCAGTACTTCTTGACCCACCACGGTGAGCGCCTCGCCCGCGAGCTCGGCGTCGACCCGGGCGCCTCGCAGGTCGACGTCGACGCCATCAAGGCCGGGTTCCTGGTGCCCGCCGACGTCGACCGGCTGACCTTCGCCGATCTCCAGGAGCGACGGCGCACCATCCTGCGCCGCATGGGCGACCGACCGTCCCGGCGAGGCTGAGGGGGTCTCGCGCCCCGCCCTGGCGCGCCACACTCGGCGGATGCCTGAACTGCCCCAGATGCAGGCCCTCGCCGAGCGTCTCGACGACGCTCTTCGTGGCCGGGAGCTCACGGGCTGGGAGCCGCTCGGGTTCACGGCACTGAAGACGGTCGAACCCGCCCCGGACACGCTCGTGGGACGGCGCCTGGAACGGGTGACGCGACGGGGCAAGTACCTCGTGTTCGAGTTCGAGGAGGGCCGACGGGTGCTGGTGCATCTCTCGCAGGCGGGCCGGTTGGACCTCGAGGCGCCGCCGAAGCGCACCCGGGGCGGGAAGCGCGGCGTCGTGCGGCTGCGGTTCGGCGACGCCGACACGGCGGTGCTGGTCCGCGAGTACGGCACGGAACGCAAGGCCGCCTGGTGGGTGCTCGCCCCCGGTGACGACGGCCCGCTTGCCCGGCTCGGCCCCGAGCCCGACGCGGCGGCATTCGAGGACCTCGTGCTCCACGGCACGGACCGGCGCCGGATCCACACGCTGCTGCGCGACCAGGCCACGGTGGCGGGCGTCGGGCGCGGCTACGCCGACGACGCGCTGTGGCGAGCCCGGCTGTCACCGTACGCGACGCTGGCCTCCCTCGACGCCGAGCAGCGCCGGGCTCTCGTCGCGGCGGTGCGCTGCGTGCTCGCTGACGGCTTGGAACGAGAACGCACGCGCACGGGGGGCCTGTCAGAGCCGAAGCTCGGCGGGCATTTCGAGGTCCACGGCCGGACCGGCACGCCCTGTCCCCGATGTGGCGACACCCTGCGGCGCGTCTCCTACGACGCGTACGAGGTGAGCTACTGCCCGCGCTGCCAGACCGCCGACCGGGTCCTCGCCGATCGTCGCCTGTCGCGCCTCGTCAAATAGCGCCCGCGCCCGGTGGCGGTCCGCTCACCAGCCCCGCGTGCCGGGCTCCCCCTTGAACGGGCCGAGCACGGCACGGGTGATCCAGCCTCCGTAGAAGCCGCCCGGCTGGGCAGCACCGCCTCGTCGTCGACGAAGCAGGCGTCCATCCGGCCGGGATAGAACGCGACGTAGCCGGCCATCGCCCGATAGTCGGCTTGCGGTTCGTCATAGCCCCACGCCGCGGCGGGCGCGAGGAGTTCGCCCCCTCGGGACCCTGTAGTAGTGGGCGGCGCCTTTGAACTCGCACCACGAACGGTGGGCGCTGCGTTCGAGCACGCCCGCGACGACGTCGGGAGGTGGGAAGTAGTAGTTGGGCGGATGGCTGGTCTCGAGGACGCGCAGCCCCTCCGTCGTCTCCGCGACCACCTCACCACCGAGCACGACTCGGAGCCGCGCCGGGGTGGTCTCGAGCCGGGGTGGGCGCGGGTAATCCCACACCGACTCCTGTCCAGTCGTGGTGGGATCGGGCTCGGGGCGCGAGGCGCCGCGCACCCGACCAGGATGCCAGGCGCTCAGCCGGTTGTGACTGGGCCCGTGTTGAGGACCTCGAACGCCGAGCCCGGCACGGACTTGAGCTGGTTGAGGTCGGCGTCGTCCCAGCGCGAGTCCGCCGCGCCAGAGATGTAGAAGTTCGTGCCGTTGTCGGCGACGATCATCCCGTACGTCTTCAACGCTTGGAGGATGACGAGCGCTTCGCCGTGGTAGGGCGACAGGTCGAAGCTGGCCTTGAGGCGGAACCGCATCCCCATCGCCGGCTCGTCGGGGTTGGTGTCCGACGACGCGAAGTGGCGGGCGGGTGAGACGTAGCCGGCCTGGGTGCGGTTCACGGTGAAGCGCAGCGCGTGGTGAATAGCGCCGCTGGCCACTTCGTCGTAGCGGGCGAGACCGGGGAAGATCGGCAGGCCGGCCGCATCGGCGGACGTCCATCCCGCGGGCCGCAGCGCGTCGGAACGCAGGTTCCAGGTCGCACCGGAGCCGGCGTCCCAATGGTCGCCGTCGGGGGTCGCGTCGTAGAGCTCGTAGAGCTGGCAGTTGTCGCGGTCGATGGCGATGACGTGCCGGTCGCTGCCGTTCTCGATCGGGGCGCCCAGCGGGACTGGGTACGGGCCGGGGTCGCTCTCGCCGGGGTACGAGGTGAAGTTGATCGGCACCTTCGCCTGCGTGCCGGGCACGGTCACGTACGGGATTCCGTAGGTGCCCCCGCCGCCGAAGTCGGCGTGCAAGAAGCCGGGTCCGTCGGCGAGGACCTGGTTGATGATGGCGTCGGAGTCCGACCGCACGGGAACGCTCGAGACGTCGGTGTTCCACGCGTTGTCGCCCGGGAACACCGGACAACTGGCGAGCGACCCGTTCTGGTCACCGTTCGACGAGGCCGGAGCCGAGGGCGGCGCGGACACCGGCGCGGACACCGGGGCGCACGCGGCGGCGACGAGACCGACGGCGAGGATGACCGAGGTCCGCCGAATCGGGGGGGTGCGCATCGCGGAGTATCGACCAGACCCCCCGGTTTCCTGAGCCGGCCCTACCATCGTCGGCGATGTCAGGTCTGTCGATCCCGACGCCAGCGTTCATCCCGAGCCCGTCGAACGGGACGATCAACCTCGGTCCGATCCCCCTCCACATGTACGGCCTGCTGCTCGCCGTCGGCGTCGTCGTCGCCGCGATGATGGCCGAGCACCGCTGGAAGGCGTGGGGTCACAACGCCCGCGAGATCGGCGACATCCTGGTCGTGGTCGTGATCTGCGGCGTCGTCGGAGCGCGCGCCTATCACGTCGCGACCGACTACCAGCTCTACTACGGCCATTGGATCCAGGTCTTGGAGATCTGGAAGGGCGGGCTCTCCATCTGGGGTGTCATTCTCGGGGGCGCCGCAGGCGTGATCGTCATGACCCGCCGGCGGCACCTCGACACGCTCGGGATCATGGACGCCATCGCAGCTGGCTTGCTGGTCGCCCAGGGAATCGGCCGGTGGGGTAACTACTTCAACCAGGAGCTGTTTGGGAAGCCGACGCGCCTGCCCTGGGGGCTCGAGATCGCCCTCGCGCACCGCCCGAACGGTTACCAGCAGTTCGCGACGTTCCAGCCGACGTTCTTGTACGAGTCGTTGTACTGCCTGGCTGTCCTCGGGCTGCTGGTGTGGGTGGAGCGCCGCGTCGCGCTGCGCCGCGGCCAGTCCTTCGCGCTGTACCTGTCGATGTACACGTTCGGTCGGTTCTGGTTCGAGAACCTGCGCATCGACCCGGCGCATCACATCCTCGGGCTGCGGGTCAACGCGTGGGTGGCGATGTTCGCCTTCATCGCGAGCCTGGCCTGGTTCGTGTGGCTGAAACGCCACGGCGAGGTCGACCCGCTGCGCTACCCGAAGTACGACGGGGATCGTCACGAGCCCTCGCGCTCGGACTCGGTTCCCGCCCGGTTGCCGGGAGCCGAGACCGAGGTGCCCGACGCGGGCGACACGTGAGCCGGCGGGGCGCTCGACGGTGACTCCAGTCACACTGCACGCTCGGCTGGGTGGGTTTCGCGTACCGTAGCTGGACCCCCAGGAGCGCCCGGTGACGACGACGGATCCCTCAACCCGCACCGGCGTCGCGGCTCGCGCCGTCGACGCCTCCAAGGTCTACGGGACGGGCGAGGCGGTCGTGCGGGCGCTGAACGGGATCACTGTCACCTTCGACCGGCGTCGCTACACGGCGATCATGGGCCCGTCAGGTTCGGGCAAGTCGACCTTGCTGCACTGTCTCGCCGGTCTCGACCGGGTCAGCTCGGGGCGGATCTTCCTTGGCGACGTTGAGATCAGCGCCGCGTCGGAGAAGCAGCTCACGCTCATTCGCCGCGACAGCATCGGGTTCGTCTTCCAGTCGTACAACCTCATCCCGACACTGACCGCGCTGGAGAACATCACCTTGCCGATGGCGCTCGCGGGCCGAAAACCTGACCCGGCATGGCTCGACCAGGTGATCGACATTGTGGGGCTTCGAGACCGGCTTACCCATCGTCCTGCTGAGCTCTCCGGGGGTCAGCAGCAGCGCGTGGCGGTCGGTCGCGCCCTGGCGAGCCGCCCCGATGTCATCTTCGCTGACGAACCGACGGGCAACCTCGATTCGCGCGCCGGCTCGGAGATTCTCACCTTCATGCGTCAAGCCGTCGACGATCTCGGTCAGACGATCGTGATGGTGACGCACGACCCGAACGCGGCGGGGTACGCCGACCGGGTCGTCTTCCTCACCGACGGCGCGATCGTGGATGAGCTCGCCGCACCAACTGCCGACACGGTGCTGGACCGTATGAAGCGCCTCGGCGGCTGACGGAACGCCGCCATGGGCCGCGTCACCCTCCAGACTCTGCGCGCCAAGAAGTTCCGGCTGCTCCTCACGTCGCTCGCTGTCGTTCTCGGAGTCGCGTTCGTGTCCGGGACCTTCGTGCTCACCGACACGCTCGGGAACGTGTTCGACAGCTTGTTCGTGACCGCCACGAGAGGCGTCGACGCGGTGGTGCGGGCCCGAGAGCCCTTCTCGGCATCGGGGCCGGGCACCGCCGACACGACGCGCCCGCCGACGCCCGGGTCGCTGGTCGGTTTGGCGCGCTCCACGCCGGGTGTCGTGGCGGCGCAGGGCAACCTGTTGCGCTACGCCCTCGTCGAAGGGCGTGGCGGCAAATCCATTCAGAACCAGGCGCCGGCCTTCGGGGCTGCCTGGTACCCGCCCCGTGGTCGGGTGAACGAGGCTCTCGATCTTGTGCCGAGCTGGCGGGGGGCCCGTTCGACGCAGCCCGCGGGTCCCAACGACGTGGCTCTCGACGTCAAGTCGGCCGAGAACGGCGGGTACCGGATCGGCGACCAGGTGCACGTGTCCTTCGCGAGCGCGCCGCCACGCACGTTCCGGTTGACGGGCGTCTTCCGCTTCGGTGGGAGCGACGAGGGGCTCGCCGGCGCAACCCTCGCCGCGTTCACACCCGCGACCGCCGAGCAGGAGCTCGCCAACCCGGGTCAGCCGCCGAGCTGGGACGAGGTCGACGTGCGCGCCGCGCCGGGCGTCTCCGAGATCCAGGTGCGGGACCGGCTCGCCGCCGCGCTCCACCAGGCCGGGGTGCAGACCCGTTACGAGTCGATCACGGGTGCGCAGCTGGCCACGGAGCAAAGCGGCAACGTCAAGAGCAACCTGTCGTTCTTCAACACGTTCCTACTCATCTTCGCCCTCGTCGCATTGTTCGTCGGCGCTTTCATCATCTACAACACCTTCTCGATCACGGTCGCCCAACGCACCCAGGAGCTGGGGCTGCTGCGCGCGCTCGGCGCGTCCGGACGCCAGGTGATGGCCTCGGTCGCCGCGGAGGCGTTCGTGGTCGGCGCCTTCTCCTCGATCCTGGGCCTCGCGCTCGGCATCCTGCTCGTCACCCCGCTGCGGGGGCTGCTCAGCGCCTTCGGGATCTCGCTCCCGACCGGTCCGGTCCAGATCGAGGCCCGCACGATCATCGTGGCCCTGCTCGTCGGGACCGGTGTCACGCTCGTCTCGTCGCTCGCACCGGCCCGGCGGGCCTCGCGCGTCTCGCCGGTGGCGGCCATCCGAGACCAGGCGCTCCCCGCGTCGTCGGGCCGGCGCCGCTACTGGTGGGGCGCCGCGTTCTGCGCAGTGGGGATCCTCGCCCTGTTCGACGGCCTGTTTGGCAACGCGACCGCGTCCCAGGCTGCCGTCACGATCGGGGCCGCAGCCGGGCTCGTCTTCATCGGCGTCGCCATGGTGAGCCCACTCGTCGCCCGGCCCGTCGTGTCGCTCCTCAGCGCTCCCGCGCGCCAGTTCCACCGCGTGACCGGAACGCTCGCGGAGCAGAACGCGATCCGCAATCCGCGGCGCACCGCGTCCACCGCAGCGGCTTTGATGATCGGGCTCGCTCTGGTGAGCCTGATCGCGATCTTTGGCGCCTCCACCAAGGCCTCGTTCGCCAGCGCCATCGACAACCAGACCCGCGCCGACTTCATCCTGTCTCCCCAGAAGTTCCTGCCGTTCAGTCCCGGCGCCGCCCAGGCGGTACGGGACGGCTTCGCCGCGGCGAGCAAGCAGCCGGCCACCGTCGTCGAGACCCGCAACGGCGAGATCGAGGTCACCGGCGTCCCGCACGCCGTGCTCGGCCTGTCGTCGGACTTCCAGCAGGTCGCCGACGTCCCGGTCCGTGACTTCGACCGCGCCGCGTTCGCGCGGGGAGGCGTGCTGATCTGGGAGGGTGTCGCGGGAACCCACGAGTGCGGACTCGACCAACGCGCGGTGTGTGAGCCCGGGTCAACGCTGCTCGTTCGGTTCCCCCAGGCTGGGACCGTTCCTCTGCGCGTGGCCGGGGTCGTCACCAACCGGAATGCGCTGCCCGTCAGCACCAACTACACCGTGTCGCTCGCTGGCTGGGAGCAACGATTCCCCCAGACCCTCGACGCTTTCGTTGTGATTCGCAAGCCCTCGGATGTCTCGACGGCGCAGGCGACCCGGATCGTGGATCGGGCCGCGCAGCGCTTCGGTGGGATCAAGGCGGAGAACAAGGCGCAGTTCAAAGCGAGCGAGCTGGCTCAGTTCAACCAGACGCTCGGCCTGATGTACGTGCTGCTGCTCTTCGCGGTGATCATCGCGCTCATCGGGATCGTGAACACGCTGGCGCTCTCGATCCACGAACGGACCCGCGAGATCGGCTTGTTGCGTGCCGTCGGCATGACCCGCGTCCAGCTGCGCCGCATGATCCGGGACGAGGCGGTCATCGTGGCGGTGTTCGGCTCCCTGCTCGGCCTGGTGATCGGGATCGGCTTCGGGGGCGCGATCGTGCAGTCGCTGCACGACCAGGGCATCGCGTTGACCGTGCCCGTCGGCCAGCTGGTGGTGTTCCTGATCCTCGCCGGGCTGGCCGGCCTCCTCGCGGGCTGGATACCGGCCCGGCGCGCCGGCCGGCTCGACGTGCTCCACGCGATCGACGCCGAATGAGCGGCGCGCTCGAGGCCAAGGTGGCGCTCGTCACCGGCGCGGCCCGAGGTGTCGGGGAGGCGACGGCGCGCCGATTCGTCGCGGAGGGAGCCCGCGTCGTGATCGCCGACGTGCGCGACGAACTTGGCCGCGCGCTCGGCGCGGAGCTCGGGAGCGCCGCCCGGTACGAGCACCTCGACGTGACGGCCGAGACGAGTTGGGCGGCGGCGATGGACGGCGTTCGGGGGGGCGAAGGACACCTCGACGTCCTCGTCAACAACGCCGGGATCCTGCGTCTGGGCACGCTGCTCGACACCGATCCCGAGACGTTCCTCGAGGTCGTGCGCGTGAACGAGCTGGGCCCGTTCCTGGGGATGCGCGCCGCCGCGCCGCTGCTCATCGAGGCCGGGGGCGGCTCGATCGTCAACGTCTCGTCCACTCAGGGCCTTGAAGGCTTCCCCGGTCTGGTCGCGTACGTGGCAAGCAAGTTCGCGTTGACCGGCATGACCAAGGCGGTGGCGCTCGAGCTTGCCCAGCACGGCGTGCGGGTCAACTCGGTGCATCCCACCGGCATCCGGACCCCGATGCTCGCCGAAGCCTTCCCGAGCGCCCCGCCGGGGGCGGGCGCCGCGGGCAGTCGCATCCCGATGGGGCGGCTCTGCACGCCCGAGGAGGTGGCGGCACTCATCTGCTTCCTCGCCTCGGACGAGGCCTCGATGAGCACCGGCGGCCAGTTCGTCATCGACGGCGGCTCGACCGCCGGTCCCCACTGAGCGCCGCTTCGTAGGATCTGTCCGATGGACACCGAGGCGCTCCGGGCCGAGGCGCGCGCCGCGTTCGCGGGACTCCTCGCGCCCCGCCGACTCGACCGACCCGCCACCGTCCTCGGTGCCGGCGCTGACGACCTCGCCCCGGGGCGGGAGTACCTCGAGGCGCTCACCCCGGACGGATGGGCGGTCCCGACCTGGCCCCGCGCCGTGGGGGGCCGCGACGCCACGCCCGCGGAGGCCGGCGTTATCGCCGAGGAGCTCGCCGGCTTCGAGGTCCCGGACCTGTACCCGTATCTCGTCGGGCTCCACGTCGTGGGCCCGACCCTGCTCGCGGTGGCGAGCCCCGAGCAGCGCGGCCGGTGGCTGCCCGTGATCGCGTGTGGCGCCGAGATCTGGTGCCAGCTGTTCTCCGAGCCCGGGGCCGGATCCGACCTGGCCAACGTGGGGGCACGAGCCGAGCGTGACGGCGACACCTGGCGCGTGAACGGGCAGAAGGTGTGGACGAGCCGGGGGGCCTACGCGCACCGCGGCTTCCTGCTCGCCCGGAGTGATCCCGACGTCCCCAAGCACGCCGGGATCACTGCCTTCTGCCTCGACATGCGCGCCCCGGGCGTCGACGTGCGGCCGCTCCGCCAGATGAACGGCGACGCGCACTTCAGTGAGGTGTTCCTCGACGACGTGCTCGTCGCCGACCATGACCGGATCGGGGAACCCGGCAGCGGCTGGGCGGTCGCCCGCACCGGGCTGGCCAACGAGCGGGGCGCGCTGGGAGCCGTGAGCGCCGGCACCGGTGTGTCGGCGACGCGACTCGCGGCCCTGGTCCAGGCCCGCGGCCGTGAGGCCGATCCGCTGCTGCGGTCGCGGGTGGCGGCGATGTACACGGCGAGCGAGGTCGCGCGCCTGACCCGGGGTCGGGCCCGGGCGCGCGCCGAGGCGGGCCAGGTCCCCGGGCCCGAGGGCTCCGGCGCCAAGCTGCGCGCCAGCGCCGCCTTCAAGACCAGCGTCGACGTCGCGCTCGGGGTGCTCGGACCCGCGGGCGTGGCAGGGTCGGACCCGGTCGCCGAGGAATGGCAGATGCTGTTCCTCACCGCGCCGTCGGTGTCGATCCGGGGGGGCACCGACGAGATCCAGCGCAACATCGTCGGCGAACATGTCCTCGGGCTGCCACCCGAGCCCCGCGTCGATCTCGATCGACCCTGGACCGAGGTGCCGCGATGACCGAGCCCTCCGCTGCGCCGGTGCTGCTCGACGTGCGCGCCGGCGTGGCTCGCCTGACCTTGAACCGACCTGACGTTGCCAACGCCATCGACCTCGACCTGGCCCGTGCCCTCGCCGCGGCCACCCGCCGCGTCCGGGCCGATCCCGCGGTACGGGTCGTGTTGCTCACCGGGGCGGGGTCCCGTTTCTGTGCCGGCGGCGACGTGCGTGGCTTCGCCGGCGTCGGCGACCGGCTCGGCGACCATCTCGGCGAGCTGCTCGGCGCTCTGCACCCCGCGATCGCCGACCTCGGCGCCCTCGAGGTCCCCGTGGTCGCCGCCGTGCAGGGCAGTGCGGCGGGCGCGGGGATCTCCCTCCTCGCCGCGGCCGACCTGGTTGTGGCCGCCGAGCGAACCCGGTTCGTCCTCGCGTACACCAGCCTGGGTCTCGTCCCCGACGGCGGTTCGACGTGGTCGCTCCCGCGCGCGGTCGGCCTGCGCCGCGCGCTCGAGCTCGCCCTCACCAACCGCCCGCTCGACGCATCGGAGGCGCTGGCCTGGGGTCTCGTCACCCGCGTCGTGCCCGACGACGAGCTCTCCGACGAAGCTGAACGTCTCGTCACCGAGCTCGCCGCGGGTCCCCCCGCCGCGCTGGCCGCCGCGAAGCGGCTCCTCAAGAGCGGACTGGGTTCCTCGCTGGACGAGCAGCTCACCCGCGAGGCCGCCGCGATGGTGGTCGCCGGGAACAGCGTCGACGGCCAGGAAGGGGTCGCGGCGTTCGTCGAGAAGCGCCGAGCCCGCTTCTCCCCGCCGACCTGAGCGCGTGCGGCGCCGCCGCGCTCACCGCGTCGGCGCGCGCTGCCCGGTCGGCGGCCCCGCGAACGCCTGCGCTAGGTCGATCCACTCCGCCGCGCGCGGCCCAGTGGTCACCAGCGCTTCGTCCGCGGGATGGCGCCGCTGGGTGACGACCAGGCAGAAATCCAGTGCGGGGCCCCGGACGCGGTCGGGCACCTCGCTCGGACCCCAGGTCCACTGGGCGCCGTCGGGGCCGGCGAGCTCGACGCGAACCTCCCCCGGCGGCGGCTCGAGCCCCCGGACCCGGTAGGAGAAGGGACGAGTGCGCACGCCGAGATCGGCGATGTGACGCAGCCGGGCCGACACCTCCGGCGGCCGGTCGAGCGCGTCGCGGACGTCCTGGCCGTGGGCCCAGGTCTCCATGAGCCGCGCCGTCGCGAACGACGTCGCCGACATCGGGCCGGCGAACCAGCCGATCCGGTCCCGGGGTCCGAGTCGGGCCAGATCGGCGGCCAAGTCGGCGCGGGCGGCCCGCCACCAGGCGAGCACCGCAGGGGCAGGCATGCCTCGACCCTGGCCGAGCAGCGCGTCGCCGTCGGGGGCCGCGAGCACCTCGTCCCGGCGGGCGAGAAACGCCGCCGGGTCGTGCAACGCGGTGCGGGCGAGATCTTCGCTGCCGGCGAGGTGCGCGACCGAATCGCGAATATCCCACCCGGCGGCGGGGGTCGCGCTGGCCCAGGCGGTCGGGTCCAGGTCGGCGACGACCCGGTCGAGGGCGTCCTCCTCGGCGCGGAGGTCCGCGAGCAGCGCCGGGTAGTCGGGCCCGCTCACACGATCCGGCTCTGCTTCGCGCCCCAATACCGGTCGCGCAGCAGCCGCTTGTACAGCTTGCCGGTGGGTTGTCGGGGCAGTTCGGGGTCGAAGTCGATCGCCTGGGGGCACTTGTAGTGCGCGAGATGCTCGCGGCAGAACCCGATCAGCTCCCGCTCGAGCGCCGGGCCGGCGTCGGCCATGTCGATCGGCTGCACGACCCCGTGCACCCGTTCGCCCATCTCCTCATCGGGGATGCCGAACACCGCCGCATCCATGACCTTCGGGTGGGTGACGAGCAGGTTCTCGGCTTCCTGGGGGTAGATGTTCACCCCGCCCGAGACGATCATGAAATCCCGACGGTCGGTCAGGTACAGGTAGCCGTCCTTGTCGACGTAGCCGATGTCGCCGACCGAGGCCCAACCTCGCTCGTCGCGGGTGGTGGCGGTCTTGGCCGGGTCCTTGTGGTACTCGAAGTGCAAGATCCGCTCGCCGGGCTCGAACCACACCAGGCCAGGCTCGCCGACCGGGCATTCGTGCCCGTCCTCGTCGAGGATGTGCACGACGGAGAAGAACGGCTTGCCCACCGATCCGGGGTGGGCGAGCCATTCCTGGCTCGTGATGAGGGTCGAGCCCATCCCCTCGGTCGCGCCGTAGTACTCGTACACGATCGGGCCCCACCACTCGATCATCGACCGCTTGATCTCGACCGGGCAGGGTGCCGCGGCGTGGATGACGACCCGCAGCGACGACACGTCGTAGCGGGCCCGCACCTCCTCGGGCAGCTTCAACATCCGCACGAACATGGTGGGGACGAACTGGGCGTGCGTCACCCGGTAGCGCTCGATCGCGGCGAGGCACGTCTCCGGGTCAAAGTGCTCGAGGACGATCGCGGTGGCCCCGAGGCGGGTCACCGCGATGCAGAACTGCAACGGCGCCGAGTGGTACAGCGGCGCCGGCGAGAGGTACACGGCGTCCTCGTCGAGCTGGTACGTCGTGGCGAAGCCGCTCAGCGCCGCCGCGGGATTGCCGACCGGTCTGCGCTCGAGCGTGTACCGGATGCCCTTCGGACGGCCCGTCGTTCCCGACGAGTACAGCATCGCGTGACCCTCGAGCTCCTCGGCGAGCGGCTCGGCGGGGAACGCCGCCACCGCGTCGTCGTAGGACTCGTAGCCGGGCGGGACGTCGTCGCCGACCACGAGCCGGGTCGTGACCGCGTCGGGCAGCCCGGGCGTCAGCTCGCGCAGCGTGGCGCCGAGCGCGCTCGAAGCGACCAGCGCGGTCGCGTCGCAGTCCGCGAGGATGTACGCGACCTCCCCGCCGTTGAAGTGGTAGTTGATCGGCGTGAAGTACAGGCCGGATCGCTGTGCTGCCCAGCACACCTCGAGGTACCGGTCGTTGTTCTCCATGAGGACGGCCAGATGGTCGCCGAAGCGCAGCCCCCGCGCCCACAACAGCTGAGCCAGGCGATTCGAGCGGTCGTCGAGCTCCCGGTAGGTGACCGCCACGCCGGAGCCAGCCAAGACACAAGCCGCCTTGTCCGGGTTCCGCTCCGCGTGCGGCGCGGGCCACATCAGGGTCGCTCGGGGTTGCTCGGCGTCGGGAGGAGTCGGTTCACGCCCGAGCGACGCTACTCAGGTGGGCGGGTCGGGACGAACGTCCGGGGCGTCACCCACCGGGTGACGAGCGGTCGCGGACCCCTTGGTCCTTGGCCTGCACGCGGGCGGCCAGGTCGTCGCGGTACCGCTCCAGGCGTGTCCGCAGGGCGTCATCAGTCGTGGCCAGCATGCGCACCGCCAGCAGGGCCGCGTTCGTCGCGTTGCCGATCGCGACGGTCGCCACCGGCACGCCGCTCGGCATCTGCACGATCGACAGCAGCGAGTCGAGCCCGTCGAGACGGTCGAGCGGCACCGGGACACCGATGACCGGCAGCGTCGTCCAGGAGGCCGCCATGCCGGGCAGGTGGGCGGCGCCGCCCGCGCCGGCGATGATGGCTCGCACGCCGCGCCCGGCCGCACTGCGCGCGTACTCGGCGAGCGCGTCCGGTGTGCGGTGCGCCGAGACGACCCGCACCTCGTGCGGCACCCCGAACTCGACGAGCACATCGATCGCGCCCTGCATGACCCGCAGGTCTGAGTCGCTGCCCATGATGACGCCCACGAGCGGCGCGTGGTTCGCCACGACTGTGACGTTAGCCTCCACTCATGCGCACACGACTCACCGACGTCCTCCAGGTTGAGCACCCGGTCATGCTCGCCGGCATGGGCGGCGTCTCCTATCACCGTCTGGTCGCCGCGGTGTCGGAAGCCGGGGGATTCGGAACCCTCGGTGCCGGCACCATGAGCCCCGACCAGCTGCGCGACGAGATCCGGGCCACCCAGTCGCTCACCAGCAAACCGTTCGGCGTGGACCTGCTCACCGCGCTGCCCGAACAGACCCACGAGGGTGTCGAGCTGCTGATCGAGGAGAACGTCCCCGTCTTCGTCGCCGCGCTCGGCGTGCCGCGCGACGTACTCGAGCTCTGCCACCGCCACCACGTCCTCGTGGTCAACATGTGCGGAAAAGTGCGCCACGCCATCGCGGCGGTCGAAGCCGGCTGCGACCTGGTCGTCGCCCAGGGCACCGAAGCGGGCGGCCACACCGGGACCGTGGCCACGATGCCGCTCGTACCCCAGGTCGTCGACGCGGTCGGCGATCGAGTCCCGGTCGCGGCCGCCGGTGGGATCTTCGACGGTCGCGGCTTGGCGGCGGCGCTGACGCTCGGAGCGGACGGCGTCTGGGTCGGGACCCGGTTCATCGCGACGCCCGAGGCGCGCTCGGTCGCCGGATACAAAGAGGCGCTCGTGCGAACCCCCGAAGACGGGACCGTCGTGAGCCGTGCCTTTAGCGGCAAGACCATGCGCACGGTTCGCAATCGGACGACCCAGCACTACGACGAGCACCCCGACGAGCTCCGGCCCTTCCCGGAGCAGATCTTCGTGTCGACCCAAGGGGGGTTCATGCACCTGCCGCTGGGCGACGGGGCGACCGGTGTCGATCCTGAGCGGGAGTGCTATCCCGCCGGCCAAGGGGTAGGAGCCATCCAAGAGCTCATCCCGGCCGGTGAGCTGGTGTCGCGCTTTGTCGCCGAGGCGGAACGCGCGCTCGACGTCGCCGCCGCCAGCCGCGTGTAACGACCGGTAACCGCGGTCGTCGGGCCGGGCCACGCCGGTCTCGGTGGGCGAGCCGTGACTCCCGCCGCGCGAGGCGCCGGGCTCAGCGGTCGAGTTCGGCCCGGGCGGCTTCCTCGGCCAGGTCGCTCTCGTACATCATCCGGACCAGCTCCTCGAAGGTGACCCGCGGCTTCCATCCCAGGCGCTCCCGGGCCTTCGCCGCGTCGCCGCACAGCACGTCGACCTCGGCGGGCCGCTCGAAGCGGGGATCAGTGCGAACGAAGCTCTCCCACCCGTCGATCTCCGCGCAGCGGAAGGCCAAGTCGAGGAACTCGCGGATGGTGTGGGTCTCCCCGGTGGCGATGACGTAGTCGTCGGGCTCGTCTTGTTGGACCATCAACCACATCGCCTCGACGAAGTCTCCCGCGTAGCCCCAGTCGCGGGCCGCCTCGAGGTTGCCGAGCGTGATGGAGTCCTGGAGCCCGAGCTTGATGCGGGCCAGCCCATTCGTGATCTTGCGGGTGACGAACTCCAGGCCCCGTCGCGGCGACTCGTGGTTGAAGCAAATCCCCGACGAGGCGTGCATCGAGTAGGACTCGCGGTAGTTCACGGTGATCGAGTGCCCAAACACCTTCGCGACCCCGTAGGGGGACCGAGGATGGAACGGCGTCCGCTCGGTCTGGGGGGTCTCGCGGACCTTGCCGAACATCTCCGACGACGACGCCTGATAGAGGCGGATCGGGTTGTTCTGGGTGCCGCCCACGATCCGCACCGCCTCGAGCGTCCGCAGCACCCCGAGGCCGGTGGTGTCCGCGGTGAGCTCAGGCTGACGGAACGACAAGGCCACGAAGCTCATGGCGCCGAGGTTGTAGATCTCGTCGGGCTGCACCTGCTCGAGCGCGGCGATCAGCGAAGAGAGGTCCCGAAGGTCGCCCTCGACGAGCTCGAGGGACGGGTTCTCGTCCTGGACCAGCTGGGCCTTCGGGTTGTTCTGGCCCCGCACGAGGCCGAACACCTGATAGCCCTTGCCGGTGAGGAACTCCGACATGTGCCGGCCGTCTTGGCCGGTGATTCCAGTAACAAGCGCGCGACGCACACCGTGGACGTTAGTGGCCGTGCGCCTCGTCGATCTGATCCCAGTCGGGCTCGAGCTGGTGCAGGAAGGCGCCCGTCCGCTCGGCCTCGTCGGTCTCCTCGAGCACCCGCGCCGCCCGCTGCAGCCCGGCGAGGGAGCGCAGGAACCCCCGGTTCTCCCGATGGGCCCACCGCACGTACCCCGAGCCCCGCCACCCCGCGTGGCGCAGCCGGTCCAGCCCCCGGTGGTATCCGACGCGGTAGCAGGCATACGCCTCGACGTCGTCGCGTGCCGTCTCGCCGAGGCGCGCCCACGCGTCGAGGAAACCCGGCCGCCGCGCCACCACCGCGCGCACGGCCTCGCGTCGCTCCTCCGCGGGGTGTTCCAGCGCCGTGTCGAGGGCGGCGAGCGCCTCGCCCGGCTCGGCGTCGAGCACGGTCTCGTCGAGCCCGCCGGGCCGCATGCTGATCGGGACCTGGTTCACGGGCGGACCGTACCTCGGTCCCGGCGGAGCCGGACCGGCTGGTGGGCCGGCGGGGGGCCGCCGGTACCATCGACGCCCGATGCCCGAGGCCACCACCGCTCCCCCGCCCGTTGCGGCGCCGTCCCCCGACGGGGCCGCACCCGAGGCGCCTGCCCCGACGGTCACCCGGCTCGTCCTGGCCCGCCACGCGGTGACGGCACAGACCGGCCCGCTGCTCTCGGGTCGCTTGCCCGGCATCCCGCTGTCCGAGGAAGGCTGCCGCCAAGCCGACCAGCTCGCGCAGCGGCTCGCGGGCCTGCCCGTCGCGGTGGTGTACGCCAGCCCCATCGAGCGGACCACCCAGACCGCCACCGCGGTCGCAGCCCGCCATGGCCTCACCGTCCAGCCCCTGGCGGGGGTCCTCGAGGCCGACTACGGCGAGTGGGCCGGCCAGAAGCTCACCGAGCTCGCCACGACCGATCTCTGGAAGGTGGTGCAGCGCGCCCCGTCGCGGGCCAGCTTCCCCGGTGGCGAGTCGCTCGCGGCGATGCAGGCCCGCATGGTCGCCGCCCTCGACGCGGTCGTCGCCGCGCACCCCGGCGAGCTGGTCGTGGTCGTCTCGCACGCCGATCCGATCAAGGCGGCGATCGCCCACTACACCGGGGTCCACCTCGACTTGTTCCAACGGATCGTGGTCTCACCCGCCTCGGTGAACGCCTTCGCGTTCTCGGCGCATGGCGTGGCGCTGCTCAAGTGCAACGACACTGGATCGCTCGACGAGCTCGGCCCTCCGGCCCCGGCTCCCACCCCCGCTCCTGCCGAGGAGTCGTCGTGATGGCGGATCCGATCGAGCTCGACCCCGTCGACACGCTCGGCGCCGGAGCGGTCGGCGAGCCGGGCCAGCGCGAGTTCTATCTGCAGGCCCGCAAGGAGCGCGCCCAGCTCACCGTGCTCGTCGAGAAGGAGCAGATCGCGCTGCTCGCCACCGAGGCCGTCGCCTTCCTCGACCGCATCGCCGACGAATACCCCGAGGAGGGCATCCGCCTGCCGACCTCGGTCGCCGAGCTGCAGGAGCCGACCGTTCCCCTGTTCCGGGCCCGCCTCATCGGGCTCGGCTTCGACCCCGAGCGCGAGCTGGTGCTCATCGAGCTGCGCGAGCGCTCCTCGGACGGCGAGGACGAAGACCAGAACGACGAGGACCCGCCCGTGCCCGTCGCGGCGGACGAAGAGGACGGGTTCGTGGCTCGGCTGTACGCGACTCGCTCCCAGGTGCGGGCGATGGCGGCCCGGGGCGCGGCGGCGGTGACCGCCGGCCGGCCCCCCTGCCCGCTGTGTGACCAGCCGATGGACCCCGCGGGCCACCGGTGCCCCCGCTGGAACTGAACCCCGACGAGATCGCCGCCGTGTTGGGCGGCGGAGCGGTCGAGGTGCTCGGACGGTTGCGGTATTCGTCGAACGGCGCGTTCCTCGTCCAGGCCCGGGCCGACGGGGTGGAGATCCCGGCGGTCTACAAGCCCCGCCGGGGTGAGCGGCCGCTGTGGGACTTCCCCGACGGGACGCTGTCCCGCCGCGAGGCTGCCGCCTACGAGGTGTCCGCCGCGCTCGGCTGGGGGGTCGTGCCCGTGACCGTGTTTCGCGAGGACGCCCCGTTCGGTGAGGGCGCGCTGCAGCGTTTCGTCGACCACGACCCAGAGGAGCATTACTTCACGTTGCTCGCCGATCACGAGGACCGGTTCCGCCAGTTCGCCGCCTTCGACGTGGTCGTCAACAACGCCGACCGCAAGGGTGGGCACTGCCTCCACGACCTTCCCAACGACTCGGTCGTTGGCATCGACCACGGCCTCACGTTCCACCAGGCCTGGAAGCTGCGCACCGTGATCTGGGACTTCGCTGGCGAGCGGGTCGCACCGACGCTCCTCGACGACGTCTGTCGCGTGAGTGCCGAGGTACCCGACGGGCCGCTCGGCGGGCGCCTCGCCTCGTTGCTCTCGGCGCCGGAGCTCGCCGCGCTCAGCATGCGGGCCGCCGACTTGGGTCGCGAGCGCCGGTTCCCCGAGCCGGACCCCGGCTACCACTCGGTGCCGTGGCCGCTGGTCTGAAGCAGCTCAGGCGGGGTGGCGCTGGTAGATCGCAATCCCGTCGATCGACTCGTCGTACACGTACTGGCTGCGCACGATCGCGTCCAGGCGGGGGAACTGGCTGATCGGCGTGTACTGGGCGCCTCGGATGTCAGCCGGTGAGGTGTCGACGATGAAGCGGGGCGGGTGCTTGGCGAGATCTTGGAAGAACCAGTCCCAGACCAGCTGGCTCGACTTCTCGGGTGACGCGTCGACCGCGGGGCGTCCGGGGAAGCTGTCGGTGAGCGTTTCGATGGTGAGGAACCGGGTCGCGGGGGGCAGGTTCGACGCCCAGTAGATCTCGGGCACGTTGCCCCAGACCAGCACGTGGTCATGGCTGGTCGAGTGGGCGACGAGGAACTTGCTCACCGTCTCGTAGCTGGGCTCCTTGCCGTAGGGCATCAGGAAATAGCCGGCGGCCGAGAACGCGATCGCCGCGCCGGCGGCGAAGGCCACCGTCGCGGTGGCGAACCGGCGAGGAAGACGCGACAGGGACCCGGCAGTCAGCAGGCACAGCGGCGGGATCAGCTGGATGTAGTAATGCCCGAAGAATCGCAGCCCGACCGCGACGGAAACCGCGGCTGAGACGAGCCACAGCCACAGATCGGTGTCAGTGCCGCCGTCTCGGCTGCGTTCGCGCCGGGCCCGCCACGCGGTGGGCACCTGCCACACGATGGGGAGGTTGCACGCCACCCAGGCCAGCGTCATCAGCACGAAAGTCGAGAGCACGTAGAGCGACGCTTCGCCGACGCTCACGTAGGAGCCGTTCCCGAGCACCGTCCAGTAGAAGAGCTGCGTGGGCCCGAGCGCGAGCGCGACGAGGCCGATCGGCACCGCGAACGCCACGGTCATCCAGGTCAGGCCGCGCCGGCCCTTCGCCTTCCAGATCAGATACGCGACGGGGAGGAGGGTGGCGGCGCCCGTCTGTTTGGCGAGCGTCGCGACGGCGACCGCGGCGCCGGAGGACCCGGCGCGCCCGCGACGCGCCAAGAGCATCGCGGCGGTCATCGCCGGGAGCATGAACACCTCGAAGTTGGCGGCCTGCCCGTCTTGGGGCGCGAACGCCACCATGGCGAGCACGCAGAGCAGCCCCGCGATCCACCCCGCCCGTCGTCCCCACCGCCGCGTCGCCTCGCACGCCAGCAGCCAGGCGGTGAGCGCGATGGCGAGCATCGCCACGACGCGGACCGTCCAAAGATTGTTCGAGCCGAACAGCTCAAAGGACGCCGCGTAGATGTAGGGCACGAGGGGCGGCTTGCGGTCCGCCGCTTCGGTGTAGATGTTGCCGCCAGCTTGGATGACGTGGGCCTGGGTGGCGAGGTAGGTCTCGTCGGAGTTGAAGACGCTGACGAAGAAGGCGGGAAGGCGCAGCGCCAGGGTGAGCAGCACCAGCAGGACGAAGAACCGCCAGGTCGGTCGCCGCCGCCGGGTCGGTGTCGCCGCCGGGGCCGCCGCAGGCGCTTCGATGTCGCGAATTGCGCTCGGCGCCCGGGAAGCCATCCGGGCATTCTGGCCGGTGGGCGCCCGCGACGCCGATCGGTCCCGCCGCGCCGCCCGCCGGCTCGGGTCCCCCTAGGCGGGGGCGAGGGCGTCGTCGAGGTACTGGGCTCGGCAGCGTGAGCGTTGGAGCTTGCCCGAGGAGGTCTTGGGCAGGCTTCCCGCCTGCACCAGCACCACCTCTCGGGGTGGGACGCCCACGGCGTCGCAGACCCGGTCGATCACCTCGTCGTGGAGGTGGCCGCCGTCATCGAGCTTCGTCTCGGCGACGACCACGATCCCTTCCTTGCCTCGCCGGCCCTCGGTTCCGAAGGCGATGACGTTGCCGGCCCGCACACCCTCGACGGAGGCGGCGGCCCGCTCGATCTCCTCGGGGAACACGTTGCGGCCCCCGATGATGATGACGTCCTTGATGCGCCCGCACACCACGACCTCTGCGTCGACGAGGTAGCCCAGGTCGCCGGTGCGCAGCCAGCCGTCGTGGAACGTCGCCGCCGTGACGTCCGCCCGTTGGAAGTAGCCGGGGGTCACCGAGGTTCCTCGCAGTTCCAGCTCGCCGACCTCCCGCTCGGCCCGGGCCGCCCCGGTGCCCGGGTCGCGGACGCGCACCTCGAGTCCCCGCAGGGGTCGACCCAGGCGGGCGAGCGCCCGGGCGCCCGGCCCCGATGCGGGGGCCGCGTAGCCGCCCCGCTCGAGTGTGTCGCGGTCGACGGTGTCGACGGTCATGCCGGTGTCGGGCGTCGGGAACGAGATGGCCAGCGCCGCCTCGGCCATGCCGTAGACGCAAAAGGCGCTCTTGGCGTCGAGTCCGTGGCGGGCGCCGGCGGCGAGGAAGCGCTCGACGGAAGCCGGGTCGATCGGCTCGGCGCCGTTGAGACCGAGCCGCCAGGCCGACAGGTCGAGGTCGTCGAGGCGCCGCATGGCGCGGGCGGCCAGCGCATACCCGAAGTTCGGGGCGCAGGTGACCGTGCCTCGGAAGTCCGACATCCACCGCAGCCAGTCGGCCGGCGCGGCGAGGAAGTCGGTGGGTGCGCCGAGCACGAGGTCAAAGCCGGTGAGCATCGGGGTCATCAAGAGCCCGATGAGCCCCATGTCGTGATACAGGGGCAGCCAGGACACGCCGCGGTCGTCGGACCCGAGCCCGGCGGCCTCGACGATGGCGTCGATGTTGTCCACCACACAGCGATGGGGCAGCATCACGCCCTTCGGGTCGGCGGTGGACCCGCTCGTGAACTGCAAGAGGGCCAGCGCGTCGGGGTCGTCGGCGGGTCGCTCCCAGTCCCGGGCCCGGCCTCCCAGCTGGTCGAGACGCCGGACCGGGGGGTCGCCGGGCTCCGGGAGGAGAAACGGCTCGAGCTCGGCGTCGATGAGGACGAGGCTGACCTGCGCGTGACGGACCCGACGCCGGGTCTGGGCCACGAACTCCTCGATCGAGCCGAGCCGCATCGGCAGCGGAAGGCAGACCAGCGTCGCCCCGGCCAGCCAGACGGCCTGGATGGCGGTGACGAAGGGCCGCGACGTGGCTCCGAGCAGCGCGACGTGGTCGCCGGGCTCGACCCCGGCGGCTTGGAGGGCGGCGGCGGCCGCCTGGGCGTCCTCGTGGACCCGACCCCACGACAGGGTCTCGACGCCACCCCCGGCCGCGGACCCGATCAGCGTGAGGGACGCCCCAGCGCTGGCCGCGGCCTCGACGCGTGCCACGACGGTCCGCACGGGGGTTTCGACCCGGGCTCCCCGCGGCGCGTTACGACCCTCGAACTCCCCCTCGTCCCGCACCGCCAGAGGCTGGCACGCTTCAGGGACTGGGTGCCACCGCAGCCCTGGGATCCCGGAAGAACCGGGAGCGGGGCAGGACGATGTCGGCGCCCGCCGCCCCGGCGGCCGCCAGCGCGTCGGCGTCGACGTGAGGCCCGAAGGCCACAATTCGGACCTGGGGCTGGGCGGCGCGCAGCGACTCGAGCGCGTCGCCGTGCCCGACGAGATCGACGATCACGACGTCGACGTCGGGAAGCGCCGCCGGGTCGCGCACGAACGTCGTGTCCGGGAGCGCGGCGGTGAGGCGTGACCGGTCGAGGAGATCATCGACGAGCGCCGCGACCCGCATCGAGGCTGGCCGGGCTATGCCTGGACGAGGCGCGGGGCGTCCACGGACACGGCGTCGGGCCAACGGGACCGCTGCTTGCGAGCCAGCTTGTGGAGCAACTCGATGGCCCCCGGGTCGTCGTCCCCCGGTCGGGTCTCGATCCAGTTTTCGGCGATCATGCCGTCGAGGAGCTCGCGTCCGACCTCGGTGCGCACGATGGTCAGGGTCCAGTCGTTGAACGCGCCGATGCCCCCGGTCGAGATGTCCGCGTGTTCGGCCGCGAAATCTGGGCAGGCTTTGCAGCCCTCCCGCGTCCAGGCCTGACATTCCTTCAACGGCACCTCGTGGTAGGCGCCGTCGCGCATCCAGACCTGGAGTCGCCCCTTGATGTTCATCTTCTTGATCTCGGCTCGCTTCAAGCCGTACTTCGCGTCGAGGAGCTCGTCGAAGATCGCGTCATCGAAGGTCTTCGAGCACAGCAAGCCGATGTTCAACGTCAAGCGGCGCGCCACCTTGCCCGCCCGGCGCTGCTTCATCACCGGCGGCACCGAGCTCTGACACGACATGCCGACAAGGGCGATGCGCTCAGCGCCCGATTCGACGGCGTCGTGGTAGGCCAGGGTGTTCGCCGAATACGTGTAGCGGCTCCCCGCGGAGGCGAGGATCTGCTCCTTCGTGCGGGCGACCCCCGGCACCGCCTTCCACGTCGAGCCATCGCCTTCGAGGAACGAGACGAGCGCCGCGTCGATGAGGTCGTGTTCGAGCGCGTACAGGAGAATCGCCGACACGAGCCCGCCGTCCTGGCCGACCTCCGCGAGGACCGGGTCCGTCGCCCGAGCGAGGCAGATATCGGCGCTGATCCCCGCCACCTCCTCCGGGGCGCGGGGACGCCCAAACAAGAACTCGTCGATCTCGGGCTCCCAGGCTCGAAAGCGCGGGCAGGCCCGGGTGCAGCTCGTGCAGCCCTTCTGACCGTGTGAGCAGTCGTTGGGCCCGAAGCCCTCCTCGGTCTGGAACGGCTTGTAGATCCCCGCGTCATCCCGGTAGCCGAGCACGTCGTGGGGACAGGCGATGACGCACCCCGCGCAGCCCGTGCACAGCCCGCTCGTGACGACCTCGCGGTAGAGGTGCTCCCATTGGAACTTCTCCGGTGGCATCCCCGCAGTCTGGCACGGGCATCGCGGTGCCGGCCGGGGCGAACAGCCGAGCCCCGCAACGGTCGGGTCGCCTACGCTTTGTGCTCCCCCGACACATGGGCAGGTCGTTGGTGGCCAAGATCGACGACATCCTGCGGCGTGAGCGCACGCTGTCCTTCGAGTTCTTCCCGCCGCGCACGCCCGAGGCCGAGGCCCAGCTCGAGCGGACACTCCAAGAGCTCGAGCCCCTCCACCCGTCCTACGTGTCGGTGACTTACGGGGCCGGCGGCAGCACCCGGGAACGCACCCACGAGCTCGTGGTGCAGATCAACCAAGGCACCTCGATGACCGCGATGGCGCACCTGACGTGCGCCGGGCACACCCGCGCCGAGCTCGAGACGATCGTCGGGCGCTATCGCGACGCCGGAGTCGAGAACATCCTCGCCCTCGGCGGCGACCCTCCGCCCGACGTCGTGCTGCCGCCCAGCGAGCTGGACCACGCCATCGATCTCGTCCGGCTCGTGCGCGACGCCGGCCCGTTCTCGATCGGCGTCGCCGTGCACCCCGAACCTCATCCCCGCTCGCCCAGCGTCGAGTCGGATCGGCGCTACACCGCCGAGAAGCTCGCCGAGGCCGACTTCGGCATCACCCAGTTCTTCTTCGAGGCCCACCACTACTTCGAACTCGTCGAGGCGCTGCGCGCCCGGGGCGTCGACAAGCCGGTCATTCCCGGGATCATGCCGGTGCTCAGCATCGCCGGAATTCAACGCATGGCCGCGCTGCAGGGCTCGGCGTTTCCCCCCTGGCTCGCCGAGCGGCTCTACGCCGTCGAGGACGACCCCGACACCGTCCGCCGAGTGGGGATCGACGAGGCCACCCGGCTGTGCGCCGAACTGCTCGAAGGTGGCGCGTCCGGACTGCACTTCTACACGTTGAACCGGTCGCCGGCCACCCGTGAGATCGCCGCCAACCTGGGTCTCGCCCCCATCGGATGACCGCCGCCACGGCCCGTCAACGGGCGTGACCCGCCGCCCCTAACGTGCGGGGCGGTCGGAGCGGAGAGCCCGCGTCGGCTCGATCGGGACGACGCGCCACCCGGCGTGCACCGCGACGAGGAGGCCACCATGGCGGAGCGGGCGAGCATCGGGCGCACCACCGCCGAGTCGACGCCCGCGTTCACCCCGCCGCCGCGACCCCCGAGCGGCGCACCCCACGTCGTGCTCGTCGTGCTCGACGACCTCGGCTTCGGCCAACTCGGCAGCTTCGGGTCCGATCTCGCCACGCCGACCATCGACCGCGTCGCCGCCGAAGGGCTGCGGTACAACCGGTTCCACGTCACCGCGCTGTGCTCGCCGACCCGCGCCTGTCTGCTGACCGGCCGCAACCACCACGCGGTCGGCATGGGGTTCCTGTCCGACCTGCCGACCGGGTTCCCCGGGTACAACGGACGGATCCCGGCGTCGGCCGCGGCGCTGCCCCGGATCCTGCGCGACGCGGGCTACAGCACCTTCGCGGTCGGCAAATGGCACCTCGCTCCCCGCTGGGAGCAGAGCGCGTCGGGGCCCTTCGCTCGCTGGCCGCTGGGCCTGGGCTTCGAGCGCTACTACGGCTTCCTCGCCGGCGACACCAACCAATGGACGCCTGCGCTGGTCCGCGACAACGGCTTCATCGAGCCGCCCCGCTCACCGGCCCAGGGCTACCACCTGACCGAAGACCTGGTGGACCAGGCGATCCGGCTCATCCAAGACCAGCACCAGGCCACGCCGGCCAAACCGTTCTTCCTCTACCTAGCGACCGGTGCCACCCACGCGCCGCACCACGCGCCCCGCGAGTTCATCGACCGGTACCGGGGGCACTTCGACGACGGCTGGGACGCCTGGCGGGCGAGCACCTTCGAGCGCCAGCAGGCCTTGGGCATCGTCCCCCCCGGCACCACCCTCACCGCCCGTCCGCCGTGGGTGGACGCCTGGGGCGACCTCTCGGAAGACCAGCGGCGGCTCTTCGCGCGGCTCATGGAATCGTTCGCGGGGTTCCTGAGCCACACCGACGAGCAGCTCGGGCGTCTCGTGTCGTTCCTCGAGACGCTCGGCGTGCTCGACGACACCCTCTTGTTGGTGTGCTCGGACAACGGCACCAGCGCCGAGGGCGGCCCTTACGGGTCGATCAACGAGCACCGCTTCACCCACGACGTGCTCGACGATCCCGCTGAGACGCTCGCCCGTCTCGACGACCTCGGCGGGTTCCGCGCCTACAACCACTATCCCTGGGGTTGGGCGTGGGCCGGGAACACGCCGCTGCGGCTCTGGAAGCGTTATACGTGGCTCGGCGGCGTGCGCACGCCGCTCGTCGCGCGCTGGCCCGGGCGCCTCGCCGACGCCGGGACCGTCCGCCCGCAGTTCTGTCACGCCGTGGACGTGCTTCCGACTGTCCTCGACGCGATCGGGCTCGAGGTTCCACCCGTCGTCGACGGCGTCACCCAGCAGCCGCTCAACGGGGCGAGCCTGCTCCCGACGTTCGCCGACCCCGACGCGCCGAGTCCCCGCGACACCCAGTACTTCGAGATGATCGGGTCACGGGCGATCTACCACGACGGCTGGAAAGCCACCACCGACCACGTCGGTGACCAGCTGGCGGTGGAGCGTGAACGGCTCGAGGGGAGCCGCGACTTCGACACCGACCGCTGGTGCTTGTTCCACCTCGACGACGACTTCTCTGAAGCCCACGACCGCGCCGACGAGGAACCCGAGCTGACCGGGCAGCTCGTCGAGCGCTGGTGGATCGAAGCGGGCCGCAACCAGGTGCTGCCCCTCGACGACAGCCTCATCAAACGGGTGCGCGCGCTCGAGCCCGCCCCGTACGGTCCCCGTCGCCGGGCCGTCCTACGCCCGGGCGGCGGTCCGGTTTCCGAGGATTCCATTCCCTCGCTGCTCGGCGGCTTCGTCCTCGAGGCCCGTCTCGACGTCCCCGCCGCGGGGAGTGAGGGTGTGGTCTGCGCGCTCGGGGACTGGAACAACGGCTGGGCGTGCTACCTCCTCGCCGGCCGGCCCGTCGTCGCCTTCAGCCTGCTCGGCACGCCGTGGCGCTTGGCGGCTCCCGAGCCGCTCGCCGCGGGTGCCCGGACCCTCACGGTGGAGTATCGGCGAGGCTCGACGCCTGGTGGTCCCCTCGGGATCCGCGTCGACGACTCGGTGGTCGCCGACGGCTTGGTGCCGCTCGACTTGCCGTTCCGATGGCAGATCGGCGGCGCCGGCCTCCTCCTCGGCCGCGACCGAGGCTTCCCCGTCTCGGACGATTACGAGCCGCCGTTCCCGTGTACCGCGGGGCTCCGCTTCGTGCTGCTCGAGGCACCCGCCGCGCCGCCCCGAGACGCCGACGCCGAGGTCGCTGCGGCGCTGCGCCACGAGTAAAACGGCCGCGCCAACTGGCGGGGCGCGGCTCCCGCGCCGATCAATCCGTCCGCTGGTGGCGGAGGGAGTGGCGGAGGGAGTGGCGGAGGGAGTGGGATTTGAACCCACGGTGCCCATTGCTAGACACAGCGGTTTTCGAGACCGCCCCGTTCGGCCGCTCCGGCATCCCTCCGCCGGCGAGTCTACGAGTGGTCGGCCTCGTGTCCCCCTGGCCGAGCCCGACGGGCCCGGAAAAAAGCGCTGAGCAAAGCACCGCACTCGTCCGCTCGAACGCCGTCGATCACCGTGAACTCGTGGTTGAGCCGAGGGTCGGCACCGAGGTTGTACAGGCTGCCGAGCGCACCAGCCTTCGGATCCGGCGCGCCGAACGCGACGAGGTCGAGGCGAGCCGCCACGGCAGCCCCGGCGCACATCGGGCACGGCTCGAGTGTGACGACCAGCGCACAACCTTCGAGGTGCCAGGAGCCGAGCTCGACGGCCGCGTCGCGCAACGCCAGGACCTCCGCGTGCGCGGTCGGGTCGCGGAGCATCTCGCGTTCGTTGTGGCGCGCGGCGAGGACCGAGCCGTCGTCGAGTCGCGCGACCACGGCCCCGACGGGGACGTCACCGTCCTCGGAGGCGACGCGAGCCTCGCCGATCGCCTGAGCCATCAGCTCGTCGACCCGATCGGGATCCACGTCAGTCGGCGAGGTCCTTCTCCGCCACGACCGAGGTCGGGGTGACGCGCACGACGAGCTCGCCGGGGACGGCGTTGCGGCGCCCGAACTCTTCACCCCGGTCGTCACCCATGTAGCGGGCACCGATTCGCGTTGCCGAGCGGACCAGCTCGTCGGGGTCGGTGCTCAGCGACGCCTCTCCGGTGACGAGCACGAACGCGTACGGGGGCTGGTCGTCGTCTACGCAGAGCGCGATCCTCGGATCGCGGCGCAGCGTCTTGCCCTTCAGCGTCGACTCTCCGGTATTGAAGATCACGTCGTCGCCGTCGAGGATGAACCACACTGGCGCGACGTGCGGCCGACCGTCGGCGCGGACCGTCGCGACCTTCGCGGTGCGCGTCCCGGTGGTGAGGAACTCGCGGATCTCGTCGGGGCTCATCGCACTCACGGGTCCAGTATCCACCTGCGCCGTCCGCCGCCCGAGGGACGCGCCAGACCGAGGGCAACAGCCGAGGCCGGCGGGCGGAGGGAGTGGGATTCGAACCCACGGTGAGTTGCCCCACACACGCTCTCCAGGCGTGCCGATTCGTCCGCTCTCGCATCCCTCCCAGAGGACGGCATGGTAGGCACCGGCGCTAACCTGCCAGCGCGGACCGTGCTAGGCGGGGAGCTCGTGGTGCCCTGTACCCCCAATCCACGTATGGGGGGCTGAACTCCCGCCCGAGGCTCGGGCCGCTGCTCGAGCGGACCCGTGTGACGGTGTTGAGGG
>Ga0182024_10002887_pt1 | contig 41805 bp, 37 predicted proteins | sample P32metaG_FD_120480 | JGI IMG/M metagenome (GOLD analysis project Ga0182024, IMG submission 120480) | Permafrost microbial communities from Stordalen Mire, Sweden - P3-2 metaG (Illumina Assembly) | ecosystem: Environmental > Terrestrial > Soil > Wetlands > Permafrost | place: Sweden: Stordalen... | reverse complement strand
TTCGAGCGCACGTTGGCTGTTGCTACGATCCGCGAAATGTTCGTTCGAATATTCCCCGGTCTGCGGAGCTAGTCACTAAATGGCTATGGACGAAAAACGTACATCACGCCGCCATCCATCGATTGCGCCATCCCACTGATTTTCGTGCGATCGTTAAGGATTTGGACGATAGGCGCGGCTATAATCGCTGCTTCTTCGGGGCCGCTCACTTGCAGATGCAAGAAGTTTGCGACGATTCCGTCGTCGGTTTGACGGAACTGCTTGATGCGAAGGATGGAATCTTTCTCGATATATTCCCAGGCGGCCGTGTGGCCAACATGCGGGACGCCGATGCTCATGATATCCTCTTATCCGGCCGCTGAACTGCTGCCACCTCCTTAGCGGCTGAAATCCAAGCTCTTCATCTTCCTTGCTCCTCGCTCCGTGAACGCCACGCAGCCCAGCAACGTCTCGGCATGGCGGTGCTTAGCCCCGCGTAGTTCATTGGTACGCCGCAGCGCTATCCGCGTCGGCGGGGGTTTGTGCGGCAGACCTACTTGCTGACGGTGACGTAAAATGGAATATCCATAGGTTGAGGGTTCAACAAGAATGATCTCGTGCGCGATCCACCCTCCGGGTACTTCCAAAAGCTTACGGGACCGCGAGTGACCGGCAAAACCGTCCCGATCTGTCCCTTTTCAATAAAGAAATCGGATCCTGTGTAATCTTTGAGTGGGACACTACCAACGATACGCCCATTGTCGAGACGATCAATTGCGTGCGCTCGAGGATCAGCGAACGCAATGTCTTGGCCGTCCCACCGCAGCGGGCCTGCCCAGCCTTTCATATGCAGGCCTAGGTTAATAGATTTGAATACCTTGCTTCCGTAGGGTAGCTCCGCGAACTCAAACCCTTTCTTTAGCGTCTTGAAGCCGTCGATGAAAAGATCACTGTTTGAATCGTACGCACAAAAGCCATATTGAAGGATCCTATCGTCGGCGTAGATTTTCGGCGAGCCGCGCGCATTCTCATAAACAGACACACTGCCGCGGCCGCCACCCGCTGCAAGATAGTTTGTCACTGCAAGTCGACCCGACTTCGGATCTGCCGAACAGGAAGCCGGATATTCTCCGGGATCGTTCAGCGTGGCAACGGGGGTTGTACCGCCGTGGTTGTATTCTATGATCTGAGATGATCCGGCGACCGTGATAAAGACGTGCCCAACCTTGTCAGCGCAGGCCGCCTGAGGCTGGTTTAGCGGACCAATAAATTCCGGTGTGTACAACTTGCCGCTCATTGTGTAGATGGCGACGTCTCCGCCAACAGGATAAATGACGTAGATCAGAGCTTGACGCCTTGGTGCCTGCGCACCAATCGCGCGGCTTTGCGGCATTGCGCCCGGCGCACCGATCGGCGGCTGCGATCCGCCGCACCCGGCGAGCAGTGTCGCGGCAACGCTGGCGCTTAGAACGAAGCGGCAAAGAACTACGCCGCGCAGCCGCAATGCCGATCCACGCCAGTGCTCGCTATTCTGCAAACTGCTGAGATCGCGCCTCCCATCATTTTTGACACGCTTTTTACTCGGGTACGCCTCCGTCGTTTTCGATTATTTGTTGCGCGGTCACGCCACTTCCGTTCCCGCAAGTTGCCTTCGGCGGTAGTGGCTCCTCCGGCACGAACTTCGTAGGCTTCTGCGAGAAGTTGAACATGTCGCCGATTGAGGTCGCGGTTTCGTCGGTTGTATGAAGCGAGCCCAAACCAAAGTTCTGCTCGATGAACTTCAAAATGCTTCCGAACTCGTACTGGGTGTGCACGACCGTATTTGGACGAGCCCACGGCGAGATTACGATCGTTCCGACGCGGAAGCCGAGGCTGGTGTAGTTGGTCTGCGGCGGCGGGACCGGATCGTACCAGCCGCCCCAGTCGTCCCAGAGCACTATGACGACGGTTGAGTTCCAATACTTGCTCTGACCGATCGCGTTGAGGACTGAGCTGACCCAACGCGGCCCGCCGCTGCAGCCGCTGGCGGGATGATCCGAATCCTTCAACGAGGGGATCACCCAAGAGACCGCCGGGAGCGTACCGTTCTTGACGTCGCTAAAGACGCTGCTGTTCGGGTAGCTGATGTGTCCCCAGTCGGGACCGTAGCCGTGGCAATCCCCTGCCCTTTTTCCGTGTGGCGGCCTCCACGTTTTACACCGGACCTTGGCAATCGCATCGTAACCGTTCCAAACGTCGCCCGAAAAATCGCCCGTGTTTCCGGTTGGGCTTAGCTCGCGGTCGACGTAGTACTTCCACGAGACGTGCGCGGGATCGAGCAAGTCGGCCATCGTTCCGTACTCCGTGAAGCACGGAAACGGTCCATGATAAATGTACTTGCCGTCCTTCTCGAGGATGGGCGTATAATTACCCGCCGGTCCATCGCAACCCCACGGCGTGACTTGGGGCTGATCGGTGAGCGATTCGTGGGAGTTAAGGGCTACGGTTCCGGAGAGGATGATCTGGTGCGAGATAAAGCTGGCCGCCGTCTGACTGAAGAACATGTGATCCGCGAGGGCGTACCGCTTCGCGAAGTCCCAATACGCCTTGGTCTCGGAGCGCTCGACGTACGCGTACGGGTAGGTTTTTGCAAGCGGTCCGGAACCTTCCGCGCCGAAGCGAATCTTGTCGAACCCGTCGTTGCGGCAAACGCCCGTAGCGGAATCAAGGTCGCATTCCACTACGAAACCGCCCGGCTCGCTTCCCCCGCCTTGGTGGCTGTGATCAATGTCTATGCCTTTCGACAGTTCGTTGGTTTTGCTTTCTAGCTTTACCGGCTTGAGCGTGATCGTGCCGGTCTTGCACCACTTCGCTGGCTCGCAGGGGCCGCTCAACGCGGTATCCGCGCCGGGGAAGCCCGCGAAGATGTTGTTGAAGCTGCGGTTCTCCTGCATCATGATGATGACGTGCTGAATCGGTTTGGCCGCCGTCACTCTTGGCTGCGGGACGGCGCTCGAACCGTTGCATCCTGCAAGCATTGCCGCAGCTACGCAGCTCACAAGCGTATAGGGGCAAAGTCTAGAAATCTTCATTCGCAACTCCTCAAAGCATGAACGAATCGACGGCTAGGGCGTTCGCTGGACTCGTTTCAGTTCCATCGCAACAACCAAGACAATCACCGGAAAAGCGACTTCAGTCCACGATTCGATGCCTATGCTGCCGATGGGCGGCGCTTCGTCGCTGTAGAGTTGGCTTCGGTCGAAGCCGCAGGCACGTTCCACAGCGGCCAGAGGTGCCCAGGGCTGAACGCAAGTGAGTCATCGGCCTGAACGAGACCGATACAGCGCAGCTATCTCTCGAATCCGCTTCACCGTCGTGGCCTTCGAGTTGGGCAGTGTTTTGAAGGCGTGAGATGCGGGCGCTCGACGCAAAGGGCATCGTTAACTTGTTGCTTGCAGCGCGCGGCACCGAACTCGAAACGCCGATTGCGGTCGGCGTCGGTACTGGGCTGCGACGAGATGAATTGCTCGGCCTACGCTGGAGTGACATCGAGCTCAATGCAGGCCGGTTGACAGTACGCCGCAGTATCGAGGTCGTGCGTGAAGAGTCGACCGATGCCGAGGGGCGTCATGCCCGCTACGTGCGGCGCGAGAAGCCACCAAAAACGCCAACGAGTCGGCGCACGATTAGCCTAGCGCTGTCTGTCGTCGCCGTAGTACTACGCCAGCGTGCCGAGCAACGCGAGCGGCGCATCCACTGCGGGCTCGGGCGCGACCAGGACTGCTTTGTTTTCGACCGTTTAGACGGCTCGCCGTGGGAGCCGCCGACATTTTCGAGCGAGTTCGCCAAGCTTGTAAGGCACGCAAAGCTCCCTCACGTCCGTTTCCACGACTTGCGCCATACGTTCGCATCGACCAGCTTGCAGGCTGGTGTCGACTTGAAAACCATAAGCGCGAGTCTCGGTCACAGCACAGTTAGCGTCACCGCGGATCTGTATGCGCACGTACACGAGACGCTGCGGGTGGAGCACGCGGCGCGGATCGAGTCCGTCATGGGTGGCGCGCTCGCGAGCGCCGTCTGCAGCATCGAAATGGTCGCACCTAAGTCAAAGCTAAGTCAAAAAGCCGGCCTGGGAGCGAAAAACGCCCGTAAAATCGAGCGTTTCGTGGTAGCGCCAACGGGAATCGAAAGCGATACCGCAGCGCAACCCAAGACAACTGACGACGACTAAAGCGGGCTCTTCTAAGGAAGATGCCGCCAATCGTGTCGTCTACGGTCGCCGTCGGTTGCCGAGAGTACGTGGGCCAATTGTGGGCCACTATCTCCGATCTGATCCAGCCGATAAGCCCCGCTTCACGCCGACGTTCATATTGCCTAGCGGCGTCGGTGCTTCAGACCAGGCACTCAATCAGAGGGGCTGCCGCGCCGTTCCGAGCAAGACTCCCTGGTGATGGTCTTTTCGGAGGCTCGCTTCTCGCACTTCGTCGGAAGGGAAGCGGAGCTCGCCTACCTGTTTAGGGGCCTCGACACCATGTGCGACGGCGGCGGTTCGGTCGTCCTCATCGTATCGCCGCCTGGGAGAGGCAAGAGCCGGCTCGTCCGGGAGTTTCGTCAGCGCCTAGGCTCGCGTGCAGTTGCTTTCGCGCTCGGCGGAAACCTGCATCGGGGTCAGCCGTCTTTTTCGCCGTTTAGTGAGGCGCTCGGCGAAACGTTTCAGGCGTCCTTGTTCGACCGAACGTCCGCACGAGTGCTCGTCATCGAAGATCTGCAGTGGGCCGATGATTCCACACTGGAACTGATCGGGCATGTCTGCCGACGCATCGCGGAGCTTCCGATGCTCCTCTTGCTCACGCTTGGAACGGAGCTTCTCCCAGACCGCGAGCTCCCACCGGCGCTTGCACACCTGCTGCCTAGCCTGACGCACGTCTTGCAGCTGGAACCACTCTCCATTGCCGACGTTCGCACTTTGATAAGCGACGCACGCGACACGCACCCGACGCTCTCGTCCGAAATCGCCCGGCAAATCGAGCAGAGCTGCGGCGGAAATCCACTCTACCTCGAAGAGCAGCTGCGTGCAGCGCTGCAATCGGTTGAGGGGGCGGGGATCTCGACTCTTCCCGAGCTGTCCGCCTTTCGATCGTCGGCCTTGCGAGCTTTCGCGCTACTGCCGCCTTCGACTCGGAAAGTTTTGACCAACGCTGCCGTCCTCGGGCATTCCTTTGATTCGCGAGTCATCGCCGAGATGACAAAGCAAAGCGAAACTACGATCGTCAAAGCATTACAACCGGCCTTTGAGAAGCGATTCGTCGCGACCGATACCTGCGACGCCCACCGTTACGCCTTCACGGACCCGATCATCCGGAACGTTTTGTACGTCAGCCTGACGCCGCGTCTCCGCACGCTGATGCACGGTGCTGCGGCGGCGGCGCTCGAAGGCCGCCCCGCATCGGCCGCTGACTACGGCGAGCTATCCGACCAGTGGTACTCTTCGGAACTTCCGGAACGATCGGTTAACTATGCCGAGCGCGCGGCCGTCGTGGCCGAAGGAGCGGGTGATTATGCTGAAGCCGCGCGCCTCTACGAACGGGTGCTGACGTTCAGACGGCAGCCATCGCGAAGTCGCGCAGAGGTGTGCCGAAAACTCGCAAACGCGCTCCTCCTGGGCAGCTCCGCCAAGCGATCCCGCCCGTACTTTGAGGAAGCGGCTGCGTTTTACGTAGCCAACGGCGCCTCGCGCACGGCGGCTAATTTGTTATGCTCTCTGGCCGTCGCTATTTGGCACCAGGGAGACGCTGCGGCGGCGCTCGCCGTAATCGAACGCGCCTTGGTCAAGTTCACGGAGAATCTACACCCCGTGGCGACTGCTCGCTTATTGGTAACTGCCGCCGACTTATGCGACTTGCGCGGAATGTTCGACCGCAGCCGCGAGCTACTGGAGAGGGTCGAGGCGCTCCCGTGCCGCAAGCCGCGCGAGTTGCAGGCCCACTACCATACCATTTATGCGCGCGCGCTCATGCGTCAGCGGCGACTCTCCGAGGCCCTAACGGAGTACGGAAGTGCCCTCCGACTATCGATCAAGCTGCGCAGCGTGAAGCTGATTATCGCAGTTTCGCGCAACTTGAGCGCGTGCTTAAGGCTGGCCGGGCGTTTCGAGGAGGCGGAGGAACAAGGGCGTGCGGCGCTCGAATACGCGCGTAGTCACCATGCCGGTGAGCTGCTTGAATGCGAGCTCGCGCTGGTCCTCGCCGATCTGCTCTCGTTGCGTGGAAAGTTGCCCGAGGCCACCGAACTACTCGAGAGTGTAATTGAAAAGCGGCCGAAGTTTGGACTCATCCGCTTGGAGTTACTCGCGTGCTTGCCCATTGCGCTTGCAGTCGACCGCCAAGATTTGATAAACGCCTGCTTCGAGCAGTCGCTCGTAGACGCAGGTCTTTCTGGTGACGCACCGATCGAGAAAGGTAGGATCGTGTACGCGGTATCAAAGTTGCACTATCTGCGAGGAGAGGCCAAGAAGGCACGCACGGTGATTCGCCTAGGCCTGCGATCGGTTGAAAGCGCGGACTTCGCCGAGTTGCTGATGCTAGCGGTCGCAGAGTTTGGCGCATATTCCAATTTCCAAAGAGCCCGAGAGCTACTTGCCATCCTCCAGAACGATGCGACGCCCGCATTTCTCGCGCTCTTTGATGCATTCGTCGCTCATCGTGCACCGAAGCCTGCGCAATGCCAAACGCTCGCGCGTCGCGCGGCTGGTGAGTTCGATCGGCTCGGCGCGCCGTTGCTGGCGGCGCGCTCATTCGAGCTGGCGGGCGATCAGAGGCGCGCGCTGGTAACGTACCAGCAGGTCGGGGCGATCCGCGACGTCAAGCGTTTGGAGAAAGTATTTTCCTTACGCGGACACAAGGGCGGCGGAGCCCTGACGCGGCGTCAGATTGAAATCGGCCGGCACATCGCCGCGGGCCGGGGCAACCGTGCTATCGCGCAGGGCCTTCAGATCAGCATGAAGACCCTGGAATCGCATCTGACGGCAATCTACGATCGACTAGGCGTCAAAAGCCGATCGGAGATTGCCGCGTACGTTTTGGACCGGAACCTGAGCTAGGGCGTCGGGGGCCCCCTGATTCACCGGCAGTTGGCCGCATGCTAGGCTATCGCTACCGCTTAACCATCTCGAAAGGGAGAGCACGCGCTATGCGAATGTGGTCAATGCTCCTTGGGACGGTCATTGGGGCCGTCCTCTCGGGTTGCACCGGGGCCGGCTTTGGGACGCCGCCAACCGAAACGGCCTCGAACGGCGCGCTTGCGCCTCCGCTGGTTCCAGCCTGGGCCCAGCCTGCCGGCACCAAACGGCTACGCCTAGGCGAGAGGATCGTTCGCGAAGCCAGTAGCCGCGGAATCTACGCCAGTGACCTCTACGGCGCAGGTAGTTACGGTCAAGGCTTCGTTGCCGGATATTCCGGTGCCAACAAGAGAAATAAGCCAGCGGCCTGCACGATTATCGCGCCATCCGCGGGATCCATCGACGTCGATCCCGCCGGCGATCTCGTCGTTCCCGGGGAATTTGGCGTAAGCTACCAACCTGAAGTCAACGTTTATCAAGGCCCCGGCCTATGCGGACCGCTGATTGGCTCCCTCGTGATCACGACAGGCAACCGCCCCGTTGCCGCTAGGAGCCTCCATCCGCGCACTGGGAAGATCGTGGTCGCCGAAGACAGCGTATATGGAAGCGGCGGCCCCGGCGGCCTCGTCGTATGTACGATTGCTGCGGGATGCGGAGAACCACTGAGGCGACCGAACGTCCAAGGTGGCGCGTTGGGAGTTGCGCTAGCAAAGAACGGCGACTGCTGGATGTCCGCAGAAGAGTACGAATACTACAATCCGCCGGGTTCGGCCACGCTGGCATATTTCAAGCACTGCCAAGGGTCGGGCAAGACTGCTACGGGATATCAGAACCCTTACTTCGGCAGCCTCTTCTTCGACAGGCAAGGCAATCTGGGCGCAATCAGTGCAATCGATGGCGCACTCTATGTCTACAAGGGATGTAACCCGGCCTGCACGCTGGTCGGCGGTCCGTTCGCGCTGCAAGGGATTTCGACCGGCGCCGGCCTGAACAAAGGTGGCAACGAGCTCGCAGTCGGCGATCTCGGCAACGAAGCGGTCGACATTTACGCCTACACTCCAACCAGCCTCACGTACCTCTACAGCATCAATAACGGACTGAATTTTACGGAAAGCTCACTCAGTGGAGCCGCATTCTCGCCTGCAAGCGAACAGTAGAGAGAGATCATGAAGAAATTGCCTCTGCTCTCGGTATCGCTCGTTCTCGGCTTCGCCGTGTCGGGATGCTCGTCGAGCGGCAGCACTTCAGGCGCAAATCTCGAGCCGCCCTCGCAGGGAAGCGCAGCTCGGCGCGCCATCTATGCAAACAGCAACCTCGGCTGGATAATGCCCGAGAAGGAGAAATCGCTTCTCTACGTGTCGGACGAGGGCGATCAGCGTATCGATATTTTCTCGGTACCCAAGTACCATCTTATTGGACAGATCACCCAAGGCATTGACTCACCCGAAGGAATCGCCGTCGACGGCAATGGCTCGCTTTACGTATCCAACCTCGCATCGGACACCGTGACCGTATATAAGCACGGGCAGAGCACTCCGTCGCTCACCTTGACCGAACCGGATGGGCCGGACGACGTTGCCGTCGCGAAGAACGGGGACCTGCTTGTCGGCGACACGTACGGCGGGGTCGACGTTTTTCCGCCCGGCGCTACATACCCAAAGGCCAGACTTCTGAATCCGGCCATCAGCTTCGTGGGTGGCGTCGGGGTAGATGCGAGTAACAACGTCTACGCCGCGGGCGTCCCGGGGGTGGTCATTAAATTCGCGAAAATGAAAGGTCCAGGGACGAACCTCGGCTTGACGGGCCTCACAGAGCCAACCGGCGTGCTTGTCGATCAGCATGGCAATCTTGTCGTGTCCGACAACGGCACGAACCTCATCGATATCTATCCGCCCGGGCAGACATCGCCCTCGTCAACGATTTCGGTGGACCAACCAGAACGCATCGCTCTCAACAACGGGCAAAACCAGATCTATGCCCCGCAGGGCAACGATGCTCTCGTCAGCGTTTTCGCGTACCCCAGCGGGACGCGCATCACCTGGATCGAGATCGGCAAACTTACAACGGGAGTGGCGTTCTATACGGTACCGAATCCCTGACACCGCACACGTATATGTGCGACCTGAGGGCTATCGCACTGATAGAAAGGATGGGTTCTCAAATGTGTTTTTCCAAGCGCATCGGCCTGGTTGTCCTTGGCTTGCTATTCGCCGGCTGTTCGGGGAGCGCACCCAGCGCATCCTCGACGATACCCTTCGCGCCGGGCGATATAGGCGCACTTACGCCGCTGACTCGCCACCAGCTCCGCGAAACCCCTCCCGCAGCGGGCGACGATCTGTACGTGTCGGCAGTTTATCTTACGGATATTGCGGACTATCACATGCCCAATAGGAAAGGGCACTTCCCGTACTGTACGATAGCAGGCCCCACATTGATCGACGGCATCGGGGTCGATCGCAATGGCGTCCTCTGGGTGCCGCAACAGCAACCTCGGGGCGATGGAATCGTTACGTCGTACGCGCCTGGTTGCGGCGCACCCGGCATCACCCTAACGGGCAACGATCAGCCTATCGCAATCGGGTTTGGCCCCAAAGGAGAAAATTACGTCGTTGAATGGGCTGATGGCGACGGGAGCTACGTAGCCGTTTTTCCAAAAGGCGCAACGACGCCGTCTCGAGAATTGCAAAGCAGTGCCATTGGGTCCGGGGCCTCGGGCAACGGGATCGGTGTCGATCGCCAAGGCAATGTTTTCTTCGGGTTTGCTAAGCCTCACGACGCCGGCGGCGGCATCGTTGAGTTCGCCCACGGTCGGGGGCAAGGTCAGCTACTGTCGATTGGTACAACGGGGAGCCCCGGAGCGTCTATCACGTTCGATGGCAAGGGCAATATGCTCGTTCCGGACGACACCAATGCGGTGATCGATATTTTCGCTCCGCCCTACAGCGCTCTTACGAGCACCATTCCGCTTAAGGGCTCATCATACCAATGTGCCCTTAACGAGTCGGAAAATTCGCTGGCCTGCGCTGATGCCGAATATGAGAGGGCCGATCTCTACTCATATCCAGCCGGTAAATATGAATACAGCTTTAACAAGGGATTGTGGGGAGACGACTACGTGGGGGGCATCGCTTTCGCACCCTCGGCGAAGTGAAGCGATATCGTGCGAGGTTCTGCTGGCGCCGGTGCCTGAGATCCTCGCGATGCCGCCGATAGCGGCGCTCTTAGTTTCGTTACGTTAGGATACATATGGTGAGAATATCCAGCTTCGCAAAACTGGGCTTGTGGGCCAATCGACAAGCCGGTTGCGAAGAAAGTCAGTAAAATAAGGGCGTTGGGTATAGCGCCAACGGGAATCGAATCCGGTACCATAGCTAAACCCGAGACAACTGACGACGACAAAAATTAGGACTTCTAAGGATGCCGCGGCTTTTTGTGTTGCCGCCGGTTGTCACTAGCTGTCATAAGTATGTGGGCCAATTGTGGGCCACTAACCCTTCGACTGCCAGGCCCCGAACGGCGTCGATCGGAGCTCGGAAGCCATTTGGTTTCCACTCGTCACGCCCGGGAACTCGGAATGTTGTGTAAACGTCGATTTCGCTTGGAACGCCGCCCTCTTCCCTCTTCCCTCTTCCAGGCTTATTTGACTCGTCGCCGATATACACGAATCCATCGACTGCGATGGAAGCGGCGCCGAGCAGTCCAACGGTTTGCTTCCCGCATGGCGCACCGGCAGCATTCGCGCACTTGACCTCTGGATGGTACTCCTAGTCACGCACACGCCGGCGTAGCTCTTGACGCGCGCCACGTTTCGCGAGCCACGCAGCGCTGCAGTGCTGACCCGATAGCGCTTGTCGTCTTTTGGAGACTCGACGCGACGTCGGTGGCGATCTACGTCGACCTCAAGGCAGTTGCTCGGCACGAACGGCTCTATGGGAGCGGTCAAATTTCAACCGATTGGAGTGACCCTGAGCGCTCGCCTCGCCAGTAGAGCCATGCTTACCGATCCCGTTACGAGTTTCAAAAACCTATTGGCTTAGGCTGAAAACCGTGCCATAGTATGCGCCTCCCAGCTCACTGGTTCCGTAGAAGGTTCCGTTCCGCTCAATTAGGCCGGCTAACGGATTGTCGGGGCCGCCGTTTGCCAGAAACGAGTACAGCATGCTCTCCGTATACTCAGACCCTGTTGGACGGAGTTCGAACACCGTCCCGAAGCCGTTGCTTCCGCCACCATATGTGGTCCCGTAGAGGTCTCCGCTTGAGTCAGCAATCACACCGCCAAAAGGATTGGAGCCGTCGGAGGGGTATCCTTGGAAACGGTACAGGATGCTCGCTTTATAGCGGTTCCCCTTGGTGCTTAGCTTAAACACGGTCCCATAACCGTATGCACTCGCATAGTTGCCACCGCGAGACGTCGTGCCATAAAGCGCCCCTTTCGCATCGGCAATGAGAGCTTCTTTTTGCGACGGCGCTGCGCCATCATTTCCGCCGCGGAATTTATAAAGAACCTCTTCTTTGAAGTCTTTTGCACCCTTTGGAGTAAGCTTAAACACGGTGCCGCACCCAGGGGTCCCGTGGCACGCATTGCCCCCGTAGGCGGTCACTCCGTACAGCGCACCCTTTGAATCCATGTAAAGGGTGTTACCGGGATATTCACCATCCTTCGGCGCGCCTTTGAAAGCATAGAGCACTTTCTCCCCGTAAGACTTTCCATGTCCGCCCTTCGGAGTTAGGCTGAAAATGGTCCCGGCATCAGCGCTGCCGCCTATTGAGCTCGCTCCGTATAGCACCCCGGCCGAGTCGCCCATCAAACCAGCAACAGGTTCAGATCCATCGCCGCCACCCGCGAACACATGGATCGTGCTTTCGGAGTACCCTGATCCTCGGCGAGTCAGCTTAAACACGGTTCCGCACCCTCGGCTGTTGACATCGCGCTTAATATTGCTTGACGGACAGCTCGTACTGCCGCCAAACAAGGCGGTGCCGTAGATGTCGCCTCTCGAATCTAAGTAGAGCGGGCTGCTTGGCCATGCCCCATCGCTACCACCTTTGAACTCATAAAGTGTTGTCCCAGTATAGCCGGACCCATACGGGGTCAGCTTAAAGACGCCCCCGCACCCACTGTATAGTATCTGCCCGCAAAGCTCACTGCCGGTGTAGCCACCCTGTTGGGCGGTACCGTAGAGCGCGCCGCTGGAGTCGGCGACGAGCGCTGCAACTGGAATGTACGGGCCGTAGCCCGAGAAACTGTAGAGTACGTTCACAGACGAGTCGCGTCTTATCGGTGCCCTTTGTCCGCTAGGGACCGACAAGCTGTCAATGCCCGGGCTGGGCCCAACACAACCCACGAGCCAGGCGCTCACACTTGCGATTCCGATGAACACGCGCAGTTTACGCTTAATCAGCACTTTCGAAATTCTCCTTCGCTTGCAATTGTGTCTCCGCCGTAGCTACGGTCCAGAGGTTAACTCGACCAGAACCGATTACCATACTTAACTGCGCTGCACCCGCAGGGCCGGCATGGCCAGTTCATGCCCTGCGCATTCTCGTGTCTTCCGCTATCCTGGAGCGTGTCTCCGCAACCGTACTGCTGAATTCGCTGTTGCCGTTTCTCACTATTCTCCGAGCGTAACGAAAGCCCCATTTACTCCTTCTCACGCTCGGTCAAGGCTTTGGCCGCTTTAAGGTGCACCTTATTGTGGCTCAGTTGCGAAGAAAGCTGATATGCGTGAACGAGGGCATCTGTCGTTCCCATTGGCTCGAGGATCTCTAGCGCCTCTCCAATTCGCTTTCGCGCCAAGAGTCGATCGCCTCCCCCGACAAGTGCTTCAGCCTGAACGGACAGCGCCGATCCATAGAAGCGAATCCATGATCGTTTCTCAAAAAGGTCTGCCGCGCGCGTCGAAGCTGCTAGCGCAAGATCGAATCGACGTTTCGCAACATATAATTCAGCAGCAACCAACTCTAAGACAGCCTGCATTGTTGAGGCGCATTTCCTTGGGTCCGCCCTCTTAAGCGTCGCGTTCGCAGCAGAAGTGTCGCCATCCGCCAAGCGAGCACGCGTAACTTGAGCGCAAACGCTTGCGACTTCTTCCGGAGTACATACGTTCAGTGCCATAGAAAGTGCAAGATCGCCGAACCGCATCGCACCCTCGATATCCTTTTGACGAGAGTGAATAGTGCATAGTGCAGCGGCGAGCTGCGCAGCGACGCGGGGAAGCGCATGTAAAGTAGCAAAGGTAAAAGCCTGTGTTAGTTCCGGAACGACGGTGCGAGTGGCCCCTGTCACAGAGTATCGGATCATGGAGCATTGAGCAAATGCTAGCACCTTTAATTCCGGACGGTCAATAGAATACTGCTCGAGGATATTGCGGGCTTCCAGTGCCGCAGCAAGACCATCGCCGAAGGCTCCGTTAACCTGGCGAAAGGCAGTAGTTGCCAATAGCAAAATGCACAGGGCTTTTTCACGACGGTCACTGCGGGCATCGTGGGGCAACCGTCGCAACCGTTGCAACGCTCGTTCGGTCAGCCGCGAAGCAGTCTTTGCCCCATTCTGCATTGCCAGCATCGCTTCAATGGAATCAAGCTCGTACTCAAGAAGCTGGACCTTCTCATGGTTGATCGTTAGGGCCGACAGGGTCGCTTTACCACGCTTTAAGTACTCGCTGGCCACATCGGTGCGGTCCACGTCCAGAAAAAGGTGCGCAAGTAAGTAGTTCGCGTAGGTGGAGTCGGACGCATCGGAGCCCCGACTCGCCACATCCTCGAGGACGTCGGCTGCACCGATGTAATCGCCTGAGTTCTTCAGTGCGTCGGCGCTACAAAGGCTTCCGTCTAGGCGATCGGCCACGAGGCCGATTTGTGCACGCGGCAGACGTCCCTGAGCACCGTCAGACAAGAGCTGTCCAAGGAGCAGCAATGCTCTACGCCGCAGCTTATAAAAATAGCGCTCAGAAAAGCCGAGAGAAGATGCTACGCTGCGATGCAATTCTCTGCCCAGGTCGCAGCGAACGATTATCGTCTGAAGCGGGCGCGGCATCGCGGCTACTGCCGATTCAATGAGACCTTTCGTCGCAACAAGGAGAACGACTGGATCGTCATATGCGCGACTTTTGGATAGCGCTAAACCACGCGCCACCAACGGATGTTTTCGCAAGTAGCGCGGATCATCTAGGTTTCGCAAAAGGTCGCGAACGGTTGAAGAAAGGAGAGTTTGGTTGCGCAAATTCATAGGTCAGTTTTTGGACAGGTAGCCTTGGGTCGGTGAGGCAGGGACCGCTCACGGTTCGTCGCATTGCCCTGCCATATTACTTCCCGCGTGAGAAGCTCGGTCTAAGGAAGGCAAAAAGCTGGACGCGTGTTCACACTCTAAAACTGGATCTCCTTGCCCTGAGCGCATTTTACCGAATTGCTTGAGAACCCTCTGATGACATTGAGCGCACCGGTTGGCAATGGGCTTCAGCCGAAGAAGGCCAATCCTTTAAGCACATCGTGAAATAACAGATAAAGGGAGCAACGCTCTAATGAGTATTTGGAGTTTTCCCGCGTACCGCTTAACCATTCTAATCCGCACCGCGACACTTGCCGCATGTAGCAGTACAGGCGTGCAGTCAGCTTGCGTAAAGGAGCGATGCAAATGAACAGCTTGGGTTTTGGCCGCTACGCATTTAGCATATGCGTATCCGTTGCAATGTTCACGGGCTGCAGCAGCGGAAGCGGGACGTCGCTGAGCCCATCGCCTGCTGGACTGAGCGCGGAGCGAGCGCGCCCAAGTGTCACGTACGGCGTGCTGTACAGCTTCAAAGGCGGCTCGGGAGACGGCGCGGACCCGTATGCGGGCGTCATCAGCGTCAACGGCACGCTCTACGGCACGACCTATTCTGGGGGCGCAAGCGGCGACGGAACGGTGTTCGCGGTTACCAAGACCGGCAAGGAAACCGTGCTCTACAGCTTCAAAGGCGGCTCGAGTGACGGTACACAGGTGGTTGGGGGCCTCCTCAACGTCAAGGGCATGCTCTACGGCACGACCCGCAGCGGGGGCGCAAATGGGGGCGGAACGGTCTTCTCGATCACGCCGTCCGGCACGGAAACCGTGCTCCACAGTTTCGGCGCCTCGGGCGACGGCGCAGGCCCGGCCGCGGGCCTCATCAACGTCAGGGGTACGCTCTGCGGCACGACCGCTTATGGGGGCGCAAACGGCGATGGAACCGTCTTCTCGATCACGCCGTCTGGTACCGAAACAGTGCTCTACAGCTTCAAAGGCGGCTCGGAAGACGGTGCATACCCAGAAGCCGGCCTCATCAACGTCAAGGGAACGCTCTACGGCACGACCGTTAATGGGGGCGCTAACTCTGGGTCCGGCGATGGGGACGGAACCGTCTTTAAGATCACTCGGTCCGGCACGGAAAGCGTGCTCCACAGTTTCGGCGGCTCGGGCGACGGCAAATTACCGTACGCGGGCGTCATCAGCGTCAAGGACCGGCTCTATGGCACGACCCTTGAGGGCGGCGCTAACAACGACGGAGCCGCCTTTAAGATAGCGCGGTCTGGCAAGGAAACCGTGCTCCACAGCTTCGGCGGCTCAGGGGACGGCGTTAATCCACTAGCGGGCGTCATTAGTGTCAAAAACACGCTCTACGGCACGACGTATTCTGGGGGCGCAAACAACCTAGGAACGGTCTTCTCGATCACGCCGTCCGGCGCGGAAACCGTGCTCTACAGCTTCAAAGGCGGCTCGGAAGACGGCAACTACCCGTATGCGGCGCTCATTAACGTCATGGGCACGCTCTACGGCACGACCTATTCTGGGGGCGCAAACGCCTCCGGGACCGTCTTCACGTTAACGCGGTGAAAGGGATTAGATCATTTCCAAACTTTGGCTGACTCCGCCCCCGCGGCGCCACAGCTTCGCGAATCGTGAAGGCATTAACTGCAGAATAAGCGCTTTCGGATCGCGAGTTTGGCGCCGCAGCTACGGCAGGCGTTGGCAGGTTGCATGGTCGCCTCGATTGCGTTATCAGCTAGCGACGCGTATGTGCCCGCGTCGGCCAAAAGTGGGCCAACCGAAAGACAAACACCGAAAAACCGCTGACAAATGAAATTTCTACGGACCGCCAGCGGGATTAGAGCCCGGTTGAATCCAGCGATCCTGGGCCGCTGGGGCCGAATCGATATCCAAAAGCAATGTTCCACACGTGAGCCCTCGGCAAGGGTACCTAAACGAATGTTGCCGAAATACGGCGAGGCAAAACTGTCGTTCGATGGCGCCTTAAACCAAGTCGTTGACCGCACGCTTTTGGGGAGGGTTGATGGCAAACAAGAAGGTTGTTTTCGTTGCATTTGCGATCGAAGACGAAAGACAGCGTGATTTCTTAAAGGGGCAATCGCTCCATCCACGGGCTCCGTATGAATTTATTGACATGTCGGTCAAAGAAGCCTACGAAGACAACTGGAAAGAAAAGGTCCGCACCCGGATCAAACGTTCTGATGGCGTCATCGCTTTAATTAGCAAGAACTCTACCAACTCAACCGGTCAAAAATGGGAGATATTGTGCGCCAAGGAAGAGGGCAAGCCTCTTTGCGGCATCTGGGCATATACGGACGATCGTACGGCGTACGGTGGAGTGACCACAAAGTCTTGGAACGATGACAACATTAGCGGTTTTATCGACTCGCTATAGGACAGACTGAGTGCGAAAAGCGCTGATTGTAGGAATCGACAACTACGAGTACTTTGAACCGCTGCACGGGTGCGTCCATGACGCAGAGTCGGTTAACGGCATCCTGGAACGGCATGCCGACGGCGCCATCAATTTCGCGACGCCTCGGCTGCTAGTGGCAAGAACGTCGGGAGAGCCCATTGGTAGGGCGGATCTTAAGGATGCGGTGCGCGAGTTATTCGATAGCGATGTCGATATTGCTCTCTTCTATTTTGCGGGTCACGGGTACATAGAGGACACGGGCGGCTTCCTGTGCGCGAGCGACTGCGAAACGGGCGACGACGGCTTATCGTTGTCCGAGGTGATGACGATCGCAAACAACTCAGCGGCGCAAAACAAGGTTATCATTTTGGATAGTTGCCATAGCGGAATAGCCGGTAATCGCGCCGACAACCGAGCAACAGCGGAGATTAAAGAAGGCACGACATTGTTAACGGCATCTACTGCCGAACAGTATGCCGTCGAAGATCCAGACAGAGGGTGTGGCGTATTTACGGACCTGCTAGTTGATGCCCTGAGTGGTTCAGCGGCCAATCTCGTTGGCGACGTCACCCCCGGTAGCGTTTACGCGCACATCGATCAGTCGCTGGGACCATGGGCCCAGCGCCCGGTATTTAAAACGAACGTGAAGACATTCGTGTCGCTGCGAAAAGCTACGCCGCCGATTTCTCTTGAGGATCTGCAGGCGCTTGCGCGGCATTTTCCTGCGCCTGGCTATCGGTTTCCGCTCGACCCTTCTTTTGAGCCGGAGCGATCTTCAGACGAGCCGAACAACAGCGGAATCCCTCCGCCGGATCCCGCAAAAACCGCGGTTTTCGCCGTCCTCCAAAGGTATGTGAAGGTGAACCTTGTCCGGCCGGTGGACGCTCCCCATATGTGGCATGCCGCGATGGGTTACAAGGCCTGCGAATTAACGGTTCTCGGCGAACACTATCGGCGTTTAGTAGCAGGAGGCCTAATATAGCGAGTCGGGGATGATTGCAAAGCGTATAGATAAAGTACTCGACGGTCTTGTGGATACGCTCGCCGATATTGAGCACCAGCGTTGGGCGCACTGGCAGCGGTATGTGCATAGCAAGGCGGTGCGACAACCCGATGGATCCTTGTTGATACCTTCTGATCTTGTCGCTCGGTGGGAAAAACAGATTAGAACTGATTACGCAGAGCTTGATGAGCGAGATAAAGGCAGTGACCGCGATCAAGTAACCAAGTACTTACCTATCATAGCAGCTGCCCTAAAAGCTGATATGTAGGCCACGGGTGAAAATGTGCGTTCAACACTGCTAGGGTTCTTTTCCGTCGGTTGTCCACTCTGGCGCTGTCGATCACGGCTGCGAACCAGACTCAAGCCGTAACACGCAGCACCACCACTGCGCTACGGTCACGGAGCTTCTCCAGAAGCTTTTGGCACCTTCTGAACCGACTGATGAGAATCCAAAAAGCTCCCTTCTTCGTTTCTCGTGGGCCGAATGTGGGCCAATCCGCGCTGTACGGAGTCAACAGAGTCGCGAAATGGGGGTTCTTCTAAGGATGCGCCAGCGGGATCGCACCCCGTTAACGGGCCGACACTGCCGACAGATGAGGAGGTCAACGCAACTAACTAAGATCCAAATTAACGCTTAGCAAGGGGCGCCTCCGCAACAATCGTAAACCTGCCTGGAGTCGAAATGCGCGCCGTAACAAGGTGCTTTGAAGCATTTACGGATTGGTCTCGAACGGCGAGCCATTGCCCGGTAATTCGATTAAAAGAAACCAGGCGCGGTTTTATTCCACGACCTATCACGGTTGCGTCATAAGGCAACGACAGTTCAACGATCCGATGGAATTTAGAATTCACGAGGATTGGCAACGCTGACGGTTTATTAGATACGGCGTTTACATCGACCAACGGTCCTGCGACGAGGACGCGCAACGCTCTTGACCCACCTTTACCGGCAAACTCGACGCTTGTGACGCGCGCAGATAAGCTTTCACTTCGCGGCTCGGTGCTGACCACCACCTGCAGGCTCGCGGCTAAGGTAAAAGCCTGCGCCTGAGTCGCAACGAACCCTTTCAAGGATAGCCCATTTAACCAAGGGTCACTGCCGTGAAAGACCGGCGGAATCGACCAACTTACGATCGCGCATGGAATATTGCAAAGCTGCGTGTAATGAAAGCTGATAAAGGGACAGAGAGTAAATAGTGGGCCAGGGGAGCCACAGTGTGGTGTCGTTGATGTAGGGGTAAGGAGATAGGCTTGCCCGATCCCAGGACCTGCGGCAGCATTAGCGACGATCCAGCCCTTGTCGTTGATGGCGGTAGCGGCCGTCAATACGATTCCGCTTTGATACGGTAGATTAAGCGCGGCGGGGTTCTTAAGCAGGGTGTTCAAGTCAGTTGGTCCGCTGCCCGTCCAGACTGTCGCGCGTTGCTCGCCGGTGCTTGATGTCGAGCTTCCCACGATTTGTCCTATGGTATTTATGCCGCTGGCGACGCTTGTTGTGGCCCCGGCAAGCATTCCGAGATCAACTGGCGACCCGAGGACATTCCAAAGTGTCGCGTGTGTAGCCGCACTACCTGCGATTTGAGAGGATCCAACGACTTGTCCAGCGTCGTTGATGGCATAACCGGTGCTGTCCGTTCCACCTAGCGTCGAGAGGTCTTGCATCGAGCCATTGCTGTAGATGAACGCGTGCTGCGCACCGCTCACGGTGTCCGCCCAGCCGGTGATCTGGGCAGCGTTGTTGATAGCATAGGCTAAGCTGTACTGCCCACCGAGCGTTCCGAGACCTTGCATTGTACCGTTCGTGTAGAGAAACGCTTCCTGAATCCAGACCGGAGTGTACGACCATCCGACGACCTGACCGGCGTTATTGATCCCGTAAGCGATGCTGTAAGGGCCGCCAAGCGTTCCTAGAACGATCGCACTTGTGCCAAGCGAGCCCAACCCCGCGGCGTTTGAGTACACCATTGCGTTGTCCGACGCAATGGCGTTCCCCACTCCCGCCACCAGGACCGGAGTAGCGCTGTTGATGGCTTCACCATCACTCTCAGTCCCGAACGATCCGAGATCCACCATCGCGCCGTTCGTGTACAGAAACGCCTGCTCAAGGCACGCTGGACAATCCAAATCCGTGAAGGACCGGCCGGTGATGTCTCCGGCGCCATTGATCGCATTCGCTTGAGCGTAGAGGCCACCGAGTGTGCCGAGGTAAGTGACTGAGTACATTGTAACGGCCTGAGCCGGCGCGGCCGCCCAAATCAGAACTACTATAATCAGGGGGACGATCACCATCGGCGTCCAGTTGGATGCGCCGACGATTCGATGTGGGTTCATGCTCGCCTCCATTACGTTGAAGCCGTGTTCCGACCAAAGAGCCCTTCGATTCGCGATGCTTGTCGCCGAGCTGGGAATAGACCGTCAGACTTAGTTCCATCGTAGCACCTAAGCCGCGATCTCGGAAGCCGCCTCGGCCCACGCTTCCGTCGCCGCGTCGCCGAATCGGCGGCGCCTCGTCGCTGTAGAGGTGGCTGCGGTCAAAGCCGCAGGCGTGAATCTCCGTGAGGGCCTGGGCTGTTGTCCGTCCTATGGCAACGCCACCTCAGTTCGAGCGCCCCGAAGACCTGACTCGCGATATTACTGCGGTGAAGGTTGCCATCAAGCACCTCAGCTCCGATGATCGGGCCTGGCCTTAGCGCGGATGCTGCACTACTATCGAGACGACGGGGCCATGTTCTCGCCTCAAATCGGCCGGCGCCGGGATCGTATTACGCTAAATGATACGGAGTTCTGGCTCGCGCGCGTGCCGAAGCGGCCCCGGAATAGTTGACTCGAAGTGCTTCGCTCAACGAAAGGGTAGAGTGCTGTGGCTACCAAAGCGCAGATTGAAAAAGCGATCTTTGAACGCGAGGGGTTTCGCGTCGAGCTCCAACTCTTCGACGGGAAGCGAACCTCGCTGCCGCCTTACGATTATCCGGCCATGGCGCCGCAACACTGGAAGGTTTTGGATTGGAAGAACACGCGCCTCGAAGCTTATCGCCTACTTGTAAAAGGCGTAATCATCTACCGGGGAGGCAGCGAACCGATCACGCGGGACATGCAGCTTGGCAATCTACGCGATACCTACTACGAGGATGCTTACGGTTCGTTGGAGCCGCCGCAGGAGGTTGACGCGTCGAAGGTCGTGCAGTTGGACTGTAGACGGCCGGGAGAAGCGACAAGCTCTCGCAAGCGTCCTAACTAGTTTCGCTCGATCCCCGATCAAATCTCCGCGCTCGAGCCGCTTCTCGAATGCTCGCTGCGGTCGAAGCGCGCGGCTTTGTCCTTAACTGGGGGGTCGAACCAAAAACTGGATAGCCTCTTACGGTCAAGCGCGTCGCGCCGCATCGAGGCATCGGACGTTGAGACGCCTGACGTGCTGTCATTGTGGGCCAAATGTGGGCCAATCATTTATCTAACTGTGAAATTCGCGCGTAAAGACAGGGCACTTCGTCACAGTGCCAGCGGGGTTAAGACCCGTTATCACGCCCCCGAAGCCGCCGACAGATGCTCAAGCCCAACACCTACCGCGTGTAAGGCAATTGCGGGCACCGCGGCCCGGTTTCGGAACGACGGGCCCTCTTGCCCGGCCTGCCGCGCGAACTTGCCACGGCGGACCTATTCAGGGGCCCTTTTGGCCTCTCAATCGCAACAAAGAAAGCCGGCCGCGCTAAGTGACTCTCTTATCGCGCCCGCTCGTATGCGCGGCTACGCGCGGTGGAGTCGCGATCGTCGCCGCCGAATGTTTTACGAGGTCGAGAGACTCCGATAGGACGGCTTCGTGAACGGCTTCTCAAACACGACCCCTGCGGTAAAGCATCCTAGCATTACACGAACGAAGGGCCTGGGATCGAAAGTGTTAATATCGCGAAGCTGTTCCACCAGGCCGAGCGGAAAGAACAAACGCGTATCGCTATAAAAAACCAGCCACACTGGCTTACCTTCTGAATAGTTGGCGAACCTGGCCTTCTTCTTGTTGACCATAATATCGAACTGAGCAAGCGTCACGCTTTGATTGGCTTTGATACGCATTACGTGGGGGACTAGTCGCGCCGGGCCTTCATAATCGTCGCGTCCGACATAAGTGTCTAGGCGCCGGAGTGTGGGCCAGCGTTCATCGACTCTTGTCAGCTTCGACGAAGGGTTAGTGTTTCGAAACCAACCCTTGAGAAAGTCTGCGAGTTCCGACACGGCGGGAGAGATATCGCTTTCCGCGGGAGTGTCGCCGTAAAAACGGAGAACGATCTTTCCGCCCTTAGCCAGCGCGCTAAGTCCCGGACCGCCTCCCAGAACACCTGCGGTCCTGCGTGTGATCTTATCAAGCGCACTCAGATACCGCTTTTCGGCCGGGTCGATCAGACGGGCGACTTCAACATGCACCACTACTCCGCCCCTTAGCACCGCGTCAAAGTCGGACTTAGGGGGACACGCGGAACGAAGTTCAGCGATTTCGCTATCGACGTTGCAGCCGACTAAGGAATACGCGATGGCCTCCTTTTCATAGAGCCGCTTCGCCGCCTCTTTCTCGGTTTCAATCGCGTGCTCGTCTAAGCGCTTTCCATCGAAGATAAGATTAAGCATTCGGTCATAGAGCGGGGCGGTGTAGTCGGGGCCGCCACTGTCGTCGCGCCGGCGCGATCTATGAAAGTCACCGACTGTCCTTATCTCCATTTGCATCTTTCCAGGATCGGCCTAAGATCGAGGGGCTTAGTTTCCAGTCTACAGCCATTCGGAGAACGGCTGGGCACGCTGGAGGCTTTTACGTCGCTGTTGCACCGCGCTCCGGGATGCCAGCTAGTAGTCGCGCTCGAGTATGTAAGGCCGTCTCATTGAAGTCATCCGAAAGGTTTCGGAGGTCTCGATTATGGAGGCGTGATGGATGCGTCGCGGTTACAAAGACGGCGTTCGCTCCTACGCGCAGTGGTTCGACATCGAAATCCTTCGTTGTGCTGACCTTCGGAGACGTGATATGGTCAACTCCAAGCGTGCCCAACCCGTTAGCCCGCCAGGGGTTGGCCTGGATTATCCTGCGGCGGCTTTGGCTGCATCCCTTCGGCCCCTCCATTTGGTTGGTTGATGGCCTGAGCCATGGGCGGCAACGGCAACTGCGGATCAGGGAAGGCAAAAGTTGGTTGGGCCGAAAGCGAGTCAACCGCAAAAAATGGAAGCGTCTTGCCTTGCTCAGTTGCGTGTCCCCACAGTACCTTCATATCATGAAAGAGCTTAGCGATGTAGACAGCAACGTGGATTTCGTCGTTGCAGCGAATGCTCCCCAGATGAAGCGGATACTGCTCGGAATGGACGTTGTTGCGGTCTACAAGGCATAGCTTAACACCGACATCAGCAAGTGCTGTTCTCCCAAGGTTGGTGAACGCAACATGGTGCTCGTGATAAGAACTCAATTCGTCTCTCGTGAACCCCGCCGGCCTATAGCCAAGTAACACCTGGCTCTCACTGGTTACGAAGATCTCCTTATTGATGTGCGATTCACTACGATCAACACAGGCCGACTGCCCAAGCTTGAGCTGCACCTCGATCTCAAACAACTTTCTTGTCCATATTACCGCCCGCGCCGCCGCCAGAAACGACAAGACGGCGAAGGATGCCAAAGTCCAAGTCGCGGCCGCTTCGGAACAATGGGCGTCACCGTATGCACACCGTTGCCAAAGTTGCCAACTAAGACCTGGATAGTTTCGCCAATACGAGATGCCAAAGCCAAGGAATGTGAACACCGCCAAGATGGTAAGCGTGACGGCTAGGTACTCCAGGATTAAATCACGTAGCCAGGTGTATGCGCCGACTATCGCGCCACTAATCAAAGCGACAAGCGCGATAGCCGCGGCGACGAGAACACCGAGTACAATCAGCGCGATCTCGCCTATCCGACGAACGGCGGGAAGAAAACGGGCCAGCAATGCCAGCCCCTTGGTTCTTATTGCGTGGCCAAGCCGGTCTAGCCTAAGACGCAACCGGCAGTCCTTATCGGATCGCTATGTCCGTGGTAGCGGTGCGCCTCATCCAGTCAACAACTTCCGGCTGCGATGTGATTATCTTAATGATGGCGTCCGCAAGTTGGGCTGGCGGCATCGCTTTCGCTTCGTTCGATTGTCGGTCAAAGTAAAGGGTGCCCCCTGCGGCTCCCGTACACACGACGCCGAGGGATTTCATGGACTCGTTAAGCCTCCCGTGAAGCGAGGGCGTAACTGGCTCGGCCGTAACCTGTTTCGCTGGCAAGAAATGGATCATGCTGGCGGTCCAGCTTGGAAGCGGGTGTGGTTGCAAAGGGTGTTGGCAGCGGTCATGATTACTCGATTTTTTGGTGAGCGGGGACTGAGAGAGATTCGAATCTTACACCTGGCTAAAAGCGCCAGGCACTGGGCGTTCGGTAGCCACGAACGACAAGCTAGTAGTGGCGAACGGCCAGGCCGGAGGGGTTCAACCGGGAGATGACTCGCTCCTAGCGGGCGGCTCTCCTGAGCGGCCTGCGAGCTAATGGCACGATCCTCAAGACCCGTTGGTCCAATGTAAGGATGCACTTAAGGAGAAGCTACCATAAAACTGTAAAAACGGCAAGATGTTCGTATGTGTAGATAAGTTAGATGTTTTTGACAGTAAGATGTAGGTCCGTCTTCTCGGGAAGTAGCAATTCTGGTATGCTGTTCGCCCATGCCGGCGCGGAACTCAACACCAGATCGCGAGTACCCCAACAAGCTCACGCTTGGGTTGAGCGATGAGGCCTCAGATATTCTGACCGACCTGGTCGCGCATTTCAAGAAAGGGCGAACTCGTAGGAGCACGGCTGGTGGAGTCATCGATGCTCTCTTGATAATCGCAAAAAGAGACGGATCAGGCATGAATGATCGGATAGAATCTCTCCTGCCAATGCGAAGCAAAAGCGTCATCAAGAAATCAACAGCTGGCTCCAAGGGTACTAAGCCACGCCTCCGTCCAAATTCGAGGACTGAGAAATAATTTAGCGCCTCGCACCGCAGGCGCAACAGCGGACGCGGCCGGGGGGAGCTGCTGCGCGCCGGCAGAAACACGATCCGGCAGGTATCAGAATGGGACGATCTTCCCTGGCGTGATTACTATCCGTGGCCGGGCGGGGGCAGCGACGTATATCCAACGCTGGATGATTGCAAAGGCCTCGAGCGCGACTCGCGAAAAGAGCTAGAGGATTGCGTAGACCGCGCAACGCGAAAAGTGTCCGATGATCGCTTGAGAACCACCGTAAACGTGCGCCGCGCGATGGAGAGGTCACGCTCTTCCAGCTAGTATTCGGGTTTAGCGTCAACTCTCTGATCCGAGATCCCCTTTCGTTGAACATCCCCACAACGATAGACGGACGGCTTGAAAATGGGATGTCCCATCGGCGGTTTGATGAAGCGGTGCTGTTCGCGGCGCGCGAAATCGCAGCACGGAAAGGGCCTGAGGCGCCTGCCCTCCTTGAGGAACAGTTGACGTAGATATGGAAAACCCCGAGAGTGAACCGCGGTGGAATATCCGCCCGGACCTGAAACATGCGCGGCAGTCGCGCAACGTAGGCCAACATGAACTCTGATTCAGGGCCCTTCGTCGTCCCAATTCTGTATTCTGAGCTGTTCGGAACGAAGCCCTCGCGCGCGGACCTGACGCAGACCATTGCGCTGCTTGACTGGCGCAGTGTAGTTACGTTCGCAGCCGGCATCAGCTCGATTTCATGGCAGCGCGGCGTCGAAGACATAGCCCACCAGCAGGATCTAGCAGCCAATATGCTTAGCGGTCTCGACTACGGTGGCCGGCTCCTCGCGATGATGACGACCGAACCCTCTCGCAGGATATTTACGCGCGAGGGGCTTTTCGGCATCGTCCGCATAGCCCTCGAAGAGCAAGCAGTGCTGGAGCAGCTCTGCCCTAACGCTCAAGACGTATTTGTAACGGCGCTCCTGATGGCAAATGAGATCATTTCCGATGAGCTACTCCCTATCAGCATCACTCATACGGCCGCGGACCTGACAAAAAGTGAAGTCCGTTCGCAAGTCATGAAACTTCAAAACCCGCACGATCTGCTTGCTCGGACCGAGGCTTTTATGCGATGGAGCGAGACAGCAGACGGCCAGCGCTCCAAAAACCACCTCCCTGTTGCGGCCGATCTTTGCCGCTTCTCCGGACTAACCTGGCGCGAATACGCGGCTTGCGCGTACGTGATTCTATCGCGTTACGCATCTCTCACAACATGGGAGACCGTCGAGCGTGAAAAGATTTTCTTTGATCCTGAGTTTTGGATGCAAAACCTGCAAGATAGAGGCCCGCTTACGAAGTGGCTACAGTATAACAAGATCGACCTGCAAGTTCTTGCGGCAACCTGGCGTCAACAGGAATCGATTTCGCTAGCTTCCGCTGGTCTCTTAATGCGGGCGCCTCTGGTGGAAGCCGAGGGTGCACTGTTCGCGCCTTCGCCGAGTCTTCTGGTGAACGCGATGGGCGAAGGCGCTTACTTTGCTCTCTTCGATGCTTATGGTTGCGAAACCGGAGATAGCACCAAGAAGCTACAATTGTCGCGTTTCTATGGCGACTTCTTCGAGGCCTATATAACCGATCTACTTGAACGATCATACGCACAACGTTCCGGCGCGAAGGTTTATCCCGATTTTGACTATGTCGGCGGCAACAGTACCGACGTAATTCTCGTAGAGAACGGCGACGTGCTCTTTGTGGAGATTGTCGCGAAACGCCTAAACTTCGTCGAATCCGTACTAAAGCTGGATGAAGCAGCGATTCTAACTGACATCGCTGCCGGCGTCGTCAAGAAGATGTGTGAGCTCCACAAGCATATCGAAAATTTTCGGAGTGGAAAGCTCCTACCAGACCTTCCGCGTTTGGCTGGCCAGCGCATCTTCCCGATCATCGTCTCTCCGAATGAATGGCCGCGAATTCGGATTATTGCCGAAACGATCCCCCGGCTTCAGGAGAGCAAAGGGCTGCTGGTTAACGTCGAGCCCATTGAACTGGTCGACGCTGGCGAGATTGAATCCCTGGAGAACGATCTAAGGAACGGGTTGCGGCTCGGTGATCTTCTGAGGCGCAAGAATAGCTCTACCTTACAGAACCGCATGATGACACTGAACAACTATCTCTACTATATGGAACCTGGAACCACGAAAGACGCTATATCCCCAACGCGCCAACGGGGCGGGGAAGTCGCACAGGAGATCGGCACGCTTGCGATGTCGTGGTTCGTGCAGCAGTAGGGCGCGAATCGCAAAACACGAGGCGCCCGCATAGACGAGCGCCTTCCAGGGTCGATTTAGAACTCCGCTGCACCGCTTCGGGTTGGCGTCGGCTATTTCGTTAGTACGCGCCCGACGCCGCGCATGATGACTGGACTTGGGCTCCTCGGTCGCATTTTATGCTGCGGCGCGACCGCAGTTGGCTGTTCGTCGAGGGGCCGTAGCATTTTTCGTGGCGCCACGTTATGGAGCCTAGGTAGCACCCTCGGCGGCGCAATGCGGAGACGCGGCTCTTCCGACCTTCGGCATCAGTTATTCGGTGCGACAATCGAGAGTGGCGGTGACATTTGTCCGGCGCAATGCGGGAGACGGTACAGGACGAACTCGATCTTCAGGGTGGGTCGCTCGGGGCCACCGGCCCTTTGTACGCCGAAGGCGCGAGGCTGTTGCGCTCTTGAAGCAAGACTCGACTGCGTACTTCAGAGGCCGCTCGTGGGCCGAATGTGGGCCAACCTCCAAACCGATAACGGAAAACCGCCGAACCCACAACGCGTATCGTTGAAGCGCCAGCGGGATATTAGCCCGCTGACACGTCGCCACTGGTGACCGATGAGAGAGTCAACCCTCACCGACCGTCATTTTGAGCCGATTTCATTCGCCTTACAGCGCCTCTTGCAGCGCAGCGGCCTTCGCTCCGATTTTAGCGCGCACAGAGCCAACGCTATGATAGAAGGCTGGCTGAAGCTAATGCTGTTGCGATGTCGAACATGGTATCGCGCGTGATCATCGAAGGGCCGGCACCCCCGACGAATGGCGAGAGCGTAGTAGACACGCTCAGACCACGCTATTCCAAGGCCCTCTTGCTCGTCTTGGCCGCTAGGCATGACGGCCGTTTTGAAAACGTGCGCACCGTAGCGCTCTACGGTTCCCATCGGCTGAACGTCGCTCCGGACAGGGTTCGGATCATACCCTCAGCGCGAACCGCTCCAGAAGTGCTGCTGTGCCGGCGCTTACTGACCGCAAGTGATATGGACGCATTCATATCTCGGGCACAAAGCGGCTCGGCTACGCTTCCGTCTTCCGCGCATACCGTGAACTACCGTATCGATTCATGGTGGGAAGGCTTTCTTGCGCCCTCGACTCGTGCGGGGCACGAAAGCCCATCAGGAACAACCTCTATCTGGCGGAGACGGCGGCAGGCGCACACCCCGACCGTCGCGGGTGTCGTCGTCGACAGGACGTCGCTTCTTGGCATTCTAGAGAAGTTGCCGGCTATCGACGATGTCGATTGGTCCCTCGTCGACCCGAGGGGCGACGTGTCGGCTCTCGACGGTCTTGACGAGTTGTATCCTGGGCAAGTTAGGCTGCAAATGCGCCACCAGGGAACTCATCTGGTCGCGACCGTGGAGGATCCGGACAGCTGGCTCGCGGGTTTCGCTTCGGCGACCATCAGAGTGGAAGGGCGGCGGTTCACGCTGAGGCAGCGGGCGGTCTCGGTCGACGTATCAGGGCGTGGAACGTATACCGTGCCGTTAAGCGAGCCGTACACTGACGTGACATTGGAAGCCGATGGCATTCCACTCGATGCATTCTCGGGCACGTACGTCGGCGTCACACAATCGGTCCCGCCGATGTCCGGCGGATCGCTTCCGAACGTTTATAGCCTCACGAAGATGCGTCTCCACTTCGAAGAGTCCTCAGCATCGTCGGAAGATGTTGTGATCGATCACCGGAAGCGCGACGATGCGTGGGTGTCGTCGCAACTGCGTCGCGTCGTATCGGTGGCGGCCGCTAACGCGAGCGCCCTGGGAGTAGATATCCTTGATAAATACGAGGTCACGGCCAAATCTCTTCGAGCACTAGCTGGACCGCTCGCAGCAGGTTCGCTTATACGTATCGGCTGCAACGGGTCCAACGCCGATTCGGACTTTCGTTCGGTTGAGAGCGCCACTGGAGTCCGCATCGAGCGCTATCGGCTGCCTTCTGGCCTGGCTCTCCATGATCGGTATATGCGCGTTGGCAGCTCGATTTGGATAGTCGGCGCATCGTTCAACAACCTCGGCGCGAACTTCGCCACGATCGTCGCGATAAGGGAATTGCTTACGTTGCGCCAGATCGCGGACCTCTTTGATGAATGCCTGACCGGTGCGCCGGAGGCCACATCATGAATGTCAGCGACGTACTGGCAGCGACCCCGTACTGGTTCGGCGAGGGCAGCAAAAGACCGAACGATGCCGAGCACGACCACCTCCCGGAAGTCGTACGTCCGCTTGTCGAGGATCAAAAATGGGCTTCCGGCGACAGCGACGCACTGCGGAGCCTAGCCTACGCGCATTATGTTGCCGCACTGAGCGAGGACGAGATTCAAGAGCGCTTGCTTGGATCCGACGCTGATCTTGTAGACGCAGTCGTCAGTTCATCAGCCACTGCAGCGGTGCCCAAGGACGATCTGGACCCGCTCATCGATGCAATCCTCGCGGGTCGTGGCGGCGGCAACCATGTCCGTCCCAAGTCCATCGAGGAAGGTTGGCATCGTGCGATCCTGGAGATGGTTTCCGATCTGCGTCCAGCCGTTCTGCCGCTCGTTCTGGCGGAGGATCCAGTGCCGCCATTCTTCCTTCAATGGTTGTTGCACCGCTGGTCCAGCGTCGCAGACGAACAGGCCTATGCCGACGTGCTCCTTTCGAAGAGCGGCGAGCAGTCATGGCGGATAGGCGCAGCGTTCCTCTCGAATGTCGCTCGGGAGTACGTCCTTCACGGAACTGCCGAGCCGCAGTTCGCAGGGGCCGCTGACGCCGACATTGTTGCGGGGGGTCTCGTACTCACGCAGCTTGCCCACATGAGATTCGTTCCCGGAGTATTGAGCAATCCAGAATCGCAGGCCCGCCTGAATGCGATACTCGAGTCGATCGCATCGATGATGTCCGGGTTGCTCAAGCGTAGCGAAGTGACCGAACTCGCCAAGCGAAGCCGGCGCGACGATGCCGCTCTGGTTGCCATCCTTTTGCGCAAATCGGAAGGCAAGACGCTTCGCGTGCTTGCCTCCGAGGGCGACGCGCTTTTGGACGAGTATTTCAGGATGCTTACCCGCGTCGAGCCAGCATCGCAGGAGCAATCTCTGCCCTATCTGTCGGCGTTCGTGTTGGATGACCTCATCGGCATCTGGGTCGGCGTACACGCAAACGTCGACCGCTTCGACTCCCTCAGACAAAATCTTCGCTACGACGAATATTCGTACCAGTTTACGTATTCTCACTACCTCATCGATCGCCGTCGCGTCATCGTCCTAGCGGCCGTCGCTGCAGTAGCTGCGGTGCAAATGCAAGACGATGCGTTGCTTGAGGCAGCGAGAGGCCTTGCTGCTCAATTATCCGACCTGCCTCCCGGTGTGGTTCAACCATTTAACGATGGTGTCTTGGCGAAACTGCGCGAAGCCGGCATCGACCTTCCACCATCCTGAATCCCAGCGTCGTCCAAGGAGTTATCCGCTACGATGCGCGCGCAAGTGGCGCTTGGACATACTCCGGTAGTGGCCGCAGTGTACGCCTCATCCGCTTCGGTGCCTGTTAGTTTGCCCAAGGTTTCCGTCTGCGCAGTCGAGTGTTCCATACCGGCATCGTTCCCGTGGGCCAAATGTGGGCCATGTGGACCACCGGCTGCGCAAAAGCAACGGGAAATAAGCGGCTGCGAGATGATTCCAACGGGATTGGACCCCGTTAACGCACCGTCGCCGACTAGGCTAGCAATGCGGCAGTCGCATATGCCCTTTCGAAGTAATGCGTCAGCCGGCTCGAATCGGTCACCGTCACTCAGAGGCTTTCAAGACGAGGCCCCCCTCCCCGGAGCCGCTGGGCTCCGAGGCCCGCGCGGCAGTCTCGCGCGAGACTGGGAGATAGCTAGATCATCCCTAGGAGCAACCGATCGGCGGTCGTCGCCGCTGTGCAACTGGCTCCGGTCGAAGCGCAGGTCGTGCTTCATTCCTCGTCAAGCAGTTGGAGCGGGAAGCCGAGAATGCAGCAACGCCTAACCGGAAATCAGCCTTTGCTTTGCTGCGATGAACTCGTCATCTGACAGAACTCCACTATTTTTGAGCTGGCCTAGCCGCGCAAGCTGCTCAGCCAGATCAGTCCGAGGTATTGCGCCTGAGGTTTTGTTGAGGTCCTCGAGCTTTTGTTGGATTGCGGAAACGATCTCTTGAACTTTGCCGCGTAGCGCGGTACTTTGATAGGTCACGACATTCTCGCGCTTGTAGTTAGCATCTCTGCTGAAGGGTGCACCGCTCCCGGGCCGATTTTCAAAGACGCCGGCGGCAAGAATTGTTACGTGGCCTCCCATCGGGCCCCGCCGGTGCTCGACCGAGGAAATATTGCGGTACGGATATGAGATCGCTTTGCTACCAAAAGGCCCGCAGTTTGTAGCCAAGCCCGCTTTTAAGACGAGAACGCGCTGGCTTGTGACGGCTATTGCTTCACCGGTACTCAAGTGGAGTTCCATCTCCACTTTTTCACCATCACGCAAACTTGACATCAAAGCAGTTCTTAACCTACCTGGGAGGGCGCTCTTTTTCACGGCGAAGTTTCCTATTTAGAGCACTGAGTTAATCTTTCAGTTCCACCTTACTGCCACACCACCATCTCGGAAGCCGCCTGTGCCCAGACCTCCGTGGCCACCTCGCCGATCGGCGGCCCCTCGTCGCCGCGTTTCTGACGCATCTAAAGGCTCAGCCTTATCCCGAGGCGCTCAATTGGCTTTTGGAACAGTTCTCAGAATCGCAATGGCTTGTCGCGAAGCGCCGCGCTGAGCGTAACCCAAAACGAGCCTTTTCACCTTGCTTTATAGGCTGCGTTAATCATAGTCATGCATGCGCGGAGACCAGCCTCTAAAGGGGAGCCTTTCCCAACGGTTCCGAGATATAGTGCGCCTATCATGAGGTAAAGATCCGGCGTTGCACCGTGATTCACAGCCTTCACCTGCGACGGAGAAGCGCTTTGGAGCGCGGCGCAGATAGTTGAAAACTGTAGGCCAGCAGATTGTGCGGTAAATGGGCCGTCGCCAAGTCCAGTGTACGATTCTTGGTAAGCTGCGATCCGTGTTAACGCTCCAGCTTGCTTCGCTTCCGCAATGTAGTGGGCGACGAATGCGGTCTGCACGTCGAGTCGATTCGCGCAAAGTTCGTATTGCTCGGCGGCGCGTTGAAAATCGTGAAATGCGGTCATATCGTCGCTCGCGTCCGCTTCAGCGTTTGCTTGCTCTTGCGCTGCGTCTGCATCGGAGCAGGCCCGCGGCAAAGCAGTCCAGCCGTCATTAGCCGACTGTGCGGCGAGCGTTGTGGCAGGGGAATAGACCATCGCGATCAGCATGAGCAATGCAGAAATGACTGCGCGATAGAACACGATCAGCGGCACCTCCAATAGTGCGATATTAGTTTATCACAGCATCGTGATGATCCACGGGAAAAGGCCGGGGCACACCCATCTCTAAGATCGGCATTATCCTAGCCCAATGTTAGCACCGACCGCACTATCCGTGAAGCTGCTACAGCCCAGATCGCTGTGCTCACGGGACCAATCGCCGGCCCCTCGTCGCTGTACAGCTGGCACCGATCGAAGCCGCAGGCGTGCTCGATGCCTGGTCAGGTGCCCGGACGCGTAGAAAGTGGGCCACGGCGGATTGTCCGATTGGCTGAGGCTGTTGTAAGATGTCCGCGAGGCCAGTTTCCCGGTCTCGGAGGTTTTACGTTATGTTGAAACGCTTCGCAATAGCTGCGGCGCTCTTAATCTGCGCCGGACTTTTGCCTATCCAAGGTGTCCACGCGGCGACACAGTCGTCACAAGCTACGGTCATCGCTCAAGCTCTTCGACACGGAGAACGCCGCACAGGCGCACTGTCCAAAGGACGTTGTAGTGTGGCTCAATATCCCCAGCGGCATTTACCATTACAAAGGTGAGCGCTGGTACGGGCTCACGAAGCACGGTGCTTACGCCTGCGAAAAGGAGGCGGTTAGGGCTGGTGATCGCGCTAGTGAAAATGGGCAATAGGAAACCCCATCGCCTCCACGAGCAAACCATGAATTCCCACCAATCTCTGAGACCAACCTTGCCGCTGGTAATCTTCGCGGTCGCGGTTCTTGCATGTACAAGTGCCGCCATCAGTTTTCCAGCGAAACGCGGAAGTGGTCAGCTTTGCGGAACAGTCGGGCCGCACGTTATCGCTGCCGATGCTCAACTCGCACCTGCTGCGCAGATGGCGGTTGCGCTCGGAACAGACGACACAGAAGTTCTTTCGGGGACGCACGCGCACCACGGCAGCGCCTACAAGCTCGTTGAAGACGACTCGAAAGTGATGCCCAACTTCTTCCACGCCGGGATGGATGAAGTTACGCAAGGGCAGATTGCCGCTAACATGCTCACGGATCCCCAAGAGTCTAGCTTTGCGAACAATACGCTGGACTCTTATAGCAATGCACTGAACGCCGTAGAGGCGTTTGGAAAATTCACGTTGCTCTACGAAAGGTCCGTGAATTCAAAGAATAGACGATCAAGGATGGTCGCCATGAGTGAAGCTTTTGCGGCTCTCGGGGACTACAGCAGTTCAACGACAACAATGAACGCGAGTTGCTTTGGAGGCAGCTGCTACGGCAGCGCGAGGACCACTTCATACGCGAGTAATAGTGGAGCTGCAAACATGCAGGCTGCGGCGATCGGTGCTGCTGGCGTGGCCCAAAGCGAGTACAGTCTCGATCAGGCGACGCCCTACATGATGGACCTCACGCAAAAGATCGACAACTATCAATACGGTTATCGCCGTCTTCGAGCGGTGTGGTTAAGCGCATGTCCAAATTTAAGCTTTCCCGATCGCTGGACAGGGGCAACCTCAGGGGTCAATTAAGGCCGAAAGACGCTAATTGTTGCCTCGAAAGCTCAACTATTCGGAGACTCTCGAATGAACACAGAAGGTCCATTAATTCCCAGGCCGTACATTCGCGCTGCCGTCGCAACAGGTATACTTCTCGCGCTCATTGCGGGCTCGGTCTGGGTCGGAAGCTACGTTATCTCTACGATGCAATAGCGTCAACAAGAGATAGCACTCGCGGAGCAGCAAGCAAAGCACGCCTTGAGGCGCAGGAGAGGCCGCAGAACAGCACGCGCGCTGGCTCGCAGAAACGGTGACCATCACTGTGGTTAACGACGGGTCATATCGGGCCAGAGGTCGGTGCGTCGTCGCTCAGGGTGTCCGGTTTGATGTGCCCGACGTGCTGGTCCTTGTAGGCCAAATGTAGGCCAATCTCTTATGCAACGATGAAAGTCGCGCGCATATACGGCGTTTCGTCACGGTGCCAGCGGGATTGAAGCCCGTTAACACGGGTTGCCAGCGGATGAGCAGGCCGGCACCGCGCCGCAGAGCGCCGTGTTGGGCGATCGTAGGCCCGTAGCGCGATTTTCGAAACGACGGAGGCCCTCCGCCCGGGCGCACTGGCCCTCCGCGACCGTGCCGACCCCCAGGCGCCGGGTTCTTCACCGCTTCACGGTGCGGGCGACCGTCCACGTTAAGGTCGATGCATTCGTTAAGCGTGCGAGCGCACCGGACGTTGTATCGACGAGGTCGTCGTAGGCGCCTTGAAACGCGACGTGCTCCTCGATCCACTCATCCAGCCAAGGCGCGTTTTCCGGCAAGAAGCACTTTCCGGCCTCGAAGAGTGGCGTGACCGCCTCGGCACGCGTGTACTTCGACTTATCGACCCTGACGCCAACGATCGGAATATTCGTCGTGCGTCGAAATTCTTGGATGATCGGGATACCGCTCGCGGCGTCTTCCACGCAAGCCCAAAACGTCGGCGCGAGATTCCTATCGTTCCAGCGGTTCCAAAAGTCCTTGACCTTCGCTTTTAGATCGGGATACTCGACCTTATCGGCCCATGCGTCGATTAGGTAATAGTTTACGCCGTCAGTGCCCCACAGGCCGAGGGCACTGCGGTCATTGCCGATTCCGTCCTTCCACGCGCCGTCAACGAACAGCGCCATTTTACGCAGCGTTGGCAGGACATTATAACGATTGCTGAACCAGGAGCGTTTAAAGAGACCGCCTTCTTGAGGCGTCGGGCGGCCTTGATACAACGACTCAAATCCCCGCACACTGATCTCGCCGAGTTCTGGACGCGGTATTTCGATCTTTAGTTCCGGTGCTAGCGGCTCACCTATCGCGCGACCGAGCGGATCGTTCTCCTCGGCGATCGCTGGCAACCGAAGTGTCTCCCACTTCGAGGCTGCCAGCGTGTTCTGAATGCGTCCGGGAATATCGTCTTCGTGCCAGCGCGTCGTAACGAGCAGCTCCCTACCCTCGGCTCCGAGCCGGGTGCGGGCCACTTCACGATACCATTCCCACTGCGCCTCGCGTTGTGTGAGCGAGTTGGCCTCCGCGCGGCCCTTGATCGGGTCGTCAATCGCCAACAGATGGGCGCCGAAGCCGGTCATCGAGCCGCCGACGCCGGCCGCCTTAACGATGCCGCCCGCGGTCGTGCGCCACTCGTCGACCGATTGGGCATCTGGATCGAGCGCAACGTCGGGAAATGGCCACGACGGCTCACGGACCAGGCCGCGCACCTTGCGCGACGACGCGCGAGCGCGGTCGATCGTGTACGAAGCAAGGATGATGTCCGCCTCGCCGCGGTTGATGCCCTCGAAGAAGGCCGGAAAGCGCTCGGAGGCGTGGTACGTCTTTCCGTGTCGCGGGGGCATGAAGATCATGAGCTTGCGGATTTCGCCGTTGGCGAGCGCCTGCAAATATTGACACAGCATCCGCGTGTGCCGGGTCTCAATGTACGACGAGTCGGTGCGTTTGCAGAAGTCCTCGAAGCTGCGTCGCGCGATTGCCTCGCTGAGCAGTGCAGCAGCAGCATCGCGCTCTGCACGGCGATTCATCTCTCGAGCTTACGCAGTCTCTCGCGTAACTCATTGAGTGGCATACCGTCCAGGGCCGTGCGGATATTGCCGAACGGCTTCTCTGGATCCTCACTCAGTTCGAGCTTTTGGCTCGGGCCGTAGTCCTCGCGGAACCGCCGTTCGAGCAGCCACGTAGCCCCCGAGCTGCCTTTGCCGCCACCCAACACTCGGACTGTCAGGCTTTTGACCGCGCTCGCGCGCGCGCGCGTTACGGCCCGATAAAATGCCGCGTACGGAGCGCGGCCCTCGCGACCCCTGCGCATCCATAAGGCAAAGGTGTCCTCGTCGATGCCGGCCTCTTCAGCGGCGTATTTGTTGGGAATTGAGAGAGCGATCGATTCACAGATCGCGCGCTGAACCTCCGGAGTTAGCATTGTCGGCCTTCCCGCTGGCCGGCGCTTCCGCGCTGGCCGCTTCCTAACCACGCTCGAGCGTCGCTTTCTCACCGGTGAACTCTTCCCAGCGACGGACGGTCACGTCCACATAGAGCGGATCGAGTTCGATCGCGCAGCACGAGCGGCCGGCCATCTCGCACGCGATGATCGTCGAACCGGATCCCGCGAAGGGCTCGTAGATGACCGCGCCGCCTGCACTTCCGTCCTCGATCAGTTGGCGCATCAGCTCGACCGGTTTCATAGTCGGGTGCAGCTTGCTGGCCAGCGGCTTACGATACTCGAGCACGTTGTTCCGGGTCGCGGGACCGAAGAACCGATGGCGGTGGGGCCAGCCATAGAGAATAAAGTCCGCACGCTCAACTTCGTCGCCGGGAAATCCCGAAGCGTCACCCACCGCAATGAATTCGCTGCGCTGATTGTAGTCTTTCCGGCCGAGCACGTGAGAGTGCTTGACCCAAACGAGGTAGTCGCCCCATTTGAGATCACAGTCTTCGATCGCCATTCGCAAGCTGTGCAGCTCAAGCCCCGACATGAACACGTAGAAGGTCGCGTAGTCTGCCCAAGGCACGGCGGAGAGGAACTCGCGAAACCACTCACGGTAGTTGCGGCCGGTATCGTTGGCGATATCGCGATGATCCGTGCCGCCGTGCTCGCCGCGCAAGTGCGCCTTGCCGCGCACGTAGTCGACGCCGTACGGCGGGTCGGTGACCAGGGATTCGATCTTTCGCGCACCGAGTGCCGCCGCTACATCCGCCGGGACAGTGCAGTCACCGCACAAGAGGCGATGGCTGCCGAGCGTGAACAGGTCGCCAATCTTCGTTGACGTCTCGCGAGCCACCGCCGGCGCCTCGTCGGGATCTCGTAGGTAAACGCGCGGCTCCTGGTCTCCCTGTAGCTCATCAAGACGTAACTCGCGGAAAATCTGCGCGTCGGCGGCTTCGATTTCGGCCAGCAGATCCTGGAGTGCTCCAGTGAACTCGCCGGAGAGTTTCGGGCTATTGAGCGCCACATTCAGCGCTCGCTCCTCAGTGTCGTCGAGATCAACAACGACGACGGACGCGCTCACGATCTTCTTGGATCGGAGGACCTTGAGTCGCTGGTGTCCGCCGACGACAAATCCGGACCGCCGGTTGAAGATGATCGGCTCCACGACACCAAAGCGATCTATGCTCTTACCAAGCGCGGTGAGAGAGGATGGATCGATCCGGCGCGGGTTATAAGGTGCCGGTTTGAGATCCTTAACGGCCATCGTGACGATTTCGGTCGTCGCGGACTTGGTTGCGGTGCGCACCACTATCGCTCTCCAGCCGTAGTTTGAATGGCGTGCTCCTGCCAGCTCGAGCCGCAGCGTTTGCAAACCGCATCGGCGGAGTGCCCGATGAAGAACCCGCAATCTTCGGGAGCCGTCTTGGGCCAGAGCCCTCCCCGAAGGAGGCGATGCGCCGTGAGTACGGCATCAGTTGCTGTCATACCGCCGTGCTCGCGGAGGACTGCAACAATCTCGGACCTGTGCGCTGCGAGTTCGGGTTTGAGTACCTCGATTGCATCCGCGCGGCCGCGCACTACGATGCGGTCGATCCCCTTAGCGAAAACCGTGAGGCCCGCCTCGCTCGCCCGGCGAAGCACGTCGACCGCGTTCAAAACTCCACCTCGCTCATCTCAGAATCAAAGGGCAGCATCGCCGCATCCCCGGGAACCGCCACAGCCGCAACGTCCGCCACATACTCGGTTTTATCAAGCTTTTCGAGCGGCGGTTCAGGCGCTTGCGGCGGTTGTGTGCCGGCTGCGGGGACTAGAAAATATCCCGTTCCATTGGATTGTGGCGGACGTTGCGGTTGTGGCGGTTCCTCGCTGGACGGGAGATAGCGTGCCCATGCGTCTGTGAACTGTTCGCTATGGTATCCCTTCGGCGTAGCTACGTCAGCGATGCGGATGCTCCGAGGTCTGATGTTGAACGGCTTAAGCAGCCTCGCCAACGCGCGGGCGTCGAACTCCTTGCCATAACGCGGCCCCCAAGGGCTCTCCTCGAAACTGGTTAGGACCTCTGCAAGACGGACCGAAGCGATGCGATCCGCACCCTCCTCGTCGAACACTGCACGAATATCGTGAAGGAGACGAACCCCGCGGGATTCATCCTCGCGCACATGACCGCAGAGCGTGACGAGCGCTAGGCGCGCTTTAGCGGGGGTGTCGTCTTCGCACGCTTCAGCGATCATTAGAAGCGGCTCGCATATGTCGGCTGCTCGATCGGGCAGTTCATCGAGCCCCGCTGGCTCGGGATGACTGTGCCCTAAGAACTCCCGAGCCCAGGCAGCAATCCGCGTGCGAATTGCCTCCCCCTCCGGCTCGATGCGACGCCGGCGAAAGCGCTCGACACTTTCGCTTGCGAGCTTGCGTGTCAAGCGTATTGGGACGCTGCGATCGGACACGGTGTCCGGTAAAGAGCCGATGCCAGCGATCGCCTTTGCACCGAATGTTGAGAGATCAACATACTCGATCGTCTTGCCACGCATAGTACAGAGACTCGTCTTGCCAGAGCGGAGGTACCCAGTGTTAAGGATGCCGCGCAATGTTTCCGCAAACTCCCTATCACCGTTGAATGTAGCATCCGATTCGTCTAGCAACAGCGTCGGGTGCTCGGCGTGAATCTTGCGCGTTAGAACCGCCGGCGTTGTGCGACCTGTCAACCAAGGTCGCGATACGAGTTGCTCCAAGACCTCCAGGAGGCGCGTCTTACCGCACTGCTTTTCTGCCGACGTGATCGAAAGATACGCAACGCAGTCGAAGGCTTCGAGCGTGTGCGTCATCATAACCCATAGGGCGATTGCGGTCGCATCATGCTCGCCAAGCGAAACGAAACGCTTGAGCCATCCGCGCACGCAGCCGAAGACCTCTACTCCAGATGAGCCGGCCGGTTCGCTACGGGTGGCAAGCGGGGAATGTTGCTCGCTTAGCATTATCTCGCCACTCTCTTACGGATCCGATCACTTCCCGGCGATGCTCCCGCATTCGGTGCGGTACGTACCTGGATACCTGCGTCGAGCTGACGGCGCGCGTCAGAGAGTTTGTGGGCATTCATCGCGGACCAACGGCCTCGCCTGAGATCGCGCGAAAGATGACTTCGCGCGAGATCTTGACCTTTCGTCCGATACCTTCAACCTTTGGCAAAATCCCACGACGAATTTGTCGTCGGACGTGCTCGGCTGAGCATCCAAGCATCACGGCAGCTTCCTCGACACTAACGGTTAGGCTGGTCACCTGCGCTCCTTTCTCGGGGCCTCTAGTAGTGAGAGGATAGACCCAAAATGGCTTGACGTCACCGCCACATACTGTTATTATTAAAGATAAATGGCAGGAACACGCAAGTGACCCGAGCAGCGAGCCCAAAGATAGACCCCGCTCTTGCATCGAGGCTACGTGAGGCAATATTAAGACAGCGGCTCGTTCTTAAGGACACTGCCGAAAAGTTCGTCGCGGACTTAACTAATGCCATTAACACGCGGCACCACGACGACGCGTACGTCAGCGAACGGACCGTATGGCGATACTTAAGCTCCGAAGAACCGCTGGCGCAAAAAGCGGCGCTCGATCTCATCGCAGTGTGTCGGCGACTGCGGCCGAACCTCCCCTACGATCTCGTGGACGAGATCTATCTCAAGGCAGTGGCGCCGCAGGCGATCATCTTCACCCGCGAAAGCTCGCACCTCGCAGACGCAATGGTTACGCAAGCAAGGCACGTCGTGCCCCTTTCGCCTGCGGCAGCAAGGCGCCTAAAAAAACGATTTGTCGACTTCTTGGCTCCCTATGAGAACTTCAATAGGATCGAGCTGGGACGAACAGTCTGGTTCTGGATCATCTCGTATTTTGGCGGCGAGCGTAAGTGGAAGGTGCCGTTTAACCAACTGCGGATGGGCGTAGACGCCTCGCCCGACGGAAAGAGTCATAAGGTACCTTGGGCCTTGGATGAAGCGATCGAAGGGATGCGCGCTAAAAAGCTTCAGCCGTCCAGAAAAAAGCGTCAAAAGTGAGAGGCTACCTACGCGAGCGCGACCGCCGCGCAGCAAGTAAGCGCAAAGGACCTCAAAAGACTTGGCAGCTAGTTGTCGACAACAGTGAGATCGTCGAGGGCGTCAAGCATCGCCGACAAGAGGTTCGCCCGTTCTTCGGGGTCCGACGCGATGCCGAGGACGCCCTGCGCGCGTTCATTCAAGAGATCAGGACCGGAACGTTTGTGCGCGATGCGAAGCTGACCGTCACGCAATATCTCGATGCATGGCTCGCCCACAAGCGGGTGACGGTCGGGTTCAAGACCTATCTCGCATACGAGCTGCACGTGCGCACGTACCTGAAGCCGTCGCTGGGGGCCCTGCGAATCGCGAACCTGCGAAAGGAGCACGTGCGCAAAGCCCTTGCCGATTGGTCCCAGCGCACGGCCTATCCAGGGAAAAAAAGCAAAACGCCCGTTCAGAAGATCTCGCCGCGGACCGTTCACCACGTCTTCTCGACCTTGCGGACGGCGATGCACGACGCGCTCGACGACGGCGCGATCACGGTGCTGCCATTTGCGAAACGCATGAGCCCAAAGAAGGGGCGCGCCGAAATAAGCGCACTCGACGAGACACAGATTGTAGCGCTGCTCGACTATCTCGACCGGACATTGCTTGGGCCCGTCACGCGTCTCGCGATCTACAGCGGAATGCGTCGCGGCGAGCTGCTTGGCCTTACGTGGGATGCAATCGACTTGGAGAACCGGGTGCTACATGTGCGCCAGTCCCTTGAGGTGGTCGGTACTGGAAAGGATCGCGCGGTGCGCTTTAAGGAGCCGAAGACCGAAAAGAGCCGGCGCGACGTCGCACTGACCGCCGGCGCGATCGAGGTCTTACGCTTGCAGCACGTGCAGCAATCGGAGCTTCGGGTTCACCTCAACGGCCCGCTTGGCGACGAACGGCTCGTCTTTCCGAACCCCCGCGATGGCCAGCCGTGGAAGCCCGACACATTCTCGAACGAGTTCTTGCGAGCCGTGAAGGCATCGGGCTTGCCAAAGGTGACATTCCATGGTTTGCGTCACTCGTACGCGTCGATCTCACTGCGGGCCGGCACGCCCCTGAAGGTCGTTTCAGAGATGCTCGGTCACACGACGACGGCGATCACCGCCGATCTCTACACGCACGTGCTTGGAAATCTAAAAGCCGAAGCTGCTGATCGACTCGATGCGATCTTCGACAAGGCGGAAATGCGTCGCGCTGCCGGTGCGGAATCGGACGCGTGGGCCAAATGTGGGCCAATCAAGCGAGTGACTCCGAAAAAGTTCAATAAAATAAGGCCGGTTTTGGTAGCGCCAACGGGAATCGAACCCCTCCTCTGCGGTCCCGGCCGATCCCGAGCATTGACGAAAACGCTTATCTTATCGGGCTTTCGGCGCTTCACCGTTCCAGCCGATTCCGACCAATACC
>Ga0182024_10002886_pt1 | contig 41814 bp, 31 predicted proteins | sample P32metaG_FD_120480 | JGI IMG/M metagenome (GOLD analysis project Ga0182024, IMG submission 120480) | Permafrost microbial communities from Stordalen Mire, Sweden - P3-2 metaG (Illumina Assembly) | ecosystem: Environmental > Terrestrial > Soil > Wetlands > Permafrost | place: Sweden: Stordalen... | reverse complement strand
CGCCCGTGCCTACCACTCACATGGAGTTCTGCGCACTGTGTCGAACGTGACTATCACTCTGCCCGACGGCTCGATGCGGGCGACCGCGCGAGGCACCCGGGTGCGAGATTTCGCCGGCGCGACGCTCCCCCAGAGCGTTGTGCGCAAAGCGCTCGCGGCCCTGGTCGACGGCCGCATGGTGGATCTGAGCTATCCGCTGGACCAGGACACCTCACTCCGCATCGTGACGCCCGAGGGGGCGGACGCGCTCGCGCTGTATCGACACTCGACCGCCCACCTTCTCGCGGCCGCGGTGACGACGGTCTTTCCCGGGGTGCAGTGCGGCATCGGCCCGGCCACCGACGACGGGTTCTTCTACGACTTCGTGACGCCGCGGCCATTCGTGCCGGAAGATCTCGAGCGGATCGAGGCCAAGATGCGGGAGCTGGCGGCCGCCGATCTGCCGTACGAACGCCAGATGTGGCCGCGCCAGGAGGCGATCGACTTCTTCACCGCGCGCGGCGAGCCGCTCAAGGTCCAGCTCATCGAAGAGAAGACCGCCGGCCAGGCCGAGGTGTCGTGCTACACGATCAAGGATCGCGACACGTTCGTCGACTTCTGCGTCGGCCCGCACGTGCCGTCCACGGGCCGCTTGAAGGCGTTCAAAGTGCTCAGCGCCTCGAACGCGTATTGGAAGGGCGATGCGCGCAACCAGCCGATGCAGCGGATCTACGGCACGGCGTTCTTCAAGGACGACGACCTGAAGCAGCATCTGCATCAGGTCGAGGAGGCGAAGAAGCGCGACCACCGCAAGCTCGGCCGCGAGCTCGGACTGTTCACCTTCCACCCGTGGGCGCCGGGTGCGGCGTTCTGGCTCGGCAAAGGCACGACGCTCTACAACCTGCTCGCCAACTACATGCGCGAGGTGCTGTTCCCGGCCGGCTACATCGAGGTGAAGACCCCGCTCATTTATAACAAGGCGCTCTGGGAACGATCGGGGCACTGGAAGCATTACCGGCAGAATATGTTCCTCATCGAGTCCGAGGGCGAGCAGATGAGCCTCAAGCCGATGAACTGCCCCGGCCACTTCCTGGCATACGCGAGCGACGTCCGGAGCTATCGCGACCTGCCCCTGCGCATGCACGAGCAGACGCCGCTGCATCGCAACGAAGCGTCGGGCGTGCTGGCCGGCCTCACGCGCGTGCGACAGTTTTCGCAGGACGACGCGCACTGTTTCGTGACCGAAGAACAGATCGGCGAGGAAGTGGGTCGCCTGTTGGGCCTGGTCAAGCGGGTCTACGGTGATTTCGGGCTCGCCTACGACGTCAAGTTCGCGACGCGGCCGACCGATTTCCTGGGCGAGAAGGCGGTGTGGGATCACGCCGAGCGGGAGCTCACACAGGCGCTCGACGCCGCAGGGGTGGCCTACACGGCCAATCCCGGCGACGGCGCCTTTTACGGCCCGAAGATCGACTTCGACGTGACCGATGCGATCGGGCGGACGTGGCAGTGCGCGACGATTCAGCTCGACTACCAGCAGCCGATCAACTTCGACCTGAAGTACACCGGCGCCGACAACACCGAGCACCGGCCGGTTGTCATCCACCGGGCGATTTTCGGGAGCTTCGAGCGGTTCATTGCAATCCTGATCGAGCACTACGCCGGGGCGTTTCCGCTGTGGCTCGCGCCGGTTCAGACCATCGTCCTGCCCATCGCCGACCGGCATCAGCCCTACGCGGCGACCGTGCGCGATCGGCTCAATGAATCCGGCCTCCGTGTCGAACTGGACGACCGCCAGGAGAAGATTGGTTATAAGATTCGAGAGGCGCAACTGCAGAAAGTGCCGTATATGCTCGTCGTGGGGGACCGTGAGGTCGCCGAGAGCACGGTAGCGGTCCGCAGTCGCGCCGGCGGCGATCTGGGCGCGAAGGGCGTCGGGGCGTTCCTCGACGAGGCGCGAGACGAGATTCGGCGTCGGGGACTGGAACCAGGGAGGTAGTTATCGCTTTTGACCGCGGCCCGCGACGCGACGACCGTGTCCGGATCAACGAACGCATCAGGGTACGGGAAATCCGGGTAATTGACGACACCGGCTCACAACTCGGCATCATGCCGCCGCCGCAAGCGCTTGCGTTGGCGCGCACGAAGGGGCTCGACCTCGTCGAGATCTCACCGACAGCGGTTCCACCGGTCTGTCGGATCATGGATTTCGGCAAGTACCAATACGAGCAGCAGAAGCGCGCGCGGGCGGCGAAGAAGCACCAGAAGGTGATCGACGTCAAGGAGATCAAGTTCCGGCCCAAGGTCGACGAGCACGACTACCAGTTCAAGAAGAAGCACATCGAGCGCTTCCTCGAGGACGGCGACAAGGTCAAGGCGACGATCTTCTTCCGCGGCCGCGAGAATGCGCATCCGGAAATCGGACGCCGGATTCTCGAGCGGCTGCTGGGCGATCTCGAGATGCTGGCGGTGGCCGAGGCGCCGCCGCAAAAGGAAGGCAATCAGCTCCACACGATTTTGGCGCCGCGGCCGGGTGCGGCCAAGAAGGGTTGAGGTCAGATGCCGAAGATCAAGACGCACCGAGGCGCCGCCAAGCGATTCAAGAAGACAGCGAGCGGCAAGTTCAAGCGGACGAAGGCGTTCAAACGCCACATTCTCACGAGCAAGCCAAAGCAGCGCAAGCGTCACATGCGCGGCATGGTGATCGTGTCGCCGGCCGACGCGGGCAAGCTCAAGCGGATGCTGCCGTACGCGTAGGAAGAATCTGCAATCTAAAATCTAGAATCTAGATTTCAGATTTCAGATTCTAGATTTCAAGGAGCTTCGTCCATGCCCCGTGTGAAAAGAGGAATCGTTCGGCGCGCCAAGCGCAAGCGGCTGTTGAAGCGCGCGAAGGGGTTCTACGCCAACAAGAGCAAGCTGTACCGCGCCGCGAAGGAATCGGTCGACAAGGCGCTCAATTACGCCTACAGCGGACGCCGCCGCAAGAAGCGGGACTTCCGTCGGCTGTGGGTGATCCGCATCAATGCGGCGGCGCGCGAAAACGGCTTGACCTATGGCGAACTCATCCGCGGCCTCAAGGTCGCAGGCGTCCTGCTCGATCGGAAGAGCCTCGCCGAGCTCGCCGTGAACCATCCGATAGCGTTCAAGACCGTGGCCGAACAGGCCAAAGGCGCCTCGGCCCGCGCCTGACCGGCCTCGTCAGGCGATCCTCGGCGGCCGCACGCGCGGCCGCCGTTTTTTTGTGTCCGTGCCCGACCGAACCGCCCGAGCCACACGATAACCGGGCCGCACGATAAGATGACGCGCGGCGGTGTGCCGCGTCTGACGCACCTATGACTCCCGATCCGGAACTCGAACGCATCCGCCAGCGCTTCGACGAGGCTCACGCGTCCATCGCGACGCTCGTGGACCTCGAGACCGTCAGGAACCTCTTCTTGAATCGCACCGACGGCCTCGCGAACGCGGCCGTCAAGGGCATCGCCGCTCGCCCGGTCGACGAGCGGCGCGTGTTCGGCGCGGCAGCCAACGCGCTCAAGCGCGACATCGAGGCGACGCTCGCGGCCCGCGAGACGGCGCTTCGGGCGCACGCGCCCGTCGCGGGCGTCGTCGATGTCACGCTGCCGGGCCGTGTGCCGCCGGTCGGCCGGCGGCATCCGCTGACGCAAGTGCGCGACCGGGTCGAGGCCATCTTCACCGCCATGGGCTACGGCGTAATCGACGGCCCGGAACTCGAAGACGAGTGGCACAACTTCGAGGCCCTGAACATGCCCGCCGAGCACCCCGCGCGCGACATGCAGGACACGCTGTACCTGACGTCGCCTGTGCGGGCCTCGGAGGGGTCGAGGCCAGCCACGCTCCTTCGCACCCACACCTCCGGCATGCAGATTCGCTACATGGAGGCGCACGACCCGCCGTTTCGCGTCATCGCGCCGGGCCGGGTCTATCGCCGCGACAACTTCGACGCGACGCACACGCCGATGTTCACGCAGGTCGAAGGGCTGGTCGTCGGCGAAGCCATCACCCTCGGACACCTCAAGGGCACGCTCGATGCCTTCGCGAAGGGTCTCTTCGGCCGCGACATCCGTACCCGCTTCCGGCCGAGTTTCTTCCCGTACACGGAGCCATCAGCCGAACTCGACGTCTCCTGCCGCGCGTGCGGCGGAACGGGCTGTGCCCTCTGCAAGCAGACGGGATGGATCGAGGTCCTCGGGTGCGGGATGGTGCATCCCGCGGTCTTCGAGGCCGTCGGCTACGACCCCAACACGTACACCGGCTTCGCGTTCGGCGTCGGCATCGAGCGGCTCGCGTTGCTCTTCTACGGCATCGACGACATCCGGATGTTCTACGAGAACGATCTCCGCTTCCTGGAGCAGCTCGACCTGTGAAACTCGTCGTCCCTTGGCTTCGCGAATTCGCGGACGTGCCCGCCGACCCGACGGTAGTCGCGGCGCGCCTGGCGGCGTGCGGCTTCGCGGCCGAGTCGATCGACGACGATACGATCGACTTCGAGGTCACGGCCAATCGGCCGGACGCGATGAGCGTGGTCGGCTTGGCGCGCGAGGCGCGAACCGCCTTCCGCGTCGGGACGCCGGCGCCGCGCCCCGCAGCCCACCGCGCGACCGATCCGGCCGCCCGCGGGCAGCGGGCGGACGCCGGCCAGGTCACAGTGCGCCTCGACAGCCCGCTCTGCCGCCGGTACGCGCTCGCGATGGCGGACGTGCAGGTGGCGCCCTCGCCGGCCTGGCTCGCGGATCGGCTGACCGCCGCCGGCGTGCGCCCCATCAATGCCGTCGTCGACGTCACCAACTACGTGATGCTCGAATTGGGCCAGCCGATGCACGCGTTCGATGCGGCCAAGCTGGCCGGAGCGACGCTCAGCGCGAGGCTCGCGAAGCCCGGCGAGCGGCTCACGACGCTCGACGGCGAGACCCGCACGCTCGCCCCGTCGATGCTCGTCATCGCCGACCGCGATCACGCCGTCGCCGTCGCGGGCGTGATGGGCGGACGCGCGTCCGAAGTCTCAGAACGGACGACGCGCGTGGCGATTGAAAGCGCGTATTTCGACCCGGCCACGGTGCGGCGCGCAAGCAAACGGCTCGGGCTCAAAACGGAGGCCTCCACGCGCTTCGAGCGGGGCGCCGACATCGGGGGCCCGGTCCACGCGCTCGAACGCGTGCTCGCGCTCCTCGACCAGATCGGGGCCGGGCGCGCGTCCGGCGCCATCGTGGACGTCTTCCCTGCCCCACCCGCGCCAGCCGTCGTGGATCTCACGCGCGCGCATCTCGATCGACTGGTGGGCGCATCGATTCCTGATGCGGACGTTGAACGAATCCTCCGGAGCCTCGGCTTCGAGCCGACGACGTCGCCCGTCGGCTGGCGGGCCACGGTGCCGACGTTCCGGGTCGACGTGCTGCGCGAGACGGATCTCGTCGAGGAGGTCGCGCGGCATTGGGGATTCGAGCACATCCCCGGGCGGCCGCCGCTCGAGACGGCGCCGCCGTCACTCGCGAGTGGGGTCGCCCTGGAGAGGCGGCTCACGGGCTTGCTCTCGGGCGCGGGGCTTCAGGAAGCCGTGACGTTCACGTTCATGGAGCGCGCCGCCGCAGAGCCCTTCGCGTCCTCGGCCGAAGAGATCGTCTCGATCGCGAATCCCCTGTCGGAGAAATTCGCGGTGCTTCGGCCGTCGCTCCTGCCGGGACTCCTCGACGCGCTGGTCTACAACCGCCGCCGCGAGGCCAAGGCCGTGCGCCTCTTCGAGATCGGCTCCATCTTCTCGGCCTCCGGTGAGGCCACGCGCCTCGGCTGGGTGATCACCGGCCCCCGCTTCGAACACTGGGGCGGCAACGAAGGGGCCGCCGACTTCTTCGACGCGAAGGGCGTCGCCGAGCTCGTCGCGACCTCTCGCCGGCAGCCGATGGAGGCGGTCGGCACCGACGCGTTGCCGTGGTACGTGCCCGGCCGTGCCGCCAGACTCGTCGCGACCGACGACCCACTGCGTCCAGTGGTCGGTCATGTGGGAGAGATCCGGCCCGACCTGGTGGCCGCCCGGGGCCTCGAGAGCGGCCGCGTCTTCGCGGGAGAGTTTTCGGTCGGCGCCCGGATCCTCGCGGTCGGGTTCGAGGCCGAGCCGCACGCGGTCACGCCGATCCCGCGGATGCCGTCAGTCGTCCGCGATCTGTCGATTCTCGTCAGCGAGTCCTTGCCAGCCGCTCAGGTTCGTGCGACGATCTGGGCCGACCCGCCGCCGGCGCTCGTCGATGTCCGCGAGTTCGATCGATATCAGGGGAAAGGCGTCCCGGCCGGCTCGGTCAGTCTGTCGCTGCGGCTGACGTTTCGCGATCCCGATCGCACGTTGACGGACATCGAAGTGCAGGTAGGCGTGGACCGGATCGTCGAGGCCCTGGCGCGCGCGCACCGCGCCGTCATCCGTGGCGGGGCCGGTTCCCAGTCGGAGTGACACATGGCGCGGACGAGCGCGGCAGCGGACTTGCAGCCCATCGATCGGCTCGAAGACAAGATTCGGCAACTCGTGGCGGTGGTCGACACCCTTCGCGCGGAGCGCGCGAAAGCCGTCGACGACGCCGCCCGGCTCACTCGCGAGCTCGAGGGGGTTCGGGCGCGCCTGGGTGAATCGGCCAGCGCCTCGGCGGAGGTCGCCACGCTACGCGAGGAGCGCGATCTCATTCGCGCGCGTGTCGGCCAGATGATCGCCCATATCGATCACCTGAACCTGTGACGAAGGGCCGAGTCGTTCACGTCCACATCCACGGACAGCAATACGCGGTCCGGAGCGAGCTCGACCCGCAGTACGTCGGGGAGCTGGCGGCGTATGTCGACGAGAAGATGCGGCTCGCGTCGCGCGAGATCGCGAGCGCGGATGTCGTGCGCGTGTCCGTCGTCGCCGCCCTCAACATCGCCGACGAGCTGTTCCGGGCCCGCGCGGAGCGCCAGAGCCCGGACGAGCGTCACTGGGCGTCCCGGGCCGCTGACCTCGAGCGGCTCGTGGATGCAGCGCTCGGCGAACCGCCCGCGCCCGCCATTGCGGCCGCCGGCGCCTGATTGCTTTCGTGCGGCGTTCCAACTAGATTACTGGTCGCTTCCCACGGCGCGCCCGGCCGATTGGCAAATTCGCCCGGGCGAACCGAATTACTGATCCTCAAACCACTCGGGGGCGGCGATGCGCGTCTCGACATGGTTGGTGCGAACGACCGGATGGGGGGCTACCTCGCTGCTGGCGGTGGCGGCCGCCACGTTGCTCGTTGGGTCACGCCGAATCGAGGCGCGGCAGGCGGCTCAGTACGTCGGCCCGGGCCAGTGTCTCAACTGCCACCAACACGACCGCGAATCGCAGTGGTATCAAAAGGGTGAGCAGGCGGCCGTCCAGAAGCTGTTCCCCGACCACGGCGCTCAAGCCGGTCATCTGAATTCGGACAAGCAGCTCGACGATCCCAAGGCCAAGGCCTATGCGGCCGCCATCGGGCTGAAGGATCCGTACGACGTCAAGGGCGCGTGCGTGCAGTGCCACGGCACGGTCTTCAGCGGCGACATGAACGCCGGCGTGTCGTGCGAGAAGTGTCACGGCCCGGCCAGCAAGTATCTGAGCGTCCACCAAACACCGGGCAACTATCAGGCGGCGGTCGCGGCAGGCATGGTGGACATGCAGGCCAAGCCCGAGGTCTGGGGGAAACAGTGCATCGGTTGCCACATCCTGACCGACGATCGTCTGAAGAAGGCCGGCCATCGGGACGGCTCCGACTTCGATCTGTCCGTGAAGTATCCGCCGGTCTCCGGCCACTTCCGGACGAAGACGTACTCAGCCGCCGAGATCGCAGCGGTCTGGAGCACGCTCCGGCCGAAACCCGGCGCCGCGGCGCCGCCGCCGCCGGCCGCCGCACCGGCCGCCGCGCCACCCCCAGCGCCCACGCCCACACCCGCGCCGGCGGTCGCCACGCCACCGACTCCGGCGCCGGCTCCGGCACGGGCGACGCCTCCACCCGCGACGCCGCCGCCGACCGCGGCGCGAGGTGGACGCGCGACGCCAGCGGCCACGGCGGCCGCCAATCCGCCGCCGGCTCCGACGGTTGCGCCAAGTCCCCCCGCGGCTCCGCCGCCCGCCGTGATCGCGCCGCCGACGCCGCCCCCGCTACCGCCATCGGCCTCGCTCGCCGAGATCCAAGGGCGTCTCATCGCGGCGCTCACGGCGCTCGTCTCGCAAGGCAACAAGACCCCCGTCCGCCTGCAGTCGGCCGGGCGCGCGGTGCCATACAACGGCCCCGACGCCGCGCTCCTCGAATTGCAGCAAGAGGCGATCGCGCTAGCGCTTCAGGTGCTCGGCCAGCCGCCGAAGGCTCCGGGTAAGAGCGACAGACCGTAGGTCGTGGGCCCAAACGCGACATGACAGCCGATCACGAGCATCAGAATCGACCGCCGCAGCACGGCATGCCGGCGCCCCCGGTGGACCTTGCGGCCGAGATCGCCCGTCTGAAGACGTATCCCTTCCTGGCGCCGCTCGCCGACGGCACGTTAAAGCGGCTCCAGCCGAATTTGATCGAACGACGCTACGCGAAGGGCGAGACGATTCTGCGCGTCGGCGAGTACAGCGACACCGCCTTCTACCTCAAGGACGGCATCGTCGAAATCCGGATGGCCCCAGCGGCCGGTGCGGAGAACGTGCCGAGGGTGGCAGGCGCCCGCGCGGTCGACGGCGGCGCCACCGTACTCCAACGGACGGGCGGCCAGGGCGGACTCGCCATCCAGGCGGTGCAGCGATCGGGACTGAGCGCGGACGGGACGGTCATCATCTCCGACATGCCGGCGGACCTGAGGCCCGGCCACCAGACGCTCGTCGAGCCTGGCGAGCTCTTCGGCGAAATCAACGCGCTCGCGCGGTATGCCCTTTCGAGTGACGTTATCGCGCACACCGACGTTGTGTGTCTGGCGATTCGGACGCCGGCGCTGCGCGCGCTCTTCAAGCAGCCGGAACTGGCCGCGTTCAAGGAACAAGTCGACAATCGCTATCGCCAGCGGACGCTCGGCGCGCACCTGCGGCAGGTGGATCTGTTTGCGGGCCTGAGCGAATCCGTCATTGAGGGCCTGCGGCAGACGGCGGAACTCTTGTCGTTCGAGCCGGGCGCCGTCATCGTCGCGCAGGATGCGCCGGCCGACGCCTTTTATCTGGTGCGCGGCGGATACGTCAAAGTCGCGGTGCGCACCGGCGCGCACGATCTGTCCATCACCTACCTTCGCAAGGGCGACTACGCCGGCGAGATTTCGCTCCTGCTCGACGAACCCTGGCCGTTCTCGCTCGAGGCGCTGGAGTACGTCGAGCTGGTCCGCATCCGTCGCGAGGCATTCCAGCAAGTGGTTGAGAGCGCGCCGGCGGTCGAGCAGCGGCTCTGGGAGGAAGTGGTACGGCGCCTGAAGGAGCGCGGCGCCGCCCTGCGCAACCCGCTCGCTTCCCAGTATCTGCAGATGGCGATGGACACGGGTCTGATTCACGGCGAGAGCGTGATGCTCATCGACATGAATCTCTGCACGCGGTGCGACGACTGCGTCCGCGCGTGCGCGAGTACTCACGGCGGCACGCCGCGCTTCATCCGCGAGGGCAACAACTACCGGCACTGGATGGTGCCGAACGCGTGCTATCAGTGCAGCGACCCCGCCTGTCTGGTCGGCTGTCCGACCGGCGCCATCACGCGGCCCCTCGGCACCCGCGAGGTCACGATCAATCCCGACGTGTGCATCGCCTGTCACAACTGCTCGCGGCGGTGCCCCTGGAACAACATCATCGAGGTCCCGTTTTACAGCCCGGTCGTGAAGAAGGAGGTCGACCTGCCGACCAAGTGCGATCAGTGCATCGGGCGCGAGGACGGACCGGCCTGCGTCCAGATCTGCCCGCATGGCGCGCTGACCCGCATCTCCTTCAAGGACATGCCGCAGGTCGTCCGGACCTTCACGGAGTAGCGGCGATGAGTCCGATTCGCCTCGACATGCCGGCGGCGCTGCGTCCCAAACGGAGGGACTGGTTCGTCGCCTTCGTCGGCCTCGCGCTCGGCGGCTTGCTCGTGTTCGTCGTGCTCGACGTGCTCTACGGCTGGTCCCCAGGCGACACGTGGGGCCTGATCTTCGGGGGCCTGGCAACGGCGGTGATGGCGATCGAGGTGCTCTACGCCCTCCGGCGGCGGTTGTTGCTGAAGCCGCTCAACACCGGACAGGCGTGGCTGCAGGTGCATGTGTACGGCGGCACGCTGGCCGCGCTCTTGGTGTTGATCCACATCGGGTTCCGCTGGCCGCACGGCCTGTTCGGTCTGGCGCTCCTGCTGCTGACCCTCCTGACGACGATCTCGGGTCTCCTCGGCGTGGTGCTCCAGAAGACGGTGCCGACGACGCTGACGAGTTCGATCGGCGTGGAGGCGATTTACGAGCGGATCCCCGAGATGGTCGCCGACCTCCGGGCGCAGGCCGACGAAACCATCAAGGGCGCGTCCGACATGCTGCAGCGCTTCTACGGCTCGCACGTGCAGCCTGCCCTCGCGGGGCCGGCCGTGTCCTTTGCGTACTTGATGGACGTCCACACGGGTCGTGAGCGGCTGGTGACGGACTTCAAGGGCATCCAATCGTTCCTGGCGGGTGAGGACAAGACCCGCGCGGATCAGCTCCAGCAGCTCGTGACGCGGAAGATGGATCTCGAGGCGCACTACACCTGGCAGAACGTGTTGCGGGGATGGCTCCTGCTCCATGTGCCGCTGGCGATGCTCCTGGTCGCCGCGATCGTCGCGCACATTGCCGCCGTGTGGCGGTACTAGACCCATGGCCGACCCCGCTCCTCCCGCCGACCCTGCCGAGTCGCCGAAGCGTATCAAGCGCTACGTGATTCCGCGCAAGGCATCGCGGCTCTCCGTGCTCTCGGCGGCCGCAGCCGGCGCGCTGCTCCTCGTCGGCGTCGGAGCGTACGTCGCCGGGTGGACCGAAGCGGCCTCGCCGGGTCCCATCGCGGCGGCGCACGCCGGCCTCTCGGCCAATTGCGCGGAGTGCCATCAGGCACGGGTGGGCGTCGTCGATCTGCGCTGCGAGCGATGCCACGATCCACTCGACTCGCGGCAACTCAGCTCGGCGGCCCACGTGCTGACGGGCACCGACGATCAGTGGAAGGCGGCGCACGCCGAGACCGTGTCGTGCAGCGTCTGTCATCTCGAGCACCGCGGCCGCACAGCCGTGGTCGCGGCGGTCAAGGATGAGGCGTGCGCGACCTGCCACACGTTCGGCGCCTTCGGCCATCACCCGGAGTTCGCCCTCATCCGGTCGCAGGCGCCGTCGTCGAACGGCTTGGAGTTCTCGCACGCGAGTCACCTGAAAACGCTGGCGGCGACCGGACCGGATCGGTGCGAGCGCTGCCATCAACCGACACCCGATCAGCAGGGCTTCCAGCCGATCTCGTTCGATCGGTTCTGCGCGAGCTGTCATCTCAAGAGCGGCGTGCTGACGATCAACGGCACCGATCCGGCGGAGACGAGCCCCTTCGCCGCGGAACTGCTGCAGCCCCTGGGCCAGCCCCACGCCACGGTCGAGCCGCCCGACGGCCGTGGCCGGCAGAAGCTCACCGACTTGCCCCACGCCGATCCGTGGCTCCTCGAGCGCGTCGCGCGCCTGACGATGGCGCTCGATCCCACGGGCGCGATCGCCGCCGATCGCCGGGCGCGGGTCGCGCAGGCGATTCGCGCCACCGAGGCGGTCGCGCACGGCGCCGTGGCGGGCTTGTCGGCGGCCGACCTCACGCAATGGGCGGAAGCGCTCAAGGTCGATGTCGATTCGATCGATCGGCAACTGGCCTCGCCGAGTGACGCACTCTCAGCCGACGCGAAGGCGAAGCTCGCCGATCTGGCGGCGGCCCTGGCGTCAGTCGATCCGTCGATCCAGACCAGCGTCAGCCAGGTGACGCCGCCGGCGACCCCGGCGGCGACCGCCACGGCCGACGATCTCCGCCGCGAGTTCGAGGCGCGTCGCGCCGAACTGACCGCCCTGCTCGACGCGGTCCGTCAGCGCGGCGATGCGGCCACGCAAAAAGTGGCCACCGACCTCCAGCAGCGCCTGGCGGCGCTCTCCCCCGGATCGTCCACCGCAGCGGCCTCGCCCGCCGAGCAAGCCGCCTTGCTCGATCGTCTGCAGTCGATCGGGCATGCGATTGACGTCGTGCGGGCTCAGGCTGGCGCGAGCGCGGGGGCCGATCTCGATCGCGCGCTCGAGTTGGCGCGGCAACAGATCGCGCCTGGCGCGAGCGAGGACGCGATCGCCAGCCGTCAGGACGAACTCACGCAGCTGCTCGACGCGATCGACCGCAGCGCCGATCCCGCCATGAAGCGCCGGGTCGCCGAATTGCGGGCGGCTCTCGATGAACTCGCCGCCGGGAGCGCCGGCGACGCCGCGCTCGAGAACCGCCGGGCCGAGAAGGCGCGACTGCTCGACCGCATCGCCCTGGAGTTAGAGCTGCCAGCGGACGCGCCCGGGCCAACGCCGGCGGTGATCCGGGAGCAGTCAGCCGCGATCAAGAACCACGCCACCGTGCTCGAGACCGAGCTATCCACGCTCAGCCAGCCGGCGTCGAGCTTGCCGCCGATCGCGGTGAGCGCCGACGGCGCGCGCAAGGGCGTCACGGCGTTGCTGTACGCGTGTGTGACGTGCCATCGCCTGAACGCCGACGGCACGGCGCTCCTCCCCGTGCGCGCCGACTTGCACCAACTGACGGCCGCCACCTTCTCGCACAAGGAGCACCTCGCACAGACCAAGTGCGAGACCTGTCACGCCGGCGTCGAGACGAGCGCCGCGGGCGACGACGCGCTGATGCCGAAGGTGGCGACGTGCCAGTCGTGCCACAACCCGAGCCAGGCGCCCGCGAAATGCGCGGAGTGCCATCGATATCACGCGCAGCCGCTGACGGCGATCGGGCTGTCGGTGATAGCGCGCCGTTAGGGGCCGACGCATGAGACTCCTGGGACGGACGGGCCAGTTGTCGGGTCGCACGGTCGCGGTGAGCGGACCGCTCAAGATCGGCCGCGCCCCCGAGAACGGCCTGCAGCTCTCGATCGACGGCGTGTCGCGCCAGCACGCGCAGGTCACACCGGACGGCGACGGGTTCTGGATCGAGGACCTCAACAGCGCCAACGGCACGTTCCTCAACGGCGTGCGGGTGACGAAGGAACGGCTGGCGCACCTCGACGTCATCACGCTCGGTCGCGTCGCCGACCTGATCGTCGACGCGCGCAGTGTGGCTGCGCCGACGGTCGCTGCGGTGACCGGAGACGCCTTCCTTGAACTCCTCGACGGCCCGGAGGCCGGCACGCGTGTCGCCGTGCCCGCCGGCGAGTTGACGATCGGGCGCGCGGCGCCCTCGAACCTCCTCATCGACAGCCGCGTCGTGTCGAAGTTGCACGCCAGGCTGCGACGGACGACCGACCGGCTGGCGCTCGACGACCTGGATTCGCCGAATGGGACGTTCGTGAACGGCGCGCGCATCACGACGAACCGCGTGCTGCATGACACCGACACGATCAGCATTGCCGGCGTGCGGTCATTCCGCCTGCATCTCAGCGGCGGCGCCCCGGCGCCGAGCCCGGTCGCGATGCCAGCGGCCCCACCCGCGGCGGCAGCGCCCGTTGCGGCACCGCCGGCCGCGTTCAGTCAGGAATGGAAGACGAAGTTCGTGTGGTCGGCCGACGAGTTGTCGGCGGTCGAGGCTGAGCGGGCGCGCGTGATCGAAGAAGTTCGGCGATCGACCGGCGGCCTGCCGGGTGACGGAGGAGGCGCGGCATCGAGTCCGGCGTCCGCATTCGCATCAGCGTCGTCGCCGGCGCCCGCGCGCAAGACCGAGTTCATCGGCCGCGGCAGCATGTCGCTGCCGCCAGACTTCGCGCCGGCCGGCACGCCGCCGTCCGGGGTCGTGTCGGCCTCCGCGCCACCGCCCGCGCGCAAGACGGAGTTTCTCGACCGTGGGAGTGTCCCGATGCCTCCGGACTTCGGGCCGCCGGCAGCGCCCCCCGCGGCGCCGCCAGCACTGGCACCGCCGCCATTATCGGCGCCAGCACCGGCGCCAGGATCAGCGCCGAAGACATCGTTCTTTCGACCTGACACGGATCTGCCACCGGTGTTCGCAGAAGCGCCTCCGGCCGGATCAAACGCGCCGGGACTTGCAGCGGCCCCGATGCCTGCGACATCGACGTTCAGGCCGGGTGCCGACCTGCCCCCGCTCTTGAGTGACGCCCCGACGCCACCGCGGACGCCGATGCCCGTCGCGGCGCCGGACGTCTTCAGCCTCCGTGGCACCGCCGGCGAGTTCACATTGACGGAAGGCACACACGTGGTGGGCCGTCAGGAGGGCGTCTCGATCGTCATCTCCGACCGGCAGGTGTCGCGCAACCACGCGGCCATCACGGTGCAGAACGGACGGGTCACCATCGAGGATCGTGCCAGCGCGAATGGCACTTTTGTCAACGGGCAGCGGTTGACCGCTCCGCGGACGCTCAAGGCCGGCGATCAGTTGAAGTTCGGCGATGTGCTGTTGGTCCTGACAGTAAAGAAGTAACACTCGCGTCGCGAGTATCCACTACCATGACGATTCCTGCCATGTCCCAGATGCGGCGGTTGGTCTCCATCGGATGGATCGTCCTCTTCGGCGGCGCAGTCCTCTTCGGCATCGCGGGGACGAGCGCCGCGCAGACGCGCGCGACGATCACCGGCACAGTGAAGGACGCGAGCGGAGCGGCGCAAACCGGCGTGACCGTCGTGCTGACCACGCCGGCCGGCATCGATCGCCGACAGACGAGCGGCGTCGACGGCACCTACACCTTTGGCGGCCTCGCGCCGGGCGACTATCGGTTGCGGGTCGACGACCCGAACAACCAATACGCGCCGTGGAGCCAGGACAAGGTCACGGTGGCGGCGGGCGATCGCGCCACCGTCGACATCGCGCTCCAGCCACGGATTGCGCCGGGCCAACGACGGGGCGCGATCTCGGGGACGGTGATTGGCCCCCTCGGTCAGCCGGTTGGCGGCATCACGGTGACGTTGTCGGGCACCGGCGGCGACAAGACCGCGACGTCGGCGCCGTCTGGCGCCTACGCGTTTCCCGACTTGGCCGCTGGAAATTATCAAGTGAAGGTCGCCGTACGGACGGACTCCCTGGCGTTTCAGAGCGACTCGCTTCCGCTGGCCGCCGGCGAGCGCCGGTCCGTCGACGTGCATTTGCAGCCGCTCCCGCCGCCGGCCGCGCCGGCACCCGCGCCCGCGGCCAACGCCAATCCCGCAGCGCCGCCGATCCCGGCCCCGGTCGGCATGGAGGTCCAACCGAATCGATGGAACTTTCAGTACCCGGCCTACTCGCGCTACGCCGGCCAGAAGTCGATCTTCGCGACCGGCGGCCCGTTCGATCCGTACAACCAGAACACAATGAAGGGCGACTTCCCCATCTTCGGCGACCACGTGTTCGCCAACCTGAACCTCCAGTTCAATTCGACGATCAACCCGGGGAACACCGCGTTTTTCGGCGAGGCCACGCCGGCGCACGAGCTCGTCTACAACCAGAACATGGTGGCGGGGGCGGAACTGTTCGGCGGCGACACCGTGTTCGAGCCGCGGCGCTGGGCGCTGCGTGTTACCACCGTGTTCAACTACAACCTGGTGGCGCAGAACAGCCTGTCGTTCAGCAACCTCGCGCTCAATGCCAAAGAAACGGTCGCGAACTTCGGCGCCGAGGAGCTGTTCGGGGAGTACCGGCTGGCGGTCATCAGTCCGAACTTCGACTTCATCTCGGTCCGCGGGGGCATGCAGAACTTCGACAGCGACTTCCGCGGGTACGTGTTCGACGACAACCAGCTCGGCGTGCGGATGTTCGGCACCGCAGAGAACAACCGGGATCAATACAACGTCGCGTTCTTCTCGATGCGGGCGCGCGATCCGGTCTCCCAGCTGCACGACATCTCGACCAGCGTGGGCCAGAACGTCTTCATCGCCAACTACTTCATCCAGGACTTCGTCGCGCAGGGCTACACGTTCATGGTGAACTTCCACCTAAACGAGGACCAGCGCCCCACACAGCCGGGCGATCTCACCGCCTACTACCTGGGGTTCCACGGCGACGGGCACTGGGGCGGCCTCAGCATCGACCACGCCTTCTACCAGGTGTTCGGGCATGACGACGACAACACGCTGGCGGTGGCATTGAAGCGGCCCTCGCACCTGACCATCGACGCGCGCATGGCGGCCATCGAACTCTCGCACGACAGCGACGCGGTTCGGCTCCGCGGGTCATTCTTCTACGCGTCGGGCGACAGCGGCACCAACCCGGGGAAGGCGACGGGCTTCGACTCGATCATGGACAACCCGGAGCTCGCGGGCGGCCAGTTCAGCTTCTGGACGCAGCAGCAGATCCAGATTCCGGGACCGACGGTCCTCGGGAAATCGCCGCTCTTCCTCGCCGGACGGTTCAGCCTCGTACCGGACCTCAGGAACAAGTTCACGCAGCGGTCAAACTTTCTAAACCCCGGATTGGTGCTGGTCAACGGCGGCGTGGACTTCCGCCTGATGCCGCAGCTGAAGCTCATCACCAACGCGTCCTATCTGCGGTTCGCGAACGACTCGATCCTGCAGGCGCTCACCTCGGCGGCGACGTTCCCGAACGCGACGATCGGCCTCGATCTCAACACGGGCTTGAAGTGGCGTCCCTTCCTGAACGAGAACCTGTTCGTGCTGTCAGGCCTCGGTGTCCTGCTGCCCGAGGGCGGGATGGCGACGGCGCTCGGATCGTCGAGCGCGCTCTTCTCGTTCTTCACCACGTTTCAGATTGCGTTCTAGGCTGGAGGTCCAGCGTGGCAACTGGCTTCGTCCGTTCATCTCGTGCCCGGTGGCTGGCGGCACTCGCCGTGTCCGGCGCGGCCTGGCTCGGCAGCCTCGCGGCCATCTCGGCCACCCCTGGCGGCCCGTTTGCGCGGATCGGCCCGGCCGAACCGCAGACACGCGCGACGATTGTCGGCACGATCAAGGACGCGTCAGGCGCTATCCAGACCGGTGTAACCGTCGTCATCACGACACCGGCGGGCATCGATCGGCGGCAGACGAGCGGCACGGACGGCACCTACACGTTCGGCGGACTCGCCCCAGGCGACTACCGGCTGCGAGTCGACGACTCGACCAACCAGTGGGCACCCTGGAGCCAGGACAAGGTCACGGTCGCGGCCGGCGATCGCCTCACCGTGGACATCACGCTCAAGCCGCGAGTGGCGCCGGGTGAGCGGCGCGGCGGCATTTCAGGTACGGTGACCGGTCCGAGCGGCCAGCCCCTCGCCGGCGTCACAGTCTCGGTCAAAGGGCCCGGCGGGACCAAGACGGTGACCTCGGCCGCGAGCGGCGCGTACTCCCTGACGGACCTGGCGCCCGGCACCTATCAAGTCTCAGTCGGAGCTCGGACGGACTCGCTGGCCTACCAGAGCGACGCGTTCCCGTTGGTGGCGGGCGAGAGCCACCCGGCGGACGTACACCTGCAGCCGGTGCCCCCGCCGGCTCCGCCCCAGACGTCCACGTCCAGCCCGGGCGCGCCGGCCGGAGCGAAGAACCCGAAGGGGCAGCCGGCTTCTGGGTCGCCCAGCACGTGGGTCAATGGCGGCAACGCTGACGGCTGCCTCACCTGCCACAAGGGCGCGCAAGATCCGCACCCGAACGGCGGACAGGGCCTGACCTGCACGGACTGCCACGGCGGGAACGGGTCGGCGACGACGAGGGAGGCCGCGCACACGGCGCACCCGTCGAATCCCGACAAGTGGAAGTCGTCGGCCAATCCCACGGAGAGCTACACGTTGCTCAACCACGAGAACGCGGCGTGGATTCGCTTCGAGAATCCGAGCGACATGCGGGTCGCGCCGGCGATCTGCGGGCGCTGCCACGCCGACATCGTGCACAACGTACAGGTCGGACCGATGATGAACAGCGCGCAGGTGTACAGCACCGCGCTCTACAACAACGGATCGGTGCCGACCAAGGACGCGATCTTCGCTGAGAACTACACGTCGGTGGCGCTTGGCACGCCAGGCCAGCCGCAGATCATCCGGACCGTGCCGACGCCGTCGGCCGACGACACGCGGCTCCACGGCATCCTGCCCTTTCTGCTGCCGCTGCCCCGCTTCGAGATCACGCAGTCTGGCGCCGCGTTCTTCCGGCCGTTCGAGCGCGGCGGCGGACCGAAGTCCGAATTGGGCAACCCGGATCGCGAGGACGTGCCCGGTCAGCCGGACGTCACGCTGACCAACCGCGGCTTCGGCACGCAGGCCTCCGTCGACCCGGTCGCGCTCGGCGCCCAGAAGATCCGCCTGAACGATCCGGTGCTCGCCTTCCTGGGCACGAACAACGCGCCCGGCGACTATCGCAACAGCGGCTGCGCATCGTGTCACGTGATCTACGCCAACGATCGGGACCCGTTCAACTCGGGCCCGTACGCGAAGTACGGCAACAAGGGCTACACGGCGACCGACGACCCGACGATCCCGAAGGACGAATCGGGTCATCCAATCAAGCACGAGTTCACGCGCGCGATTCCGTCGAGCCAGTGCATCACCTGCCACGTCCACAACGGCAACGGCTTCGTGAACAGCTACCTCGGCTACATGTGGTGGGACGAGGAGACCGACGGCGAGCATCTCTATCCCAAACAGCAGCACAACCCGACCGAGACCGAGCTCGATGAAGCCGGCCGGTTCAACCCCGAGGAGGCCGCCGCGCGCGGGCTCTGGACGGACAAGAAGTTCCTCGAGACCGTCAGCGAGATGAACCCGCAACTGCGCTTGGCGCAGTTCTCCGACTATCACGGCCACGGCTGGATGTTCTCGAAGGTCTACAGCCGCGATCGGAAGGGCAATTTCCTCGACGCCAACGGCGGCGTGATTCCGTTCGACGACAAGGATCTGTTCGCCAAGGCGGTGCATCTCAAGGACATCCACCTCGAGAAGGGCATGCAGTGCGTCGACTGTCATTTCGAGCAGGACGCGCACGGCACGGGCAAGGTCATCGGCGATCGGCGCGCGGCGATTGAGATCGGCTGCGAGGACTGCCACGGCACGGTGAGCGCGCGCGCGACCCTCACCGGCTCGGGACCCGCGAGCACGAAACGCAATCTCGCAGCGGCGAGCCGGACGACGCCGTGGGGCGTGCCGCAGTTCCAGTCACGCGGCGGGCGCGTGATCCAGCACAGCATGACGGTCCAGGACACGCAGTGGGACGTCCCCCAGGTCCTCGACACGATCACGCCAGGCACGCCGGTGTACAACGAGAAATCCCGGCTGGCGAAGACGATCCAAAAGGACGGCCGGACGTGGGGTAGCGGCACCGTCGCCGCGAACCTGCTCGCGCACGACGACACGCGCATGACGTGCTACTCGTGTCACTCGTCGTGGACCACGAACTGCTTCGGCTGCCACCTGGCCGCCAGCGTCAACACGAAGAAGCCGATGCTCCACAACGAAGGCGACGAGACCCAGGTCTACGCGTCGTACAACCCGCAGGTGCTCCGCACCGACGCCTACATGCTCGGCGTCGACGGCACGATCGAGGGCCACAAGATCACGACGGTGCGGTCGTCGAGTTCGGTGACGTTCAGCGTGCGCGACGGCACGCGCGGTTGGGCCATCAGCCAGGTGCCGACGATCTCGTCGGCCGGCTACAACGGCAATGCCTTCAACACGTTCGTGCCGCACACGGTGCGTGCGAAAGAGACGAAGCAGTGCACCGATTGCCACGTCTCAGCCACCGGCGACAACAACGCGTGGATGGCCAGCATCCTGATGCTGGGCACGAATCAGGTGAACTTCATGGGCCGCTACGTCTACACGGCCCTCGATAACGGCGGGGTCGCAGCCATTGCCGTCACGGAACGTGACGAGCCCGAGGCGGTCTACGGCAGCCACTTGCATGCCATCGCCTATCCGTCCAACTACGCCGCGCACCAGAAGCGTGGCGGCGCGCTCACCGACGTCGTCACGCACGGCGGCAAGGCGACCCAGGTGCAGATGTACGGCGAGTACCTGCTGGCCGCGTCAGGATCGGACGGGTTCCAGGTCTTCGACATCGCGAACGTCGGCAACAAGGACTTCGCGCAGCGGATCGTCACGGCGCCGTTCTCGAACCAGGGCCTGCACGTGAAGACGAAGCAGGCGACTGGCATCGCGGTGGGATCGCCGGCGCCTCTCGATCCGAAGCGCGAGCAGCTGCCCATCAACGAGGAGACCCCGGTCGCGCCCCTGTTCGGGTACGCGTTTATCTCGGATTTTCAGGAAGGGCTCGTCACGGTGGACATCACGACGCTCACCGACCAGTCGCCGACGAACAACCACCTGACCCGCGGCGCCACGTTCAACCCGAATGGCGCCCTCTCGGGGGCGACGGCAATTACCGTCGCGGGCAACTACGCCTATGTCTCGACCCAGACGGGCCTGGCGATCGTGGATGTCTCGAATCCGCTTCAGCCCAGCCTCGTGACGAAAATCGGCGCGCCGCTCAAGACCCCGCGCCACGTGGGGATCCAGTTCCGCTATGCGTTCGTGACCGATGCCGAAGGCCTCAAGGTCATTGACATCACGACGCCGGCCAAGCCGGTCGTCGTCGCCGGCGCCGCCGTGCCGCTCAAGGACGCGAACGGGATCTATCTCTCGCGCACGTACGCCTACATCGGCGGCGGGAGCGACGGTCTGGTCATCGTGGACATCGAACGGCCGGAACATCCGACGCTCGACCAGGCGTTCACCGCGGGCGGCGCGATCACCGATGCGCGGGACGTCAAGGTCGGCATGCTGGCGACGTCGCTCTTCGCGTATGTGGCGGACGGCAAGCAGGGGTTCAAGGTCGTGCAGCTCATCACGCCCGACACGGTGCCGGGCAGCGCCGGCTACAGCCCGCGGCCCGCGCCGAAGCTCATCGCGCACTACGACACCGGCTCGCCGGTCGTCGGGATCTCCGAGGGCTACCGGCGCGATCGCGCCGTCGATGAGAGCGGCAACCAGGTCGCGATCTTCGGCCGCCGGGGCGCCCGGCCCTTCAACCTGTCGGAGATGCAATCGTTCTTCATGCGGAACGGCGCCGTCTGGACGGTGCGCGACACGCCGCCGGGGCCGCCCGTCGCACCGCCCCGAACGCTGGAGTCCTTGCTGGGCGCGATGTGGACATTGTTGGGAGGCTCGGCTGTGTTCGTTGGCCTCGCGGCGGGGGCGTGGCCGATTGCGAGAGATCTCCCATGAAGGAAACCCTCCCCGACGGTACGTTCATCGTCGACAAGCCCGTCACGCTGCCGGACATCCTCGACGTCGTCATCGTCGGCGGCGGCCCGTTCGGCACGGCGGCCGCGTTCCGCGCCAAGGAACTGGGGCTCGCCGCCCTCGTGATCGATCACGACGATCTGATGCGGCGCATCCGCGACTACGCGAAGGGCAAGGAGATCCTCCCGGACTACGGCGGCGGAGATCGCATGCAGTTTCCCGACGGCGGGCCGCTCACGCGTGCGCTCTGGTTCGAGCCGATCGACAAGGACGCGATGTGCGAGCGGTGGAAGGGCCTGTACCGGCAGCACAACGTGCCCGCCCAGGTCGGCGTCGAGATGCTCGGCGTCGAGCGGAACGGACAGACCTGGCAGGTGAAGTGCTGGAACCACAACACGAAGACCGACCAGATTTACAAAGCCAAGCACGTCATCCTCGCGATGGGCCGCGGCGTCCCGCGACGCATCGACATCGCCGGCGACCTGCGCGGCATGGCGTTCAGCTTCAAGGACGCTACGGGCTATCTCGGTCAGCCCGCGCTCGTGATCGGCGGCGGGACGTCGGCCGCCGAGGCGGTCATCGCGATTTCGAACGCGAAATCGGCAGCCGGAGAGACCGCGGCGGTGTATTGGTCGTACCGCGCCGACAAGATGCCGAAGGTGTCGAAGGCCCTCGCCGAGGTCTTCTTCGATGCGTTCGTGATCAACGGCAATGTCCGGTATCTGCCGAGCAGCGAGCCGGTGGCGATCGTTGGCGACGGCCCACAGGCACGGCTCGCCCTCCGGACGGCGCGAAAAGAAGCGCCCGGCCAGCCGGTCGAGACGGTCCACCTCGAATTCGACAAGACGTTCTGCGTCGCGTGCATCGGCGAGGACATCCCCGAGCAGTTGCTCGCGGGGGTTGGCTGCCCGCTCGTGACCGGCGGTCCTCAAAACAAGAAGCGCATCATCGTGTCGCCGCTCCTCGAGACGCGGCAACCGGACGTCTATCTCGCCGGGGATGTCTTGAGTCCGGCGTACTTCGAGACGGCGGATTTCGACGGCGACCCGGCGGGGTTTCCGGAGGTCAAGCGGCGCGGCAACGTCAAGGCGGCGATGCGCGATGGCGTGTTTCTCGCTGAGGTCATCGCGCAGAAGCTGGCCGGTAAGTCAGAGATTCGGGTGGACCTCAAGTTCGCCGACGCGCCGGCTCGTCCCACGCCCGCACCCGAAGCGGCCGCCGCGTCCGCCGTCGCCGCCGCGCCCGCGGCGGCGCTGGGTGCGCCCGCACCGCCGAAACCCGCGGCCCCCAAGGGCGACCATCTCCTGGTCAGCATCCTGCCAACCGGCGTCGAGGCCAACGAGTTCAGCCTCAGACCATCGGGCGCGACGACGATCGGCCGCGCCGGGGCGGACGTCGTGTTTCCGGATGACGGGGCGCTCTCGGACCGGCACGCCGTGGTCGAGGCGGGACCCGACGGGTATCGCGTACGGCCCGAAGGCGGCGCGCGCGGCCTGTACCTGCTGCCGGCGACCGATCGTGTCGTGCCACTCGAGACGGGCATGCTGATTCACGCGGGCCGGCAGTGGTTCGTGGCGGGCGATCGGCACGACCCGGCCTCCCTCATCCACTACGAGGCGAGCGGTCAGGCCGCCAAACGGTTCACGCTCAAGGACGGGCCGACGATCGTCGGCCGTGAATCGCCGGATGTCACCGTGGCGCCGAACGACGGCGCCCTGTCACGCCGACACTTCGTCGTCATCCGCAAAGGCGATTCGCTCGCCCTGAAGGACCTCGGAAGCGCCAACGGCACGCTCATCCAGATCGACCGCCCGGTCGCGCTCGTGCCCGGCGATTGTCTGGTCCTCGGCCAGCAGAAACTGAAGTTCACGGACGAGCGTGCGGCTGAACGCCCGAAGGCGACCGTGCTCTTCGACGCCGCCGACCTCCGCAGCTTGGCGCACGCGGTCACGGGCGTCGTGCAGGTCCCGCTGACGCCGCGGCCCACCGCGCGGGCACCAGTGTCGGTGCCAGTGCCGGCGGCGGCGTCAACACCAGCGCGCGCGCCCATGCCGGCGGCACCCGCTCCAGCCGCCGCGCCCGCCCCTGCGGCCGCCGCGGCGGCGGCCGGGCCGTCCGTCACCTTTCAGACACTGGGCAAGGTCGCACCCTGCGCCAAGGGCAAGTCGATCTGTGAAGCGGCCGAGGGGGCGCACATCAAGCTCGACGCCGACTGCCACCAGGGCGTCTGCGGCATGGACCCGGTGAAGGTGATTAGCGGCGGCGAATTCCTGAGCCCGATGAGCGACGCGGAAAAGGGCACGCTCGAGGATCTGTGCTCCCTCAAGCCGGGCGAGCATCGCCTCGCGTGCATGGCGCGCGTGAGCGGGCCCATCGTGGTGGAACCGATCAAGCAGTAGGAGAAGGAGGGGGTTGCCGCGGTTTTCCACAACCTGCTAAGATCGCTCCGAATTCGACCTCCCTGCTTTGTTCGTGATGGTCGGAGCGTCGCTTGAGCCAACGTTACTAACCAAGTGAGCCGCGACGCCGCGTGGTGTGCATGCCTCCGTGGTGAGGAAGCCTAAAGCGCGGCTCTTTCGAGTGGCTCCACCTGTTCTACAGGTTCAACGACCTCCCCACACGGCAAAGCGGGGCCTTATGTCCCCCTCACAATCTGTCGCGGACCTCGGTGAACATGCGCTGATCGCCCGGCTCCAGGCGCGGGTCGGGCCCCTGCCGCCCTGGGTCCCGCTCGGCATCGGCGACGACGCCGCGATGGTCGCGCCGGATCGCGGCGAGCAGCTCGTGCTGACGACCGACAGCCTGGTCGAGGACGTGCACTTCCGGCGCGCCCTGACGCCGCTCGAGGCGGTCGGCTACAAGGCCCTCGCCGTGAATCTCAGCGATCTGGCGGCGATGGGCGCGGCGAGCCGAGCCGCCCTTCTGAGCCTCGCGCTCCCCGAGACGCTGCTCCTCTCCGAGTTCGATGCCATCCTCGACGGGTTCCTCACGCTGGCCGCCGCGTCCGGAACCGCGCTCGTCGGGGGGAACATCACCCGCTCGCCTGGTCCTCTCGTTCTTGGCGCCACGGCGATCGGGTCGGTGCGAGCGCGGCGACTGCTCAAGCGTAGCGGCGGACGGCCCGGGGATGAGTTGTACGTGACCGGCGCGCTCGGTGCGGCCGCCGCCGGGCTGGCGGCGCTTCAGTCGGGCGCCAACCGCGCGGCGTTCGATCCGGATCTCACCGCCTGCGTGGCGCGCTACGAGCGTCCCGAACCTCGCCTTCGCGCAGGCGTCATCGCGTCGAGGAGCCGCAGCGTCAACGCAGGTATCGACCTGTCCGACGGCCTCGCCGACGCCGTGCGCCAAATCGCCACCGCCAGCCGCGCCGGCGCCATCGTCGAGGCCGGCGACGTGCCCGTGCATCCCGGTGCGCGGGCGTGGGCCGCGCGGGAGAATGGGGATCTGTTGGCCTTGGCGCTCTCGGGGGGCGAGGATTACGAGTTGCTCTTCGCCGTGCCCAAACGCCGTCGACGGAGCTTTCTAGAGGCCACCCGACATTGGTCGGGCCTGCCGGTCACGCGCGTCGGTCAACTGACGAGCAAGCCTGGCGTCTGGCTGCGGCGTGGCGATCGCCTGGAACCGATGGGCCCTGGATTCGTTCATTTCTGACGCGTCATGTGGCACCTGACCAAGAAGGCCGTCGAAAGGTGGATGGAGGCGCTCCTCCACATCCATGACACCCCCAAGCGGACGGCGGCGGCTTTCGGGCTCGGCGCGGCCATCGGGTTTTCGCCCTTCCTCGGCCTGCATACGGTCATCGGCCTGGCCCTGGCATTTGTCTTCGACCTGAACCGCGTCGCCGTTCTGGGGGGTCTGTGGCTCAACCTGCCGTGGTTCATGGCGCCGTACTACACCGCCGCCACGGCCCTTGGCGCGTGGCTGACCGGCTCCCGGATGCCGCCGCACTTTCCCTCGCAGCTGGAGCACACCTGGGACATGCCGACGTGGGGCGCTCGAATGCACGCCGCCGGCCATCTCCTGCGCCCGCTACTCGTGCCTTACACGCTGGGATCGATGCTCGCGGCCGTGCCGATCGGCCTCGTGGCCTACAGCTCAGCGCTAGCCTTTCTTCTTGCGCGCCGTCGACACCGAGCGGCTGAGGACGCCTGAGCCTCCCTGGCCGAGCAGTGTCAGCACCGGGCCGGTGAACGAGAACGCGTTCCCGTTGGAGTCGGTCCCCGTGAGCGAGTACGTATAGGTGCCGCCGGCCAATTCAGCCGGCGTCACACAAGCGGTACCACCGGTCCCGCATGCGAGGTTCCTGGTAATGGTGGCCGTGCCGCGCTCCGGAATCTGGATGTTCAAGGAGCCTGGAAAAGTGGTCGTGCCGAACGTGAACACCTCGTTCATCGTGGCGCTCGCGATGCCGACCCCATTCACTTCCTGCAGGATCACGTCGAACTCCCAGAGACAGCCCACCTGTAGGGACAGCGTGCAGTTGGTGCCGCCGAGAAAAGTCGCCGGGCTCGGACTGTAGCTCGCGAGCACGGACGGCGCGCTGGTTATCACGCTCGCCACGACCGTCATGGTCAGGGAGCCGACCGGGCCGCCCAGGCCGTTCACGTCGGTCACTAGAAACTGGAGGGGAAATGTGGCCACGTTCGCGGGTAGCGTCGTGGCCCAATCGACCAGCACCTGTAGATTCGTCACCGGCGCGGCCAGATCGATCTCATAAAAGCCGGTCGGGGCGGTCGCCGTCCCGGTGGGGCCGATCTGCACGAAGACGTGTTGAAACGGGCCCGTGCTTTGCAGGTTCATGATGAGGCCCCCGCCGTTTACGGCCACGGTCGCTCCCGTCGGCGTCACGGACGGTCCGCCCGGGACGACGGAGACCGACCCGCCGTGCAGAATCCCTGAGATCGTGGGCGCAACGACGGTCGCAAACGACGAGATGTAGCCCGACACGCCGGCACCAGAACCCGAGATGATGTTGGGCGTCGTGGGCGTGCTGTTGCAGGCGACCGACCCGGCAAGGGCGGCGACCGCCGCGACTGCGCTGACGCGCATCATTAATTCCTCCTCCGACGAACGCGCAGGCAGCGCAATTCCGTACTCCCTACTATAGACGCACTCCCCCGGGCAGTCGTCTGGCGCCGATCGGCCCCTCAGCGGTGTCGGATCCCTGACACCCATGACTCAGCTACGATGGGGGTGACTCCCGGCGAGCCAAGACCGAGATGCTGCTTTCGCGTTCACTACGACGCAAGGTACTGGCGACGGCTCTTGCCGCCGTCGGGTTCGTGCTGGTCTATCAGGCCGCCACGAACGACGCACGGCCGTCGGCCTCGGCGGCGATCCGGAATGGCCGCGCCATTACGGCAGGCACGCGGATTAACTTCGTCGCCACGGCATACTGCAAGGGCGAAACCACGGCCTCTGGCGTGGGGGTCCAGGCAGGCATCGCCGCCGGGGATCCGTCGCTCCTCCCGGAGGGCTCGGTGATCGCCGTCGAGGGGATCCCGGAGCCCTACCGCGGCATTTATACCGTGATGGACACGGGCCCACTCGTCCAGGGGCGGCATGTGGATCTCTACATGTGGAACTGCAACGAGGCGCTCGAATTCGGGCGACGAGACATCGCGGTTCTGGTCTTGCGGCTGGGCTGGAATCCCAAGGATTCCAAGCCAGGCATTCACTGACGGTCCCCAACCGGGGCGGCACGCCGCCCTCCCTCCGCCCGGTGCGCAAGAACGCGCCAGGGCAGGCATATTTGGTTCGCGGCCACTGGCCGATACATCAACGGGACACCAGTGTCGGGCTCGGAGTGCCGAGCCCGCGGAGGTCACGTGGCAATGCGCTCGCATCTTATTCGCCTCTGGCGCCGGCCGGCCGGCCGGTTCCTGGCCGCCCTCGTCCTTGTCGGCGCCGTGCCGACCGCCGCGGCTGCCCAATACGCCGCGCCGTCGTTCGAGGACCAACCGTTGGGCGAGAAGTACCACATCGAGTTCAGCGGCACGCTGTGGAACCCCTCACCGTCGGGCCTAATCTCCAGCGAGCAGTTCGGCATCGTCGGGTCGAACATCGACTTCAACAAGGACCTCAACTTCACCGCGACCCGATTCGAGGACATGCGCATTGTCCTGCGGCCGTCGAAGAAGCAGAAGTTCCACATCGAGTACACGCCGATGAACTACTACTCGGCCACGGCCCTCGACCGCACCGTGGTGTTCAACGGGATCAACTTCAACGTCGCGCTGCCGATCCAAGCGACGTTCGGCTGGGACGTCTGGCGATTCGGGTATGAGTACGACTTTCTGTACAAGAAGCGCTACTACGTCGGCATGCTCCTCGAAGCGCGGCTCACGAAGATGAACGCCATCCTGGCCTCGCCCATCGATACGGAGTTCACGACTGTGCGTGCGCCGCTGCCGTCGGTCGGCGTCGTGGGCCGGGCGTACGTTCTGCCGGAGGTGGCCGTGAACTTCGAGTTGAGCGGCCTCTGCGGCTTGCAGAACTCGACAGGGCAGGTCAGCGCTACGTGCAAGCAGACACCCGGCGCGAAATACCAGGCCTCCTACTTCGACTGGAACATCTACGGCACGGTCAATCTCACGAACTACGTCGGCGCGCAGGTCGGCTGGCGCCGCATGACGACGCTCATCGACATCAACCAGGACGTGGGCAACGTGAAGTTTCAGGGCCTGTGGTTCGGCGGCGTCGTCCGGTATTGATCACCGACTTCCCCACGTCCCGCTGATCAGAATCCGTCCTCCGGCACCTCTCAGGGCGTCGTCCGGCATCATGACGACGCCGCTGCCATCGGCCGCAACATGCAGCGGCCACGTTTGCTCGAGCGCTGTTTGAACGGCGTGCGGCGCGGTAGCGTCGCCGGCCGTGACCGTCAGCGTCCCCGCCTGGGGGCGGTCCAGTTGGAGCGTCACGTCGTAGTCCCCGGCCGGTAAGTTGGAGGCCATGAACCACGGCGGAGGGTTCATGACGCCTGGCTCCTGGCTGGCGATCGTCAGGCGGCCGCCGAAACGCGGCAGCCGGCTGACGTGCAAGACGTTGATGCCGACGACCGCGCCGCCCTCTCTGGCAGCGGCGAGGACCGCGGCTTGAGCCGGTTCGGCGTCGATCCCGGTGACGCCGTTGGCGAGCCAGCCGACCTCCACCGCCAGCATCGCACCGAAGAGGAGCCAGGCGGCCGTCAACGCGCGATTGCGGAGCGCCCCGCCGGTCTGGATCCGGGCGCCCACGGCGCGCACGGCAAACCAGGCGCCGAGCCACGCCGCCAGAAACAGCGCGACGTGCCGGGCAAAGATCCATTCCGATGAGAGATTCGAGGCGCTGAAGCCCGGGTCGAGCGCCCAGAAGAAGCTGGGCCACCCGCGGCGCAGGTTGACGACCGGGCCCAGCCACCCGAGGACGCGCGACTGGGCGTCCCGGACGTTCCAGGCGAGTTGTCCTCGATCGACGCCGATGGCGACCGACGCAAAGCCGAGCGACACGCCGACCAGGGCGATGAGCGCGGCGCGGCGAAGGGCGTCGCCCTTCGTCCAGGCCGTCGCGAGGGGCAGAGCCAACACGGGCAGCATCGAAGTAAAGAACCGGGCCGGCCCTGACCCGCCGCCCCACCACATCCAGTACGTCATCGCGACCGAGAGGTACAGGCCCATCACGGCCAACGTCTCGAGGCCGACCCGGCGCGACGCTCGATCGACCGGCCGCAGCCACCCAACGAAGGCGGCGATCAGCACGGGCGCGTATGCGAGCAGTCCGAACTGGCCGTCGAAGAGCAGCGCGACGAGGCCCGCCGGCGCGTAGATGAGGTGGGTCTCGGCCGGGTTGGACGCGGTGCCGTACGGCGCCGTCGGATTCGGCGTGCCGTAAATGACGTAGAAGAAGGCGAACCAGCCGAGCGCGCTCGCGAGCGGGATGGCGGCAAACGCCGAGATACGACCCAGGCGCGCGCCAATCGGTCGGCCTCGGTCGGCGACCAGCCGAACGGCGACGACGACACCGAAGCCGGCGGCGATGAGAGCAAAACGTGTGTGCAGCCACGGAAGGACGGCGAGCGGAATCGAGGCGCCCGAGAGCGCCAGGAGACCGGGTGGCGAGACGACATCGGCGAATCGCAGCAGCAGCAGGATGGCGACCGCGACAGCCCCCATCGCCGGTCCGTCGGGGTAGATCGTGAACCCCTGAATCAAGAACGTCGTGGCGCTGGCGATGGCGCCCCAGGCAAACCAGGCGGCGCGAGCGTCGCCAGTCGCGCGCCATCCAATCCGCCAGATGAGGGCGCCCGTCAAGGCCGCGAGGAGCATCACCGTCGCTTCGGCGCCGTGATAGCCAAAGACCGCGAACGCGGGCAACACGAGCACCGACAAACCCGGAGCGTGGACCGAGTAGATCTGCCCGTTCTTGCCCGGCACCAGGTAGTGCGGCGCGAGGTCACCACCGTAGTACGGCGCATAATCGCGTTGGCGGTAGTTGTTCTCCACCTGGAGGTCGTGGTCCTTGAGCAGGCTTTGCGTGCTGACGAGGTAGTGCGGCTCGTCACCGCCGGGCGATTGAGGCGCGGCGGACCAGGCCGTCGCGGCGACCAGCACGAGCGTGGCCGCGGCGGCCAGCCACGGCGCCCGCGTGGGTCGATCGGCGCCGATCGTGCGGCCGATGGCCGAGAGCGGTGCGGACCCGACCGCCAGTCCCACCGACGCCGCGATCGGCAGCCACGCCAGCGGTCCGGTGAAGATGAGCAGAATCGGCGGAAGCGGCACCGGCCACCAGGCGAGGGTCGACAGCAGCGCGGGCAACGCCGTGCCGGGCCGTCGCCGAAACGCGGGCACGAGAGCCGCGACCACGGCGGCGGCCACCAGGATCCAGACCGGTGCGGCAACGGCAAGGCGCGCCGTCTGGTGATCGGGCCCAGCCACGGCGATCGTCCCCGCAGCGCACCACACCGAGAGTCCGAGGCCCAGCGGTCCGATCAGGCCGCGCAGCACTCGCATGTCGTCAGGCCACGTGGAACTTCGCCAGCCGGGCCTCGCCGGCTGAGATCGTCTCGTCTTTCTTGCAAAAGCAGAAGCGCAAGCGCTGCCGGCCGAGCGTGCGGTCGTGGAAGAAGCTGCTGCCCGGCACGCTTGCGACGCCGATCTCCGTCACAAGATGGCGCGCGAGCGTCACATCGTCTGGAAAACCGAACATCGAGGCGTCGACCATGATGTAGTACGCGCCCTTGGGCTCGAAGCAGACGAAGCCGACGTCGCCGAGGATCCGCATCAATCGGTCGCGCTTCGCGCGATACATGGCGGCAAGATCGGCGTAGTAGGTCGGGGGCAACGCCAGGGCGACGGCCGCGGCGGCCTGGAGCGGCGCCGCGGCGCCCACCGTGAGGAAGTCGTGCACCTTGCGAATTGCGCTCGTGAGGTCGGCCGGACCAAGGGCCCAGCCCACGCGCCAACCGGTCACGCTGAACGTTTTCGAGATGCTGTTGATCGTCACCGTCCGTTCGGCCATGCCGTCGATCGAAGCCATCGGCACGTGCGTGGCGCCGTCGTAAAGGACATGCTCGTAGATCTCGTCGGTGACCGCGATCGCGCCCCAGTGCTGGCAGAGACGCGCAATGGTCTCCAGTTCCGCACGTGAGAACACCTTGCCGGTCGGGTTGTTCGGCGTGTTGACGATGACGGCGCGCGTCCGGGTGGTGAATGCGGCGGCCAATTCGTCGGGATCGAACGACCACTCGGGCTCGCGGAGCCGCACGTACCGCGGCGTCGCGCCCGACAGCACCGCGTCGGGCCCATAGTTCTCGTAGAACGGCTCAAAGACGACGACCTCGTCGCCGGGATCGACGATGGCCAACATCGTGGCGATCATGGCCTCGGTCGAGCCGCAGCACACGGTGACCTGCTCGTCGGGCACGATCGGGATGCCGTACCGGCGGGTGACGTCCGCGGCGATCGCCTCGCGAAGAGGCTTGGCGCCCCAAGTCACCGCGTATTGGTTTACGTCGGCCAGGATCGCGTCGCACGCGGCCTTCTTGATCACGTCGGGCGCGGGGAAGTCGGGGAAGCCCTGAGACAAGTTCACGGCGCCGTGCTGGTTCGCCAGGCGCGTCATCTCCCGGATGACGGACTCCGTGAACTGCGCGGATTTCTGGGACGTTCGAGAGCGAACGGAGACAGTCATGGGTGCCCCGACGACCGGGGCGGCGGCTCATCGCGTGCGGGCGACGGTGGGCGCGGCCTTCCCGATCTGATAGAGCCGGCGGTAATCCTCCGCCGTGCCGAGAATCCGCTTCACGTAGTTCTGCGTCTCGGCGTACGGGATGTCGTCGATGAACTCATCCCGATCGACGCCCTGCCGAGCCGCCTTCCACTGCTCCGCGCGATCCTCGCCGGCATTGTATGCCGCGAGCGCGAGCGGGAGGTCACCGAAGTGACCCAGGAGGTCGGCAAAAAACGCCATGCCGATCCGGATGTTCACCTCCGGGTCGGTCAGCCGGCTCGTGCGGAACGGCGCGATGCCGAGCTTGCGCGCATACTCCCGCCCGGTCGACGGCACGACCTGCATCAAGCCCCAGGCGTTGGCGACGGACTTCACGCCGGCGTCGAAGGTGGACTCCTGGGCGATGAGCGCCGCCATCACGTACGGATCGAGCTTGTGCACCTCGGCGTACTTCCGAATCAGGTCCCAGTACGCAACCGGGAAAATGACGGTCAGGAGATCGGCGGGCAGTCCTTCCCCACCGGCCGCCAGAAACTGCGGATAGGCGCGCCGCATCGTCTGAATGGCCGGCCGCAGTTCGCCCTTGCGATTGAGCGCGTAGGCCATCGTCGCCTCGACCAGGGGCGTCGTCCCGCCGTCGCGCTCAATGAGCCGCAATTCGCCGACGGCATCGTCGTAGAGACCGGCAGCAAGGAGCGCACGCACCACGGCGGCGTTCGCCGGCAAAGGGCCTGGGGCGATGGCCGCCAGCGGATCCGAGCGCGGGGGCGGCTCCGCACTTGGTGCCGGCTCGGGCTCGACGGCGACGTGCCAGGCATCGAGCTCGCGCTTGGCCTCCCGGCCATAGTACGTGTTGCGATAGTCCGCGATGCACTGGCGGAAGACGGCCACGGCGGCCTCGCGGTCGTTCAGCCGATCGTTGGCCCGAGCCGTCCAGTAGAGCCAAGCGGGCCGCAGGTCGGCGTGACGAAAGGTGGTCGCCGCCGACGAAAACGTCGCGACGGTGGTCGCGTAGTCGCCGTTCTTGTACGCCCACCAGCCCGCGCGCCAGGCCGCGCGGTCGGCGTGTGCCGCTGCCGGATACCGGCGAACGAGATCGGCCGCCGTCGCGGCGGCTCGCGCGTCGTCGTCCTGACGCGTGAAGTACTGCGACAAATCGAAAAGCATCGTCTCGGCCAGCGGATCGGCCGGATGGCTGTCCACGAATTGATTGGCCAGGACGACGTACTCGTCGCCGTGGCCGAGATCGCGCACCGCGGAGAGATAGAAGTAGCGCGTCTCCGCCTCGCGAGGCGTCGACTTCGCGAGGAGCGCCTTCAAAGCGTTGAGCGCCTCGGAGGAGTGCTTCAACTGCTCGTCGCATTCGGCGACGCGAAGGTCGGCGCGATCCCGATCGTCGTCCGTCGCTACGCTGCCAATGGCCAGAAAGGCCTTGCGGGCCTCGGTGAACCGCTTCGCGCCGTAGAGCTGCTCGGCGCGCGCGAAGTCGGCGCTGAGCGAATCGACCGTCGGCGCGAGCGACCCAGGCGCCGCCTTGTTCAACATCGACGCCGCGTCCTCGGCCTGGTCGCTGAGGGGATACTGCTCGTAGACCATCCGCCAGGAGTGAATCGCCAGGGCCCGGTCGCCAGCCGCGTTCGCGGCGTTGCCGAGGCGGAGGTACACCGGAGCGGGATCGAGCGGCTGACGATTGACGAGGGTCTGCAGGGCTCGAACGGCCCCAGCGGAGTCGCCCAACGCCTCATCGGCGTCGGCCAGGAGCACGAGCGTCGTCTGCGCGAGGTAGCCGGAGGCGCCGGCGCCGGCCTTTTCCGCCGACGCGGCCGCGGCCCGGGGCGTGTCCAGCGCGAGTTGGCTGCGTCCCACGTAGAGCCTCGCCCACGCGCCAATGACGGGATCGCTCGCGGCCCGGGTGAACACGGGCAAGGCTCGGGCGGCGTGGCCCCCGACGAGATCCTCAACAGCGCCGGCGAGCGGCTCGCTCGCCGTGCGGCTGGACGACGGCGCCAGCCACAAATCGGCGGCCGTGAGGACGTCGGTGCGCGCACGCGCGACGGACGCCGGGGCCGCGACCAGGCACACGGCCAACGTCACGCAGCCGGCGGTCAGGCCGCGGATCCAAGAACGACGAGACCGATCCAACATTCCTTTTATATATTCTCGGCCAGTCACGCCCTTCGCGTGAGCGCGGTGACCGTGCGTTCCGAGGTCACGTTCTCGAGGCGCGCCCGGGCGTGGCGGGCCATGAGTTCGACCTCGTCGGTCCAAACGGCAAGGTCGCCGCGTTTTTCGGGATCGGCGCCTCGCTCGACACCTTCGGCGTAGAGCACAGCCACGACCTGGTCCCCCACCACAAGCGGCGCGACCAGGCCGACGTGCCCGGGCGGCGGCCGCATGAACGGCGGCAAACTGGGGTCGCTCTCGCCTTCCGCGGCGCGAAAGACCGCCGACTGCTGCGTTGACAACGCGGACGTCAGGACGGCGACGGCGTGAACCGGAACGTCGAAGGCGCCCTGCCCCGGCGCAAACCCGAAGTGTCCCCAACTCCGCAGCGTCTCGCCGTCCACAACGAAGATCACGACACGCGAGGCCTCGGCGAGCGTGCACTGCGCCAGCGATTCGAGAATGGCGCTGAGCGACGACGCGGCGTCGAGACGCCGCACGGCGCCGAGGAGCCGTGAGAGCGTCGCGGCCTGGTCGCGTCGCGCGTCGGCCCGCGAGCCCGCCGACGCCGCCTGCTCGCTGCCCAGACGCTCATGGAGGCTGCGGCGCTCCTCAGCCATCGTGCGATCGAGGTCGGCTTTCAACCGGACCAGCGCCGCGCGATCCTCGGCCAATCGAGCGTCGAGTTGCTGGCGTTCGCCGGCCAGAGCCCGCTCGCTCTCGGCTCGCACGGCCCGGTCGGCGTCCTTGACGGCCCGGGCCAGCTCAGCCGCCAGATCCTGCGCGCGCGAGTCGATGTCTTCGCGCACGCGCGCCGCAAAGGCGTCCAACGTCTCGCGGAGGCGCTGCTCGGCAGACATGCGCGTGACAGATATTATCGATCCAGGGCGCGGGAGGCGTCCGGCTCCCGATCCGCCTGAATCTGCAGGCCAGTCCTCACCGGCGGGCGTTCCAGGGCCTGCACACCTATGATCCCGCATTCGAGGCCGTGCTCCTCGATCCCGAGTGCGAGGCGGCCCTCGGGGACAAGGCCTTTCAGGCCGCCTTTGGGCAGGCGGCGCTTGGGGGCCACCCTCGAATCTGCGATTGCCGCGGCGCGCTGACCGTCGGATGGCTGCGAGGCTTTCGACGGCGGCAAGCTACAATGGATGGGATCCTTGTGGGGGCGAAACGGCTTCGACGGGGGCAAGGGACTACGGGATGCATGCCGAGCTCCGCCGACTCGTTAAACCAGCGGAAAAACAACGTAACTGCGAACACGCAGCTTGCGCTCGCGGCCTAATTAGGTTCGCGACGTTCGTCCCGGTCAGCCTGCGGGCTGGGAACGAACGCCATTTAGCAGGATGGCTCGGCCGTGCGCCCGAAGCGGCCGAGTGACACTTTCCGGGCTAGCGGTCGTCGCTTTCGCCGAGTTTCGACGCCGGCCGCGAAATCTCAAGCACGGCTACGCATGTAGAGTCCGGTAGCGACAGGCCTTTCGGACGCGGGTTCGACTCCCGCCGCCTCCACCACCTTTAGCTCCTTACGGCTCAATCACTTAATCGGACGCGGGCGGGTTTTCCACCGCCTCCACGTGAGAATGGCCTGAATTCCGGTCGTTTCGCGATGTCCGCCACCGGTTGAACCACACGTATCCCACACGCGGCTCGGGCCAGGTCGGCCGCCTCACGATCGCGCAGGCCCGCTCGAAGGAACGTCTGGTTCCCTTCACGGCCGGCCAGTATGTATTTGACAACATATGACTGTAAGTGCATTATCTGGACGTCGCTTGGAAGGCTGATTTCCACGACAGCTTCGTCGCGGAATACCACGGCTTGCCCAAGGACGTCCAAGACGAATTGCTGGCCTGCGTCGCGCTGCTTGAACACTTTGGCCCGTTGCTCGGACGCCCACGTGTCGACACGCTCAAGGGATCCCGCCACGCGAACATGAAGGAGTTGAGGTTCGACGCCGCAGACGGCGTGTGGCGTTTCGCGTTCGCATTTGACCCGAACCGGCAGGCCATCATCCTGTGCGGCGGCGACAAGTCCGGCGGAAGCGAGAAGCGATTCTACGTGCAGCTCACTGCGCGAGCGGACCCGAGATTCGACTCTCACCTCGCCAAGATCAAGAAGCAGAAGCCGAAAGAAAAGGAAAGGAAGTCACGACGATGACCAATCTCGAACGGGTTCGGAAGGCATTGAGTCCTGTGCGCCGCAAGAGGATCGCAGCCCGCGCGGCGCAGCTCGTGGCGGAGGAGATGACCTTGCAGGAGCTCCGCCAGGCCAGGAAGCTGACGCAGGTGCGCATGGCCAAAGCCCTCGGCATCACGCAGGACGGCGTCTCGCGTCTCGAGAAGCGGAGTGACCTCCTGCTCTCGACGCTTCGAAAGACTGTCGAAGCCTTGGGCGGTCGCCTCTCGCTCGTCGCTGAATTCCCCGATCGAGGCCCGGTTGTGCTGTCGGGGATCACTGATGAGAGCGCGGAGATCAAGCACGCCGGCCGGAAGCGTGCACATGTCCGACATCGCCAAGTTGCCTGATGGAGAACGTCAGGCCCGGAATTCCGCACATGCCTTCGGCGCTCATGTGGCGCGCGTTCGCTGAAAGGATGCCGTCGTGACGACTCCAACGGTGCTCGTGGCCACCTGGCGCGACGGGCTGTTCGTCGTCGCCGGCGAGACACCCGACCAGGAGCTCGGCAATCAGTCGGTCAGAGCGCTCACACACGACGGGCATGGCGGCGCTCTCGCCGTCGTCAACGGACACTCGCTTCGCCGGCGCACTCCCGACGGCCTATGGAGCACGATCGCGACCACTGAGTTCGATCTCGCTTGCTGCGTGCCCGTCGGCGACGTCATCTACGTCGGGACCGACGATGCCCGCGTGCTGCGCGTCGGCGCGGACGGAGCACTCGAGCAACTCCGCGGCTTCGACGCAGTCGCCGGGCGCGAGACATGGTACGCGGGCTCGGCAGTCATCAACGGTCAGCGCGTCGGACCGCCACTCGGGATCCGCTCGATCACCGCCACCTCGGACGGCGCGGTGCTTCTCGCTAACGTCCACGTCGGCGGTGTCCCTCGGTCGACGGACGGCGGCGCCACGTGGCAGCCCACCCTCGACATCGATAGCGACGTCCACGAGGTTCGCGCGCACCCGAACCGTCCAGGCGTCGTGATGGCCGCCGCGGCGATCGGCCTCTGTACCAGCCGCGACGGTGGGATGACATGGGACGTCGAACAGGAGGGCCTGCATGCCTCGTATTGCTCCGCGGTCGCGTTTGTAGGCGACGACGTCCTTGTGTCCGCATCGGTAGACCACTTTGCGGCGCAGGGCGCCATCTACCGACGCCGGGTCGATGGACACGATTCGCTGGTCGCCATTGGCGGCGGTCTGCCCGCATGGATCGACGGCATCGCCGACACCGATTGCATCGCCACGGGCGGCTCGGCCGTCGCGCTCGCCGATCGGAAGGGCAACCTCTACGTATCGGCCGATTCCGGCCGCCGCTGGTCGCGCCGAGCCGACGGTCTCCCACCCCCGAGTAGCGTCCTCATCGCCTGAAGTTACGCCGCCACAAACTGAATCCCGCGTGTGTATTACGTGTGTTGATCCGGCCATTTGAGTGGATTGGCGTGACTTGAGAGGAAGTGAAATCGGCCAAGTTCTTTGTTTTCAATACCGTGCACGAGAACGACTCCCGCCGCCTCCACCATGGAAGTCATTGATTCTAAATGACTTGTAGGCTCACTAATGTCGACTGTCCCTATTTTGTACTTACCGTGAGGATCTGCTCGGCCCCAAGCGCCTTTTCAAGGCCCGGCGCGTCGATTCCTCTGACGCGGCCGACTTGGCTGACGGGTCCCGAGGGCCGACCGAAACTCATCGAATCTGTCGAGCGCACCCTCTTTCTTGCTCCAACGGCGGATCGTCGTGAGATTCACGGGCTGGCGACGGGCGATGTCGATCGCCGCTTGGAGACTTTGTCGATCTGACCAGTGATAGAAGGCCGCGAGTCGATCCCGGCAGGCATCCGTCGCGGACAGGGCGAGCGTGTACCCGCCGGCAAGGTTCAGACGAACGGGCCGGACGTCGAGGTCGTCGCCAATCGCGAGGGGACCACGTGGGAACTCCACGAAGAATTCCGTGTGAGGATTGACGTACCGGTCGCCCTCCCTCACGAATCCGACCGAGGCCATCGCCTCGTCCACTGCCCTCCGGGTGCTGCCGTCCGAAAGAATGAAATCCAGGTCGTGCGACTGATACCGGCCGTCTGAATAGAGCATCGCGCAGGCGCCGCCTGTTAGGACGGCGTGAACACCATGTTGCGTCAGCGCTCCAGCGACTGCCGCGGCGATCTCAGCGATGCCCGATCGCCGCGTGATCGTCACAGCGGCTTGCCGGTCCGTCGCGGTCGGCGCCGGAGGCGGGCGACGCGCCGGCCGAGATCCGGATCGCCTTGTGCCAAGCGGAGGAGATATCGTTGCAGCTCCTCTCGGGCGAAGTACCGCGGGCTCAGCCGGTAGAGTCGAGTGCGGCCGACGTTTCGCGCGGCAATGAGGCCATCCTTCTCGAGGCCCCGAAGGGCCATTTGCACGCCTGCCAGAGACACGTCGAAGAGGCGAGCCAGTTCGCGTGCGTAGCTCTCATCGAGCAAACGCAGGGCGAGGAGCGCCCGCGTGCGCGTTCGGCCGCCGAAGGGACTCGACATGACCATTAACATAGGTCATAAGACCACTAATAGTGGTCGAGTGTCAAACGGCAAGCGCGGGCTGCCCCCAACAGAAGAGGGCCGGCGCACGGGTCTTCGGCGCGGGCCGGGGTCTACAGAGACCCCCGGCGGGAGCCTGTTCCTCGTCGTGGGCCGGCGCGAGAAGTTGAATCGTGATAGACTCCCATAAATTGTTTATGGGAACTCGCAAGGACCGGCGTGGCGATCTCGTACAGGGCACGCTCGACATGCTCGTGCTCAAGGCCGTGGCGCGGGAACCGAGCCATGGCTACGCCGTCGCGAAATGGATTGAAGAGACGTCTGGCGACGTCCTGCGCGTCGAGGAAGGCGCACTCTATCCGGCCCTGCATCGGCTCGAGCTGCGCGGCCTGCTGGCGTCTGAATGGGGCACGTCGGACAACAACCGACGCGCCAAGTTCTATCGGGTGACACCGGCAGGTCGGCGGCGCCTGGCCGCCGAGGCGCAGGATTGGCGGCGTCTGGCCCGCGGGATCGCCCAGGTCATGCAGACCACCTGACGGGCCAACCTTGGGATGGCTCACGGTGCCTAATCGCGTGTTCCCATCAGCGACTAAGGGGACTGCATTCGGGAGTGGACGATGCGCGAACGTTGGCATGCGATCTGGCTGCGACTGAGGACGCTCATCACCCGGCGACGACTCGATCGGGATCTCGCCGACGAGATGGCGTTTCATCTTCACATGCGGGCGGAGGACGCGCGCCGTCGCGGCCTGGCGCCCGCCGACGCGGCGGCGGCCTCCCGCCGACAGTTCGGCAACCCCACGGCGCTCCGCGAGACGTCACGAGAGCTGTGGACCTTCCGCTGGATCGAATCATTCAGCCGCGACATCCGCCTCGGCCTGCGGCTGCTCATGCGTCAGCCGGGATTCACGGCCGTGGCCGTGCTAACGCTGGCGCTCGGCATTGGCGCGACCTCCGCGATCTTCAGCTTCGTGGATGGCGTGTTGCTCCGGCCGCTGCCCTATCCGGAGGCCAACCGGATCGTGCTGCTGTGGGAGAAGCCGCCGGGCGGCCTCCGCAATGGCATCTCCGCGCTAAATTTCCTCGATTGGCAAACGTCGAGCACGAGTTTTTCATCCCTCACGGCGACGACCGTCCGGCCGATGACCCTCGGCGGCATCGACGAGCCGACGCGCCCGCGGGTGGCGCGCGTGTCGCCCTCGTACTTCGACACCTACGGCATCCACCCGCTGTTCGGGCCCGGCTTTCAGCCCGACGAGGATCAGCCAGGCCGCGACCACGTCGTCGTACTCCAGCACAAGGTCTGGGTGTCGCAGTTCGGCGCCGACTCGACACTTCCCGGCCGCGCGATCACGCTCGACGGCGAGGCGTACACCGTGGTCGGGGTCATGCCGGACAACAGCCCGTTCGAGCGCGGGTTCACGCAGGCCTGGCGCCCGATCGCCTTCACCCCCGGCGAGCGCACGCGGGACTTTCACTGGTTGTTGGCCGTCGGACGGCTCAGACCGGGCGTGACGATCGAGCGCGCGCAGGCCGAGATGACGGCCATCGGTGCCCGGATCGCGCAGCAGTACCCCGACTCGAACAAGGGGTGGAGCGTGTTTGTCGAGCCGTTCGGGGATCAGGTCGTGTCGACGAGTCTTTCGCAGGGGCTGTACGTGCTGTTCGGCGCCGTGGCCATGCTCCTTCTCATTGGGTGCGTCAACCTCGCAAATCTGACATTAGCGCGGGGCCTGGCGCGGGCTCGTGAGGTCGCGGTGCGGGCAGCCCTCGGGGCGGGCCGTCGCCGGCTCGTCCGGCAGTTCGTGACCGAGAACGTCGTCCTCTCTCTCCTCGGGGGGGCCGCGGGGGTCGCCCTCGGCTACGCGCTCATGGAGGCGCTCCGGCAGCTCCTGCCGCCGGGCGCGCTTCCGCGTGAGGCCCTCGTCGCGATGGACGGCCGCGTCCTGGCGTTCGCCTTCCTGGTGTCCGTGAGCACCGGGGTGTGCTTCGGTCTGGCGCCCGCGCTACAGGCGACCAAGTCCGACCTGACTGCCACCATGAAGGAGGGCGCCCGCGGCGGGACGAGCGACCGCGGCCGTCGTCGCGTGAGAGCCGCTTTGGTCATTACCGAGATCGCGCTGGCCTTCGTGCTCGTCGCTGGTGCCGGTCTACTCGTGCGCAGTCTCACCACGCTCTTGCACGAAGATCCGGGCTTCGACGATCGGAACGTGCTGACCATGACGCTACCACACGCCGGGCCGGCCGACGCCGCGCACCTCGTGCCATACGTCGAAGACCTCCTCGCCCACGTGCAGGCGGCACCCGGCGTGACGAGCGCGGCACTCGCGGACACCTTGCCGCTCCAAGGCTGGGGCAACGGCATGCCCTATCAGGTCGCCGGTCGCGCCGCCGTCGACCGTGCCAACCGACAGGCGACGGGCTTCAAGAGGGTGAGTCCCGCGTATTTCCAGACACTGGGGATGCGCGTGATCAAGGGGCGAGGCCTCTCGGTCGAGGATCGGTCAGGAACCCCGCCGGTCACCGTCATCAACAAGACCATGGCCGAGGCCGTATTCCCCGGGCAGAATCCCCTTGGCCAGCATCTGCTCATCCAGCAGATCGCGCCCGATCAACCGCAGCTCGGTCCGGAGTTGCCGTGGGAGGTCATCGGCGTCGTCGCCGATGAAAACACGCAGGGCCTCGACCAGCCGCCGTCAGGCGGCATGTACGTGCCGCTCGCGCAAAGTCCGTATCCGTCGCTGAGCCTGGTCGTCCGATCGGCGGTCAGACCCGAAGCCGTGGAGACCGCTGTCCGGCAGGCCGTTCACGCCGTCGACAAACGCCTCGCGATTGCCGACGTACGTCTGCTCGCGGATCTCCGGAGGGAGTCGACCGCGCAGCCGCGTCTCCAGACGGCCCTTCTGGCGGCGTTTGCTGCGCTGGCGCTCACCGTGGCCGCGATCGGCATTTACGGCGTGATGTCGTACTCGGTGGCGCAACGGACCCGGGAGATCGGGATCCGGACGGCACTCGGCGCAAGCGGAGGGTCCGTCCTCGGCATGGTGCTCGGCGACGGCCTCCGCCTGGTCGCGATCGGGCTCACGCTCGGCCTGGGTGGCGCGCTCGCGCTCGCACGCCTGCTCACGGCTCTCCTCTTCGGCGTGACGCCTGGCGACCCGGAGGCCATGGCCTTCACCCTCGCGGTCCTGGGCCTCGTCGCGCTCGCGGCGTGCTTCATTCCCGCGCGCCGCGCGATGCGCCTGGATCCGCTGGCGGCGCTCAGGGCGGAATAGCCGAGATCGTCGCACGCGAACATCTCGGCTGGTCGTTGCTCCCGCGCGGCAGCCGCGCGCTGACTTGGAGCGGTGTTGGCGCTGTACCTCCTAAGAAACTGTCCCTTCGACGACCTCGCCGGTTGACGCATTAACGAGTTGGAAGCCGAGATGGGCGGCGCGTTGGCGGAGCCGTCGAATCGTGACCGTGCGGTGCTGGGCCTCGTAGG
>Ga0182024_10002885_pt1 | contig 41821 bp, 40 predicted proteins | sample P32metaG_FD_120480 | JGI IMG/M metagenome (GOLD analysis project Ga0182024, IMG submission 120480) | Permafrost microbial communities from Stordalen Mire, Sweden - P3-2 metaG (Illumina Assembly) | ecosystem: Environmental > Terrestrial > Soil > Wetlands > Permafrost | place: Sweden: Stordalen... | reverse complement strand
GGTGTCGTGTTGTTGTCGGTCGCCGGTGTTGCCAATATTGCCGATGCCGCCGTTAGCGACGTAGCCGACGCGGCCATGCAGGGAAACAAGGAAGCAGTCCGGTCCCTGATCCAGAAGAAAGCGAACGTCAACGTGCCGCAAATCGATGGCACGACCGCCCTCCATTGGGCGGTGCAGGCAGACGACCTCGAGACTGCGGACCTGCTGATCCGTGCCGGCGCGAACGTGTCGGCGGCGAACCGCGCCGGGGCCGTCCCGATGCTTCTCGCGGCCGTCAACGGCAACGCGGCCATGATCGAAAAACTCATCAAGGCTGGCGCGGACCCGAACGCCGCGCTTACGAAATTCGGCGACACCGCGCTCATGATGACCGCGAAGACCGGGAAGGCCGACGCCGTCAAAATGCTGCTGGATCATAATGCGCAGGTAAATGCGAAGGAGACGTGGGGCGATACCACCGCCTTGATGTGGGCTGTTTCCGAGCACCATCCGGCCGTCGTCAAGATGCTGATCGACCACGGCGCGGACGTCAATGCCCAATCGAAATTTGTACCGTCGGCCTCCGGACGCGGTTTTGAAGGGACCACACCGGTCGCTGCCAAACCGGGCCAGCGCCCGGAGGAGTTCGCCAGCGGTTTGTTGACGGCGCTGATGTTTGCCGCCCGGGAAGACGATATCGAGTCGGCACGGCTTTTAGTGGCCGGCGGAGCGGATTTGAATGCCGTTGGCGGCGACGGCAAGGATGCGTTGAGCCTCGCGGCATTCAGCGGCAGTTACGACATCGCTTCATTCCTGGTTGACAGTCATGCGAAGGTGAATCAAGCGGACGCCCAGCGGTTTACGCCATTGTTCTGGGCGGTGGAGCGGCGCAATATGGAGACGGCGCCGAACTTCCCGTGGATGGTGACCATCGACCCGCTTCCTCTTATACAGAAACTTCTGGATGCGGGAGCGGACCCGAACGCTCTGGTCAACAACACGCCGAGAGCGCGTATGCGGGACGGGTCTCCGCGGATCGTTTTCGCTACCGCCCTGATGCGGGCGGCGTTCTCCGGCGATATCGAGCTGGTTAAACTCCTGCTCGCTCACGGCGCCGATCCTCACATCATTTCGAGAGACAGAGAGACATCGCTGATGGCGGCCTGTGGAACCGGTTTCATCAACGGCTATAACAAACAGAGGACCCCGGCCGAAAGACTGGCGGTTGTCAAACTCCTGATCGACCTTGGCGCGGACGTGAATGCGGCTGACAACTACGGCATCACGCCGCTCATGGTCGCGGCGAACCTGGGCGACGCCGCGGTCGTACAGTACCTGATCGACAAAGGCGCGGATCTGGCGGCGCATGACTTGGGCAAGAAAAACGATGGCGCCTTCGGCTCGAGCATTGAGCCCCTGATGGCGCTCGACTATGCGATAGGCGTGGGAACCTTCGTGCCCAACAACGCTGTTATCATGCACAACGACGTCGTAAAACTAATCAGTGACGCTATGAAGCAGAGGGGAATTAAACACACCACCTCGGAATGCACCCTGCGAGGATTCACCTGCTCCGGAGCAAACGTTGATCCGAAGACGGCTACTCCGGCAGAAATCGCAAAAATAAGAAAGATCCAAATCGGCTACCAGGTAGACGGCATCACCGGCGGCCTCGCGGTGAAGGATCAGGACAAGAGTCAGAAATAGCCTTCGAACTTCTCTATTTTCCTTCTTTTGGGATGTGCACCGAAGCGTCACCAGTTGTATCCAGGATTCGCGACAACATCGCGGGTTTCGCCCGACACGATCTCAGCCTGCCGCAGACTCCTGCGGCGCGTAGGGGATTGGTTGAATTCCAAGCGCGTGGAGGAGCTTGAAATCCGGTTCCCGATTACTGTAAACGAAACTGATGACGCTGTCGCTGCGAAACGGCAGTTTAAGCCCCAACGCTTCTCCTGCGCGAATTCCGCCATACAGCAACGGCCACGGCACTGGCGCAAGCGTAACCTCACGCCCCTCAGCGGCTGCGATGCTCCGGACCAAATCGCGAAACGGCCACGGCGTGGGATGGGCGAGTGTAATCGGAGCTCCACGCATGTGATCGAAGTTGCCGGACACGGCCCGTATGATCGCCTCCGACAGAGTCTTCTCATGCAACATATACTGCGGCGCGCGCCCGCTTCCAATGATCGGCAGCACGCGGCTCGTCCGCACCTGGCGCTGGATGCTTCCGAATACACCACCGGGGTTGGCGCCAAAGACGTGTCCTGGACGGAAGATGACATTGGCGTCGTCCGAGAGCATTTTTTCGACGGAGAGCTTTGTTCTGCCATAAGCGGACCGGCAACCTTCGAAGGCGCTGAGTGTGGAGATAAAGACGATGCGCTCAACACCGGAACGCCTGGCCGCGTCAAAGAGCGCGGCTGAACCTCGCACGCAGCTTTGCTCCATCTCGTGTAAACTTGTTGCCTGCATGTCCCACGCAGCGTGGACAAGAGTCTTCACGTTGTGTTTCCGCAAAGTCTCCCCAATGTCCCGGCTCGATTCCAGCGACCACGCAATGTCCGCGCCGGATACCGGATTTCGAACCATTCCGATGACCGGCATGTGCGCTCGCAACGCCTGGGTGATGATTGAGCCAACATAGCCGGATGCTCCCGTAACGGCGCAAACGCCGGGGCCCTGGTTTGTCACTCGCTCCTCATATCGGCATCAGGAGCGCTGCTACGGCCGATCCGGTATGCATTGGCCATTTCGGTGAGCGTAATCGTCGTTGCCGGTATGGAGGGCAGCACGGTTGAATCGACGGCGTGCACGCGCTTCAATCCGCCTGGACGGCCCAAAATATCGGTTTCCTGTGCGCCGGGGCTCGCGCTCATGGGAAAGGTTCCGCCGAAGTGAAAACTGCGAAGCGGTTTTGCCAGTTGCATCATCGGGCGCAGCGGGACAAATCCCGTTTCTCGAATCAGCTTCATGAATTTGTCGACGAGGCTGCTGAGGCGGCGTTCCGTTTCAGGGTTGGGTACGGCTTGAATGCGGAGCGTGTCCTCTTGCCCCTCGCGGCGGAGCGTCGCTGCAATCGAGGCTGAATGAAAGGAGTGAAAATGGCCGTTGAACAGTAACAGGCGTCCCAGGAATCTTTCGAGAGGAAATGCCTTTCTCAGCGGCCCAAGCTTCGCCAGAATAGGTTCGGTAAACAGGTCGTTGTAGGTATAGGTCTGCAGATGAATGGTATGCGGGCTGATTTCGCTGTCGATAACTTCCAGAAACAGCTGCGAAAGTGTGTGCAGGGGTTCGCGAACCACATCGGCGGTAGTGCGAAATCGAAGCAATGGCACCACGAAGTAAGGCGAATCGCGAATCGGCACCGGCATATCGAACTGTTGCAGCGAGCGCAAAAGAATGACTGTCGTATTCAGCGTGCCGGCGGCCAGAAAAACACGGCTGGCGTTGAACTCGACTGGTGCCTCGTGATGATCGATGCCGCGGATCACAACGCTCGACGCCGTCTCTTCAAAGGATTGCACGGTGACGTCAGGCTTGTAACAGACCCGGCCAGTGGCGATGAGTTTTGCCAGCGTCTGGTCTGTCGAATAGATCAGACCGTGCGGGCAGCCGTACAGGCAGAGTCCGCACTGCACGCAAAGCGGCTTCCCGTTAGAGTCGCTCGCATGGACCGTCAGCCTGGACGATCCGAAGTGGATACCACGCGCATTGAGCTTCTCCCGATTGCGTTCGAGGCCGGAAAGCAGCGCCGTTGCCTGCCTGCTCATCGGCAAGGGAGCGTATCGGTCCGCATAGAGCGGAAAAAGCTGCGAAAGATCGTCTTTTCGCGCTGAAAGCGGCATCATTCCGAGCGCGGCGCGATACCCTGGCTCAAGATCCGCGATGGAAATGGGCCAATCCGCTATATCTTCCTGGCGATAAGGCAGGACTGCGCCGCCCCAGACCGTACTGAGTCCGCCGCGCGCGTAGGACGGCCTCGTGTATGCTCCGTCGTATGCAATCGATGGCGCTCCCGGAACTTGACGGTAGGGGAAGTCCGATCCATAGGAAACCTTGATCGGGATCCCCGAAGGGCCGGCTTTCATTCCTTCCCGCAGAAACGCCGTCGTGGCCGGTGTCCAATCTGAAGAATTTGTGGAAGCAAGACTGGCGATCGCGTTACGCCTCTCAGCCTCGAGTTGGAGGCCGGAATCCAGGATTGTAACTTCCTTACCAGCGTCAACCAGCGCTTGAGCGCAGGATATGCCTGCGGGGCCCGAGCCGACGACACAGCACATTTCCGAATTGGTCATATCGTCGAGGCGTCGATATTCGCACGCACGAACGTTGTCAAAGGCAGCGGGTTAGAATAGGCTCACGTGCCGGTCCTCTCCATTGTAGTGCCTGCCTATAACGAGGAGGCGTTCATCGGCCAGGTACTTCAAACGATCCTCGAAGTCGATACCGAAAAAGCGGGTTTCACGAAAGAGATCATCGTAGTTAACGACGGATCGAAAGACGGAACCGAAGTGGTCGTTCGCCGGTTTCCCCAAGTCCGCCTGGTGAACCAGGTTCCGAATCAGGGCCGGGGAGCGGCGCTCAGGCGCGGGGTGCAGGAGGCGAAGGGAGATTACATCGTATTCCAGGATGCCGACTTGGAGTATTTCCCGGGCGACTATCCCGCCATGCTCGCGGTGCTCCAATCGGGCCCTGCCGCTGTTTACGGGAACCGGCTGGCCGGCGTGATACGGGAACACGGGCGAGGTTTGTTTCCAGGCAAGCATCCGCAGCAGAGCGTGGCCCCCTGGGCCGCGGCCCTCGTGGTGCGGGCATGGACGTCTTTACTGGTAGGGCACTGGACTCCGGATATGTTCAGCGGCATCAAGCTCTACCCCGCGGAACCTCTCAAACGACTCAAGCTGGAAACCAGCGGATTCGAGCTGGATCATGAGATCACGGTAAAGCTTTATCGCGCTGGCGTGAAGTTCAAAGGCGCTCCTATCCGGTATAATCCGCGCAGCGTGGAAGAAGGAAAAAAGATCAAGCCCAGGGACGGCATCATCGCACTATGGACCGTACTCCTCTATCGCGTGAAGCCGCTATCGGAATGCTTCCAGCCCCCGCTTGGGAAAGCAGCCAGGTAGAGCATGCCAAACCAATCGGTAGTCCTGGTTACAGGCGGGGCGGGTTTTATCGGCAGCCATTTGGTGGAGGCTTTTGTAGCGCGCGGTAGACGTGTAAGAGTTCTCGACAATTTGAGTTATGGCCGCCGCGAATGGGTCCATCACGCGGCCGACCTTATAGTTGGCGACATTCGGGACGCGGAAGCATGCCGGCGCGCCTGCGCGGATTGCGAAGCGGTCTTTCATATGGCCGCAATGAGCCGTTCGGCCGCTTCGCTTGATAACATCGAAACCTGCACGTCGGCCAACGTTACCGGCACGCAAAATATCCTGATCGCCGCTAAAGACGCGGGCGTCGGGAAAGTGATCTACAGCGGTTCTTCCACGTATTACGGGAATCGGCCGGCTCCCCACACGGAAGATTTGCCCGGAGACTTTCTGAACTTTTACGGCCTCTCCAAATATGTCGGTGAAGAGTATTGCCTGATGTTCGACCGGCTCTACGGACTGCCTTGCGTGGTGCTCCGGTACTTCAATGTGTATGGCCCTCGTCAGCCTGAAGAAGGTATCTATGCGCTCGTGTTGGGCATCTTCCTTCGGCGTGCGAAAGAAGGCAAGCCGCTTGTGATCCATGGAACCGGCGATCAGCGCCGCGATTTTATCCATGTCCGCGACGTTGCCGCAGCCAACCTGGCCGCCTTCGAAAGCCCGGCGCACGGCGTGCGTCTGAATGTCGGGAGTGGGACGAGTATATCCGTGAAGGAACTGGCCGACATGATCTCCGACCGCCAGGAGTTTGAGCCCAGGCGGCGCGGCGATGCCGAGGTGACTCTGGCCGATATACACCGCGCGGCCGAACTTCTGGGCTGGGCGCCGAAAATTTCCTTCCGCGAAGGGATCGAAGAGTTGAGCCGCCTGATTTCCCTGGAGCTTCGCGGCTCTGCCGCTCAGCCGAGCCGGTAGCGGAACAGCGCCAGAATCGCTTTCAACCCATCGACAGCAGTGATTTTCTTCCCCGCACTGCGGCTGCGGGGCCGGTACTCGACAGGCAATTCGAACATGTACTCTCGTTTCAGCGAAAGCTTTGCAACGATCTCCGTTTCCAGATCGATCCCATCGGAGTGCAGGTCGAGCGACCGCAGCAGATGCGTCTCAAACGCTTTGACGCTGCTGAAAACGTCGGAAACATACCGGTTATACAGAAACAGCGTCAGAACGCTCAACAGCATTCCTCCATACTTGCTGGTGAGATAGAGCAAGCGGCGGTTTTCGTATATGAGCATCAGGCGCTCCGATAAATTCGTGCACTTGCCCGCGCGGGACCCGAAGACTACGCGGAACTTCGAGTGGATTACCGCTCCCACCACGGCGTAAAGATCGTCCGGCCGGTATTCGTTGTCTCCGGGGAAAAACGCCACGATATTGCCGCGGGCCTTTTCGATGCCCAGGCGAAGCGCCGCGCCTCGTCCGAGCTGCGTTTCCAGCCCGAATACCCGAACGGTGTTTACGGACCGCGCTATTTCCGCGCTCCGGTCCGTCGATGCCCCATCCACCACGATGATCTCCTTCGTCAGGCCGAGGAATTGGAAATCCAGTGCGATCAGCGACCTCAACACGAGTTCGATCGTCCGCTCCTCGTTTAGAATCGGAACCACAATCGAGACCATGTGATGGACGCGATCCAGTTCGACGTCGATCCGGGCCTGGATGATCTGATGCAATTCGTCGACGACATAACCGCCCGAATGCCGGCCTTCCTCCGACTCCCAATCGCGCGCGTTTACCGTTTCCAGAGGAAACGTGAAGTGACCTTCGTCGAATGGGACATAGTTCGCCTTCTTGAGCGACGTGTCGTCCGTTCTCTGCACAAAGAAATGCGACACGACCTCGGGCCAGGTGACACGGATTTGCCCGCCGCGGCTCAACGTATGAAGCAGCTTGCGCGCCAGATCGTTGGCGTCATCCTCCTGGATATCGAAATCGCGGTGGATGTTACTTACGAATACCTTGTCGGCGCGGCTGTTGGCGGCAATCGCTTCCGCCACCCCTTCCGTCATATAGGACGGAAACAGGGATGAATGCTGTGTACCGGGGCCGTACACAATGACGTCGGCCTCCTGGAGCGTTTTGGCCGCGTCCGGGTTGAGCCCTGGGATACGCTGCGTGGCATGGAACAGGCTGCGCCAGCCCTCGGGCGGCTCCGACGCACCTTCCACGCGGTTGCGGTACGTATCCTCGTCCAGCAGAAAAAGCTCCGAGATCCTGGCTGAATCCTGCGCCGCGACGATCGCTGCTTCGGAGAGCACAACGGCGCCATTCTCCTTTACGGCAACCAAAAACAGGTTTTCCCCCTGCGTAATGTTCAGCAGGACGTCGGGAGACACTTCATGGAACTGGCAAAATGCGCGAACGGTGCCGTTGAAATCGCGGCCTTCCTGCAGGTAGCAGCCGGCGAACAGCAGGTTGCCGATCGCGCAGTCGGTGAAGTCGAAGGTACGTCCGGATCGCTCTTCCGAATGAAAGAAATCGACGAACGAGGCGAGAAGAGATCCCAGCTTCCGCGAATGCGCCATTGTGAGTAAGTCAAAATCGCGGACCAGTTTCCCGGTCATCCGGCTAGTTCGGAGGCTTCGGCAGTCCTCGATGAAGTCGAGCGCATCGTTACGGGAAATCCCCACCGGCAAACGGTAATCGGAAATGGAGCGCAGCGCTTGCTGGCAACGCTCCGCGACGGGCATCAGGCGGTTAATGTTCTTGCGAACATCCGAGGGCCCCAGCATGCCCGGGATAAAACGGCGCAGCCTTCCCGTCGAGTGGCCGTCGTCATAAGCGTTGATCAGAATTTTCAGGGAAATCTGCGGGTGTTTGAGGAGCGCTTCAGTGATGCTCTGCGTTCCGCTCCCGCCGGAAAACAGAACCAGGTTGATTTTGGTTCTTCTTCCCTGATCCGGATCGCCCTGAGAGGCGCGCGCGGAATCAATCGACCAGCTGATCGGTTCCGGCATGGGATCTTTCGAGGAAAGCCTCTACCGCGGCTGCGTCCGTCGCGGAATTAACGCCAACCGTTTCTTCCAGCGTCATCAATTGGGGAGACAGGATCTCCAGGCCCTGCTGCGCGGCGAACGGGATAACCGGCAGAAAATTGAATTCCCCCGTTGAACCGCCGTGGTGCCCCGGATGGCGGCGCAGCCCGGCAAGAAGGCGGCACAACGCTTCTGTCTCAAAGCAAAAGAAGCCCGTGTCGCTCTCTCCCTCTTGGGGCATCTGGTCGCCTTCACGAGCCTGGCGGAGACCGGAGATTCTGCCGTCGGCATCGCGATCGAAATGAATATACGGGTTCGGGCGAAAGACTGTGGGACAGGTTATGGAAACGTTCATCGGCCCTTCGTGAAGACGCAGGCAAGCTTCGACGGACTCCCTGCGAAGCGCCACCTGATCGCCCCACACAACGACAACATGGGAGGTCTTGACTGAGGAGAGCGCCAGCTCAACGGCGTCGCCCATTCCTCGGGGTACTGCCTGGATGACGATTTCATATCGTCCGGGGAGCAGACGCTGAAGCTCAGCCCGCACCTCTGCCATTCCGGAGGGCGAAAGCACGAAAATGAGCCGGCTGCAGTTCGGTTCCAGAAAATCGAGCAGCCACTCGATCAGAGGGCGATTGGCTACGGGGTACAGGATTTTCGGGCGAGTCGATCCGAGCCGGGATCCGCGTCCGGCCGCCGGTATGATTGCGGTCCAGCCGGAAGGGTCTGCCGCCGGAGCCGCAAAATCGCGCCAGTTGGACCAGTCAATTCTTTGTTGAGACGGCGCTCGCATAAGCGTCAAAAAGAAATCCGGGCAAATCGCGCACGCCGGGAATCACGCCATCGGCCCCGGCGCCGCTGAGTTGCGAGGCGGAGAACGTCCCTTCCACGCCTATCACGACCCCCGCGCCCGCAGCCCTCGCAGCCTGAATTCCGGCGATGGCATCTTCCACCACTACGGCGGCGCCTGGAGTAACATTCAGAGCCGCAAACGTGCGCCGGTAGATTTCCGGATGAGGCTTCGCGAAACTCACGTCATCGCCGCAAAGTATCGACTGGAACAAATGCGCGCATCCGTTGGAAGAGAGAAAAAGGTCGATGCTGGCTCTCGAACCCGAACTGGACAAAGCCAGCGAGTACTCCCGCGCCAGTCGTTCCAGTACCGGAATGCAATCGGGTGCAACCGGATTGGCTGCAATAAGGTTTTCCCTTGCCAGTCGGCTTTTCGCGGCGGCCAGCTCCGAAATCAGCTGCGCCGCGGGCTCCTGCCCCGCGCGTCGAAGCACATTCTCGATGACATTTGCGGTTTTCCAGCCCGCATATTGCCTGTAGTCGAAGTCGCGGATACCGAAGGGCCGGAATACCTCTTCAAAAGCCCGGCTGTGAAAGGGCGTTGAATCGATCAACACGCCATCGAGATCGAACACCACCGCTGAAGCCTGGTGCTGTGTTGCGCTCATCAACCGCCGCTGAATGGACGTGGCGACATTCCCATCGTCATTGTACATCGCGCGTCACCGTTTTCTTTCGATAGATCGGGGCGTCATCCACCTTCCGGACCAGCGAATAGTTGGCGTTCACCGCGTTCTCAATTGCCTGATACTCGACGTCCGACATGGGGACATATCGCCTGAGGGAATCCGCTATGAATACGTCCGGGACACCGGCGGAAAGGGCGCGCAAAACCTCTTCCCTGGAGATAAGGTGATACCGCTCCCGCACCTCGGGGCTAAGCCTTTCCGACGCCATGTATCCGAATTCGTTCTCTCCCCCGGGAAAGCATTTTCTCCCCGATTCGAAGACGTACCCAGGCCAGATAGACAGCACGACGGCGTTCGGAGAGCTGTTCGCCCGGACAATCTCCGCGACCTGGTGGTATGACTGAAGCGGCAGGCGCACACCAACCTCGCTGAGGGTATTCCGCCAGCAGAAAAACGGCACCAATATACCCAGCACCAAGGCCCATTTCCAACTCGCCTGAAAGGCGATGCGAATCCCCTCCGCGATGAAGAAGATCAGAAAGGGGAGCAGCGGGGCGTCATAGTATTGCGCCCAGGTCGGGATGGGAATGAGCGCCGTCGCCGAATAGACCGCCATCATCAGGAACGCGAGCAGAAGAAACTGATAATCCTCGCGAATCCAGGGCCCGTCTTTTTTCTTTCGCAGCTTCAGAAAACTGATGATTCCCACCAGCGCCAGCAGCACCTCCAACGCGAAGAAGCGGCGCCGCAGGAGTTCGTAGATACCGGCGAGGTGCATATGGATGACCTCGCTGAAGCTGGGATTCAGGTAGGTATTGTTGACGTACGTATCCAAAATCCGGCGGTACCGAAAGCTGTTGAACAGGAATGCGGCCGGATCGGCGGCGAAGCTGAGGAGCATCGGCAGCAGGCCGCAAACGGCTCCCCCCACGTATGCCGCAGTTCGGCGAAACCCCGGCTCGGACTGCCTCCAGTCGAGGAGAGCCAGCCACACAGCCACGAACGGGACCAGCGGCCCATACAGGGCGCGAACGGAGGCGCAGAATCCGAGCGCAACGCCGGCCGCCACATACCATCTGGCTCGCCCCGAGTGAATCCCCAGATAAAGGCAGATCAGCGCCGCCGACATCAGAAGATCCGCCACCGCGAAGGTCTTGACGACGGTATGCCAGCTGATCCAATAAGGATTCAGCAGGATCAGCAGAAACATCGCGAGGGCCACGCTCCCCCGCAGTTGCTTGACCGAGAACAGGCAAAAGCCCCACAGAAAAACCGTCACGGCGCCTAGCGTCACGGACAGGAATCGCATGGATACCAGCGAGTGCGGATGAACAGCCCAGATCCAGCCATACACGTACGGCATGAGAGGGCCTTGGGAGAACATAAAATCCCGGTACGGAATCTTACCTTCCCAAGTCAGTCTGGCTGCGGTGGGATAAAAGCCTTCGTCGGCATCGATTCCGCGCACGTCGGCGTAATACAGGAGAAAAACGAGATACAGCAGCGACAGCGCGCCGGCGACGACCAGCCAGTGTTTCCGCTTCATAGATTGGGGAGCGACGGGTATTTAAAGATCGCAGACATCAGCGCAACGTCTTTGACCCCGGCCAAATCCGTGTTCGCTCTGGACAATCCACTCGCTCGCGCCGTTTTCACTCCATCTCACCCCTAACATCAGCAATTCCGAACACTTACCCTGCGATTTTACCAACCCATACCAGACATCGCACGCCACCCAACCTGTTGACAAGCGATTCGAGTACTACCAAGGGCCACTGGCAAATATTACTCGAAAGCCTAAAGCTAGGGGGTAATTATCCCTTGACAGTAGGTACACCCCAAAACTACTATAGTGGTCGCTGGGTATATCGTCGTACCCCAGAAGGTGCCGAATACGGCATCTGGGAGAGGCCACTGCCAAGGATTGCTGATCATTTTGCTCTGTGCTCCATCTACCTTTACTCGTCGGAGCAGCACGCGATAGAAGGGTCGGGATCTGGCGGTTCTGGTTTCTTGGTTCATGTCGAGTCCACTAACCCATACTTTGCCCACATCTATGCGGTAACCAATAAGCACGTTCTGGACGCTGGCTGTACCGTTATTCGAATGACCAAAAAAGACGGCGGAGTATCCACTATTCCGACCGTTCGGCAGAACTGGTATGGCCATCCATCCGGGGACGACGTTGAAGTTATCCCGCTGGATATTGGAGCATCGTTTGACTGGTGGTCATTCGGGGCAGAGCAATTTATCACTCGGCAAATAATTGACGCCTATCGCATCGGATACGGCGATGAGGCGTTTTTGGTGGGGCGTTTAATCGCGCACGATGGTCGCCAGAAAAACGCACCCGTCATCCGCTTTGGAAACATCTCATTGATGGCCGACCCGGATGAGCCGATCTCGTGCGGCGACGGTCGCACTCAAGAGGGTTTTCTGGTGGAGTGTCGCTCCCTGAGCGGGTTCAGTGGTTCTCCAGTCTTTGTAATGACCACGCAAACATACGGCTACAGCAGCATACGGGAGATTGACCGTTTACCTGGTGCAGATATTCGCGAGCACGGCTTACCGGGAGAGCCGACAAGGCTACCAAATACACTGCGCGTTACCAATGCGGGGCCGTGGTTATTGGGTATTGACTGGGGCCACGTGCCACTTTGGAAGCCGGTTTACGAGCGAGTTCCCGGCAGACCGAATCGTGAGACGAATTACCGGACTGAACTGAACACCGGAATAGCCTGCGTCCTTCCGGCGTGGCGCATTGCGGATATCCTGAATGATGAGGAACTGGTTATGCAAAGAAAAAATGGCGATGAACGAATTGCTGACCTGCAACCACCATTCGGTAATGTAAGGGAAGGTGAAGCCGTCCCTGATATCGCAAAGGAAGACACCGCCGAGTTTTCTCAAGTCGACTTTGAATCCGCGCTCCGCAAGGTGAGCCGGAAGATCACACCGGAAAAATAAAATCAGTCCTTCCGTTTTCGTTTGTCCGGTAACCAGAACGCAATAAGCCAGAACGTCACCGCGCCAAGGACTGTTCCCGGCAGTTTCCATCGGTCGAGGCCGGGTCCTATGTATCCATCCGGCGGATTTCCAAACGCAAGGATCATCAAAAAACCAACACCCACGCACACGGCGTAACCGGCTATTCCGCCGATTGCAGCATACAGGCCATCCCTAACGAAGCGATTCATTTATGTCAAAACATCCGATAGAGAATGAAACTGCCGATGAGCGCATTGACCGCATTCGGGAAGAATATTTTAACCAGACGACCGAGGCTATCTTGTCTCATGCGCGGGCCGTATCGCTTGCGCGTAATGTTCCTGACTCTTCCAAATCAGACCCTGTGCCTCTTTCCGCAGAATGTTCAAGCGCGTAGCGGTTGCGATGTCTGTTTCCGAAATAAATTTTCGAATTGCTGAGAGTTCGCTATCCAAATCGGCGAACGCTTTTAAAATGTCTTCGCGGAAGTTTTTCAGCGATTGTTCGAGTGCAGATTGATCCATGGCGCGGAGTTTATCACGCCTGAACCTTGGAAATCTGTCGAAGAAATGAAATGAACATCGGCTGATGCGTGTCGCGCCGCCGATTATAGCGGAAGCAAATCTCGTCGAGATACATCTGGAGATACTTCGCGCTGACGGCATGGTGAGCGCCGCGAATATTGTTCTTCACCAGCGACCAAAGGCCCTCGACCGAATTGGTGTGCGTATCGCCCATCACGTAGATGTCCTTGCTGTGATTGATCCGCTTGTGCGTGTGGCAGGTGCCTTGAAGATTTGAAATGCCATCGTAGATCACAGACTCGTCGGTGAACACCGTGCTGATCGGCATGACGTATTTCCTGATGAGCGGTAACACTTCGCGGCTACGGGCGGCTTCGATGGTACGGGCAACGGCGCGGCCCTTGCGCTCCACGATCCCGAGCACTGGCTTTTTATCGCGGTCGCCGGTCAACTTGCGTCCATGACCACCCTTGCGAACGCCGCCGAAAAACGCCTCGTCGATTTCAACCGGCTTATCGCCGTCGAAAGGCGTCTCGTCGTTCAGCATGGTCCTGATCTGCTTGAACATTCTCCAAGCCGTTTTGTACGTTACGCCCAGTTCGCGCTCCAAGTGCTTTGCAGAGATTCCGCAACGGCTGGAGGACATCAGGTAGATCGCACGGAACCAGAGGCGCAGCGGCGTCGTGGACTTGTGGAAGATCGTCCCGGCTGTTGGGTGAACGTGGTGGCCGCACTGATCGCAGGAGTACGAAGGACGGCTGGCTACACGGTGATGCTTTGTAACCCGCTGACAGACCTTGCATTCGACGCCATCCGGGTACAAAAATTGTCGCAACCACTCCAGGCAGGTGGCATCGTCGGGAAACTGGGCCTCAAAATCTCGGACGGTGTACTTAACCGCCTTTCCTTCTATGTGGTTCCAGAGTTGCTTGTCTGCCATGAATTCATGGTATCAGGGCAAGTACCTACTGTCAAGGGATAATTACCGCTAGGGTTTCTTTCGCCATCCATTCGCCATATTTACTACTAATAGTAGTGCGGTAGCCCAATAACGCATCTTGTAGTATCTGTGTAACCCACACAATTTTCAACACTTGACGCAAATATCCTCTTGCAACGCGATCTGAGTCGTGCCACAATCCGTAGTATTAGTCTAGTGGATTAGAAGTGGATAAAAAGTGGCGGATCAAGAGCCAGTTTCGAGTACTATGCCCGTCGAGCTCCCCCGTGGCCGATACCCCGGGCGTCTCGATGACAAGGGAAGGCTCAAACTTCCGTCCGATTTCATACAGTTCTTCAAGAGTCTGCCGGAGAGCAAATTGTATCTGACCAGCCTCGATGGCCGCATAGCTCAACTTTACCCGATATCCGAGTGGCGGGTAAATGAGAAATTTTTCGATACGTTCCAAGAGGATCCGGACGCCGCCGACAATATCGCGTTCAACGCGGCGGACTTGGGAGCCGATGTCGAAATGGACGGGCAGGGCAGGATCGTTGTCCACCCGGATTTGCGCCGCGAGTTGGGCATGGAAGGGCAGGAACTCCACCTGATCGCCTACAAGGGCCATGTGCAAATTTTGACGGAGACGCGTTACCAGGAACAAAAGGACCGGGCCACCAAAGACACAGCGTCGGATCTGAAGGTTTTGAAAAAGGCGGGGCTCCGGTGACGCTCTATGCCGCAGGATCATCCGGAATCGCGCAAAACGGAGCCTGCGCCCTTTGCGCGGCACTTTCCGGTCATGTTGGCCGAGTCGCTGGAGTATCTGGCGATCAAGCCGGACGGGCGTTATCTCGACTGCACGGCCGGGCTGGGTGGTCATACGGCGGCAATCGCAGCGCTGCTCGATCGCGGCGGCAGGCTGATCGCCAACGATCGCGATGCTCAATCACTCGAAATGGCGCGCAGGAACGCGGCCGATTTCGCGGACAGGATCGAGTTTCAGCAGGCCAGTTTTTCGGAACTTGCGGAATCGAATTTGGATGGCCTGATTGCGGACCTCGGAGTGAGCCGGTTTCAGCTCACCGATCCGCAGCGTGGATTTTCATTTCAGGCGGAAGGGCCGGCGGACATGCGCATGGATCAAACCCGTGGCGTGACGGCGGCCGAACTGCTGAACCACAGTGCCGAAAAGGCAATCGCCGACTGGCTCTACCAGCTCGGCGAAGAAAGGAGAGCGCGGAAGATAGCCGGAGCAATCGTTCGAGCGCGGCCCATTCGGAGCACACTGCACCTGGCGGGTGTAGTGGAACGGGCCGCACCTCGGACGGGACCGCTGCATCCCGCGACTCGTACCTTCATGGCGCTGAGAATGGTGGTCAATCGGGAGCAGGAAGAGCTCGACGCATTGCTCAATGCCGCGCCGCGCATGGTGAAGCCGGGTGGCCGCATCGTCATCATCTCTTTCATGTCGCTCGAAGACCGCAAGGTAAAAGAGAGTTTCCGGGAGCTGAAGCGTACAGGCCGGGCTTTGATTCTTACAAAAAAGCCGTTGACGCCCAGCGAGCAGGAAGTCCGGGAGAACCCGCCGTCGCGCAGCGCCAAACTGCGCGCGGTGGAAATAGTCTAACCACCAACACGCAGGCAGGCAGAAGGTAAACGAGGACGACTATAGCCATGGCCACCCTGGCAACATACTTTCGGGAAACGAGCGCAAAGCGCTCCGGACGGATCAATGCGGACGCGGTTGCCGCACACAGACTCGACGCGGCTCGTGGACAGCAGGACTCATTTGTGCTGCGCGCGCTGCCCCACGATGACATCTACTTTTACTCCAAGCGGATCGACAATCAGCGCCTGGTTCGTCAGGCCGACCCCGAGTCTCGCGGAGAGTGTTGGTCCGCCGTGGGCGCCGCGGCCGTCCTGTTGATGCTCGGCGCCAGCATCATCGCTCCGCATGTCGGTTCCGTGCTGGCGGGATACAGACTTGAGTCGTTGAGGACGGAACGCCAGTCGCTGATCGATCAAAAGCGCGAGCTCGAGGTCAGGGAAGCGGGCCTGCTCAGTCCGGAGCGGCTGAACGGCCTGGCGAAAGCGCACAGTCTCGGCAGCCCGGCATCGAACGAGGTATTTCATCTGGAAGCTGCTTCGGCCGACGGAAACTTTGCACGCAATCAAGCGCCCGATTCGGCGCCGGCACAGTCCGTCACGCAGTAAAGGAGCATGCGGCCGTGGAAGTCTGGGGGCGGATCATATCGCGTTGGCGTAATCCGCGGCGCAGCGGAGCGCCCAACGCGCCCGCGTCTTTGAAGCGGAACAATTCAGCGGTCAATCGCCTCACGCTGCTGGCCCTGGTCCTGATGGCCTGGGCTTTGGCGATTTTCGGAAAGCTCGTCACTCTCCAGGTCGTTCAGCACGCCAAATATTCAGCCATCGCCCGCTCCCAGCAGGAACATCGGGTCGCTGTCCCGGCGCCTCGGGGGTCGATTCTCGACCGCAATGGCCAGCCGCTTGCGATCAGTGTCCCGGTGGCTTCGGTTTCGGTCAATCCCCAGCAAATTCAGAATCTCCGCGTAGCTACCGAGGTACTGGGCAACACTCTGAATCTCGATCAGCGGGTGCTCTCCGGCCGCCTCGAATGGGCACACCAGAACCATAAAGGATTCATGTGGGTCAAGCGGAGAATCGACCCCTTCGAAACCGACCGCCTTAAGGCGATGCATCTCGACTGGATCGCTTTTCATACCGAAAGCGAGCGTCACTACCCAAAAGGCGAAGTAGCCTGCCACGTTCTCGGCGCCGTCTATAAGGATGAGGAGGGCGCGGCGGGCGTGGAGCGGACCCTCGATAAAGTGCTTCGCGGCAAGGATGGCTCCGAGCTGCTGGTCACCGACGTGAAGCGCCGCGGTTTGGATTCGCGCATGGACCCGCCCCCCCAAGCGGGCGTGGCGTTGACTTTGACCATTGACGAGCGGATGCAGTTTGTAGCGGAGCGCGAACTGAAGGCCGGAGTTGAAGCCAAACACGCGCGCAGCGGCACCGCCATCGTAATGAACCCGTACACGGGAGAGATTCTCGCGCTCTCCAATTATCCGGCGTACGATCCGAATCTGCCGCCGAAGCCGGGCGACGATCCCATCGCACGCTTCAACCTCGGCGCATCCGTCCCTTTCGAGCCGGGATCGGTATTCAAGGTCGTAACTCTGGCGGCGGCTCTCGAAACCACCGATATGCGTCCGGACACGCTGGTTGCAACCGGCAACGGCACGCTGGTTCTGCCCGGCCGGGTCATTCATGAATCGCACCATGGATATGGCACGATCACGATGCAGGAAGTGCTCGAAAAATCGAGTAACATCGGCGCCATCATGATCGGCACGCGGGTGGGCCGTGCCAACATGTACGACTATGCGAAGCGGTTGGGCTTCGGAGACAAATCGGGCCTGCCGGTTCCGGCCGAATCCGCGGGAAAACTGAGAACGCTCGACCATTGGGGCACCACTTCGCTGGCCTCCATCTCAATGGGCCAGGAGGTCAGCGTCACGTCGGTGCAGTTGGCCCGCCTGGGTTCGGTCATGGCGAATGGCGGAATGCTGGTGAAGCCAAGGCTGATTCTCAAGCGTGGCGACACGCCGGAGCCTGTCGAGCCCCCCGTGCGCGTGATCAAACCGGAAACGGCGATCACGATGCGCCAGATGATGGAAGGCGTCGTTCTGCGCGGCACGGGCCGGTTACACGCAAGGTTGGAAGGCTATACTTCGGGCGGCAAGACGGGCACCGCGCAGATATTCGATTCGGCCACGCACCATTACACACACAACTACAACGCATCGTTTCTCGGCTTTGCGCCGGTGACGAATCCCGCGCTGGTGGTGCTCGTAACTGTGCATGATACTTCGGGCGAAAACGGGCAGGGAGCGGACGCGGCGGCGCCCGTATTCCAGAAAATCATGACCGAAGCCCTGCGCATTCTCGACGTCCCGAAAGACATTCCGGAAGAATTCCTGGCTGACAAAAAGCCGGTTAAGGCGAAGCCCGGCGAGTTCGACGGCGATCTGGCTATCGCGGATCTCGGCGGCAGGAGCATCATGGAGGAAGACCCCAGCGTCAAACAATTGCTGGCGGACCAGATGAAACCCGCGAAGGACCCCGACGAAATCCCGCCCGCCAGCCCAAACTGCCCCCAAGGCGCTTGTGGCACTGGCGATCTTGTCGCCGGTGTTTCCGGTTTAAAACCCGCCGGCGACAAGATCGCCAGCGCCACAGTTCCGGATTTCCGCGGTAAATCCATGCGCGATGTAATGGAAGAATCCTCCGCCACCGGAATTGACGTAATGATCGAAGGCAGTGGTGTGGCGCGGGCGCAGGTGCCGCTGCCGGGTAGTCCGCTGCGTCGGGGACAACAGATCCGGATCGTTTTTACGCGTTGATTTAACTATGAAGTCCTTATGACAACAGGCGAGGCGCTGGCTGGAGTACCGCTGCTCTCTGAGCTGCCGTCCTCGCTCGCCCAAACGCAGATCCAGGGCCTCGATTACGATTCGCGCCGCGTGAAACCTGGCTGGCTTTTCTTCGCTTTTCCCGGTGCGCGCGTGGACGGGCGCGAGTTCGCCGGGCAAGCGGCGGCAAATGGAGCCACCGCAATCGTCAGCGAACTGGCCGCGCCGGAGGGAGTTTCCTTTCCCCATATACCCTGGATTCAGGTGGCGCACGGGCGTCGAGCTCTGTCTCTCTCGTCGAAAACTTTCTACGGAAAGCTCGACGATAAAATCCCGCTGGTCGGCATCACGGGCACGAACGGCAAGACCACCACAAGCTATCTGGTCGATTCGATTCTGCGCACAGCGGGCCGGACGACGATGCTGGCAGGGACCATCGAGTATCATCTGGGCGCGAAGGTCCTGCCTGCCCCGAACACCACGCCGGAATCGCTCGATCTGCATCGGATGCTGGCGGAGCTCGATTCGATGACGGGGAGCGCCGCGGCCGGAAGCGATGCCAAAGCCGCGACGATGGAAGTCTCGTCGCACGCTCTCGCCCTGGGCCGTGTCTACGCGCTCCGGTTCCACACGGCGGTGTTCACGAACCTAACCCAGGACCACCTGGATTTTCACCGCACCATGGACGAGTATTTTGCGGCCAAGCAGTTGCTGTTTACCGGCGATGGCGCTCCGCCGCCCCGCTACTCCGTAGTCAACCGCGACGATCCGCGGAGCCGCGAATTAACCCAGGGAAACGCCTCCGAGGTGCTCTGGTATGGGCTCGGGAGCGAAGCGATGGTTCGCGCGCGGCATATTCATTCCGGCCTGAACGGACTCCATTTCGATCTTGCTTTCGACAAAGTCAAGTTCGAAATCCGTTCTCCGCTGATCGGAAAAATCAATGTCTACAACATTCTTGCCGCCTGTTGCGTGGGGATGACCTTTCAGCTTCAGCCCGACGTGATCGCACGCGGGATCGAAGCCTGCGCCGGCGTTCCAGGCCGGTTCGAAAGAGTCGATGAAGGGCAGCCGTTCGCTGTGGTGGTGGATTATTCGCACACGCATGAAGCGTTGCGAAATGCGATCTCGGTCGCGCGCACGCTGGATGCCCGGCGTGTCATAACGTTGTTCGGATGCGGCGGCGACCGCGACCGCGCGAAGCGGCCTTTGATGGGCCAGGTGGCGGGAGAGTCGAGCGATCTGGTGATTCTTACCAGCGATAATCCGCGCTCCGAAGACCCGCTGCAGATCATGAACGACGTATTGGTCGGCCTTCGCCGCACCGACACCCGAACGATCGTTGAGCCCGATCGCGCGACCGCGATCCGGAAAGCCATCGAAGAGGCGCGCGCGGGAGACATCGTGATCCTCGCGGGCAAGGGCCACGAGACCTATCAGATTTTCCGCGATCGCACCATTCCCTTTGACGATCGTGAAGTAGCGCGCGAAGCGCTGCGGGCTTTCGGCTTCGGCAAGCCGGGGAGCGCGGCTCAATGACTATTTCGATCGCCGCTATCGCCGAAAAAGTAGCGCCGGCGATCTTGTCGCCGGTGGGTTTCGAAAATAGTGGCACTATCTCCGGCTGGAGCATCGACAGCCGCACCGTGAACCCCGGCGACTGCTTCTTCGCGCTCCGCGGACCATTGAAGGATGGGCATGACTACGTTGACAACGTGCTGGAGAAGGGCGCCGCACTGGCGATTGTCGAACGGCCCGTCGAAGCGAAGATCCTCCAGTTGATCGTGCCGGATACGCTGGCCGCTATGCAGCAACTGGCGCGCAAGGCAAGAGAACGCTGGGGCGGAACGGTCGTTGGCGTGACGGGCAGCGCTGGCAAGACTACCACCAAGGACGCCATCTCCAGTCTGCTGAATGTTCAAATCCGCACCGGCCGCACGATCGGTAACTACAATAACCACTTTGGTGTGCCTCTGTCGATCCTGCGCTTGCCGGACGATTGCCGCGCCGCCGTCATCGAAATGGGCATGAATCACAGCGGGGAAATTCGCGAGCTGGCCCGGATCGCCAAACCGCAGATCGGCGTCGTGACCAATGCCGGCTGGGCGCACGCCGAGTTTTTTGATAACGGAATCGAGGGCGTCGCTCTGGCCAAACGGGAACTCATCGAAGAGCTTCCGGCCAACGGCATCGCGATCCTGAATGCCGATGACGAACGCGTGCGCGCATTCGCCGGCGTTCATCCCGGCCGCACCATTTTCTATGGCCTTTCGGAGTCTTCCAGAGCCGCCGAAGTCCGCGCCGAAGATCTGCGCTTGTGCCCGCATGGCGCGCACTTCCGTTGCCTGGGCGTGGATTTTGAATCGCCGATGGCGGGCCGGCACGGTGTCAGCAATGTGCTGGCTGCCATTGCGGTGGCTTGGGCGATGGGTATCGCGCCTGAGCGATTGCGCGACGCGGTCCGTACGCTCGCGACGGGAAAGATGCGCGGCGAGCGTTTCGAACGCCGGCTTTCTGACTCAAGTGAAGCCATTACAGTTATCAACGATTGCTATAACGCAAATCCCGAAGCCATGCGCTCCATGCTGGAAGTGCTTCGGGGAACGCCCGCGCGGCGCAGAATTGCCGTGCTGGGGGAAATGCTCGAGCTTGGCCGGGAGGCCGGGACCCTGCACCGCGACATAGGAGAATTCGCCGCGGAACAGGGCATTGATGCCCTTTTGGGCGTACGCGGCGCTGCACGTTTCATGGTCGAAGGGGCCATTGGAGCGGGATTGTCGGGCAGCGCCGCGTCCTTTTTCGAATCGCCGGAAGAGGCTGGAGATTTCCTGCGCAACTATGTTCGTCCGGGCGACGCGATCCTGTTCAAGGGTTCGCGCGGCGTGCAGATCGAGAAAGCTTTGGAACGGACATTTGAGGAGTCAAAGACATAACCGATGCTCTACTGGCTTCTGTACGAACAGCTCTACCCGGCCATCCGCCCTTTCAACGTTTTCCGTTACTTCACGTTGCGGACTCTTTTTGCCAGCCTGACGTCGTTGTTCCTGTGCATTCTCCTGGGGCCGTGGCTGATTAAAAAGCTGCGCGAGTTTCAGATCGGCCAGCATATTCGCGAAGACGGGCCCAAGTCGCATCAGAAAAAGGCGGGCACTCCCACCATGGGCGGCGTCCTGATTATCATCAGCATTCTTGTTCCCACGCTTCTTTGGGCGAACCTGCGGACCCTGTACGTCTGGATCGCGCTGGTTGGGCTGCTGGCATTCGGCATCATCGGGTTCATCGACGACTACGCGAAGGTGATGAACAAGCGGAACCTCGGGCTCACCGCGCTTCAGAAGCTGGGCTTGCAGATGCTTGTGGCCGCCGTGATCACCGGCGTGCTGGCGATCATGCAGTATTACGGCGCCTATTCCTCGGCCCTGAACGTCCCGTTCTTCAAACAGTTTCAGCCGGACTTCCTGATTCATTCGCTGATGGGAAACCCCTTTACATACGTGTTCGCATTTGTGCCGTTCTATATTTTTGTCGTTTTCGTCGTCGTGGGATCGAGCAATGCCGTCAATATTACCGATGGCCTCGATGGTCTGGCGATCGGGTTGATGGTAATCGCGGGAGTCGCGTTGACGGCGCTCGCATATACCAGCGGAAATCGGGAGTTCGCGAATTACCTGCAGCTGGCGCGCAATCCGCGGACGGCCGAGCTGACCATTTTTTGCGGGTCGCTGACCGGAGCAAGCCTGGGCTTCCTCTGGTGGAATGCGCATCCTGCGGACATCTTCATGGGAGATGTCGGGAGTTTATCGCTTGGTGGGGCGATGGGCGTGGTCGCGGTGTTGATCAAGCAGGAAATCCTCCTGATCTTCATCGCGGGCATGTTCGTCGTGGAGCTGATGAGCGTGATCCTGCAGGTCGGCAGCTACAAACTGCGCAAGAAACGGATTTTCAAAATGGCGCCGATTCATCACCACTTTGAAGCACTGGGGTGGCAGGAATCGAAGATCATTGCGCGCTTCTGGATCGCCGGATTTGTGCTGGCGCTGTTCGCGCTGACCACGCTGAAACTGAGGTAATTGTGGAGTAGGCCTTTGGCCTGCGCCCTGGAGGAATGTTGAAACTCGAAGGCATCAGAGCTTTGGTAGTCGGCATGGAAAAATCGGGGCGCGCAGCTTTCGAGTTTCTCCACGCCCGCGGCGCCATTGTCACCGCTACCGATCTCAAATTCCACGATGTCGCCGATTTTCGCCCTCAGACCGACGACCTGTTTGACGAACACTGGGACCTGATCGTGCCGTCCCCAGGGGTGCCTCTGGATCTTCCTGCGATCGAGCGCGCGACCGCGCGTGGCGTCGATGTCATCGGAGAAGTAGAACTGGCCGCGCCTTACCTGCGCGGCCCCATAATCGGCATTACCGGCTCCAACGGAAAGACCACCACGACCTCGCTCGTGGGGCACATCCTTACCAGCTCGAAAACGCCCGTGCAGGTCGGCGGCAACATCGGGACGCCGGTGATCGCCATGACCGCGACGTCGCGCGCGGACCAGTGGAATGTTCTCGAACTGTCGAGCTTTCAACTGGAAACGGTCCGCGCCTTTCGCGCCGACGTGGGCGTGTGCCTGAACGTGACCCGGAACCATCTCGACCGGCACCACACATTCGCGAACTATGCCGCGGCCAAAGCGAACTTATTTCAAACGCAGCGGCCCGGCGACTTCGCGGTGCTGAACGCGAATGACGAAGTGTGCCGGTCGTTCGCGGAATTCACCGCCGCCCAGGTGGTCTGGTTCCGCGGCTCCGATATTGGCGATCTGATGCCGCCTGCGGAGGTTCCCATCCCGGGTATGCACAACGCAAAGAACGTGATGGCGGCTGCCGCGGTAGCGGAAATCGCCGGCGTCGCAAAAAGCGGGATCGTCGCTGCCGTGAAGACTTTTAAGGCCGTGGAACACCGGCTGGAGTTTGTGGCCGAGATCTCCGGCGTGCGTTTCTACAACGATTCCAAAGCTACCAGTGTGGATGCCACCCTGAAGGCGGTGGATTCGTTTACCGGAAACCTGTGGGTCATTCTCGGCGGAAAAGACAAGGACAGCGACTACACCGTGTTGCGCGATCCGCTGCATCGAAAGGCGCACGCCGCGCTGCTCATCGGCGCCGCCGCGGACAAAATCGAATCGCAGCTCAAAGGCGCGGCCAATCTGATTCGCTGCGGCACGCTCGAGTGCGCAGTCGCCGAGGCTTGGAAAAACGCCCGGCCCGGTGACACGGTGCTTCTGGCCCCGGCATGCGCCAGCTTCGATCAGTTTCAAAGTTACGAGCACCGCGGGCAGGTCTTCAAGGAACTTGTGAACGGATTACAGACGACAAATGGCGCAACGGCTTAAAACAGACTGGACTCTTTTCGGCACGGTGGTTCTGATGGTGCTCTTCGGCGCTCTCATGATCTACAGCGCCTCCTCGGTGGTGGCCGACATTCGCATGGGTTCGAGCTACTACTTCGCCCTCCGGCAACTCATCTGGATCTCGATCGCCATCCCTCTGATGATGTTCATGAAGCGGCTGGACTACCACAAGCTCCAGACGCCCGCGGTAGCATTCACGGCGATGGGGCTGGTGATGATTCTTCTTGCCGCGGTCTATTTCGCCGATCCGAGGCAGCACCGCTGGATTCGCTTCGGTCCCTTCGGCGGGTTGCAGCCGTCCGAGTTTGCCAAGCCCGCTCTGGCGCTGTTTCTCGCCTATTTCATCGCCCTGCGCGCGCGCGCCATCAACAGCCGTTATACGCTGCTGCCTGCGTTCCTCGCGCTCGGGTTTGTGACCATGGCGGTAGTCGTGGCCGACCTCGGGACTGCCATCGTGCTGGTGGGAACCGCCGCCGTGATGTTCTTCGTGGCCGGCCTCGAAACCCGCTACATCGTGATCGCCTTCATTCTCGGCGTCGTCGGATGCGCCGCCGCGGTTGCCGCCAAGCCGTACCGCCTGGTGCGCGTGATCAGCTACGTCGATCCGCAGTTCACACTCGTCGACAAGATAGACAAAGAGGGATGGATTCGCGGCCAGATGAAAAAATCGATCACGGCGCGCGATACGAATTATCAATCGGAGCAGGCGAAGATCGCGGTGGGTTCCGGTGGGCCAGTCGGCGTCGGCTTGATGCAGGGCCGGCAGAAATTGTTCTATTTGCCGGAAGCGCACACCGATACCATCTACGCGGTAGTCGGTGAAGAGTTCGGGCTTTTCGGCTCGACGGCGCTGCTGCTGGGGTTCGTGGTGATTCTGTGGCGTGGGATACGGGCGACCGTGCTGATCCCCGACGAATTTGGGCGCTATCTCGCGCTCGGAGTCACCACCATGTTAGTGATCCAGGCGTTCTTCAATATGAGCGTCGTTCTCGGAATGGTGCCGACCAAAGGCATTCCGCTGCCGATGATCAGCTTCGGGGGCAGCTCATTGCTCGTGACCCTGGCATCTCTGGGCATCCTGCTGAATGTCGCCGAACATGCCGGATAGTCGGCCTTTGGGACCTGTGGCGCTGGCGGTCCTTGCCGCCGGCGTAGGTTTTCCCGGCCGCCGCGCAACGCCGGCGGCAAGGACCGCCAGCGCCACAAGGCACTGGACATGGGCGGCGTGACCAGCGGGGGTCTTTTCATAATGGCCGGCGGCGGCACCGGCGGCCACGTAATTCCCGCCATCGCGGTAGCGCGCGAAGTAGTGCGAATGGGGTTTCAAGTCTTGTTTGTCGGAACAGAGCGTGGCGTCGAGAATCGGCTGGTCCCGGCTGCGGGCTTTCGTCTGGAAAAAATCCGCGTGGGCGGGCTCAAGCGCCTCGGACTCACCACCCGCCTTTCGAGTTCATGGCGTCTGGCGAGCGAGACGGCCGGACAGATCGCGCTCTTCAGGGACTGGAAGCCCGCGGCGGTTTTCAGCATGGGCGGCTACGTGGCCGGTCCACCCGTACTAGCCGCGGTGCTGCGTGGCGTGCCGGTCGTGGTGATGGAGCCGAACGCCGTACCGGGGTTGACGAATCGTTGGATCGCCAAATGGGTGAAGCGTGCGCTGATCAACTTCGAGGAGACGGCGCAGTTCTTCCCCGCGGGCCGGACGGAGCAGACCGGATTGCCCGTGCGCGAGGAGTTTTTCCATCTGCCGGAGGGCGCACAGGCCGAAGGTCCGTCGTGGGCGGGAAAAAAGACTACGAGTGAGTTTACGGTGCTGATCACAGGCGGCAGCCAGGGTTCGCGCACGCTCAATGAAGCGGCGCGGCAGAGTTGGCCTCTTTTTCGGGAAGCGGGCTTGCCGGTGCGCCTCATCCATCAGACCGGATCGCCGATGTATGCTCAACTTGCGCGCGAATTTCGCGAGACGGGTCTTGCCGGCGATGTGTCCGAGTTCATTCAGGACATGCCCGGCGCATTTTCCCAAGCTGATTTTGTCGTGTGCCGGTCGGGTGCCGGAGCGGTATCGGAGCTGGCGGCGGCGGGTAAGCCTTCGATGCTCGTGCCATTCCCTTTTGCCTCCGATCAGCACCAGCTGAAGAATGCGGAGGCTTTCGAGCGGGCGGGGGCGGCGCGCATGTCGCTCGACAAAGATTGGAACGGGAAGCGGTTCTTCGATGTGGTGCGCGAGTTATATGAAAACCGCGATGCGTTGCAAGCCATGAGCGAATCGGCGCGAAAGCTCGCTCATCCCGGCGCGGCGCGGCGGGCCGCGGAAATTTTAGTTGAAGTAAGCGGGCTCAGGCATTGACAGTACCGGCCGGAGTCGAAACAATAGTTAGCTGAAATGTTTTTTTCACGGCAGCATCTCCATTTTGCGGGAATCGGCGGGATCGGTATGAGCGGTATCGCCGAGGTGCTGCTCAACTTGGGTTATACGATCTCCGGTTCGGATCTGAAACTCTCACCCACCACCGACCGGCTGGCCCAACTGGGCGCGCGCATCTACGAAGGTCACAACGCGGAAAATGTCGCAGGCGCGAAGGCGCTCGTAGTCAGTTCCGCCGTCGAGGAATCGAATCCCGAGGTCCAGGAAGCGCGTCGTCTGCAGATCCCCGTAATCCCGCGCGGAGAACTGCTCGCCGAGCTGATGCGCTTGAAGTACGGCATCGCCGTCGCGGGCAGTCACGGCAAGACGACCACTACTTCCATGATCGCGACCATCCTCAGTCACGCGGGCGTCGACCCCACCGTGGTGGTCGGCGGCAAGGTAGCGGCGATGGGCGGGACTAACGCGCGTGTAGGCAAAAGCGATTTCCTGGTGGTGGAGGCGGATGAGAGCGACGGGTCGTTTCTCAAGCTCTCGCCCATCTTTGCTATCGTCACCAACATCGACCGCGAGCACCTCGATCACTACGCCGGAATCGAAACCATTCGCGCGGCGTTCATCGAGTTCGTCAATAAGGTCCCGTTCTACGGCGCGGCGATTTTATGCCTCGACGACGAGAACGTGCAAAGCATTCTTCCGTCCGTGAAGCGGCGCACCATCACGTATGGCCGGAATTCACAGGCCGATTATCAGCCCGTCTTTATTCAGGAAACAGCCCAGGAGTCCGGCGACTTCCACAACTGTTTCACGCTGCGCACGCGGACCACTGACTTGGGCGAATTCCACCTGAACATCCCCGGCGAGCACAACATCCTGAACGCGACGGCCGCTATTGCCGTTGCGCTCGAGCTGCACGTCGAGCCGGATGTGATCCGCGAAGGATTGCGAAAGTTCACCGGCGTCGGGCGTCGCTTCGAAGTTCGCGGCGTGGCGGGCGGCGTGACTGTGGTCGACGACTACGGCCACCATCCGACCGAGATCCGGGCCACGCTCGCGGCGGCGAAATCCTGTTGTCACGGAAAGATGCACGTTCTCTTTCAGCCGCACCGCTATTCGCGGACGTTCCACCTGCTCGACGATTTCGCCCGCGCCTTTCATCAGGCGGATCGCGTGATCGTGCTTGATATCTACGCCGCGGCGGAGAAACCCATCGAAGGCGTTACGGCGGAGGCGCTGGTCGATCGCATGCGGCAGTTCGGGCATCGCAGCGCGGAGTACGCGGGTTCGAATAACGCCGGCGTCGAGATGATCACGCAGGATGTAGAGTCCGGTGACATGATTCTGACTCTCGGAGCCGGAAGCGTATCGCAGCTGGGCGAGAAAATACTGGAGAAACTGAGCGTTCTGGAGAAACTCAACGATGCCTAAGCCGCTTGCCCCACCCAAACCGAAGCTGAACTGGCGGTTGGCGGTCCGGCTGATCGCGTGGGCCATTCCGGTCGCCGGCCTGGCTTGGGGAGGCAGGGAAGTCAATTCATTCCTGCTGCGCGATCCGCATTTCCAGTTCGCATGCGGCGACAAGGAACCAGCCTGCGCCAATCTGGAGATTCGCGGCGCGGTTTACGCCAGCCGAGCCCGCATAGTGAATGTTTTCGTGCCGGACTTCGGCGCCAGCGTTTTCAGCATGCCGCTGTCCGAACGGCGCAGACGCCTGCTCGCGGTCGACTGGGTGAAGACGGCGTCGATCTCCCGGATTTGGCCTCACGGGATCGTCGTCACGGTCACCGAACGTAATCCGGTGGCGTTCGCCAAACTTCCGATCGCGGACACGGCTCGCTACCGGTTCGCGCTGATCGACAGCGACGGTGTTCTGCTCGCGATTCCGCCGCGCGTGCGATTCCGGTTGCCCGTGTTGAGCGGAGTGATGGAAGAACAGACCGAAGCCGATCGCGCCCTGCGCGTGAAGGCCATGCGGCGCCTTCTCGAAGATTTGGGCCCTCAGGCGAAAGACATCTCTGAGATCAACGCAGCCAGCACCCTGGAGATGCGCGTGATTACTGAAATCGATGGCCACGCCGTCGAGCTCTGGATGGGCGATCAGCGTTACCGCACGCGGTATCTCCATTTCGTGAACAGCTACGAAGAGATTCGCAGGCACTCCGAGCAGTCGAGCGTTTTCGATTTGAGACTCGATGACCGGATATTAGCCAGATGAAGACCAGGCAAACCAAATGAATACGAAATCCATCTTCGCCACTGGTATTGACGCGGGCAGCACGAATACCCGCTGCGTTATTTCCCTGCTCGAGGACCAGCGCCTCAGGCTTGTCGGATACGGCTCCGTCCCTTCCGAAGGCTGGTCGAAGAGCCGCATTGCGGATCAGCAGACGGTGTCGGAATGTATCCTCGCGGCCGTGGAAGAAGCCGAAGCCATGGCGCAGACGGCCATCGAAACGGTGGTCGCCGGCATCGGCGGGCTGACCGCGCGCGGAGCCAACTGCCGCGGCCGCCTCGATTTCGGCCGCCCCCGCGAAATCGAGCAGCGCGACATCAATCGCGCCATGGATCGCGCCATGCACATCCAGTTGCAGGAAGACCAGATGGTGCTGCAACTGCTCCCGCAGGACTTCGTGGTTGACGAACAGCCCGGTTTCCACGACCCCCGTAAAATGACGGCATCCGTAATCGAAGCCAACGCGCATCTGATTTTGACTTCGGCCCAGGAGCACCACAACCTGATCGGCGCGATTAATCGCGCGCACCTCTCCGTCGACGAGACAGTCTATGAGGCCATCGCCTGCTGCTATGCTTCCGTACTTCCGCAGGACCGGCGTGAGGGCGTGGCTCTGATCGATATCGGCGCGCATTCCACGGAGATGGTTTGTTACTACGGCGAATCGGCGCAGTTCGTCGCTTCGCTGCGAATCTGCGGCGATCACTTCTCGCGCGATTTGGCGCACGCGTTCCGCATTCCGCTCGAATCGGCCACCATAGTGAAGCATGAGTTTGGCGGCGCCGTATCGCAGGGAACCGCCGGAAACTGCACGGTGGAACTGCCTCTCATCGAAGGGTACGGCCGCGATGGGCGCGAAGCGCCGCGCAAGTTCATCAACGAAATTCTGGAGTCCCGCACGGTGGAGTTGTTCGAAATGGTCCGCGGCGAGCTGGAGCGCGCTGGCATGAGGCGCGCCATCTCGAACGGAATCGTGATAGCGGGCGGCGGCGCTCTGCTGCCGGGAATCTGCGACGTCGCCGAGCGCGTATTGGAGTGTCCCGCGCGCATCGGGCTGGCGCAGGGTTTTCTCGATTGGCCGGAAGAATTGAACGATCCCGCATGGACCACCGCTGCGGGCCTGGCCATGTACGCGGCGCGATTGCGCAGCCAGGTGGACCTCGAACGTCAGTCGGTGGGAATGTTGGGAAGGATTCTGCGCTAAGCGCGTGGCGCACGCACTCTTGCGTGCCGTGTCGAGACTCGTCTTGACACCTCTAAAAGGAGAGATACGAAATGGACGACCTCAAATACCAACTCCAGGAAGAAACCCGCAGGGGCGCCCGCATCAAAGTGATCGGCATCGGCGGCGGCGGATCGAACGCCGTCGGCCGCATGTACGAGGAAGGGCTCGACGGAGTCGAATTCTATGTCATGAATACCGATACGCAGGCGCTGGAGGCATCCAGGGTCCCGAACAAGGTTCAGATCGGCGCGCGGGTTACCGAGGGCTTGGGCGCGGGCTCCGATCCGGCCGTCGGAAGGCAAGCCGCGCTCGAGGATACAGAGCGCATTCTCTCCATTCTCGAAGGCGCGGACCTTCTGTTCATCACCGCCGGTCTCGGCGGCGGCACCGGCGCGGGCGCGGCGCCCGTCGTCGCGACGCTGGCGAAGCAGTTGGACGCGCTGACCATCGCTATCGTCACCAAGCCCTTCAGTTTCGAAGGCGGAAAAAGGATGCGTCAGGCCGAGCAAAGCGTTGACGACCTGGCTTCCTCCGTCGATATTCTGACCGTCATTCCGAACGACCGGTTGTTGACGATTGCGTCTCGGGGCACCAGCATGTCGCAGGCGTTCCGGATCGCCGACGATGTGCTGCGGCAGTCCGTGCAGGGCATCAGCGAAATCATCCTGACGCCGGGCTGGATCAATCTGGATTTCTCGGACATCAAGGCGGCAATATCGGGGATGGGGCATGCGCTGATCGGGAACGCGGTGGCGGCCGGTCCGAACGCGGCGGTCGAGGCGACGCGGGCGGCGATCGAATCGCCTCTTCTCGAAGGCACGGGGATCAAGGGCGCCCGCCAGGTGCTGATGAATTTCACGGCCTCGGGCGAAATCGGCCTGCACGAACTCAACGAAGCCTGCTCGATTATCCGGGCGGCTGCGGATTGCGAGGATCTGCCATTGAACTTCGGCGTGATCGCGAACGAGGCCATGGGCGATTCGGTAAAGGTTACCGTGATCGCGACCGGATTCACCAGGTCGGAGAGTAAGGACGCCAAAAGGGAGTCGTTGATCGCTCCGCTGCCGGCCGCCGTCTTTTTCGCGGACCGCACCCCGGAGCCCGCCCTGGAACCGCTGGCCGCGCCGGTCTACGACGAAGAACTGGACGTGCCCGCCTACTTACGGCAGGGCAAGCTGTTGAATTAGGTGGGACCAGGGCTTCCGCCCTGCCGCCGAGCTTCTGCTCGGCGTCGCCCTGCTACATCAAAGGCGCGCCGCCGGACAACGCTTCCACCTTATCGGCATGCATCGATGTCCCCGGCGTGAGCTGCAGTTGATCCAGCGCTCCGCAGCGCGCCAGCTCGAACCGGTTGCGAACGCCCATCTTGTGGAAGAGCCGGAACAGGTAGATCTTCACCGTGCCTTCCGTTATGCCCATCTCGCCGGCGATCTGTTTGTTCCGCATGCCTTGCCGCAGGAACGATACGATTTCGCGCTCGCGCGGCGTAAGTGAAACCCGGCGCCGGGGCTGAGACGCCGCATCGTTTGTGGCGCCGAACCCGATCTGCAGTTCACCCGCCACCACTTTGCGCAGCGAATCCACCAGCTGCTCCGGCTGGACATTGCGCTGCACGATGCCGCGAACGCCAAATTCCAGCGTCTTGAACATGAGCTCGAGCGGGAGCGCGTCTGCCCACAGAACCACCGGACACTCGGGCACGCAGGCGTGCAGTTCCCCGAGGTCCGCGAAAGTCAAACCCGCGGTGATGTCGAGAAGCAGTACGTCCGGCTCCGCGTGGGCCTGATCCGCGGAAACGGATTGCCGTGCCGTGGCGAATTGCGCGGGCGGGCTGCTGCCCGCTATTTCGAAGCCCCTGGCGCTGAGGACATGTTCAAAACCGCACAGTAAGACCGGCTGATCGCTTAAAAGATAAACCTTTGACAATTCCGTTCCTCCGAGTACGAATTAACGAGTTTCTCAGACGGTCCGGCGCACCCTCGCGCCATCCGTCTTGTCACCCGCCGCCGAACCCGGCTGGGATGTAATGCTTGCTGCCGTCACTGGCGGACGACTTGGTGGTAGCTTTCCGTTCTCCGAGCTTCCTGCCGGAATCACCGCGGCCGAGCTCTGCGTCTTGACACGACGCGTTCTGAATTCGTATTTGTCGATGCGCATCGCCGCCAGGCCGTTCAGATTGCGGACGATCCGGCCCTCCGCCACCAGCTTCAGCGGAACTTGGTTTTCCAGGCGTGCCGGCCAATCGACCGAAACCTGAAGTAACTGCCCGGGCTGAAGCGCCTCTTCGGTGGCGAAAAGTACTCCCTTGCTGCTGATGTTCAATGTTTCGCTGGTAGCCACGCCCGAAAAGAACGGGTGCTCCAGCGCCTGATAACTAACCGCGAGCCGGCAGGGGAATCGGGCGTTCGTCCGGCGATCGGCCCCGCCCGCCTTCTCGCCATCGCTGCTCTTCAATGCGCCTGTTACAGCCCGGCGCAGGTTCGACAGGTCCGGGTCGTCGTAACAGAAGAAATCGTGCGCGCCTTTTCGCACCGCATTCACCGCTGTATCGCGGTCCCTGGCATTGCAGAGAACGATCACGGGGATCTGCGGGGCCTGTTGATTGAGGTGGCGCACCGTGGCCAGCCCCTGCCCGTCGGGCAGAAACAGGTCCGAGATGATCAGATCGAAAGAACGCTCCTGCAGAGTGCGCAGTCCGTCGAACAACGCCTCCACTCGCGTCCATTCGATTTCGCCATCGAATCCGTCGAGCACGGCGCGCTCGATTTTTTCAGCCGGAGGCTCTTCGGGTCTGATAAAGAGAATCGAGTATTCAGTCATCGGCTATATACCAGCTTACTCTCCAGTGCATACCGGGGACCAATGTTACTCGGCCCTTGGGCGCGCGGAATCATATGCTTACGCGAACCATAGCCGAAGTTATGGTGACAATGTGTCTTTGCGGTGAGGCACTTGGTGACAATCATGCCGATTGAAATCATGCTGCTTTCCTTAGCGGGCCGGGTGCGTTTCGCCCCGTGATGCGAGTTGCAATTTTTGTCATGGCGCGGCCGAATGGAGTCTCGGCGGGGAACTCGAAACGATCGCGGGGCTGCTTCTGCAGCGTTCCGTCGTCACTGGGAATTACGCCGAACACGTTCATCTCGAACATCTGTTCTATGCTCTCAACCCAGAAATCCTGAGGAGAGCTCTGGTTTTTGTTGAGGATAATTCTGATGCGGGCTTTCTCAAAGCCGCGGCTGGAAAGCGTCTGTAGAACGGAACGCGTCTGATAGAGCGCCAGAACGTCCGGCGCCGTGACGATGAAGAGCTCCTCGATGTTCTGCAGCAGGGCCCAGTTTGCCGGGTTGAGTTGCCGGCCCAGATCCACCAGTATCCAGTTGTATTGCCGGGTTATAAACCGGAAGAGACTCTCGACGCGCCACGGCTCGGGCGGGGCCACCGCGGTAATCGAAGGCGGCGGGGTCATATCCATCGGCGATGCCAGCAGATCGACCCCGGTGACGATCGGAGTGACAAATTCACGCCACGTGTTCGAGCTCAGGCGCCGCACGGCATCAAACACGTCTCCTGCGTGTGCCTGCGGATTGCTGCGAAACACGCCGCTCGCGCCCGGCGACTGGTAATCCAGATCCGCCACCAGAACACGCGCCCGCGCCGCGCCAAGCTGCAGCGCGGCACTCAAATAACAAGCGACGCTGGTCGCGCCGCACCCCCCTTTGGCGGACAGCACGCCTGCGATCTTGCCGCCTTCAACCAGCGCGCTGCGGCGCGATTCCAGCAAAACGCCGACCCTCTCCATGGCTTCGTAGATGGCCGGCCTGACAGAGAGGGACAGGAATTCGCTCGCACCCGCCCGGAGTGCCGAAATCATCTCGGCGGGATCCGCCGTCGGATGAACGGCCACCACCAGTGGTGTTTCTTCGCCTCGCCGCACATCGCCAATCCACTCTGCCGCGGGTTTTGAAGTACGCGAAAGTTCGACGAACAGCAGATCCGGCTGATCGCGGTCCACCGCGTTGGTCACTTCAAACGAAGAAGCGGACGGCAGAAACTCGAAGACTTTCACCCCACCTGCTTCGGCGATGACGGACGTGATTTCCGACACCAGCGCCGGCGTTTCCAGAACAAGTCCGATCTTCCATGCCCAATCCGGCCGCCGGGGACTTCCAGACGCTTCGGGAGATACAGGGTTAGATGCCATTGGATCCGTATGATTTTGGTTCGGGATAAACCTGCTGCCGATCCCATTAGTAACACCTCAAGTGCGCTGCGAATAGACTAACTTTCGCCGTATAACCAGTGCCAGGAGAGGGTGTTAGTGCCCCGGGGCGGCCTTACCATGGATCATGCCTGTCGCATTGGTTACGGGCGCCAGCCGGGGCGTCGGCAGAGGGACTGCAATTGGTTTGGCGTCCGCCGGTTTCCGCGTGTTTGCAACGGGCCGGGGCATCGAGGCGGCCGATCTTCCGGCTTCCGTCGTGCGCATTCGCTGCGATCACTTGAATGACGGAGAAACCGCGAACGCATTCGCGCAAGTCGGTGCGAACGAAGGCCGGCTCGACCTGCTCGTCAACTCCGTATGGGGCGGATACGAGCGCATGACGGAGAATGGCGAATTCACCTGGGGCCTGCCGTTCTGGCAGCAGCCCACCCACCGCTGGACCAGCATGATGGACGCCGGCGTTCGCGCGTCGTTTGTCGCCGCCGCGGAAGCGGCGAAACTCATGGTGCCGGCGCGAAGCGGGTTGATTGTAAACATCAGTGTTTGGGCGGCGAAAAAGTACATAGGCAACTCGATCTATGGGATTTCCAAGGCCGCCATGGACAAAATGTCGGCGGACATGGCGCATGAACTCCGGTCGCACAATGTTGCCGTCGTGTCCCTTTACCCGGGCATGGTCAGAACCGAAGCCGTGATGGCCGCCGCTGCCGGCGGATGGCTGGACATCTCCAACAGCGAGAGTCCGGAGTTCATCGGCCGTGTGATCGCCGCGCTGGTTGCGCAGAGGGACCCGATGCGGCGATCGGGCGAGGTGGTGGTCGCGGCTCAGCTTGCCATCGAACTGGGCGTGCTCGATATTGATGGCCGCCAACCGCATCCACTTACGCTCGAGACCGCTTGACGGTAAACTGGTTAACCGATGACTGGTTTATATACAGGAAAGCTCAGATCACTGACCGCATTCGCTCTGTGCGCACTCCCGCTGTGCACACTCCCGCTGTGCACACTCCCGATGCTGGCCGCCGACGCCGCGCCCGACGCCCGGCAAATCTTTGACAGGCAATTGAGCAACACGGAACGCGAGGTCGTTGGCCTCACCGAAGCCATGCCCGCCGACAAGTTCGATTTCGCCCCCACCAACGGCAATTTCAAAGGCGTGCGGACCTTCGCCCTGGAAGCGAAACACATCGCTTTTGAGATCAACACGGTCGCCAGCGCGCTGCTGGGCGAAACAATTCCCGCGCAGGAACACGACAACGGGCCGGATGGGCTGAAGAGTAAAGACGAGATCGTCAAGTATCTCAAGGATGCGTTTGCCCATGCGCATCGGGCGATCGGCACGCTGACGAATGCGAACCTTCTGGAACTGACCACGGACCCGTTCAACCCCAAAGGCAAAAGTACGCGGATCGCCTCCGTGACTATCTTCTACTGGCACACCTACGATCACTATGGACAGATGGTCGAGTATCTGCGCATGAATGGCCTTACGCCCCCGGCCAGCCGCTAGATGATCCGTTATCGAAGGCTTTCCGCTCTGCTGCTGGGCTTGTGGCTCGGCGCGAGTATTCTCGCCGATATCGCCGTCACGCAGAATTTCCAGGCTGTCGACCGCTTTCTGGAAGCGCCGGGCAACGCCGGAACGTCCGCCGAACTCAACTCGATAGGCCGCGCGCGGGAGCGGGTCATTCTGCGCCGGAACGCGGGAGAAGAGAATAATTGGATTTTCCTCAATTGGGAGCGCGTCGAGTTCGCCCTTGGCGGAGGGCTGTTCGTGCTGCTTTTGTTTGGAGACAAGCCGCACAAATTACCGTTGACTCTGGGCGTTGTTCTGCTGGCGATCGTCGCCACGGAACATTTCCTGCTGACGCCCCGCATTACGGATCTCGGCCGCATGGTCGACGATCTTCCCGCGACCGATCCGGCATACAAGACATTCTGGACGCTGCACGGGCTCTATTCCGGCCTGGACATATTGAAGCTGCTGGCCATGTTGGGCCTGGCGGCCTGTCTGTCGATCGCGCGCGATTATGCGACTTCCGTTTCGTTGGCGCAGGGAACAGCCACTGAAGGAAAACTTACGCATGGATAACCGCCGCATGTGCCCGAATTGCCGGGCGTTTATTACCACCGGCGATCGTACTTGTCCCTACTGCGGCCAGCAGGTTGGTCCGCGGGCGATCGATGTGCGGCAGCCCGGCGCAATTCTCGGCGGCTTGATTCCGCAGGCCCACTTCACGACGGTACTGATTCTGGTGATCAACTTCGGGTTGTTCATCGGGACCCTGTATCTCGAAAAGACGATCGGCGAATCGAACGCCATCGGGGTTCTCGGTGCGAAATTCGGCCCTTACATCTTTCAGGATCACGAATATTGGCGTCTGGTCACCGCGGGATTCCTGCATGGGGGCTGGCTTCACATTCTGATGAACAGCTGGGTGCTCTACGATCTGGGCGCGCAGGTCGAGCAGGTTTATGGAACGCCCCGATTTCTGGTGCTGTATTTTGTGGGCACGGTGGGCGGATTCTATATGAGCGCCCTGGTGAATCCACTAGTGCATTCTGTAGGTTCTTCCGCCGGCATCATGGGGTTGATTGGGGCCATGATTGCGTTCGGAGTGGCCAACCGGTCGTCAATCGGCAAGGCGATTCGGAACCACTATGGGCGCTGGGTGGTCTATATCATTGCATTCGGCCTGATTCCCGGATTCGCCGTCGACAATTGGGCGCACATCGGCGGTCTGGCGGCCGGATTCGCCGTTGGCTATGTGGCAGGCACGCCGGTTCGATCTTCGGCCGCGCGGGAAGGGGGATGGCGCGTGCTCGCCGCCGTTTGCATTCTGCTGACGGTCTGGAGCTTCTTTCTCGTCTACCGCAACTTTCCGTCTCCGGATCAGTTAAGATAGAAACGCATGAAGTATATAGTTTTCGCACTCGCGCTTGGCTTCGCTCTGTCTCCGCTCCAAGCTGCGCCGAAGGTCCACTCCAACACGCATGCCGTGAAAACGAAGAGGGGCAAGGTCAAGGGACACAAGGTTCAAAGACAGAGCCGGTCGCGAAGCAATTAGTTCACGATCCGGATGAAGTCGCCCGTCGACGCATCCACCAGGACTGAAAAACCGCTCTCTCCCGCACTTTCTCCCCAAATCACTCGCCAGACCGGGTCGGCGCCTTTGTCCATTCCGAGCGTCCAGGAGATTGGTATTTTCGGGTTCTTCGTGTTGTAATCGCCGCCGTGTTGCAGCGCGGTCTCCCACGCTTTGTCGGTATCGACCTTCGCCGTTTCAAGCAGGAATGGCTTGCCGTCTCCCGCCCAGTTCTGCGGGGCTTCCGGGAAAATTCCCTCGTGCAGCGTGGCGCTGGCTTCATAGATCGAGAGCGTGTAGGTGCGGGATTTCGCCAGCGCTTGCGATACGAAGACCACCTGCCATGCCGCCGCTTTGCCGTCCTGATGCGGGACCTCGCGAATATTGATGCTCGCGTAGCGCAGGATCTGGAGGTCCTGTGCCCAGGCTCGCGCTGAGGTATACATCTGATAAAGAGCATGCAGCCCGGTCAGGGGCACTGCGGGCTTCACGGCTGCCGCTTGTGGCGCGGGTCCGGAGGAGCATGAGGGCAGCAGCAGAGCGGGTGCAAGTGCGATAAGTTCGCGGCGGGTCATTCTCCAGTGTATACAAGTGCCGATTCAAAACCAGGGCCATGAGATACTGAACACTTCCGCCCACCTCGTATGCTGGATCAGAATCCCCTGGAAATAGTCAGCGCCCACAGTCCGGACTCAGACGATGCGTTTATGTTTTATGGGCTGGCCACAAGGAAAATTCGCTCGTCCCTGGTGACTTTTCGTCACGTGCTGGCGGACATCGAGACGCTGAACCGGAAGGCCATGAAAGGCGTTTACGATCTCAGCGCGATCTCTTATCACGCCTATGCGTATGTTGCGGGCAAGTATTCCCTGATGGCGAGTGGATCGAGCGTGGGCGACGGATACGGGCCCATGGTGGTTGCCACGCGCCCGATGGAGCCCGAAGAAATCAAGGGAAGGAAGATCGCCATTCCGGGCACGATGACGACGGCTTATCTTGCGCTGAAAATTTTCGAGCCCGATTTCGAGCCCGTGATCGTTCCATTCGACAAGATTCTCGAAACCGTGCAGAGCGGCACGGCGGACGCGGGCCTGGTCATTCATGAAGCCCAGTTGACGTACAACAAGGTCGGTTTCCACCGTGTGCTGGACATGGGCAAGTGGTGGAAGGATAAATATAACCTTCCGCTTCCACTCGGCTGCAACGTGCTGTTGCGGAAGCTGCCGGACGACGTGAAGAGCGAATGCTGCCGCATGATGCGCGAAAGCATTCAGTACGCGCTGGACAATCATGCGGAAGCGCTGGTATACGCGTTGCAGTTTGCGCGCGATATGGAGCCGCGGCTGGCGGAAAAGTTTGTCGGCATGTACGTGAACCACTACACTGTCGATGCCGGCGACGTGATCCCGAAGGCCGCGCAGAAACTGCTGGACCTTGGTTACGAGGTCGGAATCATTCCCAACCGCGTCGAAGTCGACTTCGTCCGCTAGCAAAAGGCAACGCAGCCGCCGATGAACGCGTATAAACGCCGATAGGACACACCCAAGCTTGTTGTTATCAATCGGCGTTCATCTGCGTTTATCGGCGGCCATGCAGAACTAACCATCGCGGTTCGAGATCTCTTACCCTAAGGGCCGGGCCTCGCGGCATAATTGAAGGTAGATGCACCGCTCTCTTCTATTTGTCTGCCTTGTTCCCTTCATTTCTTTCGGGCAGACGCCCAAAGATGTTCGCGCCGCCGCGAAACAGGGCCAGACTGCAATCCCCACGGTCGCCGGATATCTGAACAGCGCCAGCGTCGACACGCGTATTGAAGCCGTTAAGCAGTTGACGGCGCTCGGGGGAAAAGACACTATCGATCCGCTGATCCGGGCCACGAAGGACGCCGATCCCGAGGTGCAATTCCGCGCGACCGACGGGCTGGTGAATTATTATCTGCCGGGGTACGTGAGGCAGGGGCTGGGTTCGACTGTGGTGCGCGTGGGTGGAGCGATCAAGGCGAAGTTCAACGATGCGAACGACCAGATCGTCGATGCTTTTGTCATGGTGCGGCCCGATGTGATTGCGGCGTTGGGGCAGGTGGCGCGCGGTGGATCGAGCACGGATTCCCGCGCGAACGCTTGCCGCGCCGTCGGGATTCTCCGCGGACGCGCCGCTCTGCCGGATCTCGTCGATTCCCTGCGCTCGAAAGACAATAACGTGATGTACGAAGCGCTCGCGGCCATGCAGAAGATCGGCGACCCTTCGGTGGGCCCGAGGATCACCTACCTGCTGCGGGACCTCGACGACCGCGTCCAGACTACCGCGATTGAAACCGCAGGCACCCTTCGCAGCGCCGATGCGCTGCCAACGTTGCGAGGGATCGTGGCCAATCCGCGCAACAACAAATCCGAACGCGCGGCTCTGGCGGCCATTGCCATGATGCCGGAGATGCGGGATCGCGACCTGTTCCTGCGGGAATTGGGGGCGAAGGACGATAAATTGCGGGCGGCCGCGGCGGAGGGTCTGGGGAGGATCGGCAATCGCGCGGACCAGCCGGCGCTTGAGAAATCATGGAACGACGAAGACAAGATGTCGCCTCGCCTGGCTGCGGCGTTCGGGCTCCTGATGGACGGCAATCTCAATCTTGCCGACGATGCGCCTTTCCGATATCTGATCAACACCCTGAATTCGGCCGCATATCACGACGTCGCTTACGCTTATCTTGTCGAAGCCGCGCGGCAGAAGGCGGTGCTGCAGGCGTTATACACACAGATCGATCCGGGAACAAAAGACGAGAAGATCTACCTCGCGCGCGTGCTGTCTGTAAGCGGCGATCAGAGTTCCGTGCCTTATCTCGACAAGATCAGCCGGGATAACGAGCAGGATGTATCGAAGGAGGGTTTGCGGGCTCTGAGATCGCTCAGAGCCCGCCTGGGAAATTGAGAGAGGACCGGAACTACTTGGCCTTCTTCTGTTTCTGCTGACCGACGCGGACCTTGGACTGTTGCGCCCTGGCGTCGCTGAAAGCCTTGTGATCGTGACGTGCTACGGCGTCAGACAGGAACGCGTCGACGTTCGCGTCCTTCGGGAGCACAGCCATCAATGTGTAGCTGGTATTGCAGGTGGGGCAGAACGGCCGGAACCGCTTGATATTCGGGATTGCCATAACAGAACCATCTTAGCAAAGGGCCGGCGGCAAAGACCGCCAGCGGTACAGTTCATTCAGTTCGCCAGCGGCGGCCGTCGCGCTTGATCAGGTCGTCGGCCTCCTTCGGGCCCCAGGAACCGGCCGCGTAGTTTGGAAACATGCGGGCGGGCAGGGCTTTCCAAACATCCAGCACAGGCTCAACGACGCTCCAGCCGGCTTCCACCATGTCCGCGCGCTGAAACAGCGTCGCGTCACCGATCATGCAGTCGTAGAGCAGCCGCTCGTAGCCGGTGCTGGGCTCGGTTCCGAAATAATCGGCGTAGTGGAAATCCATCTTCACGTCGCCTACCCGGACGTGAGCGCCTGGGATCTTCGCGCCGAAGCTGAGCGAAATTCCTTCGTCCGGCTGGATGTGAATTACCAGCAGGTTGGGAGTGAGCTTGTCGACCGGAGTGTCGCGAAACAACACCAGCGGCGCGCGGCGGAACTGAATCACAATTTCCGTGGCTCGTTTGGCGAGCCTTTTGCCGGTGCGGATGTAGAACGGAACGTCCGCCCAGCGCCAGCTGTCCAGTTGGAGCTTCAGCGCCACGAAAGTTTCGACGCTGGAATGGGGATCAACAAACTCCTCACTGCGATAGGCGGGGACGTGCTCACCCGCGATCGTACCCTCGGAATACTGGCCGCGGACCGCGCGCGTGAGAACGTCCTCGGGCGCGATCGACTGGATGGCGTGCAGGACCTTCGACTGCTCGTCGCGAACCGCGTCCGCCTGAAATGAAATCGGCGGCTCCATGGTGGTCAGCGAAAGGAGCTGGAGAAGATGGTTCGGGATCATGTCGCGCAGGCAGCCGGCGCGTTCGTAATAACCGCCGCGCCGCTCGACTCCGAGGCTTTCCGAGACGGTGATCTCGATGTGATCGATGTAACGGCGGTTCCACACAGGCTCGAAAATTCCGTTCGCGAAACGAAATACGAGGATGTTCTGAACGGTTTCCTTGCCGAGATAGTGATCGATGCGAAAGGTCTGTTCTTCCTTGAGCGCCTGGCTGATTTCGCGATTCAGAGCCTTCGCCGATTCGAGATCGCTGCCGAACGGCTTTTCGATGATGACGCGGCGCCAATTGCCCTGGTCTTCGCGAGTCAGCCCCTGCTCACCCAGCTGCCGAACGATTTCCGAAATGAACTGGGGCAGGGTTGCGAGGTAATAGAAAACGTTGCCCTGCGTGTTGTGCTGGCGGTCCAGTTCGGCTATTTTGTCCTTGAGTTTGACGAAGTCGGCTGCATTGGCGAAGTCGCCGGTCATATAGTAGGAGCGGTCTGCGATCGAGTCGCACAGCGCGCAATCGGCCGGCGCGCCAGCATATTGGCGGATGTCGGTACGGGCGCGCTGCCGGAAATCCTCTTCGGAAAGTTTGTCTATCGCGAAACCCAGGATGGCGAATTCCTTCGGCAGGAGATTGGTCCGAGCGAGGTTATAGAGCGCGGGCAGCAGCATGCGCGTGGTGAGGTCGCCTGACGCGCCGAAGATCACCATGAGGCAGCGGTCCGCGACGCGGCCCTGGTCTTTGGGCTGTTCCTGAGGTTTCTTGTCCATTATTTCTCTGTCTTGGCAGTTGGAGGATGCAGTTCCACATGGCCGCCGAACTGCTGTCGCATGGCGGAGAGCATTTTCTC
>Ga0182024_10002884_pt1 | contig 41840 bp, 33 predicted proteins | sample P32metaG_FD_120480 | JGI IMG/M metagenome (GOLD analysis project Ga0182024, IMG submission 120480) | Permafrost microbial communities from Stordalen Mire, Sweden - P3-2 metaG (Illumina Assembly) | ecosystem: Environmental > Terrestrial > Soil > Wetlands > Permafrost | place: Sweden: Stordalen... | reverse complement strand
TGGGCAACGTCGGCCTGGCGCATGCCCAGATCCGTGATGATGTCCAACCACCGCCACGGCGCATTTCCCGTCACGCAGGCAGTACCATCCATCATGTTGTCGAACACCACGGTCATTCCCGAGGCCTTGAGTCCAGCGAAGGCGGTGTGTTGTCGCCCGGTGCGGTTGTACTCGGGGGTCTGGCGCATGTCGAGGGGAAACCGTACTGGATGATCGTGCAAGCTAATGACGATGCTGTCGTGCAGAAGTTGACGAGCCCTCAGCTGTTCGGTGGAGCTTAATCCGCTCGCGTAGGGCGCCACCCGTCCAAACTCTGGGGCGAGTTCGATTTTGGGCACGTCGAGGCCGTCCTGGAGGTACCCGTACGAGAGATAGGCATCGGAACTTGTGGCGGAGGCGGAGTCTTCGGTCACCGGATGCAGTCCGTGCGAACCGTGCGCGGCACCGTCAGCAATGCGCGCGGAAGCCAATGCGCGGTCGCCTCCGGGGTACTCAACCATGCCCCAAGACCACTACCCAGATCACGAATCACGGCCACGATTTCCCTTCGGAGTTCAACATTGTGACCACTCGGACCGGACTTCCCTACGGAACGAAAAGGCCAATTGCTTCGATCTTGTGTTGCGCTGACGCTCCAAAGTATATTCCCACGCTCGGTACACATAGCTAGTGAAGTCCACGAGGTCGGACGACTATCGACCCTGCAACCTCACGTCAAATGCATCGCGGAGCGCGTCACCGATGAAATTGAGCGCCATCACCGTGAGGATGATGAGAATCCCCACGGGATAGATGAGCCACCACTCACCGGCGTAAATGTACGTGACTCCTTGGGAGAGCATTGCTCCCCAGTTGGCGGCGGGTGGTGGAATGCCGAAACCCAAATAACCCAAGGCAGCGAGGGCCAGTATGGCGTCGGCCACTTGGAACGTGATGTTGACCACGATCGTGCCGATGGCGTTGGGGATTATGTGGGCGAATATGCTCCGACCGGCACCGCCGCCCATCCCTTTGACCGCTTGGATGTACTCGCGTGTTCGAAGCGTCAAGGTCTCGCCGCGAATCAGACGGGCCGGCACCAACCACGCAAAAAACGCCACCGCCAACGTCAGGTTCAACTGATTGACTTTTATGATCGCCGCCATTAGCAGCAGCACAAAGAGTACGGGAATCGACAGCAGCGCATCGACAATTCGCATCATGATCGTGTCGATGAACCCACCGAAGAAGCCCGCTACAGCGCCCCACAGCACGCCGAAGATCCCCGCGAGCATCGCCGCCACGAAGCCGATTTCCAGCGAGGACTGGCCGCCAATCATCAATCGACCCATCACGTCGTAGCCAACATTGTCGGTCCCCAGCGGATGCCCCGAGACGGGAGCGGTGTTGGCGATGCTCAAGTTCGAAGAGATCTGGTTGGAGTGGTAGACCAAAGGTCCCCCGAAACAGAACACTACGATGAGGATGAGGATGATGCCGCCCGCGAGAGCGAGTTTGTTTTCCATGAAAACTTCGAGAACGCTGGCTCCGCGCTTACGCTTGGCCCGCACCATCTGCGACACTTCAACGACCACTCCGGGTACACCGTCGGCCACGTGCTCAGGTTCCGTCATCTCAGCCCGTGCCTTTAAGGGAGTATTGGGCGACGCTCATGCGTAACTCACCCGTCGGTCCACGATCCGGTAGGCAATATCCGCAATGAGATTGCCCACGACGGTGAATACCGCGACCACGAGCGTGAGCGCGAGCAACGTCGGATAGTCCCGAGACTGGGTCGAAGTCCAAAAGAGAAGCCCAACGCCCGGATAGTTAAAGACGGACTCGGTGATTAAATTGCCCGAAAGCAGGGCGGGAACACTCAATCCCAGCAAGGTGACAATCGGCAACACGGCATTTCGAAGCATGTGCCCGAAAAGCACGCCCCTTTGAGTGACGCCCTTAGCTCGCGCCGTGCGTATGTAGTCCTGGGCCATGTTCTCAATGGCCGACGATCGCATGTAGCGGCTAAAAGAGGCTACCCCCACGATGGTGAGCGTCATCACTGGCAAAATCATGGCCTTTGGATCCGTTAGGGACCCGCCCACAGTGGGGGTCTGTGGAGCCGTCGGAGGGAGCCACTTTAAGTAGACCGAGAAAAAGGCGATCAACAAAAGACCGAGCCAAAATGTGGGCATGGAGTAACCAATGAAGGAGAGACTGGTCAGCGCGTAGTCGTCGGGCTTGTTGCGGCGAACAGCCTGATAAATGCCCAGCGGTATGGCAATCAGCACGGTAAAGAACAGAGCCAAACCGCTCAAATATGCGCTTTTGGGTAGGTCCATCGAGAGCAAGGTCGACACTGGCTCGTTCAATTTGTAGGAGTAGCCCAAATTGCCGTGCAGAATATGGCTGATGTAGAGAAAGTATTGGGAGAAGAATGGACGGTTGTAACCATTGGCAACATTAAAAGCCCGTATGGCACTTGGTGAGGACCGTACGCCCAACACGGCGCGCGCTGCACCACCCGGCAAAAGGTGCAGCAGCAAGAAAGTGAGAAACGAGACCATTACCACGACCACGAGGGCCTGGCCGATCCTCTTCACGAGATAACGCGTCACAAGAAACTCAAGAACCTTTGGCTAACGGGATGCACCGGCACGCGAATTGAACCGTTCACTGCTCCGTACCTTAACTACTGCCGAGCCCAAGAAGTAATCCGTCTACGGCGACCGCGGGACTGGTCGTAATGAAGAGCGGCACGCCAGCTTCCGGTGCCGTTATCTCTTCGATTGAATGCCCGTCGAGTGCTTCGACGGTTCCAAGAACTTGTCCGGCACTGACCGGCGTACTCACGCTAACCGAGGGACTCCACCAGCCTCCTTCGTTCGCGCGCAGCCAGGTCCAGTGCGTGAATTCCGTCGGCGCGGGCAACGGCGAAAACGAAGCGGGCAGCACGTCGAGCAGGGCGAGCACCCGACGCACACCCTGTTCGTGCAGAGTCACGGAATGTTCATCGACGAGACCGCGACCACCTGCTTCTGCGGTGAACGAGGCAATCCCCGCCTCGGCAGCCGCGGCGCTCGAGGTTCCGGCAATGGGACTAGCGGAACGTTCCGTGCGGATGGTGTATCCAAGACCGTAGGCGTTGGCGATGGCTCGTGATTGGTCCTGCACCGTAGAAACGTCGAAGATGGTGAACGGTTCGAGGTCTTCGACCTGGTCCCCGGCGTGCATGTCAATGTGGTACTGCGCCGGTCGAATCAGCTGTTCAAAAAGTCCCGAAGCCAAGCGCTCAGTGAAACTGCCATCGGGGTTGCCAGGGAAGCAACGATTCAGATTGAGGCCATCGTGCGGCACGACAAAGGCAGTACGCCCACGAAACGACGCGATATTGGCCATGGGCACTATTCGTAGACAGCCCCGAAGCGCCGATTCATCGAGTCCGGCAAGAAACCGTCGCAGACCCAATATTGAGGTGTACTCACAACCGTGCACTCCGGCCATTAGTGAGACCGTGGGGCCCCGCGCGGGGTCTCCATAAATATGAAGCGGCACTTCCGAGCCGACGAGACCTTCAGCCCCGTCGACTCGGATTATTGACGATTTCACGCTGTTATCTCAACAGTTCGCGTCGAACGAATTAGCCCGAAATTCTCCAGTCCTCTGGGGTGTAGTTCAAAATCGAACTTTGCGTCACTCCCGACAGCGTGTTCTTGATCTCCGAAATTTGGAAGTCGGGGTCCGGCTGCCAAATGACCGGGAGCTGAAGGGCGAGGTAGTTCTCGTACTTGTAAAGGACCGAAGTACCCGAAATCACGTGGGTCGCGTTGATGTTGGCGTCATTAGTGGCATTGGAATAGTTGCCCTCATTGATACCCGAACCGGTCTCAAAGATCGATTCGCCCGTCGGATAGTAGTCGGGGCCATACGACCAACCCTGGCCCCAGTTCTCCAGCTGCCACGAGCAGGACGGTCCCAACTTGCAAGGTGCGGCGTTGGCCAGAATTGTGTTGAACGGAGCCGAGGTCAAGTTCACCGTAATTCCGTCCGAAGCCAAATTCGACTTCAATTGCTGCATCTCTTGTGAGACGTAGGCGAAACCCGTGGTGTACTGAAGGTTGATAGTGATCTTTTCGCCCTTCGTTATGCCCTTACCGCACTCGGTCGCGCCTGTTCCTGGACTTGCGCAGGTCGTGACGCCGCCCGGCTTCACATCCCAGCCGTGCGACTTCAGTAGTTTCGCCGAGTTCGTAGGACTGTACGGGTAGGGGTTTGATGCTTCTTGGGGTGTAGAAAGATCGTTCTTCGGCTCAATCGGCACCGGCCCGTACGTCGGGTAGCCATAGCCGTAGATCGCTTTCTTCACGTCAACGGGCTGGTTGACCTGCTCTTGGACTGCCTCGCGGAAGTACAATTGCTCGAAAATCGGACCATCGGTCGGGTTATTGAAGTTGTACGGGAAATAGTTAATACCCCATCCAATCCAAGGTGAAACTTTATAACCATTGCTCGTCAGCAGCGGAATCTGACTCGAGTCTTCCGGTGGCGTGTAACCGTAGTCAATAGTGCCGGCTCTCAGCGCATTGAACTCTGCCGCGTCAGTGGTAAAGGGCTCCAAGGTCAACTCGCCGTAGTTGGCCTTCACAGGTCCGGAGTAGCTCGAGTTTGGTACGAACACGGTGTAGCCGGTCGTCTCAAACGTCTTTAACTTGAAGGGACCGTCGACAACCTGCCATAGTTTGTTGGTGTCGTAGGTCGTCGGGCTTTGAGCCTGCGCCGTCAAGAACTTAAAGACTGACTGGGCTCCTGCGTTGGTCGTGGTGTAATTGCCCACGGCGCCGGTGGCTGATTCCTTGTCCCAAACCTTGGACGGCAACGGAGTGATCTGGCTCAACTCGTTATAGAGGAACCAAGTCGTCGAATAGGCCTTGTCAAGGTGAAAGACAACCGTGGTGGAGTTAGGCGCCGACATAGAAACTACGTTGTCGGGAAACTCGCCCGGTACGAAGACTGGCCAGATGCTGGTCTCCGCCTTCAACATCTGCATGAAGAATAAAACGTCCTCAGAACTAAGTGACTGGCCATTGGACCACTTGTACTTCTTCAAGGTAATCGTAACGGTCTTGTCACCGTTGGAATAGACCGGCGGTAGCGCCAGCGAAAGCGAAGAGTTGAAGGTCGGAGTCGTTCCCTGGCCAAACCAGTAGAGCGGGCGGAACATGAGTTGCTGGAACTGGTACAAGTTCACGTTGCTGTAGTCAGCCGAACCCATGATCGGAAAAATGTAGCTAGGAATAACGGCCGGCGGAAGAGCAAACGTAATGTCCGAATTGTTCGACGCCGCCGACGCGCTCGACGCAATGGCTCCCGATCCGAGGCTTACGAGGCTGCCGCACGTCAAAATAAGTGCGGCTACCACGCCAACTGGCTTAGTGAATATCTTCCTCATTGACTACTCCCCTTCAACATTGTCGGACCACCGTCCAATAATTATGCTCACCATAGCCGTTTGAAGAGGTCATGAATAGGCCACTTTCCAAACGTTTCGGGCTCATGAACTTCCTACCGTTGCCCGAGGTACGCGCGAGCGCCGCGGGAAACACAGGAAGCCTTCGTTTCACTAGATTCTCCAACAGAACAACCTCCCCGCGCCGACGCTGAAGGCCCTCGGTCAGTTGATCAGTTGTTCTCTCTTGCCGAATAAGTAGGCGAACCCACCATGATCCTCTCCAACGGAAAATGACAGGCGGCCATGTGCTCAGGTCCAAACGTTCGCATCGGCGGTTCTTCTTCTGCACAGAGATCAGTCGCGCGATCACAACGCGTGCGGAATCGGCATCCCGAAGGCGGGTCCAGGGCGCTCGGCAGTTCACCCTTCACGATCTTGCCGCTCTTAACACGTTCCAGTTCTGGCGACGGAAGCGGTATGGCCTCAATCAGGCGGGCTGTATAGGGATGCACGGGGTGTTCGTAGATCATTTCGCTCGGTCCTATTTCGACCAACTTGCCAAGGTACATCACGCCAATGGTGTCGGCGAGATACTTCACCACCGCCAAGTCGTGCGATATCACGATGTAGGTGAGATCGTGCGTCGTTTGTAGACGCTTCATCAAGTTCAACACCTGGGAGCGAATAGAGACGTCCAGCGCGCTCACTGGTTCGTCGGCGACCACGAGCCGCGGATTCAACGCGAGCGCTCGGGCCAGCCCGATGCGCTGACGCTGGCCACCGGAGAATTCGTGGGCGTAGCGCTCGACCGCATCGGGCGCTAACCCCACGTCAGCCAGCAAGTTTTGGATGATCTCTTGCTGCTCTGCTTTATGGCCAATGCCCTGAATGGCCAGGGGTTCACAGAGGATCCGACCCACGCGCATGCGCGGATCGAGCGAGGCGTACGGGTCCTGAAACATGAGTTGGAAATCGCGGCGCTTTGCGCGCAGGGTCTTGCGATCGAGTTTGGTGATGTCGTCGCCATCGATTTCAACAGACCCCGAATCCGCCGTCTCCAAGGCCGTCACCAGGCGACCTACTGTTGTCTTGCCGCATCCCGACTCGCCGACGAGTCCGAAGGTCTCTCCTTGGCGCACGCTGAAGGAGATATCTGACACCGCGTGTACCCGGCCTGAAGTTCGACGAAGCAGCGAGCCACCGGACACGGGAAATTCCTTGACCAGATGGCTGACCCGCAAGAGCACGCGCGCTTCGCTCTGGCTTTGCACAGCGCCGGCAGCCCTGCGCGATGAAGATATGTCGAGCGGTCCATCGATCGGATGCCAGCAGGCAAACACGTGGTCATCGGTCAGACCGTCGAGGGGTGGTTCGTCGACGCGACACTGATCGGTGGCGCGCGCGCAACGCGGCGCAAACCGGCATCCCTTGGGTGGTTGGGTAAGGTCCGGAGGAAGTCCGGAGATGCTGTGCAGGCGCTGGTGGTGGTCCTGGTCGAGACGGGGAATCGACGCCAGAAGAGCCTGCGAGTAGGGATGGCGCATCTCCTCGAAGAGCATGTCGGTCGAGCAGGCTTCGGCCACTTTGCCTGCGTACATGACCATGACGCGATCGGTGCGCCCCGCGATGACACCCATGTCGTGCGTGATGAGCAACACGGACATTCCTAGCTTTTCCTTCAGGTTGCTCAGCAACTCGAGGATTTGCGCCTGGATGGTGACGTCCAATGCGGTGGTCGGCTCGTCGGCAATCAACAACTTTGGCTCGCAGGCCAGGGCCATGGCGATCATGACCCGTTGACGCATGCCCCCCGAGAGCTGGTGGGGATAGTCGCCGAGGCGTTCCTTGGGACGCGGCAAGCCCACCAGTCCAAGCACTTCCGTGGCGCGATCCAACGCTTCACGATGACCGGCCCCACGGTGAATTCGTACCGGTTCGGCCACCTGGTTACCGATGGTTTTGGTGGGATTAAGTGAGGTCATCGGATCCTGAAAGATCATGGCAATGTCGTTGCCGCGAATTTCGTGCATCTGGCTGTAGCTGAGTGGCGCCAGGTCGCGACCCATGAACTCAATGCTCCCGTGCGAGATATGCCCCCCCGGCGGCAGGAGCTGCATGATGGAAAGTCCCGTCATCGACTTGCCACAACCGGATTCTCCGACGATGCCGAGCGTCTCGCCCGATTCGATGTACAAACTCACACCGTCAACGGGCACGACGGCAGCGTTTCTCATGTCGATGCGGACCGATAGGTCCTTTATTTCAAGTATTCGACTCACGAACTCTCCTCTTGGCCGTGTTCCGCAGATCTACATCAGTGACCTCACTTCAACAATGGGCCCGCTCCACGACGTAGGCCTAGTGTAGGCACGCCGAGCCGCGATGACGTGAGCCAAAGGTGGAAAACCATTTCGATGACCGTACGTTGCGAGATAGCATCGAACTCGACCTCAAAAAAAAGGCAATCTCGAAGGTTGAGTGGTACGGAGATGGCGACGGCAGCCAGGGAGTAGGACCAGGAATGCGTATCTTTGATTCAAATTGGATGCAGATCGAGGAATATTTGCGCCGCGATGATCGTATTGTGCTGCCGATTGGCTCGACCGAGCAGCACGGTTTCCTCTCGCTGGGCACCGACGCGCTACTCGCCGAACGGGTGTCGATTGAGGCGGCGCAGCCAACCGGTGTTCCGGTGCTGCCGGTCCTTCCGTTCGGCATGGCACCGTACTTCACCTCGTATCCGGGATCCATGAGCCTTCGCATGTCAACGTACATCGAAGTACTGCGTGACTTGCTCGACTGTCTGGCCCTGCAGGGATTCCGCCGCATTGCCATCATCAACGGACACGGTGGCAACGCACCGGTCGGTGGATTAATTCGAGAATGGCTGTGCAAACCGCGTGAGCAAGAAATTCAGGTACTTTTTCACAGCTGGTACAACGGCCCCAAGACCGTGCTGGTCGCCAATGAATTTAACGTCGATCAGATGCACGGGGCGTGGGTGGAAAACTTTCCTTGGACGCGACTCGAGGGCGTCACTATGCCCGCACCCAAGCCCGTCGTGGCCCGCGAATTGCTCATGAACCTTGGTCCATTAGCCATCCGAGAATTAGCCCCCGACGGCGCGATGGGCGGCCCTTACGAAGCGACCGACGACGTCATGGACAAAGTTTGGGCCGCCGGAGTCAGCGAAGTACGAGAGATCATTGAGACGGGTTGGGTTCGATAAGTCATGAGCAACGAAAAACCACTTACTAACAAGGTCGCCATAGTCACGGGCACCGCCCAAGGAATAGGCCGCGCCATCGCCGAAATGTTGGATGTCGAAGGCGCCACCGTGCACGGCATCGACAAAGACACTGTCGACGTCACGGACTCCAAAGCCGTCAACGCCTTCGTCGCCAGCATCGGAGGCGCCGACATTCTGGTCATGAGTGCCGGCGGCGTGCGGGGTCAAGTGGGTCGACCACTCGAAGAAGTAACCGACGAACAGTGGCGTGACGTCGTCGACGCCAACCTCACCGGCGCTTTTTACTGCGTGCGAGCCGTCGTGCCTGGAATGAAGGAACGCGGGTGGGGTCGAATAGTCACCATCTCTTCGGGTGCGGGACGAAGCGTCAGCCTCACCGGCATTCAGGCCTACGCCAGCGCGAAAGCAGCACAAATTGGCTTCACTCGTCAGATGGCCCACGAACTGGGACCCTTCGGCGTCACGGTGAACTGCGTGGCTCCGGGCTTCGTGCTTTCCAATCCCACCTCGATTGCGCAGTGGGAGAGCTACGGCGAAGTGGGCCAGAAGAAGTTGCTCGACGCCATACCAACCCGACGTCTCGGCAAAGCCGAAGACATCGCGAATGGGGTGAAATTCTTCGTGAGTCCCGACGCCTCCTGGGTCAGTGGTCAAACGCTCTCAGTGGATGGCGGCCATGCTCTCTATTGATCACGACGACCAGCGCTACCTAAGTGAACTGGCCGGTTACGTCGCGGTGCCCAGTATTTCCCGTGACGCCTCGTCGGAGGTCATGGAGCAGGCCGCCTACTGGCTCGTCCAGCAACTCTCCTTTGCCAACGGCCGCGTGGAGGAAACCGAAGGTCACCCCGTCGTGCGCGGCGAGTGGCTGAAGGACCCGGACGCGCCAACGATCCTGGTCTACGGTCACTACGACGTGCAACCTACCGGCGATCTGGCGGAGTGGACCACGCCGCCCTTTGAGCTGACCGTCGACGGTGAGGTGATGCGCGGGCGCGGTTGCACCGACGATAAGGGACCCGTGTACGTGGTCCTAAAAGTTGCGCAGGCCTTCATGGAGCAGGAGCAGGGACTGCCGCTCAACGTGAAATTCCTTTTCGAAGGTGAAGAAGAGATCGGCAGCCCCCACCTGGACGCCTACGTCACCTCGCACGCGGCGGAACTTTCCTGCGACCTCGTGATCTCGGCCGACGGCGCGATGTGGCGACCGAGTGAACCTTCGCTCTCGTTGATGTCCAAGGGCCTTGTGACCTTCTCGATTGCGGTGCGCGGTGCCAATGACGACCTGCATTCCGGTCGCTTCGGAGGAACGGTCGCCAATCCCCTGCACGGACTCAGTCAAATCGTCGCGAGTCTGCATCACAACGACGGCGCGGTTGCGGTGGATGGCTTCTACGACGGCATCGACGAGCTGGGTGAGCAACGCCGGGCCGAGCTTCGAGCCGTCACCTTCGACGAAGACCAATACCGTCGAGACCTCGGCATCGCCGAGACCTTTGGCGAACCGGGTTACTCAACCATTGAGCGGCTTTGGGAGCGGCCGACGCTCGAGGTCAATGGGATGGAGGGCGGTGGAAAGTACACCGTCATCCCCCATGTCGCCAAGGCCCATATTTCGTGTCGGCTCGTGCCCGGACAAGACCCCGAGCACGTGCTCGAGTCGCTGCTCGCCCACGTACGCCGACAAGTAACGCCCGGGCTGGTCGTTGAAGTACTTCTCGATGACCATCTCATACCGGCGTATACGATCTCCTCGGACCATCCCGCCATTGGCGCCGCCACCAAGGCGCTCGAAGCGGTCTACCCTGACCAGAAGGTGCTCCTCGCCTGCATCGCCGGCACGCTGCCCGCGACGGCGCTCTTCGAGCGAGTGCTGAACGCGAAGACACTGTTTTTCTCTTTTTCGACAGCCGACGAGAAACTTCACGCCCCCAACGAGTTCATGCGCATCAGGCGACTTCGAGAAGGCATGGTTGCCTGGGAACAGCTCTGGCGGCTGCTGGCGGATGGACCTTACCGCTTAGCGAAGATCGAGACGCCCGTTGCCTGACTCCGCCCACGACGAGCTCGCGCGACTAAGCGACGAATTCTTTGAAGTACAGAACACCGTTGATCCGCTTTCGGCGACGTTGCTCGGCATCTCGGGCTACGACGCGCTCCTGCCCGACCCCAGTCGCGCCGGTAGCGAAGAGGGTGCCAAGCGTTTTCGCGCCCTCGAAGATCGTCTCGGCAAACTCGACCCCGAAGAGATGTCCGACGCCGAGCAAATCAACGCCGCCGTGCTGGCCCGTCTTTCTTGGGGTGCGCGCACCGACCTGGAAGAGGGCATCTGGGAGGCGGATTGCGCTTCGGAAAGCTACGCGTCACCGCACGCCATGGTCTTCATGTGCGTACCGGCCGCCGGAGCCCATGGTGAAACGGGCGTGCAGAACTACCTCGCCCGCCTGCGGAGTCTGGCCGGATACTTTGACGCCATCACCGAACGCTACGGCCACGCTCATCGTGAGGGACGCCACTCGACGACGACCGGCATAAGCCGGGCGCTCGACCAACTGCGCGGACACCTGGAACTGCCCATCAATGAAGACCTGCTGGCCAATCCGACCACGGGTGAGGGAGTGGACCGCGAACAGCTACTTGAAACCACGCGAACGATCGTCACCGAATCGGTGCGACCGGCCATCAAACGACTCTGTAACTTCATGACCGACGCGATGTTGCCGGTGGGGCGCGACGACGACCACGTCGGCATCTGTTTTGTCACCGGGGGTGAAGGGTCGTATCGCCAGGCCGTTCGTCGTCACACCACGACCGACCTCACTCCCGAAGAAATTCATCAGGTGGGTCTCGAGCGAATCGCGTCGATGCAGGTCCAGTGGGCCGAATTGGGCGAACGGGTCTTGGGTGAGAGCGACGTTCCGTCCATTCTCGCCCGACTGCGAAGCGACCGATCACTCCGATTTCGCACGTCGGGCGAGATTGTGGCCGTCGTCCAACAAGCGCTCGAACGGGCCGAAGCGGCGCGCGGCGATTGGTTTCCGCCCTACCAAATCGCCGAGTGCGTCATCGAAGAGATCCCCCCCATTGAGGCCAAGAGCGCGGCGCTGGCGCATTATCGGCCCCCGGCCGGCGACGGAAGTCGACCGGGAGCACATTGCGTGTTGACCTTGGATCCCCACGAGCGGTTCACCTACGAGTATGAGGCACTGGCCTTTCACGAAAGCACGCCCGGCCATCATCTCCAAATCGCCAGCGCACAGACATTGGTCGACCTTCCCGACTACCGGCGATTCTTAGACGCCCAGGTCTGCGGCTTCGTCGAAGGTTGGGGCCTCTACAGCGAGGGACTGGCCAACGAGATGGGTCTTTACAGCTCTGACCTGGCCCGACTTGGCATGCTCTCTTTTGACGCACTGCGGGCCTGTCGCCTCGTCGTGGATACCGGCATGCATTTCTTCGGTTGGTCGCGTCAGCGGGCCGTGGACTTCATGTGGGACAACACCGCCACGACCGCCGCCAACGTGGCCAACGAGATCGACCGCTACATTGGCTGGCCCGGACAGGCACTGGCCTACATGATTGGTCGTCTCGAGATAGAACGACTTCGCGCGCATGCCACGTCTCGTCTGGGCGCCGACTTTGCCATCCGCGATTTTCACGGCACCGTGCTCGGTAACGGCGCCGTACCCCTGGACGTGCTCGAACTCGTCGTCGCCAAATGGATCGATCGACAGTTCTCGAAAAAGTGACCACCGTGAAGCACCGATCAAGGAGGAAGTATGCGCGTTGACATCAACGGCAATGAGTTGAACGTGGAGGTACTCGGCGAAAAGGGTTCTCCCGTTTTGATTGCCCATCACGGGGGTGGGGGAATTGGATCGCTCGGCGAACCAAAGGCCACCTTCGGACCACTCAGTGACCTTTTCCAGGTCGTGGTCTTTGACGCCCGGGGCTGCGGTCTCAGTGAGGGAAAGCCGCCCTTCTCTCACGCGCAGTGGGCCGCGGACCTTGATGGACTGCGTCAGTGGATGGACGTCGACCAGATTGTCGTGGCGGGCGGCTCCTACGGAGGTCTCATCGCGATGGAATACGCCGTGGCCTACCCCGAGCACACTCGAGCCATGATCCTTCGCGATACCTCGGCGGACAGTTCCTTCTTGGCACGGGCCTTTGAAAACGCCCGTACGCAGACGCGCATCGAGATCAACTGGGACAACTTCAATCGTTATTGGCGCGGTGAGATCACCGATGATCAAGATCTGAAGGATCGCTGGGAGGAAATCATCCCGCTCTATGACTTCGAATACGACCCCGTGAAATCAAAGAAGAGCGTGGACGCGGGCTTCTACCGCTTCGAGGCACACAATTGGTGCTTCCAACACAACATGCCCATCTACGATCTGCGTGCGAAACTGCCCGGTGTGACCATCCCCACCCTGGTGACGGTGGGACGCACCGACTGGGTAACCACCGTCGAAGCGGCAGAAACGATCGCCTCCCTGCTGCCCAACGCGAAACTGGTCGTTTTTGAAAAATCGGGTCACTCGCCACAGATCGAGCAGTTCGATCTTTTCCAGCAAGTGATGCGCGACTTTCTCGCCACGCTCAAGGGCTAGTTCTTAATCGCTCAGCCCGCGACACAGCAGCACCACCGTAATGAACGCCCGGTAGAGCTCGAGCGGATCGGTCTCAACGATCTCAGCGCTCAGATCGCCGGTACGCACGACGCCACTGATGCGGGCCGCTAAGTCCGCGTAATCACTCGTACGAAAGAGGATAGACATGGTGGCCGGCAGTTCGATGGCCACCGATTTCGCCGCACTGATTGACTTTGTCGCGAGCGCGGCTTTGTCGAAGATGAGTTGGCAGGCTTCACGAGGATGCAAGGAGTTCGCGGCGAACCGAGTTACCGACTCCTTCACCACCGCGGCGTGCACGCCGGGAGCAAACGGCTCGATCTCGCGCGCCGTCGTCTCGTCACCGGTCACCAAGATGACGGGCACCCCGTAGGCCAGGGCCACCAGCGCGTTGATGCCGGCCTCCCCGGCGACCACGCCATTGATGCTGACCTCGGCGAAGGCCGCAGGGAAGTAGGTGTGCGAGAGTGTGGAGGATTTGCTGCTCATCGAACCGTGGTACGAGACGAAAAAGACCGCGTCAAAGGTTGCATCGAGACCTTGCATCATGTACATCGGCTTGAAGCGACCGGAGAGATACCGAGCCGAGCCCGACAGTGCATCGGGACGCAGGTTGGCCATCTTGGAGTGTGAATCGTTGACCAGAAACTCAGTGGCGCCCACGGACATCGCGCCTTCGATGGCGGCGTTGACTTCCTTGGTGAGCAGATCCGCGTAGTAGTCGTAGTCATGGCCGCCCGCCACGACCTGGTCCCAGTCAACGACACCGGCCGTGCCTTCCATGTCCGACGAAATGAATATTTTCATAACTGCGTCCGGGCAAAGACCTCTGGAACGGTACTGGTGCTGGTCATGGCGTTGTAGGTCGATCCGGACTGCCCAGCGGCACCGGCGTGGCGACCATCCGGGGTGAGACAGAGCGTGCGTAGTTCCGCCCGGAAAATGTCCGGCAACGTCGCCGCCTCCCGCAACATCGAGCAACAGGCCCGCGCCGGATCTTCACCGCGGGCCAACGCGTCGACGACCATTCGAGCTCCGGTGATCCTCATGCTCATCTCCCCTCGTCCGGTGCAGGCGGCGCCACCGTATCGAAGATCGCAGTAGTTGCCGGCCCCGGGCAACGCCGAGTCGCCCACGCGACCCGGGTACTTCCAGGGATAGCCGCTCGTCGAGACGCCGACGACCATCTCACCATTTTCGTCCAAGGCCATGACGTTGATGGTTCCCCAAGGTCCGTCGTGAGGGCGGAAACGCTCGACGAGCTCGATCGCCGCGAGGCGGTAGACGTCATCTCCCGCAGCGGCGATGGTGTTCTCTCCCTCCACCGAATCACGCGCAGGTGAGAGGGACTCGCGGAAAAGCTGCATCGATGCTTCAGTCAGCAGGTCGGCCCGTTCGAAGCCTTGTTCCTCGGCGAAGAGTTCGGCGCCGTCGCCCACCAATAAACAGTGCTGGGGCAGTTTTTCAAGCACGGCCCGGGCAATGGATATGGGGTGAGGAAAGTTGCGCACGCCCCCCACGGCCCCGAACGCCCGACTGGATCCGATCATGAGGGAGGCATCCAATTCAACCTCCCCGCGGGCGTTAGGCAGTCCCCCCGTACCGACGTAGTGATCTTCCAGGTTGTCTTCGCAGCGTCGAAGCGACTCCTCCACGGCGTCGAGTGCGCTCGCCCCTTGGCGCAGCAGGTCCATCCCGGCGGCGAGTCCCGCCTCACTTCGTTCGCTGCCAATAATGACGGGTCCAGTGCTCACCGGTAATCTCCTTTTGCCCTTCGCCACAGTACTGTTCGAAGCCCACCGACCAGTTCTATTTGACGACCGGTCGTCGTTCCTCCACGCCGAGCAGTCCTTCAATAACGCCCGCGGCACTGAGCAACGCCATGTCGGTGCCGCGCGGTGACGAAAGTTGCAAGCCAATGGGCAGGCCGTCGTCATCGAACCCGCAGGGCACCACGATCGCCGGATCGCCAGTGAGATTAAAGGGGCAGGTGAAAAGGCCCTCAATCTGACCGTCGGGGGTGTCGATCGGCGGCGTCGTGATGGGCGCCACGAAGGGAGCGGCCGGGGTGGCTAAGGCGTCGAGGTTCTCATAGAGGACGTCGGTCGCCGGTAGGAGTCGAGCTCGTTCGGCGATCGCGGATTCATACTCCTCGCGTGTCACGTTCGATCCCGCCTGCAGAAGACGAAGGGTCTCGGGGCCAAAGTGGTACGGATCTCTTTGCACCTGCTCGCGATGGACCTGCCACGCTTCGTACAAGATGATGTCGTCAAAGGTGGCCCGTATCGCATCCAAGGCCGAGCCGTCGATCTCCACCAGGTCGGCACCCGACCGAAGTCGCTCGAGTCCGGCGTCGAGGACCTGACGCACCGCGGCCGTACTCACCAAATCCTCAAACTGTCTGATTACCACTCCAATGCGGAGCCGTCCCGTCAGGGGCGCCTGCACGGCCTGCCCGCTCAGCGCACTAAAGACTCGTTCGGTCACTTTCACGTCTTTAGCGAGCAGACCCACGTGGTCGAGTGAGGGCGAGAGCGGCTGAACTCCCCTGACGTCGAGCGTGCCGTAGGTGGGCTTAAAACCCACTACGTTGCAGTAGTGAGCGGGAATGCGAATTGATCCCCCGGTATCGGTGCCGATCGCCACGTCGCACGCGCCAACTCCGACCAGGGCCGCAGAACCGCCGCTGGAGCCCCCGGCCGTGCGCCGCGGATCATAAGGATTTTTAGCTTCGGCAATCTCGGGGTGCAGCGCGCCGGCCGCGTATTCCAACAACGAAGTGATGGCGTAGACGTCGGCGCCCAAGTCGCGCAGTTTCGTGATGATCGGTGCGTCATGCTGCGCCGGCGTACCGGCCATGGCGTGCGGATTGCCGCATCCGCGAGCCACCCCTTTCACGTCCACGAGGTCTTTAACCGCAATGGCCACACCGTGCAAGGGACCGTCGGGTGCACGCCGCGGCGCGGGCATCACGTGCACCACCGCGTCTAATTGCCGTCCCAACCGGTCGGTGCGCTCGAGGGTAGCGAGCAGATCAAGGTTCGCCACTTCGCACGTACGCTCGCCCCGTTCAATGGCGTGGATCAACTCGCCGACGTAGCTGGTGAGTGGCCCCTTCAGATCACGCACCAAATCATCCACTTCGGTCTTGCGCTTGCGCACCATCAAGTCGCGGTAGATGCCGCTATGTGACTTGGCGCTCAGGCGATTGAAAGTGACCAAACGGGCCAATGAGCCTTCGAGATCGTCGGGCTCAAAACCGTCAAATCCCTGGGGCGTGACCGGTGATTGCGCGAGTACCTCGGTGGCGATAGCCAGCATGAGCGTGCGGTAACGGGGGTCTTCCAATGAGTCGGCGATGGAAAGATCCGAGACGGCACCGGCGTAGAGCATCGCTCCGTAAGCCTCCTTGCCCCATAGAAAACCCATGATGTTGTCCGTCGCTACGGCGTAGGGAAGCGCCGCCACCAGCGCGGCAACTCGCGGGGTGATCTCGCTAAGAAAGGGTTCGCCGACTCGGAACGTACCGATGTTGCCTTGGATGATTCGACCCGGCCCCAGCACGTCAGCCCCAAAGTTCACGAAGCTGACAATTAATTTGTCGTGACCGGCGGCCTCGGCGAGCACGTCGGCGGTAAAACCATTTTGAAAGCTAACGGCGTAGCCGCCCGGAGCGATGCGCCCACGAAGTAACGCGGCGGCTGATTCAGTGTGATGGCTTTTGACGGCAATGGCGATGTGTTCGATCTGGTCTGGCAATTGGTCAGGAGTAACGGCCGTTACACGAACATTGAAGTTCTCAACCGGTCCTTCGATCGTCAATCCGTCCCGATTGATCGCTTCGACGTACTCGCTGTCGACGTCACAGAGCACGATGTCATGTCCGGCTCTGGCCATGTGTGCTCCAATGGTCCCGCCAATTGCCCCGGCACCGATGATTGTTAACCGCATGTAGGCCCCCATCGTCGAAAAGACTCCCGCCCTTGCGAGTCAAAGTTCTGATTATTCAATGTAGCAAGACGAGTTCGAACGTCATTTTCGCCGGCCACGACCGACGCGGCGAGGGCGATCCGATAACTAGGGCGCGGCCAACTAGTCGGTATCGCCACCCGAGACGTCACTGACCTTCTGTTTGCCGGCCGAGACGAAAGGCATCATCTCACGAAGCTTCTTGCCAATATCTTCAATCGGGTGTTTCTTGCCCGCGTCGCGCAGTTCGCGGTAGCGCGGTCGACCGATCTCGTTCTCCTTCACCCATTCGGCCGCGAAAGATCCATCCTGGATTTCCGTGAGGATCTTCTTCATCTCGGCCTTGACGTCGGCGTTAATGACACGCGGTCCGCGAGTGAGGTCACCGTACTCCGCGGTGTCCGAGACGCTAAAACGCATGCCGGTAATGCCTTCTTCGTACATGAGATCGACGATCAGTTTCAGTTCGTGCAGGCATTCGAAATAGGCGCTTTCGGGCTGGTACCCGGCCTCCACCAAGGTCTCGTACCCGGCCCTCACCAGGGCCGTGACGCCGCCGCAGAGCACGGCCTGCTCGCCGAAGAGGTCGGTTTCCGTCTCTTCGGTGAAGGTGGTTTCCAAGACGCCGGCCCGGGTCGCCCCGATGCCGTGGGCGTAGGCCAGCGCGATGTCGTGGGCGTGGCCGGTGGCGTCCTGGTGCACGGCCACCAGCGAAGGTACGCCGCCGCCTTCGAGATACGTGCGTCGCACGAGGTGGCCCGGGCCCTTGGGCGCCACCATTGCGACGTCGACGTCGTCGGGCGGGTTGATGAGGTTGAAGCGGATGTTAAACCCGTGCGCGAACAACAGACACTTGCCCGCGCTCAACTGAGGGGCGATGTCGGCGTCATAGGTGCGCTTCTGCTCGGTGTCGGGCACCAACACCATGATGACGTCGGCTTCAGCGCAGGCGTCGGCGATGCTTAGGACGCGCAGTCCCGCGTCTTCGGCCTTGATCACCGAATTGGATTCGGGTCGAAGTCCCACCCGCACGTCGTAGCCGCTGTCGTGAAGGTTGAGCGCGTGGGCGTGACCTTGGGAACCATAACCAAGAATCGCAATCTTCTTGCTCTTCAACAGTTCGGGCTGGGCGTCTTTCTCGTAGTACATCTTGGTCATGTAAGTATCCTTCTGGTTGGTCGACTAGGAGGCCGAAGCGACTTTGCCAAGTCTAGGGAGCGCCACGCGACCGGTCCGGTGCAGTTCCAACTTCGAATAGCTCTCCAAGGCGCGCTCCAAATCGTCACAACCGCCGGGCGTGCCCGCCAGCATCACCGTGACCGACGTCGCGTCCACGTCAATGATGGCTGCGCCGGCATTGGCAATGACGTCGAGCAGCGTGGTGCGGTTGTCCACGTCCGTCTTTATCGTCGCCAAGAGCAACTCACGCTCCACCGCGTTCTTGGGCGCCAGGTCGGTAATCGCTACTACGTTCACCAGCTTGTCCAACTGGCCCACGATCTGCTCGAGCGGCGTTGATTCGGCGTCGACCACGATGGTCACGCGCGAGAACCGGGCGTCGCTCTCCGCTGGCGCCACCGCTAATGAATAGATGTTGAAGCCGCGCCGCGCGAAGAGTCCGGCAATGCGCGCGAGCACGCCCGGCTTGTTTTCCACCAGCACGGAGAGAATGTGCAGGCGAATGGGGGTGTGGTCGGTGACGCCGAGATAGGGCTCAGGAGTCACGTGGCGTCTCGATAGGACTGATAGGTAATGATGTCGTCGTTGCTCGCGCCGGCGGCGACCATCGGAAAGACCTTCTCCGAGGCTTCGGTGCGAAAGTCAATCACTACAGGCACGTCATTTATCTTGTTCGCTTCATCGATGACGTCCTCCATCTCCTTAGGATTGGTGGCGCGTAGCCCGGCACAACCCATGGCCTCGGCCCACTTGACATAGTCCGGCAAGTCGGCCGAGAGGTAGACCTGGCTGTATCGCTCGTCGTAGAACATCTCTTGCCACTGGCGGACCATGCCCAGGTTGGCGTTGTTGAGGATCGCGACCTTGATGGGAATTCCCTGGGAACGGGCGGTGACCATCTCTTGGGCCGTCATCTGAAAACAGCCGTCACCGTCGATGCACCACACGGTCTTTTCCGGTCGGCCCACCTTGGCCCCGATGGCCGCCGGTACGCCGAAGCCCATGGTGCCGGCGCCGCCCGAGTTGATGAAGGTGTTGGGCTCTTCGAACTTCCAATGTTGCGCGGCCCACATCTGGTGCTGTCCCACGCCGGCGGTGACGATGGTGCCCGGTTCGGCGTGCTTGGCGATTGACTCGATGACGTGCTGCGGGCGAAGCGGCCCGGTCAACTCCGGTTCGTCGTAGGCCAGCGGGTACTGCTCCTGCCAGGCGCGAAGTTCCTTCCACCAGCCGTCCAACGATTGGGGCATCGCGCTCGACGCGTCCAAGGCGCGCAGCACCGCGGCCACGTTGCTCTGGATGGCGACGTCGGCCCAGCGAACCTTGTTGAACTCGGCCGGGTCAATGTCGACGTGAATGACCTTGGCGTTGGCGGCGAAGGTGCTGATCTTTCCGGTAACGCGGTCATCAAATCGGGCCCCCAGGGAAATCAACAGGTCGCAACGCTGAATCGCCGTGACCGCCGGGTACATGCCGTGCATCCCGGGCATGCCCAGGTGGAGGTCGTGCGAATCGGGAAAGGCTCCGCGCGCCATCAACGTCGTGACCACAGGTATGTTGGTGCGCTCGGCGAAGGCAAGAAGCTCAGCCGAGGCCTTTGACTTCAAGGTGCCCCCACCGACGTAAAGGACTGGTCGGCGCGATTGGCTGATCAAGGCCGCCGCCCGGGCTACGGCCTCCTCGTCGAGCGCCACTTCAGGGTGATAGCCCGGCAAGTCGAACTCTTCAACGGTCGAGGGGTACCACCAGTCCATCATGGACTGACTGACGTCCTTGGGCACGTCGATCAGTACCGGTCCGGGACGGCCAGTCGTGGCCAAGTGGAATGCCGCCGCCACGGCCCGCGGCAGTTCCTGGGCCGATTGAACGAGGAAGTTGTGCTTGGTTATGCCCATGGTGATGCCGGTGATATCGCATTCCTGAAACGCGTCGGTACCAATGGAGCCGGTCGCCACCTGGCCGGTGATGACCACGATGGGCGTCGAGTCCATGTGCGCGTTGCCGATTGGCGTGACGATGTTGGTCGCTCCTGGCCCGCTCGTGACGATCGCCACCCCAGGCCGTCCGGTCGCCAAGGCGTAACCCTCGGCCATGTGCCCAGCGCCCTGTTCGTGGCGTACGAGGATATGGCGGATGCTCGAGTCGAGCAAGGGGTCATAGACAGGGAGGATGGCGCCGCCAGGCAGCCCGAACACGGTGTCGACACCCTGTTGTTCCAAACTCTTGATGAGTGCTTCAGCTCCAGTGAGTTGCACAATATTCCTTTGTTCTGCGGATAAAGAAAAAGGCCTCCCTTTTTTGGGAGGCCTCCGGGATACGCAAACGTGTGTCTACCGGCGGCTATTGCCTACTACTACCGGAATGGCACGAATGGACGTCACGCCCTTTATCTAAGCACAGGTGAGGCGCCGACACAAGAACTACTACGCCGAAGTGACCGCGCCCTTCTCCGCGCCCTGGGCCAATCACGCAAAATTTTCCAGTACTCCAGTGCTGTACCGGGGAGTAAAGGGCTTGCGACGCGTGGCCGTTCGGCCAGCTCTTCTTCACTGACCAACAGGTCGATCGAGTTGGTATTGACGTCGATGCGAATCTGATCGCCGTCAGCGACGAGGACTATCGGACCGCCGTCGAGGGACTCGGGAGCGACGTGACCCACGCAAAAACCGTGGGTTGCTCCGCTGAACCGGCCTTCGGCGATGAGCGCGCAGTCATCGCCGCGACCGACTCCCGTCATTGCGCCGGGCGAAATCGAACCTCAGCCGGCGGGTCGGTCACCGAGACGCTTTCTCACCGCCGCGACGTCAACGCCGAGCGTGCCAAATAGAGTCTCCACGGGATCGGGCGGCCTATTTTCCATGAGAGCCAACAGTACCTTTTGCGCAGTGATCTGCTTACCCCGTCGCATTGGTCGTCCCGCCTCTTGCAGTGCGGTCTTCGCTGCCGGAGTCAACCTCAAGCGGTCGCGGACCTTCCAGAGTTCCTTCGCGGTGGGCCTCTTGGGTAGTGCTCGTTCGGCCGACGGCGACGCCTTGAACGCGGCGATCACGCCAATGGACGCGAGCGCCGCCCGGTCGAGCGCATTGAGCGCCTCGCGGGTCGACTCCAGCGAGACGTGCAGCACCTCTTCAATCTCGGAGTCGCGCAATAGACCAAGCAGCAGATGATCGGTTCCTACCCGGCGGTCTCCCCGGATCCTCGCCTCTTCGCGAGCGGCGGCGTAGGTGGTCCATGGATGATAGGCAATTGCAGAATTTGACGCGTTGGTCATTGACTGTCCTTTCCATACTTGAGATGCACCGACTGACGAGTAACGCCCAGGGCCTCGCCGATCTGTTGCCACGACCAGCCTTGCTGGCGCGCCAAAGCTACGTGACTGGCTTCAACGCGTTCGGCCAATCGATGCAGCGCGAGCGACGCACGCAGTCCCACGGCCGGGTCATCGGAGTTCACCGCGTCGCCAATGTTCATTTCGTCCATCTTGTCAGTTTATCTTGACAAACAGTCGTTGTCAAGCAAAATTGACAAATGGTTTGCCGGCGACGATTTCCGAAAAGGGGCCTTATTCCTGGGCAACGGTACGCTGCAAGGGTGCTCGAACGCTGGACTCGCGCCGTCGTGCGCTGGCGCGTCGTAGTCATCGCGAGCTGGGTCGCGATTGTCCTTCTCGGAGCCCTCTCCGCTTTCAAACTGCCTGATCTGCTCACCACGTCGCTCACGGTCCCGGGCACCAGTTCGGCCCAGGCCAATCAGATTTTGGCCGATCACTTCGGCGAAAATATTGAAGGCAGTTTCACGGTCATCCTTCACCAGACCAAGCCAAGTGCCGCTGAACTGGTGATCCTTAACCGGGAGTTCGTCGCGGCGACCCGTTCGGTCCCGACCGGCCACGCGAGCAAGCTCGCGCTGACTGAGGGCTTTCTCTACGGCACCGTCACCTCCTCGCTCAACCTGGCTCGCGCGGCCTCGTTTACCGGACCATTGCGCGTGGCCCTTTCGGCCGCCGGACTGCATGGCACCTTGGTCACGGGCGCACCGGCCCTGCAGCACGACATCACGCCCGTGCTGACGAGCGACCTTGCCCACGGCGAGCTCCTGGCCGTCTTGGTGGCCCTGCTGGTGCTGATCCTGGTGCTGGGTCTCTCGTGGGCGACGCTGATTCCTCTCATAGTCGCCGGTTGCACCATGGCGGGTGCGCTGGCCATCATCTACGCCCTGGCCCACCATTTCTTGATGGTGCTGTACATCCCCAACCTCGTCGAACTCATCGGGTTGGGACTGGCCATCGACTACTCGCTGCTCATCGTGCATCGTTACAAGGAAGAACTGGCCGACCAATCACTGGGCCCGATCGATGCGGTCGTCGCGACCATGCGCTCGGCCGGACGGACGGTGCTGATTTCTGGTCTCGCGGTCACCCTCGGTCTCTCCACGCTGTTCCTCATTCCGGTGCCGTTCGTACGCTCGCTCGGCTTCGCCGGGCTAGTCGTGCCCTTGGTATCGATGTTGAGCGCCCTTTCCCTGCAGCCGGTGCTGTTGTCACTGCTGGGAAAACGCGGCGTCGCCACGTTCGCGCTTCCCTTGGGCACTGGTCGCCCCGGCGCCCGACCCGGTGTGTGGGCCCGCCTGGCCACGCAGGTGACGCGCCGGCCCGGCGTCATTGCCTTGGCGGCCACGGCGCTATTGGTGGTAGCGGCTTCGTCCATCTTTTGGTTCCAACTGACCCCCGGTTCATTGAGCGCCATTCCCCAGAACTCTCCTGCGGCCCAAGGTCTCGCCATCTTGCGCGCCCGGGGAGGACCTGGCGTGCTCACCCCAACCCAGATCGTCATCGACGCCGGTACGAAAGGCCGGGCCCTCGATCCGGCCGTGTCGGCCGCCACGCAGCGTCTCGCGATCGCGCTCACCAAGGATCCGGAAGTATTCGTGGTGTCGACCGGCACCGTGGCACCCTACGTTGACGCCTCGCAGCGCTACCGACAGATCGTCGTCATCGGGCGCCACGATTTCGGCGACGAAACTTCCCAACAACTGGTGCAACGAATCAGGGACCACGACGTGACGAGCGCGAATTTCCCCCACGACGTCAGCGTGTCGGTCGGTGGTGCGCCGGCCCAGGGCGTGGACTTTCTCCACCGGGTGTACGGCAACGTGATGTGGATCATGCTCATCGTGCTACTGCTCGCCTACCTGGTGCTACTGCGCGCCTTCCGGTCGGTACTGCTGGCCTTAATGGCGGTGGTACTCAATCTTCTCTCGATCGCCTCGACGTACGGCCTGCTCGTCGTGGTATTTCGTTTCGGCGTAGGGGCCAACACGTTGGGCCTCTATCGCGTCTCGCAGATCGAGGGCTGGGTGCCGGTCTTCCTCTTCGCCATGCTCTTTGGACTCTCGATGGACTACGAGGTCTTCTTCGTCTCACGTATGCGCGAAGCGTGGGACCACGGCTCCGACACCAAGGGGGCCATCATTGACGGCATGAACCACACCGGTCGGGTGGTCAGCGCCGCCGCGGTCATCATGGTGGGCGCTTTGTTGGGCCTCATCCTGGGACGGGTCGCGGGACTGCAGGAGCTCGGGACTGGCTTGGCACTCGGGATACTGGTCGACGCCACGGTGGTTCGAGGACTCTTGATGCCGAGCTTGATGACCCTGCTCGGAAAATGGAACTGGTGGCTTCCCCCGTCTGTGGCCCGTCTCATCTTCGTAAAGGCCTCGCCCCTCGCGTTGGAGGAGCAGCGAGGGGCGAGGTCGTTCGAAGCGACGCGAAGCGCGTCCTAACTACTTGGGGCAACCACGGTGATGGCGAACCTCATGGCCGGCAGCTGGTAGCCAAGTGCCAGGCCGGGATTGTCTTGAGCGTACGTGAGCATTGGATCCATGCCGTAGGGAGTGCCCGCAAATGATGGCGAGAGCGTGTACAACATCGGATAGAGGTCGATCAGGTGCGTGCCCGGACCGCCGGTGGCCGTGAGATTCAACACCACGTCACCATTCGAGTTGAAACCGCAGCCGTAACCCACATAGCTGTTGTCGTAGTCAACCCCGATGGTGTTGTCGAGCTGAGTCCAACCCACTCCTTCGATGTGGAGTTGGAAGTGTTGACCTTCCGTCACGGTGAGCGACGAGACGGCCGTGGTCGACCCAGCGGCCTCGTAACCCACGATGCTCTCCTTAACGTAGAACGGAATTTGGCCTACCACCTTGTTCGCTTGCACAATCTGAATGGCGTGCCATCCGCCCAGCGTTGGCGAGGGAATGGTGACGCTTTCGCTGAAGGCGTTAGCCGTCGGCACCACGGCCGTGGAGAGCGGCTGGGTCACGAAGGACCAGCAAGTGCTCGTACAGTTCACTCGATTACCCACCACCGTGGCCCAAGCCACTTGCGTGGACACATCCGAGGGAAGTCCGCTGGCCGTGACCGTGACGTTGGTGCCTTCTGGTCCGCTAGCGACTGACGTCGTAGCCACTACGTTGGTCTTAACGCCTAGACCATCCTCGTCAAGGGTGGTGATCTGGCTCAGTGTCGGAGCGACACTGGTCGGCCAGTCGATCGACGCCGCGGGTGCACCGTTGTCGGCGGTTACGTTGAAGGTCTCCGTGCCGCCATTCGCGTACGGAAGCGGTGACTGGGGGATGTTGAGGTAGATGTAATTGATGGCGTCACCGACTTGGATGGTGTGGGCGCCAACTGGTCCAGACGCTCGGATTGAAACAGTGGCGACCCCCCTGGTCCAGCTGGCCATCATCTCGCCGGCGTAGTGGTTGTCGTACAGCAGGGCCGCACCCGTGGTATAGGCGCTTGCACCCATGCCGCTGTACGTGACGGTGATTGGTGTTCCGATCGGACCGCTCGATGGCGTCATGGTCAGCGTGCGCAGGATCGTGAAGCTGCCTTCTGCGAGTTCAGTTGTCCCGACGACCGCGTAGATGGCGTGGACTCCCCCAAAGTCCTGAGGCGCGTCGATGGTCGCAGAGAAAGCACCCGACGAATTTGTCGTCACCGTATCCAGTACTACTACCACGGGCGTGTAGTTGGCTCCAAGATAGTTGACCGTTGCGGGCGAAGCACCAACGACCCAGGTTGCGTTCGTCGTAGTCCAGTTGAGCTGCACGCTCGTATTTGCGGGAAGACTCGCGCCAGTGATAGTTACGGGCACGCCAATTACTCCGGTAGCGGGCAGTACGCTCAGCGCCGCAATGGTCGCGCTAGGCGTAGCGGCAGCGGCAACAGGACCGGGCAATGGAGCGACGTTTGGCAATACGGGCGACGTAAGGACGATCGGCGTCGTGGAGTCCTGTACGACGGGCGCCACAACCTTCTTATGAACTGGTGCCTTGGCCTTGTGCTTGTGCACGGTCGCTGAGCCGGCACTGGTGCCGATAATTGCGGTGGAAAAAAGCAACGCGGCAGAGGTAAATCCTATTAGGAAAACCTTTGCTCGACGTGTGTGTAAAAGACTTTCCATAACATTTCCCTTCAGATAATGACGTTGACTATTAATACAAAACTTACGGGCATAAGACGAATGAAAACCTTCGAAAAACGGGGTCCAACGTCACAACGTCACAACGTCACAACGTCACAACGTCACAACGTCACAACGTCACAACGTCACAACGTCACAACGTCACAACGTCGGCCTTGCGGCCGACGTTGTGATCTACAAATGGTGAATCGACTTCTTCGCGAATTACGGAGCAGTCGTTGTTGTGGTTGCTGCGGTGAGACTCGTAACGAGCGAGACCGTCACCTGATTAGCCATGCTGCCCACGCCGTACGCGTATGTCATCGCCGGAATGGCCTTCACTGCCTTTACGGCTTTGACCGCCTTGTGTGTCGCACTGGCCTTCACGGCCTTGCGGCCCTTCACTCCGGCGATTGGGTTCGACACCACGGTCATGGTGTAGTTATACGAACCAGGCGTATACCCCGCAGTCTTGAGGATTCCCGTCCAGTATCCGTCATTGACGCTGTAAGCCAGCGCGACCGTCGCCGTCGACCCAGTCGTGATTCCGGGGATCGACACTGTTACCGACTTAGTGTTCGCAGCCAACAAGGTCTTGCCGGAAGCTAGATTCTCGCCGTACATGCGAAAGAGAATCGTTTGGCCAATTTGAAAGGTGTTGGTCGGCGAACAGGCTGCATCGACGGCTGGCGTTTCGCCAGTAATGGTTGCGGTGTCGGCGTGAATGACAAAGTCCTTCGATATGCCCGTCACGACCGGCACGGCAGGCGGCTTCGTAGTTGTCGTGGTCGGCGCGAGCGTGGTCGTGGTAGTAGTGGTGTCGGCGGAGGCCAGACCGGCTCCGAAGAGTGCAACGCTACCTGCGCCCAATCCCAGCGCCACGAATCCGACGCCTAACTTCTTGGTGAAATCCTTCATGTTTGACTCTCTTTTCTATTGACTGCTTGGGTGAATAATTCAGTTAGTGGATGGTGAGCGTGCCGCTCAACTTGCTGGTGAACGCGGGGCTCTGGGAGCCGCTGACGCCATCATTAGTGACGGCGAACGATCCGCTGAACTTCAGTGAACCGGTGGCGCCCTTCAGCTTGCCGGTGCCACTTACGACGGTGGCCGTTCCGGTGAGGCTGACGGTGCCCGCAGCATTTTCCGGTGCGGCGCCCGAGGAGTTCTTACTAAGAATCTTGAGCGTCAGCGTGCCGCCGGCTCCTGCCAACTTGCCATTGCCAGTGAAGTGAAAGCCCGCGCTAGCGGCCGTGGGTGGCACGATGCCGGTGCCGGTAAGGGTGGTGCTCCCCAGATCGGTGGAAGCCCCTTTGCCCGATACCGAGGTGACGCTCGCCGAGGTAGAGGTACTGGCGACGGAGGTCAAGAGGAACGTCAACGACCCGTTGTAACTGCCCTTGAAGACGACCTTCTTGACCTTGACGACGTGATTCACCAAAGCGCTGTGCGTTTGCGTCTTGAGCGAATGTACGGTCGCGGCACTCGAAGGTGCGGCAACGCCGACGGCGGCGACGAGTGCAATGGCGCTGACCGCCGATCCCATCTTGGTGATGTTTCGAGTGAAACTTTTGGTCGAACGACTCTTCATGATTGTCCTTACTATTGCCACGTATGTGCAATGTCTTATAAAAAAACCTTATGCATTTATTAATCAAAGCGTCTGGAAAAACTGAGGTCGAAAGTCACTTTGAAGTTGCGACACGCGACGAAAATCATGCAACGAACATCGCACTACATGGTGTGAGAAAAGTCAATAAAAAATTGATCTAGGAGCGCATTAGATGTCGCGTTTCGAGTTGCAGTATTCGCGCAATGGATGATGTCCATTCGCAAACTCGATGGACGTGGTCGCGGGAAAAAGACGCGGAGGTATTGATAAAAAATCGCCAACGCGTCGAGCGACGGCAGAAGTGCGAATCAGTTAGCGACGCGCCTGTAGTTCGGCGATGACGGACTTGCCATTGGCTTGACCGTTCGTCAGTCTCATCACCTGTCCAACGAAGAACTGAGCCAGCTTCTCATCGCCTTCGCAGAAACGAGCCCACTCATCGGGGTGCTGCTCAATCAACGTGGCGACCGTCGCCCCGAGCGAGCCCGAGGAGAGCTGCTCGTATCCCATGGCCACGGCAATCGCCTGAGGATCGCCCCCAAGGGCCAAGAGCTCACAGAGCACGGTCTTGGCCTGGGTTGCGGAAAGTTCACCGCGCTGTTCCATCAAAAGTGTGGCCGTAAATGACTCGCTCGAGAGGTTACTTATATTGTCGATACTGGCCGCCAGCTCATTGGCCGCGCGCGAGATCGCCAACGTCACCTCGGCGCCGCCGTCGACTGCCCGCTCCACCAACTCTTCGAGTCCGAGATCGATGACCACTTCCACGGCGTCAAGTTGTGCCGACGTGGGATGGCTCAGACGGGCCGAAAGTTTTTGGCGACGCTCAGCGGGCATAGGTGGCAGTCCTGCTCGCACCCGCTCTTGCCAAGTCTGATCGGGCGCGAGGTCCACCAGGTCGGGTTCGCGAAAGTAGCGATAGTCGTCGGCGTCCTCCTTGATCCGCATGGTCGAGGTCTCGCCCAAATTCTCATCCCAGTGGCGCGTCTCTTGACGAACCGTACCCCCGCCTTCAAGTAGCCCCACCTGACGAAGCGCTTCGTAATCAATAGCCCGTTGCAGACTACGCAACGAATTCAAGTTCTTTATCTCGCAGCGCGTGCCGAACGGAGCGTTGGCCTTACGAATCGAGACGTTAGCGTCGATACGCATCGAGCCCTCTTCCATGCGACCGTCCGACGCACCGGTGGCGATCAAGATACCGCGAAGTTCTTGGGCGTACGCGCGGGCCTGGGCAGACGAGCGGATGTCGGGACCGGACACGATCTCCACCAGCGGCACCCCGGAGCGGTTGTAGTCCACGAGCGACCGGTCGGCGCCTTTCAAGCGACCAGTGCCGCCGAGGTGAGTGGACTTTCCGGTGTCTTCTTCAAGGTGCGCCCGTTCAATCGAGACACGACTGGCGTCGGGCAGATCGAGATAACCGCCCACGTTGATCGGCAGGTCGTGCTGACTGATCTGAAAGTCCTTGGGCATGTCGGGATAGAAGTAGTTCTTGCGATGGAAGGTCGAAGGTGCAATGTTCGAATGCAGCGCGAGGCCAATGGCCATGGCGAACTCGACGGCGCGCTCATTGAGCACCGGTAATGAGCCGGGAAGTCCGAGGCAGACCGGACAGATATTGGTATTAGGTTGCGCGCCGAAGACGTTGGCACAGCCGCAGAACATCTTGGATGCCGTCTTGAGCTCGGTGTGCACTTCTAGTCCGACCACCATCTGCCATCCGTTGGGCAACGTCATGACCGACCATCCGCGAGTTCGAGCACACGAGCGGCGGCCAAGAGTTGGGCTTCACTGCGCCCGGGCCCCAGTAGCTGCACGCCGATTGGCAGTCCGGCCTCACCGGTGCCGAAAGGCACCGAGAGGGCGGCTTCGCCGGCCAGGTTGGTAGGAATCGTAAAGACATCGGACAGATACATGGCCATGGGATTACTCGTCTTTTCGCCAAAGGCGAAGGCCACCGTAGGAGTGGTGGCGCCGATCAATAGATCAACGTCGCGGTAAGCGCGAGCGAAGGCTTCGATCATTTGCGTGCGAACTTTAAGGGCCTGTCCGTAGTAGGCGTCGTAGTAGCCGGCCGAGAGCGCGTACGTGCCCAGCATGATGCGACGCTTCACTTCGGCGCCGAATCCCGCCGTGCGAGTTGCTTCGTTCATGGCCGCGACGTCGTCGGCGTTCACGCGCAGTCCGTAACGCACACCGTCGAAGCGCGCCAAATTGCTCGACGCCTCGGCCGGGGCAATCAGGTAGTACGCGCTGAGTCCCAGTCGAAGTTCAGGAATTGAAAGTTCCACGATGCTGGCGCCGGCTTCTCGCAGCACGTCCATCGCCCGATGCACCGCCCCCACGACCTCGTCGTCGGCTCCGTCAATCAGTTCAGCGACGACGCCAATTCGCTTGCCTGACACGCCGTCGTCGAGGTGCGCCACCAGTGATGGCGAGGGCTCCGGAAGTGACGTCGAGTCCAAGGGGTCGTGACCGGCCAGGACTTCGAGCAGCGTCGCCGCATCCGTCACGGTCTTGGCGAATGGGCCAATTTGATCGAGCGAACTGGCAAACGCGATGAGACCGTAGCGCGACACCAGCCCGTAGGTGGGCTTGACGCCCACCAGCCCGCAGAGCGCGGCGGGTTGGCGAATCGATCCTCCAGTGTCGCTGCCCACCGAAAGTGGCGTCATGTCCGCGGCCACCGCCGCGGCGGATCCACCGGAGGAACCTCCCGGGACCCGCGAAGGATCGAGAGGATTGCGCGTGGGTCCGAAGGCGGAATTCTCGGTGGACGAACCCATGGCAAACTCGTCCAGATTGGTTTTACCCACCGGCACCGCGCCGGCGGCGAGCAAGCGATCAATTACCGTCGCGCTGTAAGGCGGCCGCCAACCTTCAAGGATCTTTGACGCGCAAGTAGTCGGAACGCCGCGTTGGCACATGTTGTCCTTAATAGCAATGGGCACGCCGGCGAGCGGACCGGCGTCGTCACCTTTCGCCACCACGGCGTCGACCCGGGCCGCGGCCTCGCGGGCGCCCTCTTGATCAATGTAGAGAAACACGTGTAGCTCTTCGTTGCGCGCCCGTACGGCGTCGAGCGACAGGGACAGTTCCCTGATGGCTGAACTGGCGCCGCTTTTTACGTCGCTGGCAATCTGCACGGCCGTTCTCACGGAGCCTCTCCCATTATTCTGGGCACCGCGAATCGACCGTCCTGCGCGTCGGGCGCCATCGCCAACACCTCGTCGCGGTCAAGGCTGGGCCGCACTTCGTCGCCGCGCACCACGTTGACAAGCCCGTAAGGATGGGCCGTCGCCACGACGTTGTCCAGATTGAGCGAATTCATGTCGCTGGCGTGCTCGAGCACCTGTCCGAGCTGCTCGGTAAAGAGATCCAACTCCGCCTCGCTCAGGCAAAGGCGGGCTAGTTGGGCCACGTGCGCCACCTCTTCGCGGGTGAGCGGTGGGCTCACGAGCCAAAAACGCGGTGCAGGAAGGCCACCGTGGCCGACTCCACCAGCGCGGCATCGTTGTCCAGCGTCGCGACGTGGTACGAGTCCTCCAACCAGATCTGCTCGACGGGGCCCGAGGACTTGGCCACGATTTCCTCGCCTCGCTCCCAGTTGACCGTGTGATCGATGCGGCTGGTGAGCAAGAGACTGGGAACAGTTATCCGGCCAAGATTGTCGCGCACGATGGTGAGTCCGTCACAGGCGCTCTTGGTACAGACCAGCGGCGTCGCGTCGTAGGCCAACTCGGAGGTGGCTTCTTTCTTGATGTCCGAGCCCACCGCCTCCAAGGTCTCGACGCCCGCGTCAATTAATTGATTGAGTCCGTCGAGAAGTTCAGGATTGAGTGGATTGATCCACGGATTAATGAAGACGCAGCCCACTACCTGCGGTCGTGATTCCGCGACCAGGGCGGCGAGACCTGCGCCCATGGATAGTCCGACCACGGCCACCTTTTCGCAACGTCCGGCCAACTCGTCGTAGGACGTAAGAGCGGCCGTCGACCAGTCGGCCCAACCGGTGGTCATCATGTCCTCCAAAGTCGTGCCGTGTCCCGGCAGTCGCGGCAGTTGAACGGTGAATCCCGCTTGAGCGCACGCTTCGCCGAGCGGACGCATGGACACGGGATTACCGGTAAAGCCGTGCAGGACCAGCACACCGAGGGGGCCGCCCTCGAAGCAATACGGTTCACAGCCCGGCGTAATTGCGGTAGTCATAGGTTTCCAGACTACCGGGCCAAAAACGCAGGTCAGCTGGTGACGCTCGTTCTCACCCGTGGAAGATCGGTGGCCCGGCGCATTCGCGGCCTGTCGAAGGACTAGGTGTAGAGCTTGGGCAGTTCCTTAGCCAGTTCACTCACGGTCCAGCGATCATTCTTCTCGAGCGTCTCGGTCATGGTCCAATTCTGGAACTTTCGCACGGTGCCTCCCTGGATGAAAAAGACCTGCCCGGTCGCCGCGCAGTCCTCCATGGCCAGCGTCGCGACCAACGGCGAGATGTTGGCGGGGTTCCAGGTGTCAAAGACTGCGGCGTCGCTGGGCTTGACGACCACGTCAATCAGCCCGGGCGTTGATTCGGTCATTCGGGTGCGCGCCGCGGGCGCGATGGCGTTGGCCCGAACTCCGTAGCGTCCCAGTTCCTCGGCGATGATCACCGTAAAGGCGGCAATGCCGGCCTTGGCGGCCCCGTAATTCGTCTGACCGACGTTGCCCAGCAGTCCCGAGGTCGACGAGGTGCTGATAATCGAGGCCTTCACGGTCTTGCCGGCCTTGGCCTGTTCGCGCCAGTACGCGGCGGCGTGACGGGTCGGGACGAAATGGCCCTTCAGATGGACGTTTATCACCGAATCCCAATCGTCCTCGCTGAGATTAACCAGCACACGGTCGCGCAAGATACCGGCGTTGTTGACCAGCACGTGCAGGTCGCCGAACGAATCGACAGCGCTCTGGACCAGTCGAGCCCCGCCCTCCCAATCCGCCACGTTGTCGTGGTTGGCGACGGCCTCGCCGCCCATGGCCTCTATTTCGGCGACCACTTCTTCGGCCGGCGAGGCCGTCGTGGTGGAGCCGTCGAGCGCACCACCAAAGTCGTTGACCACCACTTTGGCCCCTTCGGCCGCGAAAAGCAGCGCGTGTTCGCGCCCAATGCCGCGGCCGGCACCGGTAATTATTGCGACACGTCCATCAAGAGCACCCATGGCCAACCCCCATCGAAAATTAGTGGCTAACCGATTGTAACGATGAAACGTCGAAGCAGTTATCGCGCGAGGTGACGCATGAAGCCGGGCGGGCGGGCGTGAGCGTGATAGTGATCGGGAATGTTTCGCATGTGGTCGTCAATCCTCCAGATGCCCTCGCCAAGCACCTCATCGGCCACGACGGCGAGGTACCCGTGCATTTGCTCCTTCAGGTCGTCCGCAGGCAGCGGTCCGTGCGAGCGCCACACCACCATCGGGACCTGACATATTTCGCAGTCGCCAATCCAGCAAAGATCGTTTTCGAGATAGCGAGTGGTGATGACGGCTGCCTCACACAGTTCGCATCCCTTACTCACCAACGTGGAGAAGGACGGAAGACTTGTACGGCACCAGGGTGCCGGCCACCGGCGACTGCGAGACGACGGTGGTCCACTTCGTCGTGCCGGCCCCGGGACCCGTGGTGGTGAAGTAGAGAACGGCCTTCTGCATGGCGGCAGTGACTTGCGCCTGGTCCATGCCGACCACGTTCGGGACCGCGCGCGCACCCTGGCCGGCCAGGGTGGTGGTGGTGGTTGGTGTGCTCGGCGTGGTGGTGGTCGTAGTCGTCGTGCCCGACGACGGACCGGGTCCGGTGCTCAGTTCCAAGATCACCGAAGAACCCTTGGGCACGGCGACCGGATTCGAGGTGGTCCCGTAGATGATGCGCGCCACCTCACCGGTGGCGATGCGATCGCTGGCGATGGACTTGGCGGGCGGACACGTGGCGGTCACGCCGAGCCGGTGCAGTCGCGTGGTGGCGATGGTGCACGTTTCACCAAACAAGTAGGCGGGCATGGTGACCATGCTGGGCCCCTCGGAGATCTTTACGGTGATGGCGGCTCCCGATTTCTCCTTCGCACCGGCCACGGGGCTCTGCGACATGATCTCGTTAGCGACGACCGTTGCCGACGGTCCCGGTGGATTCTCCTTCAGAGTAAAGCCGTCACTCTCGAGAAGGGCCGTGGCCTGCGTAAGGGTCTTGCCCACCAGCGAAGGCACCGCTTTTTTGGAGGCAAAAAGGCCCAGCTTCCACACCGCACCACCCGCGACCGCCACAACAACGATCAATACGGCGGCCACCAGAAAACCGAGACGTCGCTGCGGCGGGAGGCGGTTCGGAGGCAGTGTGCCGTAGCCGCGCCCCGGACTCGACCGGAGCTGGCGAAGTTCGCTTTCACGCGACGGCGAACTTTGCACCGTGTGGCGACCAACGTGGGAAAACTGAGAGGAGACCGAATGCACTCCCGTGCTGGCTCCGACGATTTGATCGGCCGACGGCGGACGGAAACCAATCGAGGTTCGCGGCTCGTTCGGCGTAAAACGTTCCAGCAGTGGCACGTCTGTTTTCACCGGTGCCATCACCAAAGGCGCGACGTCGTTGAGCACCGTGCTGAGGCGATTGGTGAACTGTTCGGCGTCCAAGCGAAGTAGGGGATCGGGCACCGCCGCCTGGGCCAGCAGCATGTCGAGCGTACCGAGGTCCGGGCGTACCGGAAGCGGCGAGTTGATGCGGCTGCGAAGAACAATCTCGGCGGTCATCCCGTCAAAGGGCGTGGTTCCGGTCGCGGCCTCGAAAAGAATCAGCGCCAAGGAGTAGACGTCGGTCTTAGGTCCCACGATTTCACCCAGTACCTGTTCGGGACTGAGGTACCGCACGTCGTCGAGCGAAAGTCGTTCGCGATAGCCGCCGAGACCGGCCAGGGCAATGTCGCTGACGCGAACATGGCCCTCACCGTCGAAGAGCAACTTCGACGGTGACAACGAGCCGTGAATGAAGCCATGGGCGTGGACGTAGGCCAGCGCACCACTGACGTCACGTCCCAGACGGGCGACGTCGTCCAGACTCAAACGCCGACCGGCGGTCAGCGCGTCCTCGAAGGATCCGCCACTTAAGTACTCGCTGATCATGAAGATCGACCCGGACTCCTGGCCCCCGTCGTAGACCCGGGCCAGGTGCGGATGACTCAGAGTGGCGCTGCGCACGATGCGATCGCGGAAAGCCCGACGAACATCTTCGTGGGCGGCCAGATCGGCTAGCAGCACCTTCACCACCACCGTGCGGCTGAGCGAGAGGTCCTCGGCGAGATAGACCTCCGCGGTACGTCCAACCCCGAGCAACTCGACGATGCGGTAACGACCAGCGAGTTCGTGTCCGGGGTTATAGGTGTGCGGCGCCATGGATTTCTCCAACCCTACTTAGTAGACGTCAAGCGAGGGTGGTGGACCATTTTCCGCTATTCAAAAGCCGCTGGAACTCGCCCGCGCCGACCATCGGAATTCCGAGATCACGGGCCCTGGTGACCTTGGCCGCTCCCGGCGACTCGCCCACCACCACGCAGTAGGTCTTTTTCGACACCGAACCGGGTGACGTGCCACCTCGCGCGACCACGGCCGCCTCGGCTTCCTCGCGCGAGAAACCTTCCACCGAGCCGGTCACCACCACGGCCCGCCCGGCCAAGGTGGCCGCGGGGCCCCCGCCGCGTTCCGGTTCGCTAAGGGCCAGTCCGGCCTCGGTGAGTCGGGCCATACGTTCAATGCTTTCGCTTTCGCGACACTCCTGATAGACCGAGCCGGCGATGACCGGTCCGATACCGTCGATCGCTTCGAGATCTTCCAGCGGCGCTTGGGCCAGCGCCTGGTAGGTGGAAAAGGCTCGGGCCAACTCGCGGGCGGCCACCGGTCCTACGTGACGGATCCCGAGACCGACCAAGACCCGACTCAGCGGCGCGGACTTGGCCCTGGTGATCTCGTTGACCAGTGACGTCGCGGACAGTTCGCCGAAACCTTCCAAGGAGGCGAGGTCCTGCACCCGTAACCAGAACAGGTCGGCCACGTCACTGACGAGACCCTCGCCTAGGAGCTGGGCCACGCGCTGTTCGCCGAGTCCCTCGATGTCGAGCGCACCGCGGGAGGCGAAGTGGACGATCTGTTGGAGTTGTTGGGCCGGACAGGCCGGATTCACGCAGTAGGTATCGCTTTCCAGGCCCATCCGCACCAGCGGCCCGCCGCAGTCAGGACAGCGCGAGGGAAAGGACCAGGGCTTGGCCCGCTTCAAGCCCGGTTCGACGACGGCGCTCACCACTTCGGGAATGACGTCACCGGCCTTGCGCACAATCACCAGGTCTCCTGGGCGAACGTCTTTGGCCGCGACCTGGTCCTGGTTGTGCAGCGTGGCCATGGCGACCGTCGATCCCGCCACCACCACCGGTTCGAGCACGGCGTAGGGCGTCGCCCGACCGGTACGGCCAATGGAGACCTCAATGGCCAAAAGACGGGTGGTGCGCTCTTCGGGTGGAAGCTTTCGCGCGATCGCCCAGCGCGGTGCCCGACTGGTGAAGCCCAGGCGAGCGCGCTGCTCAATATCATCAATTTTGATGACCACGCCGTCGATTTCGTAGAGAAGGTCGTGGCGGTGCTCTTGGAACCAGTTGCTTCGGGTGATCATGTCCTCGACGCCCACTTCCACCACCGTCTCTTTGGCCGTCAGGAAACCCCAACCGGCGAGCTGACTCAGCGTGTCGACGTAACGGACGAAGGAAAGAGATCCGTCGAGATCGACCAGTTGATACGTAAGGAATGACAGAGGGCGCCCGGCGCTCACCCGCGGGTCTTTTTGGCGCAGACTGCCCGCCGCCGCATTACGGGGATTGGCGAACTCCTTCGCGCCGAGTTCGCGTTGACGACGGTTGAGTTCCTCGAAATCAGTCTTGGCCAGGAAAACCTCGCCCCGCACTTCTACCCGACCGCGAACGCCGCGACCTAACGAGACTGGCACGTTGTGAATCGTACGGACGTTGTCGCTGACGTCTTCTCCGACCATTCCATCGCCTCGTGTCGCCGCCTGGGTGAATTGGCCATCGACGTACGAGATCGACAGCGCCAGCCCATCGATTTTTGGCTCAACGGCGAACGAGAGACTCGCCGCTTCTTCCCCGAGGCTCTTGGCGCAACGCGCCGCCCACGCCCGCAGTTCATCGACGTCGAAGACGTTGTCCAGACTAAGCATGGGCTCCGCGTGGACCACTTCGCTGAAGACCGTGGACGAGGGCGCGCCCACCTTCTTGCTCACCGACGTCTCATCGTTCAATTCCGGATGCTCCGCCTCTAGGGCCCGCAACTCCCTCGCGAGCGCGTCGTAGTCGGCGTCGGGGATCAACGGCGCATCGTTGACGAAGTAGGCGTCGTTATGACGCGTCAGCTCTTCACGTAACCACGTGACACGCTCGGCGGCCTTCACGAGCTCGTTACTATCGCCGCACCTTCAACGATCTCCGGCTCGCTCGCGCGATAGAGCACCACCGACTGGCCGGGGGCGACGGGCCGGGCCGGCGCGTGCAACTGGAGCCACCAACGTCGACGATTCCCGTGGTCGTGGTGCAGCGTGGCGAGCTGGGGACGACCGTGCGCACTCCATTGGGCCAGCACCACGGTGGCGTCGGCGACCACGTCGTGCGAAAAAGTCAGCGACGGTTCATCGAGATGAATCGTCGTGATGAGTATCTCGTCGAGTCGACCGACCTCCACCCGCTGGGCGGCGAGATCAACCTTGGCCACGTAGCGCTTCTCGCCGTCCCTACCGGGCAGCACTCCTCGGCGTTGTCCGATGGTCATGAGTTCGGCCGCTTGCGTCTCACCCAGCACTTCGCCGGTGAGGCGATCAACGATCTCGGCGGCCGTGACGTCGATGCGACCTCGCAGAAAGACCTCGCGACCCTTGGACGCTTCGATGAAACAGACGTCCTGGCTATCGGGCTTGTCCCAGGTGCGCAGCCCCAATCGCTCGGCGTGGAGACGGACCTCGCTCTTTTGCATGGCCCCGATGGGTAGTAACAACACGGCCAGCTGCTCTTCGCGGAGGTAACCGAGCACGTAACTCTGGTCCTTTTGATCGTCGGCGCCGCGCACCAAGAAATGTTGGCCGTCACGGGCCACTACCTGAGCGTGGTGACCGGTCGCGACCGCGTCAAAACCTAGACGGGCGGCCCGCTCAAAAAGTAGATCGAACTTGATATGGCGGTTGCATTCGATGCAGGGATTGGGCGACTGACCGGCGGCGTGGCCGGCCACGAAGGGCGCCACCACGTGACGTTCGAACTCTTCGGTGTAGTTAAAGACGTGGTGATCGATGCCGAGCATCTGGGCGACCCGCCGAGCATCGTCAACGTCGGCCACCGAGCAACAGCCCGAGTCGGACGCGCCGCCCCACAGCTTGAGCGTCGCCCCCACCACGTCGTGACCGTCCTCAATGAGCAGTCCGGTCGCCACCGACGAATCGACACCACCACTCATCGCTACGAGGACTTTCATGGTCCTAGTCTGCCAGCCTCGGGCCTAGGACTCACCGCGCAGGCGCTCCACCACCGAAGAGAGGATCACCATCAGCGCTTCGACGTCCCCGTCATTGGTTTCGGCTCCCATGGAGAAGCGCAGCGAGCCCCGGGCCCGTTGGGGCGCCATATCCATGGCCGCCAACACGTGACTCGCCACCGCGGCCCCGCTGGAACAACTCGACGCGGCAGCCGCACAGACGCCCGCTTGGTCCAGTAAGAACAGCAGTTCATCACTGGCCAGACCTTCGAACGTCACGTGCACGGTACCCGGTAGACGGTTGGCCCCAGGCGCCGTGATCGCGCATCCCGGTAGTTGAGCGAACGCGCTCAAAAGTTTCTGCTGGTAGTTGGTGACGCGAGCGCTGACCTCGCGACGCTCCGACGCGATCAAACGCACCGCCGTGGCCAAGCCAACCGCGGCCGCGACGTCGACCGTGCCGCCGCGCCGACCGCGTTCCTGTCCCCCACCGGGAACCACCGCGTCGAGCAGCACGTCGCTACGAAGAATGAGCGCACCGGAACTGACCGGGCCTCCGATCTTGTGCGCGCAGATAGAGATCATGTCGATGGAGGCCGTTACCTCGGCGAGGTCCAGCCACGGAGCCGCTGCCACCGCGTCAGTGTGCGTGAGCGCCGCGACCAATTCGGAATCCTTAACCATCGAGCTCACGCCATCGAGAGGTTGCAGGACACCGGTTTCGTTGTTCGCCGTCATCACGCTCACCACGGCCGTATCGGCGTTCAGCGCCGACTTCAATGATTCGAGGTCCAACACGCCGTCGCCGTCCACCTCCACGTACCGAGCGGTGACGCTCGGATGGTCACGGACCATCATCTCGACCGCGTCGATGATGGCGGTGTGCTCGACCCTGGAGAGCACGATCGAGGTAGTCACGTGGTGTCGTCGATGGTGATTGGCGACCCCCGTCACCGCCAGATGGCACGACTCGGTGCCGCCCGCGGTAAAGATGACGCCGCCGGGCTTGGCCCCGACGAAGTGAGCGATCTCGTCGCGGGCCTCTTCCACCGCTCGGCGGGCTTCGCGCGCGGCGCGATGCGAGCCCGAAGGGTTGCCCACCACGCCGTGCTGCCAGGGCGCCATGGCGTCGGCCACTTCGTCGCGGCGCGGCGCCGAAGCCGCGTGATCGAAGTAGTACTGATTCGTCATGCTACGAAAAACGACTTGACGTTCGTAAACTCACGCACGCCGTACTGGGCGAGTTCCCGGCCGATGCCGGAGTTCTTGGTGCCTCCAAAGGGAAGTTCGGCCATAGAGGCCACGATGGCGTTGGCGAAAACCATACCGGCATCGATGCCGGCGATGGCGGCGTCGATTTCACGCTGATCTTCGGCCCATATCGACGCGCCGAGTCCCCAGGGCGTCGCGTTGGCCAACGTAATGGCACCCTCAAGGTCGTCGACCACGTGCACGACGGCGACCGGACCGAAGAGTTCTTCGCAACCGGCCCGTGAATCGTCGGGCACGTCGGTCAGCACGGTCGCCGGGTAGTAGTAGCCGGTGCCCTCGCGCGCGCTACCCCCGGTTCGCACCACCGCGCCGGCGCGAGCGGATGACGTCACCTGGTCGCTCAACAAGGTCAGCTGGGCCTTGGAGGCCAACGGACCAAGTATCGTTTCGGGGTCCATGGGGTCGCCCATGGGCACCGCGGCCATGGCCAAGGTAAAGCGTTCAATGAATTCGTCGGCCCGAAGGCGCACCACGATGTAGCGCTTGGCCGCAATGCAGGCCTGACCATTATTCTGCACCCGCGCGGTGACCGCCATTGGAACCGTGCGGTCAAGGTCGGCGGAAGCGCCGACGATGAAGGCGTCTGATCCCCCGAGCTCGAGCACGCACTTCTTGAGATTCTTGCCGGCCAATTCGCCTACGGCCCGACCGGCCCTTTCAGATCCGGTGAGCGTCACCCCGGCGACGCGTTGATCGCCGATGATTCCCGCAATGGCGTCGACCTCGGCGTAGAGGTTGGTCACCAGACCCCGAGGAAAGCCCGATCGAACGAAGAGACTTTCGACGTACTCGGCGCAGCCGGGAACGTTGGGCGCGTGCTTTACGAGAACCGCATTGCCGGCCATCAAAGTAGGGGCCACGAACCGAAAAATCTGCCACAGCGGAAAGTTCCACGGCATGATCGCGAAGATGACGCCCAACGGCTCGTAGCGAACACCACTGCGCGACCCGTCGGTGGCGATGGTCTCGGTCGCCAGCCACGCCGGCGCGTGCTCGGCGTAGTAGCGCATGATCGAGGCGCACTTGGCGACCTCACCCTTGGCCGAACCGAAGGTCTTTCCCATCTCGCTGGTCATGAGTTGGGCGATTACCGGTACTTCGCCTTCTAAGAGCTCGGCGCAACGCTCCATAAAGTGCACCCTTTCGGTGATGGGCACCTGACTCCATTTCGAGAAGGCCGCGTTGGCGCCGTCCAGTGCCGCGTCGATTTGGTCGAACGAGTGCGCCTCGTAGCGGGCGATCTCCTCTTCGGTCGCGGGGTTGATGGCTACAAATGACATGGAGCCAGTCTGCCAGCAATTCGAATTTTCTAGACTGGCCGCGTAGGTTGCCGGTCGCTCACCCCTTAACGGAACGTGCTCTCAATGATCGCCGGGTAACTGCGCGAGGATCCCTCGCACCTCGCCAGCGAGGTCCGAGGCCGGTGCATAGACCGCCATTCGAGCGCCCGCGCGACCGTGCAGATGAGCGGCCAGAGCGCCGGCGGTGAGCGGGTCGTGACCCCGGGCAATGGTCGCCGCGATGAGGCCAGCCAACACGTCGCCGGTACCGGCCGTCGCCAGGGCCGGTGTTCCCGACATCACCACGCGTAAGGTGCCGGAGGGACTGGCCAGGATAGTGGTCGGTCCTTTAAGCAGAACGACACAACCGGTCTCACGGGCCAGAGCCCGCACTGCTTCGATCCGATTGGCGGGCACCGCACGTCGCGTCAACCGGGCAAACTCGCCCTCGTGGGGAGTGAGGATCCACTGGCCATTGCCGGAGGTACTTGCGGGCAGCAACCCCAGATCGAGCCCATCGGCGTCGAGCACCACCGGCACGTCGACGTTCGCCAACCGCTCGCGCAACCACGACACCGCGTCAAAGCCGAGACCGGGACCGGCCACCACCGCACGGCAACGTCGATCGGCCGTCAGCTCGATGCCATGCACTACTTCGGGCGGCAACCGGACGAAGCTCGAAATGTCGCCCCGGCTGGCCAATCTGATCATGGAGGCGCCACCGGCCAGGGCGCCGCGCACCACCAATTCAGCCGCGCCAGGCATCAGCGGCGAACCGACGAACGCTTCCACGGCGTGCACCCACTTATGGTCATCATCATGAATTGCGATCAACGTCGCTAGGTCGCTATCTTCAATCAGACCATCGTCAAACTGTTGAACGATGCCTAGTCCCGCGAATCGCAGTTCGCCCACGAGAGCAGCGGAGGGACCGGTGATATGGGCCGGCTTCAACGCACCGAGCGCGAGCGTGACGTCGGCGACGAGCGGTGAACCAAGGATCTCGCCGCTGTCGCTGTCCACGCCCGAGGGCAGGTCCACCGCCAGCACCGGCGTGCCTGCGGCGACTTTTGGCGCGACGTAGGGACGTGAGCAACCAAGCCCGAAAGCCGCGTCGATCACCAGGTCGTAGCCGTCAAGTGAAACTGGCTGGTGGGCCACTTCAATGACGTCCACCCGGGCGCCTCGCGACCTCAGCCATCGCGC
>Ga0182024_10002883_pt1 | contig 41853 bp, 45 predicted proteins | sample P32metaG_FD_120480 | JGI IMG/M metagenome (GOLD analysis project Ga0182024, IMG submission 120480) | Permafrost microbial communities from Stordalen Mire, Sweden - P3-2 metaG (Illumina Assembly) | ecosystem: Environmental > Terrestrial > Soil > Wetlands > Permafrost | place: Sweden: Stordalen... | reverse complement strand
GCTGAAGACCCTCAACGGCCTCACACCCTACGAACACATCTGTCAGGCATGGACAAAACAGCCAGACCGATTCACCCTTGATCCAACCCATCAAATGCCGGGACTAAACACCTAGGTTCTGCGACCGTAGTGGAAACGGCACGACATGATTTCGAGCCGTTGCTCGTCACCGCTACCGACGAGCCGATATACGAGCCGATGTTCCCCGCTAATACGCCGTGACCACCAGCCGGCGAGACTACGGCGTAGCGGCTCAGGTTTACCTATTCCGATAAATGGCGCGCGCTGAATATCAGCAATCAGCCGGTTGATCCGATCGACCGTTTCGCGATCGCGATCCTGCCAGGTGACGTAGTCCGCCCAGGCATCCCTGGTGAATACGGTCCTCATTCACCCGGTTTGAACTCGACGAACTCTCCAGCCTCGACCTGCGCCATCGACCGACGCAAATGTTCTGCATTCGCCGGATTACTCAGCAAATGGAGCGTCTCTTCGAGACTCTCATATTCGGCCAGCGACATCATTACGACTGGGTCGCCGTTCTGGCGGGTGACAAGCAGCGGCGCGTGGTCGACGCACACTTTGTCCATGCGCGCCTTCAGCTTCTGCCGTAGCTCGGAATAGGAAATCGTATCCATACCGCCTCCCAGTTGTACGTAAATAGGTACAACTAGTGGCTATGTCAATCGAAGCAGCGTGTGGCTTGCTCCGCAACCTGGGTTGAACGCGGCCCTACTCCGCAGCTTCCTTGATCTCGGCGCCGGGCAGTGCCTCGCTGCCGGTCCAGGCGTGTTCGGCGACATCGAACAGCACGCCCTCGGGGCCGTAAAGCTTGACCTCGAACCCGCCGGTGCGGTCCGGATTCTCCTGGTCCATGTAGTGCGTGCCGCCGAGCGCCTCGACCGCCTTTTGCGCCTCGTCGATGTTCTCGACGAGGATGCCGAAATGATGGAGGCCGGTGTAGTCCATGCCCTTGCCGATCTGGTCGCTCTTGAAGCGCAGGATGGCGAGGTCGATCGTGCCGTCGCTGATATGGTGGCCGTAGGCCAAGGTCCCGTCGTTGCTGCTGACGAGCTTGAAGTCGAAGGCCTTGATATAGAAATCGGCCATCGCGTCCGGGTCTTTGCAGGCGATGGCGAGGTGGCGCAGCTTTGCCATGATCGTTCTCCCTTGCCTACTCTGCTGCGTCTTTGAGCGGCGCCGGCAGCGGCTCCGCACCCGCCCAGCCCTGCTCGGCGATGTCGAACAGCACGCCCTCGGGGCCGTAGAACTTCTTCTCGAAATAGCCGGCCTGGTGCCCGTCCTGGCCCTGGTCGATGAAGTGCTTGGCGCCGAGGCTATCGAGCTTCTTGGTAAATGCGTCGACGTCCTCGACCAGCACACCGAAATGGTGCAGCCCGCGATAGTCCATACCCTTGCCGAGCTGGTCGGTCTTGAACTTGAGGATCGCCATGTTGAGCGTGCCGTCGGAGAGGAACACGCCGTCGGCAAGATAGCCGTTCGGCCGGCCGACTTCTTTGAAGTCGAACGCGCGCTTGTAGAACTCGGCCATCGCCTCGGGGTCTTCGGCGGCGATCGCGATGTGACGGAGCTTGGGCATGGCGTCCTCCGGAATTCAGTGCTGGATCGTTTCTATCATGTTGGCGCGCCGAGCGAAATCTCGGCCAGCAGCCGCGCCAGGTTTTTGCCGACCCGCGACCGCGCTTCTTCCACGGTGAACAGGCCGAAGCGGTCGAATTCCGGGAGCCGCGCCCCGTTGGGCAGCACGAAGAATGCCGAGCAGACGAGCTTGCCCGGATCGGGCAGTTCCGCCACCGCCCAGACGAACAGGGCAAGGTCCTTGCCGCGCAGATAGGGGAAGACGCCGCGGGGCACGAGCGCAGCTTCGGGCGCATCGAGCCCGGTTTCCTCGAGCAGTTCGCGGCGCGCGGCTTGCTCCAAGCTTTCGCCTGTCTCGACCCCGCCCTTGGGGATGTCCCAGCGCGGCGAGCGCGTTGCGTGGCCGAGCAGCAGGCACTTGCCGTCGGTGACGATGACGCCGCAGCTTACCGTCTTCCGCGGCACGACTTACGGTATCGCCCCGCCGGAGAAACCACCGTAAAAGCCGTTGAACTTGTTGTCATCCGAGCGCTGGTTCGTATCGGCGCAGGCGGCCACGGCGAGACAGCCGAGCAGCAGCAGACCACACAGCAACCGCCTCACATTCCACCTCCGCCACCGCCGCCGCTATCGACACGCCCGGTATTCATCTGCTCGTTCCGTTGCGCGCGCGGATCGGGCGGCACGCAGCCAGCCAGCAGCGCTCCGATTATGGCAAGAGCAAGAAGCCCGCTCATTGCGCGGCCTCGTAGCGCGCCACCTCTTCGGCGTTCTGCGCGCGAAACCGGGCGACCGCCCTCGGCATGGGCCGCCTGCTCGGCCAGCCCGTAATCGGCTTGCGGCCGGGGCTCATCGTCGAAATGCCCGAAGCGGTCGGTCCCGCGCACCAGCATCGCCGATTGCCGCGTCGCCGCCCTGCACATCGCCGAGGTCGGGATGTATCTGATGCCGAAGCCGATGCGCCGCTCGCTCGACAGGTTCGGCCCGGAACGGTGAATCAAATGCGTGTGGTGTAGCGACATCTGCCCCGCCTTCAGCGCCATGAAGACGCTGCCATTGCGGGCGAAATCGGCGGTCAGGGTCTGGCCACGCGACAACAGGTTGCTGTCGTCCGCGAACTGGCCGTGATGGAGCTGCCCGCGGCGGTGGCTGCCCGGCGCCACCTCCATGCAGCCGGACTCCCTTGGCGCGTCGGTCAGCGCCACCCAGGCGGTGACGTGCACCGCCGGTTCGAGCCCAAAATAGGTCGCGCCCTGGTGCCAGCTGACATAGGCCGGGTCGCCCGGCGATTTCGGCCAGATCGTGAAATGGAAAAGCCGAATGTCCGGGCCGATCAGATCCTCGACCGGGTCGAGCACTGCGGGGTGGCGCACCAGCGCATCGACCCAGGGAAACAGCAGATGCGGCTTAAAATTATGGCCCTTGCCGAAGCGGCGCCCGTCGCGCCGCTCGAAATCCTCGAGCCGGTCGCGGAACCCGCGCGCCGCTTCCGGGCTGAACGCATCGATCGGAAACAGGAACCCGTCGCGCCGGTAGCGCGCGATGTCGACGTCGGAAAGAACCTTGCCCATACGGTTTGCTCGATGACCTGAAATAGTGCCCGTCATTGCGAGGAGCAACGCGACGAAGCAATCCCCATCCGATTGAGCCATAGTCGGACGAAAGATTGCTTCGCTTCGCTCGCAATGACAATGAATTGCGCGCGGCAATGGAGTGGAGGGCGATGACCGATCAAATCCGTTGTTACCGTCCGCTGATCGCGGGCCGGTGCGGCGCCGTGGCGGCGAACCATCCGCTGGCGGCGCAGGCCGGCCTGATGGCTCTGCGCGCCGGCGGCAACGCGGTCGACGCGGCGGTGGCGACGGCGCTCGCGCTTTCGGTCGTCGAGCCGATGATGTCGGGGCTCGGCGGCGACGCCTTCTACCATGTGTTCGACGCCAAGAGCGGCAAGTCGGTCGTCTTCAACGGCACCGGCCCGGCGCCACTCGCCGCGACCCCCGAGCGCTACGCCGGCGGCATCCCGCGCACCGGGCCGCTCTCGGTGTCGGTGCCGGGGATGCTCGCGGGGCTTGAGGCGATCCACCGCGACTACGGCAGCCTGCCCTGGGCGCAGCTTTGCGCCGAGGCGATCCGGCTGGCGCGCGACGGCTTCGGCGCCACGCCGAACTACCGGCATTTCGCGGGCGAGCACCTCGCCCGTTTGCGGGCCGACCGGCGCAGCGCCGCCATTTTCCTGCGCGATGACGCCGCGCCTGCGGCCGGCACCTTGATCGTCCAGCCCGAGCTCGCCCGCACCTTGGAGGAGATCGCCGCCGGGGGGGCCCAGACCTTCTATCGCGGCGCCCTCGCCCGCCGCCTCGCCAGGGCGCTCCCAGAATGCGGCGCGTTGGTCACCGAAGCCGATCTTGCCGCATTCCAGACCGAGACGCAGCAGCCGATCGCGATCGACTATCGCGGCTTCCGGGTGCTCCAGGCGCCGCCGAACTCGACCGGGTTCGTCGTCCTCCAGGAGCTGAAGATCGTCGAGAATTTCGACCTCGCCGGCATGGGTCTCAGCTCGGCCGATCTGGTTCATGTCATGGTCGAGGCGAAAAAGCTCGCCTTCGCCGACCGCGAGCGCTGGGGCAGCGACCCGCGCACCCTCCAGCCGCCCTTCGACGAGCTGCTATCGGCCGAATACTGCGCCCGCATCGCCGCCCGCATCGACCTGAGACAGGCCGCGCCGACCCGCTCGCTCGCCGACGCCACTGGCGACACCACCTATTTCTGCACCGCCGACAGCAACGGCAACGCAGTCTCCGGCATCCAGAGCATCAACAGCGGCTGGGGCTCGGGGGTGACGGCGGGCGACACCGGCATCCTGCTCAACAACCGCATGGCCTATTGGCACCTCGATCCGAGCCACCCCAATTATTTGCGCCCCGGCCGCCGCGTGCGCCACACGATGAACCCGCCGCTGGTGTTGAAGGACGGCAAATTGTGGGGGGTCTTCGGCACCCCCGGCGCCGACAACCAGGTGCAGATCAATTTTCAGATCGCCACCGCGATGATCGATTTCGGCCTCGACCCGCAGCAGGCCGCCGAGATGCCGCGCTGGACGTCGATGGTGCCCGGGCAATACGCCAATTATCCGCATGACGGGCCCGACGTGCTGACCATGGAGCGGCGCTTCCCCGAGGAAGTACGCCGCGACCTCGCCCGACGCGGTCACCCGGTCAATACGGTCGGCGATCTCGACGGCCCGTGCAGCGTCGAGATCATCCGCCGTGAGGAGGACAACAACGGTAACTGCATGCTGCTCGCCGGCTCCGACCCGCGCCGCGACGGCTGGGCGCTGGCGTGGTAGCCCTTGCGATGAAGCGCGTCCTCACAGGCAGATTCATGCACGAGACCAACACGTTCTCGATCGTCAAGACCGACATGGCGCTGTGGCGCCGGCGCGACTTCCACACCGAAAACGAAATCCCCGCAATCTTCCGCGGCACCCACTCGGCGCTGGGCGCCACCTTCGAGGCCGCCGACAAATACGGCTGGACCTTGATCCACCCGGTTTCGGCCAACGCCAACCCGTCGGGCATCGTCACCGACGAGGCATTCGAAACCATCGGCCGGATGATCCTCGCCGCGGCCGAGCGACAGGGCCCGATCGACGGGATCCTCTTCCACCTGCATGGCGCGATGGTTACCGACAGCCACGAAGACGGCGAAGGCGAGCTGCTGGAACGCCTGCGCCGGGCGCTCGGCCCCGGCGTCCCGATCGTCGTCACCCTCGACCTCCACGCCAATGTCACGCAAAAGATGGCCGACAATGCAAGCGTGCTGATCGCGTTCCGTACCTATCCGCATATCGACATGTACGAGCGCGCCTGGCAGGGCGCCGAGTTGCTCGAGCGCGCCATGCAAGGCGAAATCCGCCCGCGCACCACGATCGCCCGCCGGCCGATGCTGCACGGCCTCGATTGGGGTCGCACCCAGAGGGGGCCGATGGCCGAGCTGATCGCCCGCGGCGAAGCGCTCGAAGACTCGGGCGAAGTGCTGGCTGTCAGCATCTGCGCCGGCTTCGCGCTCGCCAACATCCGCGACGTCGGGCCGTCGGTGACGGTGACGATCGACGAACTGCGCGACGACGCGGCGCCTGGCCAAGCGATCGCCGAGGAATTCATGGACCATGCCTGGGCCGAGCGCGACTACACCACCGTCCACATGCTGAGCGTCGCCGCGGCGGTCGCCCGTTGCCGTGAGGGGAAGCCCGGCGACCAGCCGCTCGTCGTCGCCGACTTCACCGACAACCCGGGCGGCGGCGGTTACGGCGACGCGACCGCGTTCCTAAAGGGCCTCGTCGACGCCGGCATCGAGCCTGTCGCGTTTCATGCGATCTATGATCCCAAAGCGGTGGCCGAGGGCATGCGCGCCGGCATCGGCCCCGCGACCTTGACGATCGGCGGCAAGACCGACCCGAAACTCGGCGGCGGGCCGCTGACCCTCGCCGGCGAGATCGCCTGCCTGACCAACGGCCGCTTTATCGCCTATGGCCCGATGGGCGGCGGGGTCGAGCGCAACTACGGACCGTCGCTGGTGTTCCGCGTCGGCGGCATCGACATCGTCCTGATCTCGAACAACGGCCAGGCGACCGATCTCGGCCAGTTCACCTCGCTCGGCATCGACCCCACGCGCTATGCGACGGTCGCGGTCAAGTCGATGCAGCATTTCCGCGCCGCGTTCGAGCCGATCGCCCGAGAAGTGATCCTCGTCGACACGGGCGCGCTGTGCCAACCGGACTACCGGCCCGACCTCTTCGACAAGGTTCGCCGGCCGATCTGGCCGCTCGACCCGCTTCCACTGTGAGAGACCGATGAAATTTCTTCTCGCCGTTGCGCTATCGATCGCCGCATCGAGTGCTGCCTTCGCGCAAGGACTGACCGACGACGACTACACCTACCTTCAGAAGATGCTGGGGCTCACCGCGCAGAGCGCCGTCATCGCCGAACTCACCCCCAACGAGCAGCAGGCGCTGCACAGCGCGATCGCCGATCTGACGCACTATCCCGAGAGCCGCGACCGCCAAGTGAAGCGCTATCTGGAACTGGTCTATCCGCGCGAGTGCAAGCGCTGGGCACAGGCGCATCCCGGCCAGAAGTGCTCGCCCGCCGCCGATCCGGCGATCGAACCCGGCAAGGAGATCAGCGACCGCATTTGCGCCACCTGCCACCTGTTCGGCAGCACCGCGTCCACCTACCGATCCATGGCAAGCGGGCACGACTGGGACGCGCACAAGCTCGAGCACGCGCTGCGTCACACTCCCGGCATGGTGCCGATCAAGCTGACCCCGGAGCAGCTCGATGCGCTCGTCGCCTACATCAATTCGTTCAAGTAGTTACCCGGCTCAGTGCCGGAAGTGTCGGGTGCCGGCGAACACCATCGCGATGCCGGCCTTGTCGGCGGCGGCGATCACCTCATCGTCGCGACGCGAGCCGCCGGGCTGGATCACCGCGGTGATCCCGGCTTCGATCCCCGCCTCGAGCCCGTCGGCGAACGGGAAGAACGCGTCCGACGCCATCACCGCGCCCTTTGCCGGCGATTGCGCCAGGCCGGCCGCCCTTTGCATGTCCGCTGCCTTGGCGACGGCGATATTGGCGCTGTCGACCCGGCTTGGCTGACCGGCGCCGATCCCCACTGTCGCGCCGCCTTTGGCTAAGACGATCGCGTTCGACTTGACGTGCTTGGCGACTGTGTCGGCAAAGAGCAGATCGGCGATCTCGGCCGGTGTCGGCGCGCGCTTGGTGACGGTCTTGAGATCGTCGGGCGTCGCCACAGCGGCGTCGCGTCCCTGCACCAGGAACCCGCCGGCCAGCGAGCGGAAAATCATGCCCGGCGCGGCCGGATCGGGCATCCCGCCGGTAACGAGCAGGCGCAGCGCTCCCTTTTTCGCCAGCAGCGCGACCGCCGCGTCGTCCGCCTCGGGCGCGATGATCACTTCGACGAAGATCTTGGCGATCTCCCCGGCGGTCGCCGCGTCGAGCTTCCGGTTGACCGCGACGATCCCGCCAAAGGCGCTGACCGGGTCGCAGGCCAGCGCGCGGTCCCACGCCGCGCGTAAATCCTTATCGACCGCGACGCCGCACGGGTTAGCGTGCTTGACGATGACCACCGCCGACTCGCGAAACTCGGCGGCGAGTTCGAACGCCGCGTCGGTATCGGCGTAGTTGTTGTAGGACATCTCCTTGCCCTGCAACAATTTCGCGCTCGCCACCCCTGGCCGCCGCTCGCCGCTGCGGTAGACCGCGCCCGACTGATGCGGGTTCTCGCCATAGCGGGCCTCCTCGACCAACTCGCCGGAGAGCGTCAGTATCCTCGGAAACGCGATGTCCTCCTCGCGCGCCATCCACCCGGAGATCGCCGCGTCATAGGAAGCGGTCCGCGCGAATGCCTTGCCCGCGAGCTTCCGGCGAAACCCGAGGCTGGTCCCGCCCTTCGCCAGTTCGGCCAGCAGAGCCTCGTAATCGCCGGGATTGGTGACGACGGCGACGAATTCATGGTTCTTCGCAGCGGCGCGGATTAGCGCCACGCCGCCGATATCGATATTCTCGACGCACTCCTCGCGGCTCGCGCCGGCGGCGACGGTCGCGGCGAACGGGTAGAGGTTGCAGACCAGAAGATCGATCTCGGCGATGCCGTGCTGGGCAAGCGCGGCAAGGTGATCCGGCCGGTCGCGCCGCGCCAGCAGCCCGCCATGGACCGCCGGATGCAACGTCTTGACCCGCCCGTCGAGCATCTCCGGAAAGCCTGTCGCCTCGGCGACCTCGGTCACCGCCAGCCCGGCATCGGCGAGCGCCTTGGCCGTGCCGCCGGTCGAGACCAGCACTACCCCGCGCGCGGCCAGTGCTTGGGCGAACGGCACCAAGCCTGTTTTGTCGCTGACCGAGATCAGCGCCCGGCGGATCGAGGTCGCTCGCGAAGGCATGATGGCTGGGTATAGGGCCGCGCAGGGGCCGCTTCAAGCGCGCCGCGCAAGGTCAGCCCCTCTGGCGGCCTAGCTCGACGAGAAGCAGCAGCACGATCGTCGCAGCGAGCGCTAGACCGTCGAATCCCGACAAATTCTCCGCCACCCAGGCTGCGGCGATCAGCACCGCGTCGGCGGCGGCGACCCGCAGCACGACCGCATCGTGGCCAAGTCCGCGCTGCACCGCCTGCTGGTAGAAATGCTCGCGATGCGCCTGCCACACCCGCTCGCCGCGCGCGAGACGGCGCAGCAGGGTCAGCGTCGCGTCGGCGAGGAAATAGGCGGGCAGGATCAGCGCCGCCTTCCACCATCCGCGCCGCGCCAGCTCCAGCAGCAGATAGCCCAGCACATAGCCGAGCGGCACGCTGCCGACATCGCCCATGAAGATCCGCGCCGGCGCCCAGTTCCACACCAGGAAGCCGAGCGCCGCGCCCGCGACCGCCACGGCCGGCGCGGCGACTGCGGGATCGGCGGCAACGCCCAGGCTCGCCAGCAGCGCCAACCCAAGGCCGATTGCCGCCGCCTCGCTACCGGCGATCCCGTCTATCCCGTCCATGAAGTTGAATAAATTGACGAACCACGCCCAGACGAGCGCCGTCGCGGCCGCGTCGAGCCAGGGCGGCAGCCAGCCCTGGAACACCGCGCCCGGCGGCAACGCCCAGATGCCGGCAGCAACCGCAGCGAATTGAAAGAGCAGCCGCAACCCTGGCGGCAAGCCGCGCAGATCGTCGACCCACGACACCGCGGCGAGGACCGCCAGCCCGCCAACAATGACCAGGCTCGCCGGCGCGATCTCGCCCAAGCCGTACAGTGCGATCCACGCCGCCGCGATCGTCCCGGCGATGGCGATTCCGCCGCCGCGCGGCACCGGCGCACCGTGCGACGAGCGCTCGTTCGGCCGGTCGAGCACCGCGCCGCGCCGCAGCAGCGTTACCAGCGCGCGCGTCCCGGCGCACGAGGCCAGGAAGGCGCAGCCGGCCAGCACAGCCAGCAAAACGCCCTCTGCCATTGCGTGCGGTCAGACCAGCGAAGTGCTGCCCGGCGCCCTGCCCTCGCGCCGGATCGCCCAGCGCACCGTCGCGCCGCTCGGGCCGGTAACGCCGCTCAACACCACCTGCTGCGTCTTCTGCAGCTCGCCGCCGCCGAGATAGATGCTATCGCCGAGGCTCATCTCGGCGCCGCCGGCGCGCAGGCGCCAGACCGAACCGCTCGGCAGACGCAGCATCGCGCCCCCCTCAGCCACCAAGGTCGCGACCACCGAGGGATGCAGGTGGAAGCGCACGTCGAAACTGACGCCGGCACGGCCGGTCAGCTTGTCCTCGCCGCGCAGATCGTCGCCGTCCGCCGCCAAATAGAGTTCGCGCGCGTAGTTGACGCCGAAGCGCTGGCGGTAGCCGTCATGGCTGACCGCGATCCAGTGGTGTCCCTCTTCCTCGGCGCGCTCACAGCGGATCGTCGGCGGTGCGCGGCCGAGCGTGCCGTCGTCGCTGATCTCGACCGCATTGGTGTCGCCGACCACCAGCACCGAGTGCGCCGCGCTCGATCGCGCCACCTGCCGCCAGGCGCGCTGCGTTCCGCGATAGCCGCCGCAATTGACGACGATCCGCTCGCGCCCGTGGCTCATCTCGAGCGACAGCGGTCCGGAATGCGCCTGCTCGTCGAAACCGTGCGGCGGCGGCTTGCCGACATCGACCAGCACCAGGCTGTGCCCGGCCTGCATGCGCTGAAACCCCGCATGCGGCGCCTGCGTCGGCGCCCTGCCCTTGGTTTCCGACCGGGTGAGTATGAGATCGACGAGGATCCCGTCCTCCTCGACCGAATTGTTAAACAGCGCCAACTTGCGGTCGCCATGGCGGAAGAACCGCACCATCGGCGCCATCCGGTCGATCGCCTCCTGCAGCGCGCCGGGGGTCTCGATATGCGCCGCGCGCAACGCCGCGCGCATATCGACGAGGTCGCGCAGCACGTCGAGCTGCAGCGAGGGGTTGCGCGAGCGATGGCCGCCATCGGGCAGCAGTTGCGCCGACAATTCGCGCTCGACCGCCTGCAGCGCGCGCAGGATCCGCTTGTCGCCGCGGCCGAACGCGGCGAGCCCGCCGATGAGACCCTTCAGCGCCCGCAACCGCGCCGGACCGGCCAGCTCCCAGGCCGCGGTTCGCGCCAGATGGTGCAACTGCGCCGCCAAGCTCACCAGCATCGCCCGGCGCAGCAGCCGGTCGGCGTCGCGGCTGGCGATCTCGTCGAAATGCACGATCCAGGTGAAGATCCGCGTAGCCAGGACATCGGTGCGCCACGCCACCGGGTGCCAGCTGGTGTTGTCGGTCAGCCAGCTCTGCACCAGCGCGCGCACCGCGTCCCGCGCGCCGCCGCCGACGCTCAGCAAATCGGCGACCCAAGCAAAACCGTGCCACGCCGCGAGCCAGTTCTGCCCGGCCTCGGGCGGGAACCATACCGGCATCGGATTGCGCACCAGCTGACCCGCCAGCAGGATCTCGCCGGTCAGGATGGCATTGCCCTGCTTCTCGTCGCCCGGCCAGCGCTCGGCGATACGGACCCGCAAATCCGAAGGGACCCGGCCGATCAGCGTGTGACGGTAGAGCGGCCCCGCCGCGAACGCCCGCAACATGTCGCGCCGCAGTCTTGTCAACAGACCGAGCTTTTCATCCGTCCCCGCCGCATCCGCCGGCGGAACCTGCGCGCCACCGCCGCCCGTCGCTTTCATGCGCGCGCCGGCGCCGGGCCGTCAGCCGGCCCGGACGTGTTGAAAAAGCCGCGGTCGGCTTGCCCCCCGGTAAACCGCATATCGTTTCGTAACAAGGAAACGGGGATGCCGCAAGCAAAGCCCGGACACCCGCCCGGAAACGCTCCGGCGCGCCGCGCTATGCGGCCTCCGCTCGCCTCACCAGCCGGGCCGCGTAAAACCCGTCGATCCCGTCGTATTCGGCGAGGTGGAACGGCAGTGTACGCAAGTCGCCTGCGGGGCTCAGCCATTCGGCCGGCACGCCGAGCTCCGCCGCCGACAGCGGCCGGCGCTCGACCGGCGCTCCCGAGCGCAACACCGCCTCGACGCGCTCCGGACCCTCCTCGGGTTCGAGCGAGCAAGTGCAGTAGACCAGCGTGCCGCCGGGCCGCAGCATGTCGATCGCCGCGCGCAGCAGGCGTTCCTGGATCACCGCTAGCCGCGCGACATCGGCCGGATGCTTCAAATGCGGCACGTCGGGGTGACGGCGGATCGCCCCGGTGGCGGAACAGGGGGCGTCGAGCAGAACCGCGTCGGCCGGGTTCTCGGGCCGCCAGGTCACCGCATCGGCGGCAACCGTCGCCACCGGCAGCGACAGCCGCTTCATATTGGCGACCAGCCGGTCCAGCCGCCGGCTCGACCGGTCGACCGCGGTGACGAAGGCGCCGGCATCGGCGAGCTGCGCGGTCTTGCCGCCCGGCGCCGCGCACAAATCGACGACCGCGAGCCCGGCGACGTCGCCGAACAACCGCGCCGGCAGAGCCGCTGCCGCGTCCTGTACCCACCATGCGCCCTCGGCATAGCCGGGCAAAGACGCCACCGCACCGCCGGCGGCGCGGCGCAGCGTGCCGGTCGGCAGTTGTGTCGCCCCCAGCTTCTCGCCCCAGTCCTGCGCGTTCGAGCGCAGCGTCAAATCGAGCGGCGCCTCGCGCTGGTGCGCGGTGGCGATCGCCCGGGTGACGTCCTCGCCATAATGCTGGGCCCACGACTGCCACAGCCAAACCGGCGTGTTGAGCGTGGCGGCATCCTGCGCGGCAACCCGCTCCGCTCCCTCGACGCTGAGCCGGCGCAGCACCGCGTTGACGAGGCCCTTGTGCGCGGGGTAGCCGCGGTTCTGGGCGAGATCGACGCTGGTCGCCACCGCGGCGTGCGGCGGGGTGTGCAGAAACAGCAGCTGGGCAATGCCGAGACGCAGGATGTCGTGGACCCCGGCTGCGCGCGGCGGTAACGGGGTGGCGAGGCAAGAGCCGATCAGCGCGTCGATCTGCCCGAGCCGGCGCAGCACCGTCGCGACCAGCAGGCGCGCGAACGCACGGTCGCGCAGCGACAGCTGCGCCATCGCCGGGCAATCGTCGATCGACTCGTCCAGTGCCCGCTCACGGCCCAGCACCGCCTCGATCAGATCGAGCGCGACATGGCGGGCGGTCGGTGCACTTGACATCAAATATTCTGACCATCCCCAATCGCGGCACGACACGACGCCACCGCGCTAGTGTTGCCGCTTCCTATCGGAACGCAGCCGTAGAACCGGCCCTGCCGGACCGCCCTAATGGAGATACGTCGGGAAACCCGCGAGGCATCCCCGCGTATTGATCTTTGATTGTGGATAAGTCGACGCCCGGGCCACAGGCGCAGTCGTATCGACGCCATCGCGGAGCAGCTTCGGGTCGTTCGCACCGCGATAGCTCTTCAGCCTTGGTTCAAAGCTTCGCCGTGGAACAAGCACGAGTGCGGCGCGTTGCTTATGCACCGGAAGAAAATGCGCTCCGGTCCTAAGACAGGAACGGCAATGTCTGTATCCAGATCGATGTTTCTAGGTGTTGCGTTCTGGGCCGGGTCGACGATCCTCGCCGCGGCCCAGCCGGTATACCAGACCTCTCCCTACGGTCAGGCGCCAGTCATACCGCAATCGTGGAGCTACGATCCCTATACGAGTGGAGCGGCGCCTTGCCCACAAGGGATACCGGGCGATCTGACCAGGTGCTCCGAGAAAATGCCACCGACCTACGGCCAGCCCAGCTACTGGCCCGCGGGGCGCTAGCCGATGCGGTGAGAGGGTGGTGCGGACGGTGGGACTCGAACCCACACCCTCAATCGAGGAGCAGATTTTAAGTCTGCTGCGTCTACCGTTAACATATTGTAATAGCTTCGTATTTCAGCTCACAAACTGTGTATGTGTAAGAACTGTGTAGCTGATTCAAGGGTTTCGTTCACCCTCTGTGAAGGTCTGTCTGCGAACTTTGGGGCTAGGTTCGCGAACGATCCAATCATTGGGAAAGGGCGACTCCCTTCCCGATCAGGCCTACCAGACAGCGATATTTCTGGCGATAGGAAAATTTGAGAGGCTGGAGAGAGGCATTTTTAGCGACGGTGATAGCTTCGGTCGTGGCCGACACGCAAACTTATCAAGGCTCTAGATTCCGCGGGCGAACGCGTATGGCTCTGACCAGTAGAGATCGGATTCCGGCACGGGTGCGGGCTGTCGACTCTTTGGCCGACCTGCCGAAGATCGTTAGGACCCGTACCGCTCGAAGCGATGCGAGCGCTCTGGTCACGATGCGACGGGTTATCTCAGCACAGCGGCCCCATGCTGCCCTTATCGGCTCCGGGTGTGGCCGCCACCCGGAGCCTCGCTCTGTCGGCCGGGATCATCCTTGTCGCGATCCCGTTCTTCCTCGTTGGCCTTGCTCGCGGCGGCCAACTGATCGAGACGCCGCCGCCTGGCGTCGCTCATTTTCTCCTTGCCGGAACTGGCAGGCTCTTCCGCAGCACGTTGCCGCTGCTGGTGATCTCTCAACGCAGCGCGTGTCTGGCTGACATAATCGTCGCCACGCGAATAACCGCGCTCAAGCAATGCCTCGTCATGTGATTCCCGCGCCTCGCGGATGTGACGCTCACGCTCGGCGATGATTTCGCGTGCCTGCTCGATATTCGGTACGAATTCGGGATTGAGCGCCGCCATGAACTCTCGCAGCTCGGCGGCCTTCATGCCATCGATGCGGCGCGCGAGGCTGTGTATCCCGCCTTTCAGGTCGAGGATCACGTAGTCGCGGCGGTCGCCGCGCGCGAGCGTATAGCCGCGCTCTTGAAGCGCGGCGCGAAACGCTTCAGGTCCGTCGCTCGCGCGGAATGCCGCCGTTACCTCTTCCTTCACCCGCTTGCCGGTAATGCCGGTGCGCTCCTCTTGCCGAAGCTCGGCGCGCGACGGCGTGCGGTCGGGCCGCTCTACGCCGTCCCGTTCGTGATGCGCGCCTTGCACGCGATCATGGCCGAACCGCCGTTCGAGATCGCGCGCGACTTCCTCGTGCTTGCGGTAATTATGGCTGTCGCTGACCGAGCGCATCTTCGCGAAGTCGATGCGCGACCACACTATATGTATGTGCTGGCGGCCAAGCTTCTCGTGCATCACGACCACACGCGAATGGCCGTCGAGCCCGAGCTTCTTCTCCAGTGCGTCGATAGCCTCGGTGCGCTGCTCAGGCGTCAGCACATGCGGTGGCTCGGGGCTCATGGCGGCGTGATAGAGCGACCGCTCGCATTTCGTACCGACGGCGTAAGCATCCATCTCGACGAGCGCGCCGCGCAAATCGCTGGCGACCGTGCCTCTCGTCTCGACGAGGCTGACGCGCTCGTTCTTCTCGGCGTTGCCGAGATGCGTCGCGAGCTGTTGCGGCCCGGCGCGGGATTTGCCCTTGATGATCATCCGTCTCGACCGAGGGCCTTGAGGATCGCGTCGCGCACGAGGCCGAGACCGTGAAGCTCCTGCTTCAAATCCCACGCATCGAGGCCTCGGCCGAAATTCATGTCGCGGGCGATCTGGTTGAGATTACCGCCGACATGACCCAGCTCGCCGAGAAGCCGCGCCAGCTCCCGCCGCTCAATCGGCGGCCGTCGCACCTGGCGCGGCGCGGGTGCTCCAAGCAATACCTCACGGCCATAGCTGCCGGGAGTAAGCCCGGCGCGATCGGCCTTCTCGTTGATCGCCGCTCGCTCCTCCGGCGAGAGACGGATCGTGAGGTGCTCGCTGCGCACCCGCTTTTCGCTGCCGTGACTCATGGCGTCACGCAGCGCCGGGGTAAGGGCGGAAAGGGGACGGTATCCCCTGTCCGCGCAGGGGTCTCGGGGAGCAAGGCTCCTTGAGCGCGGTTCCCAAAGGGGCGTACCCTTTGGCCGCTGGTGTCGGGGCGCGGAAGCCCTGACGCGGGGTGATCCAACGAGGGGGCAAGGCCGCCCTCTTGGTCGGGGTGCACGGGGCGGAACGCCCCTGCCAAGCCGCGCGGGACCGGCCCCGCCGGGGCGCACAGCGCACTACCGCGCATGGCTTGCCACTTCACGTACTTCACGTCACTGCCCTTCAATCTATCTCGTTCTTGTTATCTTTGCCGTCAATATCGGCTGCTCAAATTCGTTGGGAAGATAGGGCAGCTACCTTCCCGCCGGCTAACGCTCGGTTGCGCGCAGTCTACCACGCCGAAAATACTTTCATGCACGTCGCGACGGCGCTGCGATGCAGCTACCGCATCGCAACCGGCGGGACGCAAATACGACCCGCGCAACGTCGAATTGGTCCTCGACCAAGCGACGCGCCGAAGTCAAAAAACCCGTTCCGCGATCTTCGATATTGCCCTCGCCACTCTCGGTGGTGAAATATCAGCGATCGGCAGATCGGCACCGCCTCACCCCAGAGCCGGAGTTGGTAGGAATGGCCACCAAGGACCCGGCGGAGTCACTCGGGGAGGCGTTCGGCGCCTTCTTGCAAATCGTCTTCAGCCTCACCTTCCCCCTGCTGATTATCTCTCTCTGCGGGGTGTCCTTCCTGTTGGGAGTGTATCTCCGTACCCCCGAATTTAACTTGTGGTTGGTCCTAGCCATCTGGGCGATCGAGTACGCCAAGGTAAACACCTGGGCCGCAATAGCCCTCGGCGTATTCGCCCTCGCGGCGATCCCCTTGGCGTGGGTGGCTTTCCGGGAACGTGAAGCGCAGTTGTCCAAGGCGATACTAGAATGGGTCATCACCGCAATCGTGCTCGGCTTCACGTACTGGCTGAGGACGGTATGGCCGTACGATGGCAATGGCTGGCAGATTTGGGTGTATGGCATCCTCCTCTTCACCGGATGGAACGGCATCGTCGAGTCTTCGCTAAGCACGCTCAAGATCGTCGCCTTCCACCGTGCCAATCGGCCGCCCCGGCGGCCACGCTGGCAACAGCCCCATGGCGCGCGGCGACGCCGGGGACCTCCGCAGCCTCACGGCGCGCAACCGTCTTACGGATCAGGCCGCCCTCAACGTTCCGCTGACGGCGGCCCCGAAACAATCTAGGGGCGCAACCGTGGCGGAGAATCTCTGGGCGATCGATGGCGGCGTCTATTTCGGCCAGCGCGTCGTGCCCGATGCGCCACCGCACGATCACTCATTGCTCGATGAGGAATGGCGGATCGTCGCCGACAAATTCCACCGCTACACGTCCGACCGGCATTTGGTGACGGTCGGACCAAACGGATCAGGCAAGACGCGGCGGCTCCTGATCCCGAACCTCGTCTTCCTGAAAAACTGGTCGATTCTCGTCGTCGATCCAAAGGGGACGCTCGCGGCCCAGACGGGGCCTTACCGCGAATCCCAGCATCCGAATTCGGTCATGGTCGTCGATCCGTTCGGTGTGCTTGAGCGGGAATATCCGGCCCTCGTGAAGCGGTATCCCTTCCTCAAGAGTGCCGGGTTCAATCCGGTCGCCGCTCTCGATCCCGACAGCGACGATTTCACGGACGACGCGCGCGGGCTCGCCGAAGCGATCATCCGCGTTGAGGACAAAAACGAGCCGCATTGGGCGCGGTCAGCGCAGGACCTCGTGTCGGGCCTGATGATGTGCGACCGCATCCAGAACGGCCCTGAGAGTTCGCTCGTCGCAGTACGTGATTGGGTCGGCGCGGAAGCCGGGACCCTCGCGCGCGTGATCAGGGAACATCTGTTGCCGTTGGCGGGCGACAGGTACGACGCGATCCCGGCGAAACTCAATCGGTTCTCCAAGATGAGCAGCGAGAACCGCGAGCTATTCAGCATCCTCTCGACCGCACAGACGCAAACCGCGTGGCTCGATAGCACGCTGATCAAGCGGGACGTGAGCAAAGGCGCTGCGGATTTTGGGCGAATGAAATACGAGCCGAAGACGGTCTATCTCATCCTTCCGCCGCGCTACCTCGCGACGCATAGCACCTGGCTCCGGCTGATGGTCACGGCCGTGCTCCAGCCGTTGATGCGGAGCGTACGGCCGGCAGCGGTGCCGGTCCTCTTCATGCTCGATGAATTCGCTCAGCTCGGCCACCTGGCCATCATCGAGGACAACCTCGCCTTGATGCGGGAATACGGCGTCAAGCTATGGCCCGTTTTTCAGGACCTCGCTCAGGCGCAAGACATCTACAAAACGCGGTGGGAAAGCTTCATCGGCAACGCGGGCGTGCTGCAAACTTTCGCGCCTCAGGACGCGACGACCCGCAAGTACCTCTCCGAGCTATCCGGCCAACGCCTCTACTGGCTCGAAACCACCTCCCGAAGCACCTCTTCAACCTCGGGGCCGCAGCTCGCCGCGACCAGCGGCATGCAAGAAGGCTGGCAGAATATGCCGGGACCGAACTATTGGCCTCAGGGGCTCGCGGCGATGCAGGATGGCCAAGCCATTCTGTTCGCGCGAGGCCGCGCGCCGCGCGCGTGGCTCCCCGATCCCTCGGAAATGCCGTCGGTCCAAGCGATCCTCACCCGCGCGGCGCGTGAGATGAGCGCCTGAGGAACACGGCGGATTGCACACGCAGCCGCCCGGTGAAGCATTAGAGGTGCATTCGCGGGCGCGGGACGACGATTGGCAACCTCAAAATCGCACCAGCTCCGATGTCACCCACCAATTGCCGTCGTTTATAATTGAGGTAGTTTAAATTGTCTCTGACGTAGAAAAAGAAACTTTCCTGTTCACGCAGCAGGTCTACATCAACGTAAAGGAACGTCAGGTTTCGGGTATCGGGACCCGGACCATCTGAAGCGGCAATTTCCTCCATATGCGCAAATGCTAGTCGGCCCGTTAGATCGTTATGCCAGATGCAATGAGCGTACTGGTTCCGAATTTTAAGGCACAGAAGGATATCTTCAATCGCTGTGTCGAATTCCTGACCTAGCCCTGCTGCGGTATACGCAGTACCGCCCAGACCGTCCGCGAGCTTCACACGTCGGGTTTCTCCTCGCCTCGAAAACAGGTCGGTGATGGCCTTCTCCACGTCACCACCCCCCATCCCAGCACACATGCAGAGTTGGTATTCAAGCTCACTATAACCGGTCAGCAATCCGCCAATGATTGACGCCTCACATTTGAAATGCTGGAGGGCGGCACATAAAGCAGTGGTCATCGTGGTTTCCCGTCGGGAAAGAATAGAATCCGCTGCCAGTGAGGCGGCATACCATTCCACTCAGGAGGCACGTCGATCTTCGGAAACAAGCTCCAATTTTTCATATTGCCGAAATCGGTATATGGATTCGAGATTTCTTTGTAGGCGTGCTGATGCTTCATCCACCCATTCAACAAAACAAGTGGAGAAACATAGTATTTGACTGAAACAACCCGCCTTGTTCCGCGTAAGAATGCGCGAGCCGCTCCTGCCGCTGTGTACTCAAAACCATTAACTCCCATCCATTGCTGAGGTACTTTGACGAATACAATACCGGGACGATCATCAGGCAACTGTTTCCTTGCCTTCTTCAGCGCGTTCGTAATTTTCTTTGCATCAAATTCTGTGCCCTCGATTTTGCACTTGGCGTCTGCACAGGCAAGGATGCCGTTCGGATAAATAACCTCAACGTCATAGTCGAGGCCTTTCGTACCCTGCGCTACAACGTATCGAAACGGCGCACTGTGAAGGTAAAGCATTCGCCCAAGATCAAGCTCAGCATACGTACCTTCAATGTTTCCAGAACGCATACGCGCAATGCAGTCATCGAACCCATCTACGTGCTGTAGATTAAACAGAACCTCCGCAAGGTCGATGATCCGATAGGTTGTCTCGTCGCGACGCTTTTGACTAGTTTCATCTATCCTAAGGAAGTTTTTTTGAGCGGTGATGGGGATTACATATCTATTGAGCCATTCTTCACCAAGGAATGCTTTTAAAACGCAATAGGCTAATGAAAACGATTCCGTCACGGCATTTTTCTTTGCCTCTGGCAAGAGCGTAGCGACGACATCGTAGAGCGCCTGGAGAGTAATTCGGATTCCGGCAACCATTTCGACAAACCTGCAAAGAAGCCCGTTGGCTTGCACACACCGGATTTATTTTCAGGGTTCTTAGTTTTCAAGCCTATGCGGTGATTAATTCTATCACACGCATGCAATTACGCAAAAACTAGGCGAGCCACCTACCTGCGGCTCACCGTGATCGATCACCGGAATCGTGACCGAGGTCAGGTCCCTTCCCCTCGTTCTCCCGGTTCTCGCGCTCGATGTCGCGGTCAATGCTGCGTAGCAGCGCCAGGCGCGCGGCGCGCGCATCGCTCATTTCGGCACGGCCGGTAATCTCGTATTCCGCAGTCTGGGCTTCTCTCTCGATCCTAGTCTCTGGTGCGCGCTGGCTCGGATCGTCGCGGCCCTGATCACTCGGTTGGTCGCGGGTATCTTCCGGCCGCTGCTGGAATTGCGGCTCGCCGTGTTCCGGCTCGGCGGCCATTTCGTCGCCTCGATTGCCGGATCGGCCGGGTGGCCTCTTGTCGGCTTGCTCGATTTCGATACGCAAGTTTTGGTCGAAATGACTAAACCGGTAGTTCTTGTCGCTCTCCGTGATCCTGCCTTCCTCAAACAGCTTTTCGAGCCGTTCTTGTTCGGCCTTAAGCCGGGCTTCGATTGCATCCGGGCTATAATCCGGCTCCGCTTCCGGCCTCTGCGGTCTCGGGTCCGGTCCGGGCCTGTGAGGCTCCGGCTGTGCCTGAGCCGAGCGAGCTTGTTCTTGCTCGGCTAACCGGCGCTTTTCTTCCTCTTCCGCCACGCGGCGATGCGTCTCGTTCAGCGGCTCGTAGCGATCGGGTTCTCGCTCGCTTCGCACGGCGACCACCTCGGCAAAGAGTCGAGGGGCAAATCTTGATGGGTTTTATGGTTTCGTGGCTAGCGGGATTTTTTCGAGCGGTCGCGAAAGTCGAGACGGTTGTACGCTTTCGGCTCGTGATCCCCGATCACGCGGTAGAGATGCCGCATATCCTTCATCAAGTTTGGATACAAGGTCAGCTCGACATGCTTGATCCGCTCGAAGGCATCGGCCGACTCTGCATCCATGACCGTGCAACGCTTATCAAGAACGTCGTGGAGTCCCATCAAGGCGTTCACGCTCCGCTGGTACTTCTTGTCCAACTGCTCAAGGCGTGCTTCTAGCTGAGCTACTTTCGCCTGAAGCTGTTTTATTTGATGATCGGCATTATTCATTCCCAATACCCTACATTTGTCCGATGTAATATTCCATCGTTGAATTAGTTTCACGGTTCGGCCCCACATCAAAACAGGGCCAATTGGCCGCCGCCATCCTCGTCCGTGTCATCGGGCGGTTTGCAGCCGATGATCGCCAGTGCCACGGCGCGGGCGTAGTCCTCGGGGCTCGTCGCCGCCTCGATTTCGGCCATCGGCGCAAAATGGCTGCGATAGCCGGTTTCGCTGACCGGGATGCGTCGCGGCGGCTTATGCGGACTACGAAACTCGAAATGCCCGTAGGGGTCCTGATCGCCGAGGTAATACGGCACGTAAGTCACGCGCATTTCCTGTGCCTCGACCACGAGGCGAAAGGAGGACTTTGGTCGCGAGCAGGTCATTTCCGCTCCTTCTCGACGAAGGCCACATCGAAGTTGCACTCCGTGGTCTCGGTGGCGAGGATGCGATACCGCCGCAGGGGTAAGGCGCTCATTGAGCGCCCCCCTTCGTGGCTTTCGGCTCGCGAAGAACGATTTCGGCACCGTCGAGCGGACGGGCAGTGAACTTCAGATTGAAGCCCTTGCCGTCCTTGTGCGGCCAGGCGGCACCGATCTCCTGCCAGTTGGACTTGCTGTCGCCAGTCTTCGTCACGCTGTAGATGCGGTGCGTCGGACGGGCCTTGGTGTTGCTGTCGTTGCTCATGGTCGTTTCCCTTTCGTCTGTGGGGCCACGCCTATCGCGGCCTCGATGCGGTTCGCCCGCATGCGCGAAAAAGCGGCGCAGTCAAAAGGCTGAAGGCCCATGCCGTAATGGGCGGCCCGAAGGGCGGGAACCCTGTTCGGTTTTGACGGCGACGCGCGCGCGTGCAGAACCACGCATCAACGGAGGCCAGCGCGTGGCCATTAGACGAGGGAGGAAACGCGGCAGCGGCAGGATCAAGAGCCCTGACCACCGTCCAGCGGCAACGTAGACGGAAGCGAATAGATGCAGACACGTCGCAGGCTAATGCGGATGGCTACCGGCGGTTCTGGGATGAGATGCGCCCGTGCTCGGCGCAGGAGGAAGCGGGAATTCGTCGCGGATCAGGGAGGCGTGTATGCCTGAAATGGCGCTGAACGCGCGCAACGGGGGATCGACCGTGCCGCGAATGGTAAGCTGGCGCTCCACGATGAAAAACTTGCGGCGCGCTCGGTAGTCTTCCAGCGCCGCGATGCGCTCGGCTCCAGGCTCGGCGTCGCGCACCCACTGGCGGGAGAGGGTCAATTCCGCCTGGCAAATCTTGCGGAAAGCGGCGGATTCGCCGCCGCGCTCATAGGCGGCCCGGATATACGCGACCGGCACGCCATTGATCGTCTCGGCAGCCTGATTGTGGATCGCGATCCTCAGTTCGTGCGCACGAAGGACGCGATCTTCTGCCGCACCGCACGCGGCAGTCGCGGCGTGCTTAAAAGCGGCCCTGACAAATTCGCGAGAAGCATAGGCCCAAACTTCGAACAGGGCTTCTTGAGCCTCAGTATGATTACCCGCATAAGATTCTAGGAAATATCCGAAAAGCGTTCGGGCGGAGAGATTGTATCCCACACACGTATCATCTAGCCGAATTCCTCCGATACGTTCAGCCTGATCCTTGGATAAATTCCAATTTGTCCGCGTGAAGAGCGGCGCGAGCAGCCGTTTGATGTCATCGCTCGGCCCGGAATAGAGGACGATCAAGCCCTCATGCTGGTAAGCCTTCGGCCCTAGCCGCTTGATGATCTTTCCAAGCAGGTCGCAATACTGCTCTACGTTGAGGCCGCGTTTCGCCATTGCTGAAGGGAAATGGCGATTAAAGCGCGATGACGTGAGGGAATGGCTTCCCGCTACCGTTATTCCTCGTGACGATGGTAGTCAGAGCGCGAACCACGGCCGGTCGCGGCGGTCCCGCGTTCTCGTCATAGTCTAGTCCATCCTCTTGAGGATATGGCTCCTTGTTGATGTCAAAGGACAAAAGCTTACGAGCCGTGCTGACGAATACTTTGTTGGTCGCTTGGCGAGGCGTTCCTTCGCTCCGAACAGCATATAGCTCGTTCTTCTCCGCACCGATGGGGCCGACAGCAAATATAAGTCGGCTTACCACCGCATACTCATGCAGCGGGAAGGCTGCCCCCACTGCGACCGCTTCCAAATTTTCTTCCTGTGGCTCGGGCACGGTGCGTTCGCTCTGGTTCCAAAAATCCGGCACCGGCATCGGCACCGTTGGTGAATGAATATCGAGCAGTAGCATAGCGTCCTCCTATAAGTTTCTCAAAATGGTTTCATCAACTATTAACCATAAAGATCGAGATAATTTCGATCGCTATTGCCAATACTCATAAAAATACCAGAAATAACGGCATGCCAGAAGGTCGTTTTTACTTTTTACCTTGGCGGGTATTAAGTTACAAATTCCGGGTAGCATTGTTGGTTAGCGAATTCTTACGCTCTGCCTAGTCTGGTTTATTTCGAGACTTTCCGACGCGATGACTGTGAACACCCCGAAGAGTGTACCAGTTTTGGGATGCGTTAGCGCTTCTTGCGGGGTTTCGATAACGACCGCGCCCGGACGCGGCGATTATGGGCGCGGATGAAGCGGCGGCGTTGCGCCTTGGGCGTCATCTTCCTCCGTCGCCATCTACGGCGCGGCGGCTTCTTGATTTCAGCCTGATCGGCGGCTTTGTCTGCCGCCATCGCCCGGCCGAGTTCCAGCGCCTGGTCGAGGTCGTCGGCCATGCGAGCCGTGGCGTCACCACCGTTCCTGAAATTGACGCAATACTCGCCGGGCAAACGCCGAAGGGTAAGGCCGAGTGTGCGTAGCTCGGCAACGACAATCTCAAAGCGTGAAACAGCGTCGGACATCGGGGGTACAGGCCTCCGGCTGGTATTCGGAATAGCACAGGCTTCCGCCCGGTCAACCGGTGGCTCCTCGGCGTGCTCGCTTCCGCCCTCGGCCTTCGGCCGGAATTGTGCAGCTCCGCGCGGCCTCCGGTGCCGCGCTTCTGCGCGCCGTTGACCGCGCGTACCGCAATGCTTGTTGGATTATGTCGGGACGGAGGGCATCGAATAATCTCAAGACAGGCGCTCGCCGCTTCGCGTCGAACAGAGGGCATGCAAATTGGATTTGGTTCGCGGCCGGTAGCGCGAATAAAGTGCTGCGACAAGTCGCCAAGGTTGAGATACGCCCAGCATTTTTCGGCGCTGACATACCATCAGTGGGGTGCGCGAATGCTCAAGGATATCAAATCGTATTCCCTCAACTGGCTCATGCGTGGGCTCTGGCTACTTGAAGGCCTCGCGGCCACGCTCGGCTGGCTCTACGCTTCGCTCCATGTATCGGCCGCGATAAGAGGGACTATCCTAGGTTTTTCCCTGGCATGGGTCGGCGAGGAGCTGGCTAGCGCGATCGCGGCACTGGCAGTGGTCGGCTTCACGCTATGGCGGCGAGGATTACCGCAATGGCTCGGCGGGCTCGGAATGCGGCTCGGTTTCTTCTCGGCCGTGGGGTTTGCAATACTCACGATCATTATTGCTGCAAACGGTGCCGTTGGCGTGGCGTTGGGCGCAATGATGGCCTCGTTCGGGGTCGCGTTATTTGCGGCATGTGCCTGGTATCAGCCTGAAGCTGTACGCCACAGTTTAAACGAAATACGCCAGTTCCTTGACGGAGCAGGCTCTTTCACTGAACAAGATTGCTTTGATGAAGCCATAACCCCGACTCTCTGGCTCGTGTGTTTGAGCGTGGCGGTATATGCAGCGCTAGACCCGCAACTGATCGTTCAGCTTCTTGAGAAATCGGCGAGTTACTACGGTGAGGGAATGAGCGCTGATAATCCCAACTATATTGCGCGGCCCCCGGTACTTCCGTCGCTTCTTTGGATTCGCGACTGCTCGATCGCGGCGGCGGGAGGGTTTGCGCTATCGTTCTGCGTCAGTCTAAGGCGACGCGGCCATGGTAGCCTGATGCGAGGAGCGGCAGTCTGGTTGCCCGCTATCGGCCAAGCCGCAGGGTTCGTCTTGGCACCTGTTACCCTGCTTGCCAGCGTCGAAATCGCCGTCGAAAACCCGCCTTTCTATCCAGCCGGGTGGAGGAATCTTGCCATTAGCGCCGTGGCAGCGGTCATCGGCTTTGGATGCTATCGGCTGCGGCAGAAATGGCGTCCGGGCATCTCCTCGTCTAGTCAGATTGCGGCCGGCTAGCCCCGGAGCCGGACGCATGGGCTTCCTGTCCGAATTCCTGAAAGGCCTCAAGGAGTCACGCGACCCGAATTCAACGGGAGGCCAACTCGTGCCGATGGAGCGGCCAGGCGCACGGCAACTGACCCCAACTAAGCGGGGAGTTCCTGCCGTTCGCGAGAACCGGCGGCCACCGGCCGTGCCGCAGCAATCCGGATACGCCGAGCCTCTGGTCGAGTACGAAGTGCCGGAAGATGTGCTCGCTCCTCGCGCGCCGGTGGTGCGCCTTGAGATGTGGTGTAGCAGTTCCGGCCGTCCGTTCCTCGCCGTGGCCGAGCGTCACGGCGAGACTCTCTACCTTGTCGGCAACGAAAAGCCGGACGGCGAGATCGCCGGTTCCGGCTGGCCCGGCGGCTATGGCTACTTCGCGATCGACGCCGCGCCTGAATGGTGTTGCCCGTGGTGCGGCGTGCGCGAAGACCCCTCGCACGAATTCCTCAGGCTGATTTGGGAATGCGGCGGTGCCTCCTGCGGCTCGCCTCTGCATTGCTGCGGCTCTTCTCGGGGCATTTTCCTCTGCGCTTGCGGCATGCGGGCGCGGCGCAACTTCCGCCGAGCAGACGTATTCAAGGTCTATGAATATCACGGTCTACGCGGCGCGAGCGGGCGCGGACTTGGCGGTACGCAAGTCAGCGGTGGCGCTGTCCTTTCTGTTCACTATTCATCGGCATCTACGGGATCGCTGCTGCGGCGGCGATCGACGTGGTTGCCATTCCGGGGAAAGTGAAGCCCAACGATGGACGGCCGCGCATGGGGACACAAGATTGGGCCGGTGCTCCGCAGGCTATGCCCGCTCGGCAATGTGCTGCTGGGGCTTATATTTGTGGCGGCGGCGATTGAGGTCCTCAGGATCGGCGTCGAAATGGCCATGCGCGGTGTCGAGCACGTATCCGCCCGGCTAAACATGAATGCTCAGGGCTGGGCGTATTGGCTGCCTATGTGCGTCCTTCTGATCGTGGGAAGCGGCAGCTACCTCCTCCTGGAGACAGGCTTCCGGCGCCTCTTGTTGGTGGCCGGCCGCGTCGGCAAATCGCTGCGCGCCGGAGCCCAGCGTTTCGTTCCACCGTGTTGTCACGGCAAAATATGGATGATTGCCTCGGGCTTGACGTTGCTGCCGATTATCGCTGCCGCCGATTGGATGATTGCAACAGAGCGGGGCTATGCCCCGGTGCGGCAAGGCGCGATCACGCTATGGATTGTCATCATGGCGATCCTGATCGCGGCGTTCGTGTATTTTCTCGGCAGGCTGGGAAGGCCCAACGAAGGCGGTGCGATCTTGGCCTTTCGGCTCATGCTTTGGTACGGCTTGATGAAAGGCGGCTTCGTCGCTTTCGCCGGTTTCGCGCTTGCCCTGCTCACGGTCGCGCTGAACGGCGTCGAGATTCCGCCCTTTGGGCTGCTTCCGCTGGCTGGCTTCCTTGTGTGCTGGTGGTTGGGTCGGAACCGCTTCGAGAACGCCGTCGGCTGGTGGGACTACGGGGAAGAAGACCCAGGTTACGCGGAATAGAAACAGCAACGGGGGACCGGGGGCAGAGCCCCCGGCCGCAAAACGGGCAAAGAAGAGACCGCCTATGCGGCGGCCCGCACGGAAGCGATTTTGCGATAGTGCGACGATCAATAGCATTAGTGCAAAAGCCACGTTTCAAAGTATTTAATCCTCTCACTGAATAAATAAGAATGAAATATAATCAGGACTCAGTTCTCGATTTCTTGTATATCTAATTTACAACTTCGCAGAGACTTAAAATATTTGTCGTCAGCGGCGTGAGTGGAGACCCCATGAGCCGAAAATTTGCCATCGTCGGCGCCGTGTGCGCGCTGCTTGCCACTCCTGTTCTCGCAGAGAGCGAAACCCCTCACCTTGAGTTTGTCAAATTATATATCGAGCAATTGGGAGCCATTGAAAATATACGAGACGCAGCAGCAAAGGAACTTACAACTGACCCCGCCACGCAAAGGGTTGCTGATTGCGTCCACACAATGACGCAATATCAACTGGAGTTGACAACTCAAGTCTCTGCAATGCGAGGAGTGCACCTAAGTAAACCTTTGGATCAGTTCCCGGAAGGTATCGCGGAGTTCGAAAGGCAAAAATTAGATTTATATAAACAGTACGGCGGCGTTTGTTCTGCCATGATGGAAGGGCCTAAACCCAATGTTGATTATGGAAAGCTTACTGCCAGTTTACCGAAGATAAATGCTCAAGTAGAATTTATTGATCATGGAATTTTTAAAGTCGCCCCGGCTGTATTTGCCGCACTAATTCAGACGACGAAGACAAACTCGCACGGCGGATTAGACCACCTAATTATAACCAAGGCAGAAAGAGATGATTTAGTGCGGCAGATAAAACTGACGTTCGGCGACAAGCTAAACCAGCACGATCAAAATTGGATTGTAAGCGCTGCCTCGGTTCTCGAATTTTACCTAGAACACAAAGGTTACAAATGCTCTGACGAGCCTTGGGATTAAGCCCGGCCACCATTTGGTCTCCGGTTCTCCAGCCTGTACCGTGCAATTATCACAGCCTTCCAGGGCGGGGACCGGGGGCAGAGCCCCCGGCCGCAAAACCGGCAGAGAAGAGGCCGCCTATTCGGCGGCCTCGGTCATCATCTGCTGCTGCAAGCCATGCAGGAAATCGGCGGCGCGTTGCGCATGCGCGGCGGCGGTGAAGATGGCGCGGTTGTCACTCTTCAACACGTCGAGCCAGGATGCGAGATAGGACGAGTGATCGTCGCGAGGCTCGGCCGTTATTCCGAGATCGGCAGAGAGAAACGCAGACCCTAGCTCGGCAACCAGTTCCTCGGCGGCATAGCCAGCATCGCCCCAGCGCTTGCGCCCGAATTCGCGGTTTAGGCGCGTCTCGTGCCGCGTCCAGTGGGTCAGCTCGTGCAACAGTGTCGCGTAATAGCTTTCCGCGTCGCGGAAGCACTCGAAGGGCGGCATCTGCACATAGTCGTTTGTGATCGAGTAGTAAGCCTGATTGCCGCCGTGCCGGACGGTCGCGCTGGTATTGGCGGCGAAACTCTCAGCATCGGCAATGCGTTGCATGTCGGATTTCGGCGGCGTCGCGGTCGCGTAGAAATGCGGCGGCAAGCCTTCGATCTGCTCGCAGTTGAAAACGGTGTAGCCCTTCATAAAGGCGATTTCGCGGGCAGACTCCTCGCCATCGTCGCCGGTCTCGGTGCGGGTGATCTTGTCGGCATAGACGACAAGCGATCCGTGCTCGCCTTTCTTGACGTGCGCGTTCAATTCCTGTGCTTGGCGGAAGGTCATCCAGATCGGGCAGACGAAACCCTTCAGTTCGGCGTCTCCCCACAGCATCAGCACATTGATGCCCTTGTAGGCTTGCCCGTTGGCGCGCAAGGGGCGCGTGATCCTGCCGGCGGCGTGCTCAGCATTCCACGGTTTCAGCCAAGGCCGGACGCCGCGTTCGAGGTCGGCGATGATCTTGTTGGTGACGCGCGCGTAAACGTCGGCGCGTGTTGCGGTGGCGCTCATGTTCAGCCCTCCCGTTCGGGGAAGCTGAACAAAGACGGCTCCTGATATCGCCCGCTTGCCGTTCGGTCGGCGGGCGGTCGCCGGTCCTCGTGCAACTCGAACAACGCAGGCTGTACCGCGTTCGCTGAGGCCTGCTTCTGCTCGCGCCTAAGCTGCAACAGGTCGCGCCATAAGAGGCGCTTGCCGTCGATCTCGATAAAACGCGGGGCCTTCATGGCTGGCCCTCTGCCGCCTTGGCGAGAGCGGCGCGCGCCGTCTCGATGGACGCATCAAGCGCGCGTACCGCGCCTGCCAGATCGCCCCGTTCCCAACTGTCGATGACGGCTTGCGCGGCGTCGGTCTGCTCTTCCAGCGCCTTCAGCAAATCCGGCCCGGCCAGCCGCAAGCGATAATCGCCGCTTTCCCATGATGCGACGGTGCCGCGTTTGTCGTCCCAAATCTGGACTTGCTCTACCTCGTCGGCGTCGCCATAGCTGGCGAAGGCCAACTCCTCCAAATGCTCGTCATAAAATTGCCGAGCGAGCTTCAACGCCTGTTTCGGCGTCTTCGCCTCGAAGTTCCGGGACGCCCAATCAGCGCGTGTAAAGAACTCCGCTTTGTAAGTTTTCGTCATGGTCTCCGCCTTTCCTTGGGGTTGAGGTGCACGCAGCGCTGCTGCTGCACCTCTGCCCGTCGGCGAGACCGGGGGTAGCAAGGGGATGGGCGGGCATCCGCGAGGGGGATCACCCGCCCGCATAGGGCCGCGCGATAACGCGCGGGTCTGCACGTCGCCGCCTTAGCGGCGGCGGAAGACCGGGGATACGCGGATCTCCGGTGCGCCACGGCGCATGCACCCTTCCCCGCGCGAGGGGCGGAGCCCCATAGCCTTCAACTCAAGAAAAAACCTGGCGCGCTTTGCGCGCCGCACCCGATCCGGCGCGAGGGATCGTCACCGCAAGGCCGAGACCCGTTAGGGGCTCGGGGAGCCGGCGCTCAAGCAACTCGAGCGGCGGCGACTAGAGCCCGGTTCCGCAGGAACGCGCTCGCGTGAACCAGCTCATCAAATTCTTTTCGTCAATGACGGCCCGCATCTCCTTCCAAGATGTTCTCGACGCCATAGCGGCCTGACTACGGCCATCAAACGCCTCGCGTCGGCGCCGCCGCCGCAAGTGCTGCGCACTCCTCCTCCTCGTTCCGGTCGCAAGCGATGCGGCTCGCCTCCTTCGGCACCGGGGCCTTCGCCGGAAGGCCGCGATGTGCGCGGTCGAAACGAAGGAGACGAAAATGCGAGCCTATACTTTGACGGAATTGATGAACCTCACGCGCGCCGAACTCTTCGCCCTGCACCGGCAAATCGTCGATGCTATCGCGCTGTTGCCGGACGGCTCCCCGGAGCGCCTCGCGGCCATCGCGACCCTGCGGTACATCCGCCGGGTCATCGCCCGGTGCGAATTCGCGCCGGGCTAAGCGCCGGAGTACGCCCGCTTGCTGAAGGCAATTATCCAGTCTATCGATAGTAGATGGCTAATTTGTCAGCTCAACGTGCCGGATTTCCGTTGGAGATTAATCAACAGGAAATTCGGTTCTCTCGGTGGCCGTCTCGGGAGAAACGAGGCTCTTACGCGCCTCAATCTGAAATACTGACAAAAAACGCCTGGGAGGCGATTGAAAACGCCATCAACGCAAAAATCGATAGGAGGTCAAAGAAACTGGATGTTTGTTTATCATTTTTGTATCAGGCCTACGATTTTCATAAAGCGTACGAAACGGCTCGCATATCTTCCCGACCTCTCTTGCTGTATTATGCGTTTTTAAATTTGGCGAAAACATTCATAATCTTCAGAAATATTGCATATGACTTAGGAAATGCGGAGCATGGCTTGTCAGAAAATCGTGGTGGATATTCGCAAGCTGTAATCACCGCACGCCCCGATAAGCCCACACGCCGTGCGGTGTATGATCTATTTTCACAGGCGTTGGGTAATCCCCCGATTATGAATGATTTGAAATTCCGGCTACTGAATGATTTATTGCCGCAAATAGTTATAGGCCATCGCCTTTGGGCGACTGCGGCAAATAAAAAAGAAAGATTCATACGCGCGGAAAAAATCGAGTTTTTACACGATACAAACGCTAAGGAAATGTGGACGGTAATTGACTTCAAAAGAAGCGATGTTAAAGCGCTAAAGATAAAAACACAAAAATTCATTGACTACGCGGGACTTGGCGGATTCTCGGAAATTCTCCCCGCCGACGTATCAGAAGATGGGCCTGCCTACTTAAAGAAAATAATTCGCTTAGAACAAAAGCACCCCCAAAAATATGTAGATGTCCCCATAGAAAAATTGCATTTACTGCCTAAGATCATAGGCAACAAGATGTGGTGCATAATGAGAACGGTTCCGGCATATCGTCGGTATTATTTTTGGGCTTCGAAGGAATTAACCAACGGAAAGCTACTAGACCCACTGTTGAGCGTTTATGTTGTGATTTATTATCTGGGTTCAGTTACTCGATACAGGCCAAATTATTTTGAAGACCTTCAAGCATCCTCATTTGGAAACCTGTTTGACGAGATAATTCAGACTCAAGGTCAGCAGATGCTCTTCCATTTAGCAGCAGAATTTCAAGAGCGCGACATATCGTGGCCTGCCGTACTTTAGACTTTCCCAGAGAGAAATCCTGCCCCGCCGATCATATCGCCTCAGCCCGCCGCAATTGGCTCGATCAGGCTCGGATCGTTGTTCTTGACACTGCCGACGCGCGCGCTCACCGGCCAACAGATCATGTCGTCGTCCGGGTACGGCGCGAGCAGCGACTTCAGACGCGGCACATCGCTCGGCTCTTCGCCGAGCCAGGCGGGCCACGCTTCGGGCTTGAGGACCACCGGCATCCGGTTATGCAGCGTCGCGCACAATTCATTCGGGGTCGTGGTGACGATCGTGAAACTCCGCACGCGCTCGCCCTGCGGCGAGCGCCATGTGTCCCACAGACCCGCCAACGCCATCAGGCGCCGGTCCGCTAGCCCGATCGCATAAGGCTGCTTGCCGGTCTCGGTCTTCTTCCACTCATAGAAGTTGTCGATCGGCACGAGGCAGCGCCGCTGCCGAAAGGCTTCGCGGAAAGCGGGCTTGGTCTCGATCTCCTCGGCGCGTGCGTTGATGGTCGAATAGCCGATCTTGATGTCCTTCGCCCAATAAGGGATCAGGCCCCAGCGCATAACTTCAAGCGACCGCTCCCGCTCCTTCTCGTCATAGCGGACGATCGGCAACGGATCGGTCGGTGCCACGTTCCAGCTAGGCGCGCCATTCGGCGTCGGCCGCTCCGGCGGGATGCGGAATGCGATCTTGATCTCGCTGAAATCGGTTGAAAGCTTGACGCGGCCACACATTCAATCGGTCTGCGTGTTCAGAAGGAGGTGTTCGATCCGATGACAGGTCGGGCAAAGCAATGCGAAGTCGGCGAGCGTGGTGCGTCGCTTGCCTTCTTCGAGCGGGTGTTTGTGGTGCACATCCAAAGTGGATCGCGGATTAATGACGGTGCCCGCTAGCCGTTCCACCGGGTCAAACGGGCACTGATCACAGTGCAAGGTGCCGGCTTTCCGCCGCTCAAGAACAAATCGATTTGCGAGCCAAGCCGCTCGGCGTCGAACTTGCGCCCTGCGATCTTCCGCCATCCCCTCTAGCGCCGAATCTGAAAGGTCCTCGTTGATTAGTTTCATCACGTCTTCAGGTAGCGGACCGCTCTCGGCGATTGCTATTTCATCTTCGATAGCGATCCACGCACTTGCGGCCGGTTGCGGCACAATTGGCAAGTCGCCGATTTCGGAACGTTCGAAGTCGTTCAAGGGTCTGAGCGTTCCGGACGGATGCGCAAAAAGACGCCGCATCGATCTGGCAGAGAACACTGCATTGGCGTGCGGTTTCGTGGGAATTTTGTAACTTTCGATGATCGGAAATGCGACCGACCACCGCCTGCGTTTCCCATCCTCAGCCCACCGGTCCTGCAATTTGTCGTAATCTTGATCGCCAAGGATCGCTCGCAGATTCCGTGCAGACGGGCGCAGGCGATGCACTCCGACAAGACATCCTGCACAGACCGAATGCGCCTCTTTCTCGGCTAGGTATTGCGGGTCGATCTCATGGCCGAGATTGGGGGTAGGAAAATTAAGGGTGATGTATTCGATCACGAGGCCGTTATGGATTTGACGGTTAATTGTTGATTGGCACTTGGCGAACGCCCCGGGCGCATCGGAGGGAGGAGTGAATCCCATCCAGGTGGTGCCAGGCAGCCAGTCAACTTTCGCTGCCGTTATTGGGTCTGAGAGATCGGCGATTTTGGAAATAGCCATATCGGTCGCGGGCGTGTCCCGCCATTCATTCGGTCTTCTATCGACGGCGACTATGGCGCGGGGCGGTAGTTGTGTCCAGCGAACCACCGGCCGGGTAGTGGGTCAGATGGGCCAATCTTGATGGCGTAACAAAAGAAGTCGCCCCCTTCAATGGCAGCCCGAGGGGAATGCTTTAATCATTGGCATAGAAAAAAATCCGCTAAACTCCCGCGATGGCCGCTGGCGTGACAGATAAGCTTTGGGATGTTATGGATATGGTGAAGATTCTGGAGAACTTTGAAAATGAAAAATCAAACTGATCTAATTGGAGAAATAATCCAGATACCTTTCATGGTAGGCGTTATCGCCATTTTCTTGTCACCTTGTATCATTGCTTATCAATCATACAAATGGCTGGTGACTGGTGATTGGCTTCCCCTATCGTTATCGAACGTTATTGATGCTTTCCAAATCCCAAGTCCAGCATTCAAGTGGCTCGGCCTTCAAAAGATTACAAATTGGCTTCTCGCTGCGCCTGTAACTGGATGCCTATTTTTAGGAGGGGCAGGAATGATCTTCCTAGGATTAATTTTAGTGGATTATCGTGACAAAAAATCACCGAATCATCCCTTACGGCGTCAAAATTCAAACTGACCCACTACCACCGGCCGAGCTGACTGATTCAAAATTCCCATCCTTCGGGCACGCGCTGAAACGCGGCGTGTCCCTTGAACGCCCGCACGTCGGGCGGCAACAGGCCGAAGCCGATCGCGCATCGCCCGTAGCGGTCATTGATGCGGTCGATCAGCGGCGACAGCTTTTGGTGCTTGTGATCCGCGGCGAATAAATCCGGCTGATGCTGCGCGGCCGGAACGAGGTCGAGCAGCACCACGCCAACGGAAAGCGGCTTGTAGGCCGGCACCTCGGCCCAGAGCTGGTCGAGACGGCCAAGCAGAAATCCGGTATCGCGGCTCTCGGTGAAATTGATCTCGCTCCACCAGCTTCCGAGATCGGCGAGCCACGACAGATGGAGCCCGAGGCGGCGGCAATAATAGTCGCCGCGCCGCAGCCGCTCGGCCGCCTTGGTCAGCAAGTGCCGCGCGAAATTCTGCGCCCCTGCCCTCGTGCGCAATTCCGGTTCGAGCACATGCTGATGGCCCATGCTTTTGGCAAACCGCGATGACGGAGGCTGAATATCGACCCCGTGCAGCATCTGATGAAACAGCAACCCGTTGATGCCGCCCCACACACGGCGAAGCCGATGCGGCGTCGCCTCCCAGAGCTGGGCGACGGTCGAGATTCCGGCGCGGTTGAGCCGCTCTTCCATGCGCGCGCCGATGCCGTACACGTCCTGCAATTTCAGGCGGAGCAGGATGTCTGGCAGCACGTCGTGCGTGATGACGACCAGCCCATCCGGCTTTTGCAGGTCGGAGCCGACCTTGCCGAGAAACACGTTCGGCGCGAGGCCGATTGAGCAAGTCAGGCACTCGCCGACTTGCTCGCGAAGCGCGCGTTTGACTTTGAGCGCCAACTCCCGCGCCGCCGGCACCTGCCGCTCGGTTCCCATCAATCGGCACGCCATCTCGTCGATCGACATCACCTTCTCGATCGGCAGGCAGGTATCGACCGCCTTCAAAATGCGCTCGTGATAATCGGAGTAGAGCCGATGATTGGCTTGCACCGCGATCACGTCAGGACAAATCCGCCGGGCCTCCCGCAACAAGGTGCCGGTGGTGATGCCGAGCCGCTTGGCCGGATAGCTGGCGGCGATGGCGCATGCAGAGTCCGTGAGCGTCTGTACGACAATGATCGGCTTGCCCCGCAGGGCTGGCGCTTCCTGCTGCTCGCACGACGCGAAGAAGGCGTTGAGGTCGAGGAAGAGCCAGAGGACATCTAAATGGACATTGTTCATGATTTGTTCTATACTATCTGAACGGCATCTCGCAACTGCCGTGTCCGAAGGCATCGCGCGCCAATTTGACCGGGAATTGCTGCGCGCCTAGCTTTCGCGAGCAGCGATGGCGCTTGGGAAGAACACTCAGGAAACGGTAAAAGGCGGCATGGGAAAAAACTCGCGCATCGAGTGGACACACCACACATTCAATCCCTGGTGGGGCTGCACGAAAGTTTCTGCTGCGTGCAAGCATTGCTACGCTGAGAGCTGGTCGAAACGTGTCGGCCAGAGGGTCTGGGGCGCGAGGGCAAAGCGGCGCTTCTTTAGTGACACGCACTGGAGAGAACCGATCCGGTGGAATGAGCAAGCCTGCGAAGAGGGTATGCGATATCGAGTCTTCTGTGCGTCGATGGCCGATGTGTTTGAAGATCGGCGGGACCTCGATGTCTGGCGCGACAAGCTTTGGGAGCTAATCGCGCTCACACCCCAGTTGGATTGGCTTTTGCTGACAAAGCGCCCCGAGCTAGTCGCGAAGCTCGTCCCATGGCGCGATACCTGGCCGCAGAATGTATGGCTTGGCACCACAGTAGAGGATCAGGCGTCCGTAACGAGACTCGCTCATCTCAGTAGACTACCGGCGGTGGTGCGTTTTATCTCAGCCGAACCACTGCTGGGGCCGCTTGATATTCGGCCCTGGCTCGAAACCACAATCGACTGGGTGATCACAGGAGGTGAAAGCGGTCCTAAGGCGCGACCGTCAAGTCCCTCTTGGTTTATGGGCCTGCTCGACCAATGTAAGGCAGCTCAGGTGCCCTTTCACTTCAAGCAATGGGGAGATTGGGCTCCCGGAGTAAACAAAAAGACCGCGGGGAGTAAGGGCGTTGAAGTTGCAGATGGCACGGTAATGCTCCGTCTCGGGAAAAAAGCTGCCGGTCGCGTGCTTGATGGTGCTATGTGGGACGGCTTACCGGAGACGATAGCCGCTTGAGCGACCATCCTCGACTTTGGCCCGATAGCGACCTGCCCGTTCACCCTGGACGAATTACCGGGAAGAATTTTAAGTCGCTGCGTTATCCTCTTTGGACGCAAAATAAAGCCCGCCTGATTCAAGCCTACTTACAGCTTTTCGAATACATTACCCATCACGGCACATACATCGATGGGTTTGCCGCGCCGCAGGATGCGGCTCACCCTGATATGTGGGCCGCCAAACTCGTCCTGGAAATGCAACCCAAATGGTTCCGAGACTTTTGGCTCTGCGATATCGACCCGGAGGGCATAAGGCTACTAAATGCATTGCAAGCGGAACATGCATCTGAAAACCGGCGCGTAACGGTCGTTCCCGGTGACTTCAACGGCAAACTCGCCGATATTCTGTCCAGCGGGCAAATCACCGACAGAACCGCTACGTTCGCGCTGCTCGATCAACGCACATTCGAGTGCGAATGGCAGACTGTGGCGGCGCTCGCTCGCCACAAGACCAGTGGGAACAAGATCGAGCTTTTCTACTTCTTCCCGACAGGCTGGGTTGATCGTTCGCTGGCGGCGGTCTCGACGGACAAAACGAAAGCGAAGGTCGTTCGCTGGTGGGGCCGACAAGACTGGCACGAGTTGCTCGGGATGGATGGAACAGTAAGGGCTCAAAAGGTGGCAGACCGGTTCGAGCATGAACTCGGGTACAAAAAGGTCGTCGCATACCCTATCCACAGCGAAAAGCGCGGCGGCCGGGTCATGTACCATATGATCCATGCGACCGATCACCCCGATGCCTTCACGTTGATGGTCCGCGCCTATCGAAAGGTGTCGGGGCGTCCGGATATCGAAATTACGGAGCAGCAGCTCGATCTAGAGGACTTGCTCCGGGAGATACAGACTGGTGCGGACGGCGGAGAGACGGTTGCCAAGCCATAACGGGGCCTAGATCCTGAAGAGAAGGTCCGCGAGGAGCTTTGCGTTGATGGAATTTGTGGCTGACGCAGCGCAATGCGCCCGCGTTTGTTAAGCTTGACGTTCACGCTCCAGGAACAACTCATCGAACATACGATCCGCGCCCCATGCTTGCGCTGACGTATATGCTAGTCTGCGCTTAGCATCCGAGTTTAATGGAAGCGCTCCTGGCTTATACCCAAGATCGTGTTCGGCTTCCGACCACGCATGTTGAAACATCGTTTTCACCTGTAATTCGAAGAATTCTGGCATGATCGCCTTGTCAGTACCTTCAACGATCACATCAGATGGTATCAAGAGTATGTAATGTTTTCCAAAATATCCAAATTCCCATTCCGACTCCGGGACCAAAATCTTGGATTCTATTTGCCTATAGTATTTTTCTATAATTTTAGTCACCCGCTCGACATCTGAAAGATAATATACAACTATGCGAGCACCAACCTGATCTTGGATTTGGCGAAGTGGTTCGGTATATTTGGGTTTGCCGTCGCTTATAGCTTGCGCCTTCGCCAAGAATCGATCGATTTCCTTGGCTCGCGCCGTTATGCGGTCGATCCGAGGTTCACTTGAAAAATAATCTCGCAGCTGCACTTCGAGAGCAATCGCAATAGGACGAAGCACTGCGTCAAATCTTCGACGATACGCTTGCTCAATTTCAGTCATCGCGACTTACCTAGTTTGTCTCCAATTACCTTACCTTCTGTCGAATAACGAACGGTTTGCTCTTCTTCATCTACTACTTCACGGTGAAATACGTCATCAAAATCCGCAGATTGCGCGGTTAGTATGCCGCCTGAATCCAACTCCACCGATCTGTATGCTACCTGTTTAGAGAATTCCTCTAAATCGAATTGAAAGCGTTCGTCGATGAGCGTCGGGGTTCTCATTTCGGCGGCTATGGCGTGCCTTGCCGCCTCCGATAAGCCAAACTGTCTTTCGAAATCCCCCACCGTGATTCGGCGATTAGCAAGGGCGCCTGCGAGGGTTACTGCCGACGCAATCTCACTTTTCACCGTGATGTCCGGCGATTTTTTTGCAGCGTCGCGGAGCGCCACCGCCAAACGCCTCGTACCGGCGGCTGCGGTCGTACGAAAATCGGAATCGAGAAACTCGGCGATCCAGTAGTTTGAAACACGGATTTCAGGATTATTGACTTGCTTGTCGGTTGCGCGACCCAACCAAAAACCTGCTGCCAACGAAGCATCTTGATAGCTGGCGGCCTTGTAGGCCTTGGCACTTTTCATGAAGACACGTTCGAGGAACTCGACGTTTAGAGTCTGCTGGTCTTCCTCGGCCAATATCGCGCTGTCGGCGGGAAACCTGGAGATTACGAATTTGTGGTCGCGCCCTTCGCGACCGGCAATGAGAAATAGCAATCCCAGGCCCGACCTGTGGGTTGTCACGTTCTCAAGACGCTTCGCGATATTGCGCCCATGAGCGAGGTTTGGATCACGCAGATAATCAGTGATCAATGTCCGGCAGAGGTTTTGTTGTGCCCCGTCACCAGCTCGATTGAAGGATATATCGATATCGCATTCGATATCTGACCTACCGTAAATATCGCTTAGGAGATCGAATAAGCGTCCACGAAGCGGAACCGAGGCTCCCCCGATCCGCGGTTCATCCTCCGATCCCTTGCCGGGATGTACCAAGTACGTGTGGATATGTTCGATTGCCAAACGAAGTCGCCCCATTACTCAAGTCGCGCAGGCGTTTAGTGTAACTCCACGTGCAGTTGTAGGACAAGGCAGGTAGGGAGAACATTGACAAATGGAGGGGATACCCTTGGCGCGAGGTCAGAGCCGAAGTCAGGTCCTTCAGGCTGCCCGCCGTTTCCCGCGAGGCGACCGCCGTCGCGCTGCGGCGGTCAACGGCTCTACTCGCGTTTCGTACAATCCGAAAAGATGCTCGACACGCTCACGGTCGCTGGCGAACGCAGCGCCTCGATAGAGATGGTCAACGGAGCGATCCAGGGCCTCATGCGCGCGCCGCAGATCATTCGGCATTACGTCGGCGTCATAGAGATCGCCCAGCGTTGCATCGGGATGAGCGGTACGCGCCTCCAACACCGCTCGGGCGCAATCACTTAGCCTCGCCTTGGCGGCAGGATTAAGATCAGGCCAAGGGAAAGGGTTGTAATTAATTCCCGGCGAATACTGATACCGACTTTCGAGACGTCCGCCTACGAAGGCAGTCCATGCCATATGCATCCTGGAAGTAATTAGGGCAAAGTGAAATGGCTCTACGTCAAGCGCAACCAAGAGTTTGTTGCTCGGAATTGTCGGTGGTTCCAACCAAGCAATGGGAAGATAGGTGCGACGTTCTGAGCTTACTTCGGGAATTACCATAAATGGGCGATCCGGCAAGACAGTCACATGATACGCGGTGGGCGTGCGGGCGAGGCTCAAGGACAAAGCGCTGGCTTGGTTGTTTTCACCATCGGGATTCTTGCGCGGCGGCAAGCGCCCCAGCCGGTAGAGCCGGACCTTTTCGATAATTTCGACCACTTTTGGCATCGCGCGGATAACATTGGGCGCAACGCCAGCGAGACACATTATCCAGCGATCTCCACCGTTAATGTGTTCCTCCGATCCGACATACGGCCTAATGAGAGCCCGAGCGTTCGGCTCGGCTTGGACGAACGCCGTGCGCTCCGTTCCGTCCATTATGAAATAACCGCCATCTACCGGCTTGGACCCGACGCGTATGGGCGGGAAGCTGCCGCTCGGCTGGCGGGTCCGGAGAACGACGAGATGCGGATTTGTCAGCCGGGAGGCGTCGAATAAATACGGTGACAAGGCCCGGTGAACGGACTCCGTGGGCTCGGCGTCATATTCCTCGTAGGAAAACAAGCGCCGCTCCGGCGGTGCGGCGTTCCGCGTGACTAATCCGATAATGACGCAATGCACATGCGCCATGCCGCGTGCATCGGAACCCCACGCAAACGTCCTATGGGCGAAGGCGATTTCGAGCTGATAGCGGTCGAACAGCGCAGGCCATATTTGGGCTACCTGTTCGCCCTGCGTGATCGAGTTTGTGGCAACAAATCCGATTTTTGCGTCGCCGCGCTGTACGTACTCACCAGCCTTCAGGAACCAAGCACACACATAGTCGAGACGCGACCCTGCTGCTCCAAGCCTCCTCATTAGCGCGGACGCTTGATCCTGCTGGTGTACCCCGCGCATGACGAATCCGATAAAGGGAGGATTGCCGAATACATAAGAACATTGCGCGGGCGGCAGAACGTCGGACCAGTCTAGGTCTAAAGCGTCACCGTGACGAATGTGCGGCGCCGTAACAAGAGGAATGCGCGCATAGACTTGTCCGAACTCTAGCGACAGCCGAACATTCATGATGTGGTCCATCATCCAGAGCGCCACCTCGGCTATGCGCGCTGGAAACTCACTTATTTCAATTCCGTAGAACTGACTCACATCGAGCTTCGAAAGTGTGCCAACGTCGAGTTCACGCTGCCCTCGTGGATTGAGTTCTTTCAGGACTTCGGTTTCGAGCGAGCGGAGTTCCCTATATGCAATGATCAGGAAGTTGCCGCAGCCGCAAGCCGGATCAAAAAAACGCAGGCCCGCGAGCCTGTCCTGAAACGCACGCAAAGCAGCCGGCCGCCCGTTATCTCGGCGAGCCCGTAGGCGGTCAAATTCGGCCCGCAACTGGTCGAGGAACAGCGGCTCGATCACTTTGAGAATATTCTTTTCCGTCGTGTAGTGCGCCCCTTGCGCACGCCGTTCGCGTTTGTTCATCACCGACTGGAATAGCGATCCGAAAATGGCCGGCGAGATTGCATCCCAAGAGAATTCGCAGGCCTCGATCAACCGTTTGCGCATCGTGAGGTCGAACGCAGGTATGGGCAGCCGTTCCGCGAACAGGTCGCCGTTGATGTACGCGAACTGGTTCAGGTCTTCATCCAGCGCTCGCTGACGTTTGTCCTCTGGCGTATTGAGCACGTCAAAGAGATTGCTTAACCAGGGGCCGGTATCGCTGCCATCTTCGTTGGTCCGCTCGCGGATCAGTGTCTCAAAAATATCGCGCGGCTCGAAAATGCCGGTGTCGTCGGCGAAAAGGCAGAAAAGCAGCCGCACCAACAGACGTTCTAGATTATGTCCGTCATAACCCGACTCTTTGAGCGCGTCGTGGAGCTTACCCATAAGCTCCGATGCTTCGATATTGACTGGGTCTTGATCGCGGAACGTCCGCTTCTGCACTCCGATGATGAAGCCTAGCGCCTCAACGTGACTTGGTAATTCGACTAGCGTGAACTGGACTTGCGTTCCCTCGTCGAGATCGTGAAGCTCAAAGTTCTGAAAATCACTGAGGAGAATATAACGCGGCAGTTCGGCCTCCCTGAGGCCGGGAAAATAATCGAGCGCCTGCGTCTTGGCCGGAATAAGGCTGCGTCCTGCACTCTTTTGCTCTACGAGCAATACGCCTTTCCAAAACAGGTCAATGAATCCGCGCTTTGCTCCAAGAAGCTTCACCGGCTCCTCAAAGCTGGCGACGCGACGCCGCCTTACGCCGAAGACTTCAAAGAATTCGTTGTAGAAGCTTTGCGTCTCGCCCTTCTCGTAACGGGCGTCGTGCCACTCGGCAGCGAAGGCTGCTGCCCGAACTCTGATCTCGTTCCAGCTTAACCGCAACTAGCCCCCCTCGGCCTCAGGTTGCATAAGATAAGGCTGCCACAAGGAAGCGCCGTAAGACAGCTTCTTCGACAGGCAGAGAATGAGTACGGGCCACCGAATCGAACCAACTTACGGAACTAAGATCGTGGCCCTCCCCGGACTCGAACCCGGACGCCTCGCGGCGCGCGATGTTCATACCACTTCGGCTTTCGCCGCCCCCTTGCGGGTTCGTGATCTGGACTGTCCCTTCGCCGTCGGCGCACCGCACACCAGTAACGTAGCTTGATGGTGGGCGTTGGTGCGGGCGGCCGGACTTGAACCGGCATGGGCTTTCGCCCAACGGATTTTCGTACCCGCTACGGCTTTTGCCGCCCGGCCCCTCGCGTTCGCGCTTGGGGTCGGTTTGGGGTCTGGACTATCCCTTCACCTTGGCCCTGCGGCTTTAGGTGCTGCCCGTCTAGTCTCTACACCTTCCCGTCGCCGGGCTTGGCTCGGGATTGCCATCTGACAGGTTCCCCCGAATTTGGGCAGTTCTGCATCTTCGGTTTCCCGG
>Ga0182024_10002882_pt1 | contig 41868 bp, 34 predicted proteins | sample P32metaG_FD_120480 | JGI IMG/M metagenome (GOLD analysis project Ga0182024, IMG submission 120480) | Permafrost microbial communities from Stordalen Mire, Sweden - P3-2 metaG (Illumina Assembly) | ecosystem: Environmental > Terrestrial > Soil > Wetlands > Permafrost | place: Sweden: Stordalen... | reverse complement strand
TACCTCGCAGGCTCGGACGGCGCTCTGGCGCAAATATAGGAAGATGGCCATGCTCCGAACGCTCTTTCTTCAGGGTCCCTCGTTCGACGGTTTCGATGGCGGCGCCGGCTCGCGCTATCAGGCCAAGCGCGAAGTGCGCTCGATCTGGTATCCGACCTGGCTCGCGCAGCCTGCGGCACTCGTCGAAGGCAGCCGACTCATCGATGCGCCGCCTCATGGTCTGTCGCTGGCGGATATTCTTCCTTGCGCGAAGAATTATGACCTCGTCGTCCTGCATACCTCGCTGCCGTCGTTTCAATCGGATCGCAAGACCGTTGCAGCGCTCAAGAGCAGCAATCCTTCGCTCAAGGCCGGATTTATCGGCGCGAAGGTCGCGGTGGATCCGGAAGGCAGCCTCAGGGACGCACCGGAAATCGATTTCGTGGCGAGAAACGAGTTTGACTTCACAATTCTGGACGTGGCGCGCGACCTTGCGTGGGACCAGATTGCGGGACTGAGCTATCGCAACGGCGAGGGTGTCATCGTTCACAACGAGGAGCGTCCGATCCTCGAGAACATGGATTTGCTTCCGTTCGTGACGCCCGTATACAAACGCGACCTTCACATCGAGAATTATTTCATCGGTTATCTCAAGCACCCATATATTTCCGTCTACACCGGCCGCGGATGCAAATCGCACTGCACCTTCTGTCTCTGGCCGCAGACAGTGGGCGGGCATCGCTACCGGACGCGAAGCGTCGGACACGTGATCGAGGAGATCGCCTGGGCCAAGCAGGCATTTCCGCAGGTCAGGGAGTTTTTCTTCGACGACGACACCTTTACCGACAACCTTCCGCGCGCTGAGGCGATCGCCAGGGAGCTGGGACGGCTCGGCGTCGAATGGTCGTGCAACGCCAAGGCGAATGTCCCTCGCGCATCGCTGAAAGTCATGCGCGACAATGGGCTAAGGCTGCTTCTGGTCGGGTACGAGTCGGGAAACCAGCAGATCCTTTACAACATCAAGAAAGGCATGCGAATCGACGTGGCGGAGCGATTCACCAAGGATTGCCACGAGCTGGGCGTTACCATCCACGGCACGTTCATCCTGGGATTGCCGGGAGAAACCCTCGAGACCATCGAGGAGACCGTCCGCTTCGCCAATCGCATCAATCCGCACACGATTCAGGTCTCGCTGGCGGCGCCCTATCCGGGCACATTCCTCCACAAGCAGGCCATCGAAAACGGCTGGCTCGATGCGGCGAACGCGGAACTCGTCGACGAACGCGGCATCCAGATCGCGCCGCTGCACTACCCGCATTTGAGTCACACGCAGATCCACGATTCGCTCGAGGAGTTCTACAAGCGATTTTATTTCCGCTGGAACAAGATTGGCGCAATCGTGGGCGAGATGGTGCGAAGCCCGGACATGATGACGCGCCGCCTGCGCGAAGGCGTGGAATTCTTTCAGTTCCTTCGCGCCCGCCGCGAGCATCCGGCGTGAACAGATCGAGTTTTGCTCTCCCGGCTCCTTGTTATAGGGCGGCACGGCTTGCGCCGCGGGTTCCGATTGTCATCGGCAGCAGGGTGCACAAGATGCTCTTCTGGGGCGCGCTCCTGAACACATTCAATCCCTACCGTTCTGCTGTTCTCAATTGGCGCAGTATCCCGACGCTGGTTCGTTTTACGCGCTGGTTCCTGCGCAAGGTGAATCGTCCCATCGGCATCTGATCGCGGAATTTTTATCCGTGCGCATCGGCGTCATTGTTGCAGCGCTCTCGGGCCTCGCGCTCCTGTGCTACCTGCTGTTCTATGTCGGCGTCGGTCCGGTTGTCGCCGCGGCCTCGGCGGTCGGCTGGGGTGGATTTGCACTTCTCTGTTTTTATGGCGTGGCCATGTTCGCGCTCCTCGGCTGCGCATGGTTTGCGCTCATTCCGTCTCGCGTGTCACCGCATCTTGCGACCTTCATCTGGGGGCGCGCCGTGCGCGATTGTGCCGGTGAAATCCTGCCTTTCTCCCAGGTCGGCGGCATGGTGATCGGCGCGCGGGCGGTGATGCTGCGTCATATGAGCGGCCCGCTCGCCTCTGCTTCCATGATCGTCGATGTGACGATGGAAATGATCGCGCAGATTGCTTTCGTTGTAACAGGGCTTGCGATTCTCATTGTGCGCGTCCCAGGCTCGCCCTCGAGCAAAGCGCTTGCCGAAACTCTTGCCATCGGCCTCGTTGTCGCGGTGGTTGGTGCCGTGCTGTTTCTGCTCGTTCAGCGGCGAAGCCTTGCGCTGCTTGAGCGATGGACTGCTCGCGTCCTTCCACACGCAGCCGCCCGCGCGGCGTCGATTCATCGCAGGCTTGCCGAAATTCATGCCTCTCCGGTCCGCCTCGGCGTGTCTCTGGCGATCCACCTTGCAAGCTGGCTCGCTGCGGCCGCGTGGTCCTGGATCGCCATCCGTCTGATCGGCAGGCACATCGCCTTTCCCTCCGTGCTTGCCATCGAAGCGATTCTGTCTGCCGTTCGCAGCACAGCCTTCATCGTTCCCGGCGCGATCGGCGTGCAGGAAGCGGCCTATGCGATTCTGGTGCCCGTTTTTGGACTGGCCGCGCCTGTCGGCGTTGCGATATCGCTTCTGAGGCGCGCGCGCGACGTTGCACTCGGCGTTCCCGTGCTGCTGGCCTGGCAGCTTGCGGAGGGAGGCCATGCGTTGAAAGCGAGCCGCGATGCTGCGCGCCTCGTAACGGACGAATAGTGAAGCGCGACGGCGAAATCGTCTTGGTTACCGGCGCTTCGGGGTTTGTCGGTTCCGCCGTGGCGCGGTTGCTTGCAGAGCGTGGATTCGCGGTTCGGGTGCTCGCTCGCGCGACGAGTCCGCGGCGCAATCTCGAGGGGCTCGATTGCGCCATCGTCGAAGGCGACATGCGCGATCCCGATTCGATGCGAGCCGCGATGCGCGACGTGCGCTATCTCTTTCACGTCGCCGCGGATTACAGGCTCTGGGCGCGTGATCCCGAAGAGATCGTGCGCAACAATGTGCGCGGTGCGCGCGTGGTTATGGAAGCTGCGGCGCGAGCCGGCGTCGAGCGCATCGTCTACACGAGCAGCGTCGCCACTTTGAAACCTGGTACGCTCGAAGATCCATCTGATGAGAGCCGGCGCTTGACTGAGGCACAGGCGATCGGCGCCTACAAGCGAAGTAAGGTTGCCGCCGAGCGCGCGGTGGAGAAATTGATCGGCGAAAAGGGCCTTCCTGCTGTCATCGTCAATCCGTCGACGCCGATCGGCGCGCGCGACATCAAACCCACGCCGACAGGGCGGATCATCGTCGAAGCCGCATCCGGCCGAATGCCGGCCTTCGTCGACACGGGACTGAACCTCGCCCATGTCGATGATGTGGCGCTCGGCCACCTGCTCGCGCTGGAAAAGGGGCGCATCGGCGCTTCCTACATTCTGGGCGGCCACAACGTCAGCCTGAAGGAGATGCTGGGAACCATCGCGGAACTCGTGGGCCGCAAGGCGCCCCGTTTCGAATTGCCGCGCAAGCCGCTCTATCCGCTCGCGTTCGCAGCAGAAGTTGTGGCGAGGCTGACCGGAAAGGAGCCATTCCTCACCTGCGATGCGTTGCGGATGGCGGGTCATCACATGTTTTTCACGTCGGTACGAGCGGAGCGGGAGCTGGGCTATCGCGCCCGTCCGTACCGTGACGCTCTCAACGAGGCGATCGCGTGGTACCGCAGTGCGGGCTATTTGCGATGACCTTTGTCGCACTCGTCCCGCTCCTCGTCTGGACCTACCTCGTGCTCGCACGGGGATTTTTCTGGCTGATGCGCGAGCGGGATGATCGCGGAGGCTTGCCGGGGACCGCGCACGGATGGCCGTCCGTTGTCGCGATTGTTCCCGCCCGCGACGAGGCGGATGTCGTTGCGCACGCGGTCGCGAGCCTCCTCGCTCAGGATTATCCGGGAAGCTTCCGCATCGTCCTGGTCGACGATCAGAGTACGGATGGAACGGCAGAAGAAGCCGGCCGCGCGGCGCGTATGAACGGAGGAAGAGAACGTTTCGAGCTGCTGCGCGGGCAATCTCGACCGGCAGGCTGGACGGGCAAGGTGTGGGCGATGCATCAAGGTTTGAAGCACGTGTCCGAAACCGAAGCGCCCGACTATTTGCTTTTCACAGATGCGGACATTGCCCATGCACCCGACAACATCCAGTGCCTGGTCCGTCGCGCCGAACATGACCGCCTCGTGTTTGTGTCGCTGATGGCGAAGCTCCATTGCGACAGCTTCGCCGAACGGCTGCTTGTTCCCGCCTTCGTATTCTTTTTCGCGATGCTTTTCCCATTCGCCTGGGCAAACGACCGGACGCGGACGACGGCGGCAGCTGCTGGTGGATGCATGCTGGTTCGGCGAGACGCGCTTGTAGCGGCCGGCGGACTGGAGCCAATTGCGGATGCGATCATCGACGATTGCGCGCTTGCCCGGATTCTGAATCAGCAAGGACCGACATGGCTCGGACTAACAAATCGGGCGACCAGCTTGCGCTTCTATCCGGCCTTCGGCGACATCGGCCGCATGGTCTCCCGATCCGCCTATGCGCAGCTTCGCTACTCACCGGCGCTGCTCTGTGGCACGGTGTTCGGCATGCTGATTGTCTACGCTGCGCCGCCGCTCCTCGCGCTGTTCGCCCAGGGGACTGCCAGGCTCGAGGGTGCGCTTGCGTGGCTGCTGATGGCCGCCGCGTATCAGCCGATTCTGAGATTTTATCGGCTGACGCCGGCCTGGGGTGCGGCAATGCCGGCAATCGGCGCCATTTATGCGGGATTCACCATTGATTCAGCCATTCAGCACTGGCGCGGGCGCGGCGGTATGTGGAAGGGCCGCGCTCAGGCGCCGGCGTGAAGTGTCATGAATGACGCTTCATTCTCGTCGGGGAAGGGACATCGCGACGAAAATTTTCCCGTCGCATCCTTTCTGATCCGCAAGCGGTATCGCCCGACCATTCTTGCCTTCTACAGATTTGCGCGCGCGGCTGACGACATAGCCGACCATCGGCGTGCCGAGCCGGCAGAGAAACTGCATCTGCTCGAGAACATGTGGCGCACGCTGCACGGCGAGGCCGATCTTTCGGCCGAAGCGACAAACCTTCGCGACATTCTCGCACGAGAGGATCTTTCTCCTCAGCACGCGTTGCAGCTTCTCGAAGCTTTCCGCCGCGATGTGACCAAGCTGCGCTACGCAAACTGGGACGAATTGATGGAATATTGCCGGTACTCCGCCATGCCCGTCGGGCGTTTTGTGCTTGAGGTGCATCGGGAGTCGCGCGCCGCGTGGCCGGCATCGGACGCACTTTGTGCGGCGTTGCAGGTGATCAACCACCTGCAGGATTGCGGCAAGGATTTTCGCAATCTCGATCGGGTCTACATTCCTCTCGACGCGCTTCAGGAGCGCGGGTTGGAACCTACCGCGCTGGGCGCGGCGCGGTCTCCACCGGCCTTGCAACAGGTCATCGCACAAATCGCGCAGCGAAATTCGTCGCTGCTTGCGCAATCCAGGCCGTTTTCAAACCAGATCGCAGACCATCGCCTGGCGCTGGAGGTCGGCTCGATCCAGCGGCTGGCCGAGGACCTGAACCGGCGGCTTCTCACGCAAGATCCGCTCTCGGAGCGGGTGCATCACAACATGCTGGAAACAACCGGGTGTGCCCTGATGGCGGTCGCGGAGTTCCTTGCCACGCGCCGTCGCGCGAAGGTGTCCCGTTTGGCCCATCATCCCCACGAAACCGCGCATGGCGATTGAAACCGAAGCGCCTGCGACGCAACAGAGGGCGTCAAGCAGTTCGTTTTATGCGGCCATGCGCCTGATGCCGAAGGCGGAACGGGAAGCGATGTATGCGATCTACGCTTTCTGCCGCGCTGTCGATGATATTGCCGATAATGGCGGAGACTCGCGGGAAGTGCGCGGCGCCAGGCTCGATGCGTGGCGAGGAGATGTCGAGGCCCTCTATGCAGGATCCGCCGCTCAGCGCGCCGCGTTTCTGGAAGCGGTGGTTCGCCGCTATCGACCGCGCAAGGAAGATTTTCTCGCCGTCATCGACGGCATGGCAATGGATGTGGCGGAGGATATCTGCGCTCCCGACGAGGCGACTCTGGATCTCTATTGCGAGCGGGTAGCAAGCGCTGTCGGACGGCTTTCGATCAAGATTTTCGGCATGGACGAAGAGCCGGGGTTTCGGCTCGCCCATCATCTCGGCCGTGCGTTGCAGTTGACCAACATACTTCGGGATATCGACGAGGACGCGGGCCTTGGCCGCCTCTACCTGCCGCGCGAACTGATCGAGGAGGCGGCTATTGCAGTCGACAACCCCGACAAAGTTGTTGCTTCGCCTACGATCGACACAGCGTGCCGCGGCGTTGCACGAATCGCGCGGGAGCACTATCGCCAGGCAGACGCGATTCTTGCCAGTCGACCGCGCGGCGATCTGCGAGCCCCAAAGTTGATGAGCGCCGTCTATTCCACCATTCTCGATGCGATGGAAAGTCAGGGATGGGCGCCCCCCCGCTCTCGCGTGCGCATCGCAAAGACTCGGTTGCTCTGGCTTTTTCTGCGCTACGGCCTTCCCGCATGACCACGGGAACCGTCTACGTGATCGGGGCAGGTCTCGCCGGCCTGTCTGCGGCGGTGGAACTCGCCGGGCGCGGCAAACGCGTCGAAATCATCGAAACCGCGCCGCAGCCGGGAGGCCGCTGCCGCTCCTGGTTCGACGCGCAGATTGGGGACGTGATCGACAACGGGAACCATCTTGTTCTGAGCGGCAATCACGCAACCTTCTCCTATCTGAGAGCAATTGGCGCAGGGGACCGTCTCAAAGGACCGGATGAAGCGCGCTTCATCTTCTGCGACGTGAGGTCGGGCGAGCGCTGGACGATTGCGCCCAATGCGGGCGCGGTGCCCTGGTGGATATTTTCCGGCAACAGGCGCGTCCCTGGTACGGGCGCCCTGGACTATGCGAAAATCGCCCGCCTTTTGCTCGCCAATCGCGGCCGGCGTGTTGCGGACGTCATCACCTGCGGCGGAGCGCTTTGGGAGCGGCTTGTGCGGCCACTTCTGCTCGCGGCGCTCAATTCCGCGCCCGAAGAAGCATCTGCCGGCCTCGCTTCCGCGGTACTACGCGAAACGCTCGCCCGCGGTGGCCGCTATTGTCTCCCCCGCATCGCAACGCCCAATCTCGCTGCAGCGTTCATCGAGCCGGCCGTCGGATTTCTCGCCGGCAAGAACGCGCGCATCCGGCTCGGCGAACGCGTGCGGTCCGTGGATTTCGGAAACTCTCATGCCACCGGGCTCGATCTGGGCGATCAGCGTATCGATCTGTCCACGGACGATCGGGTGATTCTCGCGGTACCGTCGTGGATCGCGACATCGCTCGTTCCCTACACCGACGCACCGGATCAAAGCTCTGCAATTCTCAATGCCCATTTCCGCGCGAACGCAGGATCTGGTGCGCCCGGCATGATTGGCGTGATCGGCGGCACTGCCGAATGGGTCTTCGCCTTTCCCCAGCGGATTTCGGTAACAGTGAGCGGCGCGGACGCCATCGTCGATCGCGAGCGGGCCGAGCTTGCAGAACTTCTTTGGGGAGACGTTGCGCGTGTGCACAGCCTTCGGTTGAATTTGCCGCCCTGGCAGATTGTCAAGGAGAAACGCGCCACGTTTCGTGCCACGCCGGAACAGGATGCGCGGCGCGCGCCTGCACAAACGCGATGGCAAAACCTGTTTCTGGCGGGCGACTGGACAGCGACGGGCCTTCCGGCCACGATAGAGGGCGCAATCCGCTCGGGGCAGAAGGCGGCGCGATTGGCGGCCGGTGAATCGGTGACATGAGCGCTGGCGGATTTCGTCGGGAAAGTGCGCCTACGCTCGATCAAACGATCGCACGCGCGACCGAGGCGCTGCTGGCGATGCAGCGTGAAGATGGGCATTTCGTGTTTGAGCTCGAAGCCGACGCCACGATTCCGGCCGAGTACGTGCTGCTGGTCCACTATCTCGGCGAGACACCGAACCCCGAGCTCGAGCGTCGAATCGGCACATATCTGCGCCGCATCCAGGCCGATCACGGCGGGTGGCCGCTTTATCACGGCGGCGCCTTCGACGTCAGCGCGACCGTCAAGGCCTATTTCGCGCTGAAGATGATCGGCGATCTGCCCGAAGCGGCGCATATGCGCCGCGCGCGCGAAGAGCTGCTGGCGCGCGGTGGCGCCGCGCGATCAAATGTTTTCACGCGCATCCTGCTTGCGTTCTTCGGGGAATCGTCGTGGCGAAACGTGCCGACCATTCCCGTTGAGATCATCCTGCTGCCGCGCTGGTTTCCGATCCATCTGTCGAAAATGTCGTATTGGGCGCGCACGGTGATCGTGCCGCTGCTGGTGCTTGCGACTCTGCGGCCGCTGGCGCGCAATCCGCGCGGAATCCATATCGGGGAGCTGTTCGCCGACAGCGGCGCGCCGCCTCCATTGCGCGCGCCGCACCAGAACCCCTGGTGGGCGGCCTTGTTTTCCGTGCTCGATCGTATTCTCAAGCTTGTCGAACCGGTCTGGCCAGGGAGATTGCGCAAGCGCGCCATCGCGCGCTGCGTGGAGTTCGTGTCCGAGCGGTTGAATGGCGAGGACGGTCTCGGCGCCATCTATCCTGCCATGGCTAACAGCGTGATGATGTACGACGCGCTCCGCTATCCGACCGCTCATGCAGAGCGTGCATTGGCGCGCAAATCGGTCGAGAATCTCCTCGTGCACCGGGCGGACGAGGCCTATTGCCAGCCCTGCGTCTCGCCGGTGTGGGATACTGCTCTCGCCGCGCATGCCCTGATGGAATCCCGCTGCGCGAATGCCGACGCGCGGATCGGCGCCATGTGCGAATGGCTGAAGTCACGGCAGGTTTTGCACGTCAAAGGAGATTGGGCGGAGGAGCGGCCCGATGTGCGTCCGGGTGGATGGGCGTTTCAGTACAACAATGCTCACTATCCCGACCTCGACGATACTGCCGTGGTGGTGATGACGCTCGATCGCGCGCGCAGCATCGGCAGGGCGCGCAGCGATTACTCCGAAGCGATCGCGCGCGGGCGCGAATGGCTTGAGGGCTTGCAAAGCCGCAATGGCGGTTGGGCGGCATTCGATGCTGACAATACCGATCACTATCTCAACAACATTCCATTCGCCGATCACGGCGCGCTTCTTGACCCGCCCACTGCCGACGTGACCGCCCGATGCATCGGTATGCTCGCGCAATTGGGCGAGACTTCGGACAGTCCTCCGATGAAGGCGGCGCTCGATTTCATGGCCCACGTCCAGGAAAAGGACGGCAGCTGGTTCGGTCGATGGGGCGTGAACTACATCTATGGCACATGGTCGGCGCTCGCGGGCCTCAACGCGGCCGGTCTCGACCCCGATTCGCCCAGCATTCGCAGGGCGGCAGACTGGCTTGTCGCGATTCAGAACGAGGATGGCGGCTGGGGAGAGAGCTGCGACAGCTACAAGCTCGACTATCACGGATACGAGCCGGCGCCTTCTGCGCCGTCGCAGACCGCCTGGGCGCTCTTGGGACTCATGGCCGCAGGGCGGATCGACCATCCTGCCGTCACGCGGGGAATCGGCTTTCTCCAGAAAATGCAAGACAATCAAGGGCTTTGGCCGGAGGAAAGCTACACGGGGGGAGGCTTCCCACGCGTCTTCTATTTGCGCTATCATGGGTATTCGAAGTTTTTCCCGTTGTGGGCGGTCGCGCGGTTCCGAAATCACCGGGCTGGGAATTCCTATCGGGTTTCATACGGAATTTGATGATAGTTGCCGTAACAGGTCTCGCGCGCGAAGCGCGCCTGATCGCGAATCCCAGAATCGTGCCAGTCGTTGGCGGCGGCGATGCGGTTTCGCTTGAGCGACGTTTGGCGGATGAGCTTGGAAAACGCGCACGCCGCGTTCTGAGCATCGGCATTTGCGGCGCCCTCTCGCCCGAGTTGCGCGTGGGAGACGTAATCGTCGCATCCGAGGTCGTCGCAGACTCGGAATCGATTCCGACACATACATCGTGGACTCGCGAGCTCGCGCAGCGCGTGCCGGGCGCGGTGGTGGCTCCCCTGGCCGGCATCGATATGATCGCGAGTCATCGCGATGCCAAGGCGAAATTGTACGCGGCGACTCGCGCGTCAGCGGCTGACATGGAGTCGCATGTCGCGGCGCGCGCGGCACGGTCGAGAGGCCTGCCCTTTGCGGCGCTTCGCGTGGTCTCCGATGCAGCTGATCGCACGCTTCCGCCGGCAGCTTGCGTTGCGCTGAATCCGTCGGGTGGAATCGACCTTATGGGGGTGGTGTGGTCGCTCCTGCGCGCACCGCAACAGATTCCGGCTCTTCTGCGCACCGCGTGGGAAGCGGAGATCGCGTTCGCGATCCTATTCCGCTGCCGCCACCTGCTCGTTGGCGGATTTGCCTCTGCGAATCTCGGCGAGCTTGCGTTCGACATGGGATGAAAACACGAACTGCGCCGGCCGTTGCCGGTCCAGCGGAATTTCCGGCGCCATCGGTCCCTCCGTTCTCACGCCTTTGAGCATCACGCCGAGCGCCGTCAACGGGCGCGTCACGCTGTCGATGACGGCGGTGGCTTCGAATCCGCAGTGCACCATGCAGTTCGCGCATTTCTCGTAATTGCCGACGCCATATTTGTCCCAGTCGGTTTCCTCCATCAGCTCGCGAAACGTCGGCGCGTAACCTTCGCCCAGAAGATAGCAGGGCCTCTGCCAGCCAAAGACAGTCCGGGTGGGATTGCCCCAGGGCGTACAGTGATAGGTCTGATTTCCGGCGAGAAAGTCGATGAACATGGCGGATTGGCTGATCGGCCATTTTCTGCCGCCGTCGCCGCGTGAAAATATTCCACGGAAGAGATTCTTCGTCCGCTCGCGATTGAGAAAATGCTCCTGGTCCGGAGCGCGCTCATAAGCATAGCCGGGCGAAATCGTCATGCCATCGAGCCCGATCGCCTTCATTTCGTCGAAGAAGGCGGCAACCCGCTCGGGCTGGGCATCGCTGAACAGCGTGCAATTGATGCTGACGCGAAAGCCCTTCGATTTCGCCAGTCTGATCGCATCGACGGCTTTCTCATACGTGCCTTCGAGGCAGACCGACTTGTCGTGCATCGCCTTGTCGCCGTCGAGATGGATCGACCAAGTGAAGTCGCGATGTGGGCGGAACTGATCGATCTTCTTGGCGAGCAGGAGGGCGTTGGTGCACAGGATGACAAATTTTTTGCGCTCCAGAAAGCCGCGAACGATCTGCGGCAACTCGCGGTGCAGCAGCGGTTCGCCGCCCGCAATCGAGATGACGGGAGCGCCGCACTCGTCGATCGCCTGCATGCATTCGTCGTAACTGAGACGCTGATTGAGGATGTCGTCGGGATAGTCGATCTTGCCGCAGCCGGCGCAGGCGAGATTGCAACGGAACAGCGGCTCGAGCATCAGCACGAGCGGATAGCGCTTTCGTCCCGCCAGATGCTGCTTCATCACATAGGCGCCGACGCGCGCGGCCTGTCTCAGTGGAATTCCCACGTCCTACTCCACATTCGCCGATTGGCGTTTCCGGTTTCTCAACTCCGCGGGCAGGCGGAATTCGATCTTTTCTTCGACGCCGTCCATTTCGCTGACTTCGACTTCGCCAAGCAGGCGCAACGCGTCGATCACGTTGCGAACGAGTTCCTCGGGGGCCGATGCGCCCGCGGTAAGGCCGATTGTGTGCTTGCCGGCGACCCAGGTGGGGTCCAGCTCGCTGCCATCAGCGATCAGATAACTCGGAACGCCTTCTTCGAGTCCGATTTCGCGAAGGCGATTCGAATTCGAGCTGTTTTTCGCGCCGACCACCAGGATCACTTCTGCGATCTTGCACAATTCACGTACCGCCGACTGCCGATTCTGCGTCGCGTAGCAGATATCGGATGTATCCGGACCTACAATGTTCCTGAACCGCCGCTTGAGTGCGGAGATCACGCCGCGCGTGTCGTCAATGCTGAGCGTAGTCTGCGTGACATAGGCGACGGGCGCATCGTCAGGAAGGTCGAGCGCCTGCACGTCGGCTTCGGAAGAGACGAGATGGACCGGAGCGCCAACCTGACCCATCGTTCCCTCGACCTCGGGATGGCCCGCGTGGCCGATAAGGACAAGCGTGCGGCCTTTCGACACATAACGCTTGCCCTGAGCATGCACCTTGGAGACCAGAGGACATGTTGCATCGAGGACCGGAAGTTCGCGGCGCGCCGCTTCGCGGACAATTGCCTGGGGAACGCCATGTGCGCTGAAAACGGTCACGGCGCCGTGCGGCACTTCGTCGAGCTCCTCGACGAAACGGGCGCCCTTGCGCTTCAGCGCCTCGACGACGTGACGGTTATGCACGATCTCGTGGCGCACATAGACAGGCTCGCCATATTTTTCGAGCGCATGCTCAACGATGTCGATCGCGCGGACGACACCGGCGCAAAAGCCCCGAGGCTGTGCAAGAATGACGCGCATCATTTGACCCCGTGACTTATTCTTTTTCCCACCGCGTTCAACCGCAACATTGAGGAATCCCGCCAGAAAGTGCCGGGCCTGGCTATAGCCGAAAAGCCCTCGATGGCGAAACCCTGCAAGAGAGCTAAGCGGCGAAACGGTCAATCGATCCCCATGGGACCGCACCCTGGTTCTCGAATCGGCTACAAATTGCGCCGAAATGTCGGCAGGGCGTGCTGGAACAAAAGGGGACAGAAGAACGATTTCGATGGGGCCAAAACCCGATCCAGTGCGTGTCACGGGCAATATTGGCGGCCTTCGGCTGCCATGGCCTGCACTGGCCCTTTTCGCCGCCGCACTCCTGCTTGTGCTGCCCATCTGGTTGGCGCGCATGCCGGCCATGCCGGATTATCCCGCGCACCTGGCGAGTTTCGATCTCTTGGCGGGCGGTGCGAAATCGTCCCCGCTCTCACAGTATTACCGCGTGCAATGGGCGTTCGTGCCGAATCTTGCGTCGGAAGCGATTGTGCCCTGCCTTTCACACCTTGTTGGCCTCGCGCAGGCAACGGCGATCTTCCTCAGCTTGACTGTTGCCACATGGGTTTTGGGCGCCGGAGCCGTGCATTGGGCTCTCTATGGTCGCATCGGCACCGCTCCGCTCTTCGCCTGCTTTTTTGCCTACAACGCGAATTTCATGTGGGGCTTCTTCAACTACACTTTTGGCGTGGGGTTCGCCCTTTTCGGGTTCGCTGGCTGGATTGCCGATGGAAATCGCGGCAGGCCGATGCACCTCGCCGGCTTCGCGCTCGCCACGTTGGCAATCTATTTCTGTCACGTCTTCGCCGCGGCAACGCTTCTCGTTCTTATCGCGTGCTACGAAGTATCAAACTGTGACCGCCCGATTTCATTTCGAGCGGCGCTCACGCGCCTGGCAAATGTCGCGGTGCTCGGAGCTCCTTCGGCTCTCGCCTTTGTTCTCTTCAAGCCGAAGGGCGTCGGCGGAGTGATCACGTTCAACCTGCTCGATACAATCATCGATCGACTGAGTGCGGCGGTGCAATTCACCTTCGACCGGCCAGCCTGGCTTTTGCTCGCCGCGTTGGCCGCGCTTTTTGCCGTGGGCGTGTGGCGCGGAAAAATTTTCGTGCATTCGCGCATGAGGTTCGGACTCATCGTTGTCGCCATCGCCTGTATCCTCGCGCCCGAGTGGGCGATGGGCGGCTGGGGCGTCGATCTGCGTCTGCCTGCTGTACTTGGAACCATCGCATTCGCATCCGCCGATTTTCGCTTCGAGCGCCGGACCGAAGCAGCCCTTCTCGTGGCGGCGCTTGCCGTTGCGGCGTGGAGTGCCGCAACGCTGACCGGCAATTGGCGCTACTACGACCGGCGTTTCGCGGAATTTCGCGCCGCAGCCGGGAAAATCGAGCCCGGCGCAAAGCTCGTGACGGTGCTCGACGGCGACGCGATGGGGCTCGCCTCCGATCAGCCATACTGGCACATGGCGGAATATGCGATCATCGACCGTGGAGCCTTCACGCCTCTTCTTTTCACGACTGCCGGCCAGCACGTGATCAGGCTGCAGCCGGCCGTCGCGGGCATCGCCGCGAAGTCCGCGCAGGAAGGCTCGCCGCCCGACATTTCGGAACTTGACGATCTCGCCGCCGGAAACGTCACCGACGACAAGGATATCCGGGAGGTCTTTCCATACCTGATCCGGATCCAGTGCCACTACGACGTCGCCGTCGTGGTGCACCTCGGCGGACACAGGAGTCGTGTGCCCGACATGCTCGAGCTTCGGCATGCCGGCAGCTTCTTCTCTCTCTACCGCATTCGCCGTGAGGATTGCGGTACGCAATGAACGCTTCTCGCGACAAGGGAGACGCGCGCGCGAACGCGCTCGACCACGCGCTTACGCCCATGTTGCCTGTTCTCCTCATGGCTGCCGCGCTATTGTGCGTGGCAGGCGTTGTGCGTGCGATTTCGGTTCTACCGCTTCACGTTTCTCTTGATCCGAATGAAGGCTGGAACGCCTACCACGCAGCTGCAGCCCTTGCGGGACACGGACTCTATCCGTCGGCCGCCAGCTTGACGACAAACAACTATCCGCCGCTTTCCTTTTATGTGGTCGGTTATCTGGGGAAATTGCTGGACGATCACATCATCGCCGGACGCGTCATATCACTTGCGTCGTTCCTTTGCTGTTCCTGGTTCGTCGCGATTGCAATTCGCCGCATGGAGGGTGCGTGGCAGGCGACCGCCTTCGCGCCGCTGCTTTTTGCCGGGATTCTGCTCGTTACGTCCGACTATGTGGGTATGGATGACCCCCAGCTTCTCGGACACGCACTCCAGCTTGCGGCGCTTCCTTTTTTGTTGCGCGAACCGCGCGGAGCGTTTGCGATATTCGCAAGTGCATCGCTCTTTGTGGCCGGCGGCTTCGTGAAACACAATCTCTTTGCGCTGCCGCTCGCGGCGCAGATTTGGTTGGCCCTCTACGACCGCCGCAATGCATTGCGATTCGCGGTCTGGATCGCTGCGTTGTCGGTTGCGGGGTTATTGGCATTCCGGATCACTTTCGGGTTCGACCTGCTCGATCGCCTCAATTCGGCACGCGCCTATTCGTTTGCCCAGCTGCGCGAAAACGTATCGAGCTGGCTGGAGGTCGGATTGATCCCGCTCTGCGCGCTCCTGGGTTTGATGATCTGGCGCTGGCGCGACCGGTTTGTCGCACTGTCCGCCCTTTACGCGGCGATATCGGTTGCTGTGGGCGGCTGGTTGCTCGGCGGCGCAGGTGTCGATGTCAACGCGATGTTCGACGCCGATATAGCGCTCGCGCTCGGTGCGGGACTTGCGCTGGACGTGCTCACGCGCCGGAGAGGCCCCGTGCCGCACATTGCGAGCCGCGCGCTCGCATTTTTCTGCCTGTTGCCGATAGCGATGATTGCGTTCACCGTTTCAGATTGGCGCGAGCCGGCATACTGGCTGCATCCGATGCGGGATGAGGCAGCGCTGGCGAGTGATGACATCACATTCCTGCGCAACCATCGGGGACCGGCGATGTGCGAGAGTCTGGCATTGTGCTACTGGGCCGGAAAACCAGCGGAGGTCGACATGTTCAATCTCGGCCAGCAGTACGTCACCCATGCGCGCAACCCGGCGCCGTTTATCGGCCTGCTCGACGCACGTCATTTTTCGGCTATTGAGCTTGACGAAACGGACCCATTTCCGCTGCCCCCCGATGTGCAGGGCGCGATCCGCCGCAACTATCGAATCGATCGCGCCAACGACGAAGGGGTATTCTTCGTTCCAAAGTAACTGAACGAGCGCGCCGGCCCGAGGCCATCAATGCGCCGGCAAATCGCGCGTGTAGTTCACCTTTACGGTTCCGGTGCGCTCGAGCTTGGACCAGCCGACGAACCGGCCGCGCAATGCCGTGGAGATGGATCGCACGAGCACGTAATACATGATCTGGCGATAGCCGAAGCGCTGCAACATCAGCCACCAGGTCAGGTTCCAGTTCTCGCGCCGCTCCATGCAGAATCCGAAGAGCGCAGCGAGGAGATCGACGACCATGAACACCGCATAGTAGACACCGACGGTGACCAGATTGGTGTTGCTGAACTCCGCGCCGTGCTCGAGATAGGCGATCGACTGGAACAGCAATTGCCAGATCAGCATGAGGTCCGCGACCGGCGCGAGAGCAGTCAGGAAAATCTGGAACAGCCACGCCTGGGGCAACGCGACGAGTCCAAGTGCACCATAGCGCGGATTGAACGTCATGCTGCGATATTTCCACAGACATTGCAGTGTCCCGAAAGCCCAGCGGAAACGCTGCTTGGCGAACCCGCGGACCGTGGCCGGCGCCTCGGTCCAGGCGATGGCGCTCGCGTCGAACAACACGCGATATCCCGCACGCTGCACGGCGATGGTGAGGTCCTGGTCCTCGGCGAGCGTGCTCGCGGTAAAGCCGCCGAGCTCCTCGAGCACGCTGCGGCGCCACGCGCCGACGGCGCCGGGAACCACGGTCAGCGTGTCGAGAGCGGCCAGCGCGCGACGTTCGAGATTCTGGGACACGATATATTCGAGCGCCTGCCAGCGCGTGATTGTGTTGATGCGGTTGCCGACCTTGGCGTTGCCGGCCACGGCGCCAACATGCGGATCGGCGAACCAGCGCACCAGCCGCGAGATCGTGTCGGCGCAAAACTGAGTGTCGGCGTCCAGCGCCACGATCACGTCGCCTTGCGCGCGTGCAAGACCTATGTTGAGCGCGTTGGCCTTGCCGCCATTCGCGATGCGCACAAGCTCCACGCGTGCGTCGGCGCCGAATTGCTGCTCGACGATTGCGGCGGTTGCGTCGCGCGAGCCGTCATCCACCACGAGCACTTCGATATTGCGATGATCGCTCGCGAGTATTCGCTCGACCGTCGTCGCGATCACTTTCTCTTCGTTGAAGGCAGGAATGATCACCGATACGCGACTTGGATTGGTAGACGCAGGCGGCGCGGCCTGCTCCGCTTCGCGCGGCCGATTAAACATTGCGAGCACGCACCAGACGAGCAGCCTGCCTATTCCCAGGAAGATCGCCGTCAGAAAGCAATAATAAAGAATGACGCCGGTCCAGCTGAGCGCAAGGAAGACAAGCCGGTCCATGATGAGCGTCGCTGTCACTGGCAGGCGCGGCATGGCCTGAGCGCGTGTCAGTCCGGCAAGTTGGGCGACCGGCACGAACTGATAGCCCTGAGCCCGCAACGTGTCGATCACGTTGGGCAGCGCCGCCACGGTCTGCGAGCGATCTCCTCCGGCGTCGTGAAACAAGACGATGTTGGCGCGCTGATCCGGGTTCTTCGCATGAACCGCCGCGAGCGTGCGCTGCAGGATCGCGTCAGTTCCGGGCAGCGCCCAGTCGACGGGGTCGGCGTGCATTCCGACGGTTATGTAACCGAGGCTCTGAGCCAGCTCTACGGGACGAAGCTCAGGCTCGTCGGAGGGCTCCGCGTCGCCCAGATAGGGCGGGCGGAACAGCCGTAGCGAACGTCCGGTCAGCGCCTGAAAGAGTCTCTGGGTGGCGTTCAGTTCCAGCACAATCGCGGGGCCCGGCGTGTCGGCGAGGTTGGGATGGGTGAAAGTGTGGTTGCCGACGTCGTGTCCCTCCGCGACCATGCGCTGCACGATCTCGGGATAGGCTTCCGCATTTTCGCCGATGACAAAGAACGTCGCTTTGACGTTTTTTGCCTTCAGAATGTCCAGGATCTGCGGAGTCCATTGCGGATCTGGACCATCGTCGAAAGTGAGCGCGAGCTTCTTGCGGCTGGCCCCCACCTGGCGGATGACGTACGGCGTCGGCAGCTTGGTGTAGGTCTCGTCGTCGATATCGCCCGTATCTCTGTCGATATCCAGCGCGCGCGTGCCCGGGGTGGGGCGTGCCTCCACATCGAGGATTTCGCCCACACCCTCGAAATCGACGTCCTGGCTGGTCGGAATGTCGCGTAACCCGCCTGGCGCAGGGGTGCCGTAGCGACGGCCGAGTACGGTCCAGGTGGAAGGGTCCTCGCTGCCGAGCTTCCATAGCGCATAGCCCGCGGGCTGATACGGATCCGCCGCGTGGATCTGGTTGTAGGCCGTCACGCCGTCGAGAAACCACACTTCGTGCTTGCTATTGTCGTCCTCGAGATAGGAGAAGTGCGGGTTGTTGGTGCGGTCGTCGAAGACGATGCGCGCCTGGGAATCGCGCGCGGCAATCACCGCATCCTGGAACGACAGCGCCTCGCCTTTGCCTTCCGACCAGTCGTAGCCGTAATTTCCGAGACCGATGATGGTGCGACTAGGCGAGAGGACTGCCATGCGCTCGTCGAGATTCTCCTCGAACCAGCTCTGGCCGGCGATACTTCCGGGCTCCGCCGCGTCGTCATGCTCGTCATAGGCCATGAGCAGCGTGTAGTCGACGAGGTTTGCGTAATCGGCGTAAGGCCAGCTGTCGTCGTCGAAGGGAGAAGCGACGACGACGAGCCAGCCATGCGGTTTGAATGCCGCCTTCATTGCGCCGAGAAAAGTCGCGAGATCGGGATAAGCGCTCTGCGGCAGGCTTTCGAAATCGACAACCGCACCCTGAAACTTGTTTTTGGCGAGATAGGTGACAACTCCGTTCAGGAGAATGTGCCGCCTCACCGGATCCGAGAGCAGTTCCGCCATTCCCTGCCCGTTCCACACCGCGTTCGAGGCGTTCTGCACCAGCGGCAGAATGGCGACATTCGGTTTGGCATGCGCGATCGCCGAGATCGCTCGCTTGTCCACGTTGTGGACAAGCTTCATGTCGGGCCCGTCGAGATTCATCCATGCCGGAACGAACCAGTCGAGTTTCGACACGACGCGCTTCAGGTCGGGGTATCCGAGTTCGTCGGTGCTCAAATAGAATCCGACCGTGAGCGGACGGTTGGGGAAGGGACGCAGTGCCGTTTTTGCAGAATGGGCTTGCGCGACCAGCGCGCGCTGCGCGCGCCACGCGCGCACGAGTTTTGCGCGCTCAGCCCTCGCCTCCGCGGCGAGCCTGGCGGCAGCGTTCATCATCGCCGGATCGAAGGCGCGCCGCACAAGTTCGGCCGGATTGATGGCGCTGAGACGACCGGGAAGGTTTGGGCCGGCGACGCGCGGTTCGACGATCAGACTGCCGATGAAGACGATGCCGATGAAGGTTGTGATGACCGCGGCGGCGCGTCCGAAAACGGACATGCGCGATGCCCGGCGCCCGCTTGCGTCGAAGAAGACCGGCTTGTCGATCATGTCACGTCCGCAACCGCGCTCCGCCCCACCGACCGATGCCATGCGCGGGGATCATCGAATTTGGACCGCACTGCGTCAGGTCACGCAGAAAAAATGTAATCCCCCATCTGACATCAGGTAATGCCTCCAGTCCGGCATTTTCAAGGCAAATCGGCGCCGGGCAGCCGATCCGACGCAAGGTCACGGTGATTTTTTTATTAGCTGAAAACTGTAATCGTTACTCAATCAGAGGAGGATCGGGGGGTGAACAGCGCAACCGGACCCGGCCGGCGCCCGCGAGGGCAGGCCAGCACGATCGCGGCAGGCGCCGCGATCGTGCTTGGCAGCACGGTTTCCGTCGCCCTGAACTGGCCCGGCCAGCTCTCCTATGACTCCGTCGCGCAACTCCATGATGGCCGCACCGGGCATTACAACGACTGGCACCCTCCGGTCATGGCGTGGATGCTGGGTCTCGCTGACGCGGTGCATCCTGGCACCGGCCTTTTCATCCTGTTCGACTCCATCCTGCTCTTCGGCGGCATGCTGTCGATCCTGTGGATTGCGCCACGCGTGTCCTGGGCTGCGGTCGCAGTCGCCGCGATCACCGTCGCCCTCCCACAATTCGTCCTCTACCAGGGCATCGTCTGGAAGGACATCCTGTTCGCCGACGCGGCTATCGCAGGCTTCGTGCTGCTCGCTCACGCGGCCTCGCGCTGGGCCTCCGCGAGGCAAAGATGGGCGCTGATCGTTGCCGCGTTTTTTCTTTTCGCCCTGGCAACGCTTGCGCGCCAGAACGGCGCGATTGCGCTGGCATTCGGCGCGATTGCGCTCTTTGTGATCGCAAGAAAGAATCATGTCGGCTGGCGGGGTGCGGTCGTTTGCACCATTGGGATGGGAACAGCCGCTGCACTGGTCGTGCTGGCCGCAAGCCTTGCGCTCGCGCAGCGCGCGAGCGGCGGCTCAGGGCCGCTTGGGCAGATCAGGCTTCTGCAGCTTTACGATCTGATTGGAGAGGCGAAGGCCGATCCCAGGCTCAGGCTGGACGTACTTTCCCGCGCGAATCCCGATCTCGAGCGGCTGATCCGCTCCGACGGCGTGCGCCTCTACACGCCCGCGCGCAACGACACCCTATACGGCTCAACGGAACTGCTGAACGAATTCGCGAGCACGAGCCCGGGCGCAATTGCGTCGCAATGGTGGGGCGTCCTGGTGCACCATCCGCTCGACTACCTCGGCGTGCGCGCGCGTGTCTTCGCCTGGACCTTCCTCACGCCCGATCCCGCAGGTTGCGAAGACTGGTACGTCGGGGTGACCGGATTTCCGCGATATTTGCACGAACTGGGCCTTGAGCGTCGGATCCGCCCGCAGGACCGAGCGCTCGGAAATTATGCAAACTTTTTCGTTGGGACGCCGATATTTTCGCACGCAACCTATGCAGTGCTGGCTTCGGCCTTGTTGTTCGTATTGCTGAGGCGCCGGCGTCCGGCCGATCTCGCCATCGCGTCGCTGCTCGTCTGTGCGCTCGTCTTCACTGCCAGCTTTTTCGCGATCTCGATCGCCTGCGACTATCGCTATTTGCTGTTTTTGGATCTTGCCGCGCTCGCCGGCTGCCTTTATTGCGGCGTAACGTGAAATCGATTGCTTTACAATTAACTGATTTTCATTGATTCTTTATTCGTGTGACCGCTCTGCCTGGCCCTCTCCCGCCGCGATCGAGTTCAACCTGTCGGTTAGATAAAGCCTATGTCCGCACGCGCAATTGCTACGTCATCGCCTGCTGAGGTGCCAACGTCTGCGCCCGCGCTTTTGAGCGTCGTCATTCCGACGTTCAATGAACGTGGCAACGTGCGCGAAATTGTGGCACGGCTCCATCGCGCACTCGCTGGAATTGCCTGGGAGGCGATCTTCGTCGACGACGATTCGCCGGATGGCACTGCCGAGGTCGTGAAGGATGTGGCGACTGAGGATCGGCGCGTGCGCTGCCTGAAGCGTCTGGGACGCAGAGGGCTGGCGGGCGCCTGCATCGAAGGCATGCTGGCGTCGAGCGCGACGTATGTTGCGGTGATGGATGCCGACCAGCAGCATGATGAAACCATTCTGCCGCGCATGCTCGCCACGCTGGCTGCAGACGAAGCCGATCTCGTCGTCGGCAGCCGCTATGTGGCGGGCGGCAGCGCCGGCTCCTTCACTCCCGAGCGTGCGAAGCTCAGCCGCACCGCCACCAATCTCGCGCGCCGGCTGTTGGGGGTTGACCTTTCCGATCCGATGAGCGGTTTCTTCATGCTGAGAAGGGATCAGCTCGACGACGTTGCCGCCGAGCTTTCGCCGGTCGGATTCAAGATTCTCCTCGACATCGTGCTGACGGCAAAGAACCGCTTGCGCGTCACCGAAATTCCATATGAATTCCGCGAACGCACGCATGGCCGAAGCAAGTTCGATGCGGCGATCGCGCTTGAATTCGCGGGCCTCGCGCTCGCGAAACTGACCGGCGGCGTGATCGATCCAAGGTTCATCTCCTTTGCGCTGGTTGGCACGACGGGTCTGGCCGTTCATCTCGTCATTTTGAGATTTGCCTTCGAGAGCTTTGCATTCAAATTCTGGCTCGCGCAGACCATCGCGACCTTCGCCGCGCTGGTTAGCAATTTTCTGCTGAACAACCGGCTCACCTATTACGACCGGCGTCTTTCCGGCTGGAGACTGATCACGGGATTTTTGGGTTTCTGTCTCATTGGCGCGGCCGGTGCGGTTACCAACGTAGGACTTGCCTCGTGGCTCTATTCTCAGGAGCCGACCTGGTGGCTCGCAGGCGCAGCCGGCGCGATCATGGGCGCGCTCTGGAATTACTCGATGTCGAGCCAGTTCGTCTGGCGGACGCGATGATCGCGATGGAGCGTTGAGCGTGGCCGCTGATGTTGGCGCGGATGCCGCTTTGGTCGCGCCTGCACATATCCTCATCACCGGAGCGAGCAGCGGAATCGGCGCGGCTTTGGCGCGCTATTATGCGCGCAAGGGGATGCGGCTTTCGCTTGTCGCGCGCAACGAGGAGAGGCTGGAGCAGGTTGCGCTCGAATGTCGGAAGGCGGGCGCCAGGACGGAGTGGAATACAATTGACGTCGTCCATTCGGAAGCGATGCGCTCCTGGATTGAGGAATGCGATGGGCGGCAGCCCATCGACATGGTCATCGCCAATGCCGGCATCGGCGGCGAGAACGTGATCGCCCCACCTGCGGGTGAATCTCTCTCCGTCTCTCGAGACATCATCGAGACGAATGTTCTGGGCGTAACAAACAGCGTGATTCCCCTTTTGCCTCGCTTCGTCGCACGCGGGAAAGGGCATGTAGTGATCATGAGTTCGCTCGCTGCCCATGTCGGCCTCCCGGATGCGCCGCTCTATTCGGCATCGAAAGCTGCCGTCCGTGTGTACGGCCACGGTTTGCGGCGTCTGCTTGGACCTAAAGGCATCCGTGTCACGGTCGTATGTCCCGGCTTCGTCGCCACGCCGATGAGCGCAAGCGTGCCGGGGCACCCGCCTTTTCTTTGGAGCGTGGAGCGGGCCGCAGCGCGAATTGTCTCCGGGCTTGGACGCGGCAAGCGGGAAATCAGTTTTCCCTGGCAGCTCGCGGCGTTGACAAGATTTGCGGCAGTGTTGCCGCCGTCGCTGATCGATCCGCTTCTCCAACGGACACGGAGAGGCCGCACATGAGCAATTCCGGACAGAGCGTGCGGATCTCCCGGGTCGATGTTGAAAAAAGCGCGGACGACTGGCTCGCTGTGCCCTTTGCTGTCTACGCGAACGATCCCAATTGGGTTCCCCAACTCAACCTGCTCGAAAAGCAACGAATTTCAAAGAAGCATGCGCCGTTCTTCACTTTCGGCGAAGCGGCCTTTTTTGCCGCTTTGCGGAGCGGCAAGCCGGTTGGCCGCATCACCGCGCATGTCAATCGTCGTCATCTCGAACGTCATCGAGATAACACCGGCCATTTTGGTTTTTTCGATTGCGCAGACGACAGGGAAGCCGCGCGCGCTCTGGTCGAAACGGCGGCGGATTGGCTGAAGACGCAGGGCCTCACGCGGATGATGGGGCCGCTCAGTTTCTCTGTCAACGAAGAATGCGGTTGCCTCGTCTCCGGCTTCGACTCGCGGCCGGCCATGCTCATGCCTCATGGCAAACCATGGATGGGGCCGTTGCTTGAAAGTACGGGTCTCGCCAAGGAGATCGATCTTTACGCCTACCGCACGACGCCGCGCCGATTGCCGCCGCGCATCGAGCAGCTTGCGGCACGCGCCGAGCGCTTCGGCAAAACGCAACTGCGCAATTTCGACATGCGCCGCTATCGTGCGGAGATCGATCTTCTTGTCGAAATCTACAACGACGCGTGGAGCGACGCCTGGGGATTTGTCCCGTTCAGCACCGCGGAGATCGACTCGCTGGCGAAGGAGTTGCGTCCTTTCTTCCGCAACGAATATGGCCGCTTTCTGATGATCGATGGCAAGGAGGTCGGCTTTGCCGTCGCCCTCCCCGATCTGAATGGCATCATTGCGCCTTTCCGCGGTCGCCTGTTTCCCTTCAATTGGGCGAAGCTGATCTGGACGTTGAAACGCGAGACTTGGCGGACTGCACGCATTCCTTTCCTCGGCATCCGCCGCGCCTGGCGCACCACGCCGCGCGGCAGCGCGCTTGTCATCCTGCTGGTCAAGTCGCTCGTGATCCAGGCTTCGACGCGCTACCAGCTCGACTGGGCCGAGTATTCCTGGATTCGCGAGAACGATTCCCGGATGGTGGCGCTCGGCGAAGCGATCGCCGGGCCGCCCGCCAAGACTTACCGCATCTACGCAAAACCGATCTGAGGCGCGTCAGAGCCTGACGATCCAGCGCCGTCGCCGCATGAATTCGAGCGGCATCCAGAGCATGACGAGGAACGCCACGATGGGCAGGTTTGTCATGAGGACCGGTGCCTCCATCTTCATGCTGGCGGCGCCTATCGCGTGCATTTCGCCGCCGGCGGGCAGAAGCTGTGCGGTTTGCTGGATAACGTAAGCCAGAAGCGCGTTGACGCCGAATGCTTCGAGGAACGTCACGCCCCAGAAGTTCAGCCGTTTGCGGTCGAGTGCCCACCAGGAGATGGCGAGAAGCAGCATCACAAGTCCGGTGGAAAAGAGAACATAGCTGCTGGACCAGATGTTCTTGACGAGAGGAAAAAGCGGGCTCCAGGCGAGGCCGACCGCAAGCGTTACGGCGCCGGCCGCGGCGAGTTTCCACGGCGCACGCTCCACCGCACGGTTGTTCAACAGCCAATTGCCGGCAAGCGCACCGAGCAGGCATTGGGCGATTGCGGGCAACGTGCTCAGCAGACCTTCGGGATCGTATCCGCTCGGACCTGTCACGAGCGCATGGGAACCAAGGACCATGCGATCGACGAAGGAGGCGAAGTTGGCTCCGGGAAGGAGAAGGCTTGTGGCGTGGCCAGGAATCGGGATGAGCGTCAGCGGCCAATAGACAAGAAGAATTAGCAACGCCAGCCGGAGCCGCGCGCGCGCGCCGCACGTGACGAAGAGGATCGCTGTGGCGAAATAGCAGATGCCGATGCGCTGCAGCACACCAAGCAGGCGCCAGTCGCCGTGATCCATATTGCCGAACCAGGCGATATTGGTCAGCAGAAAGCCGAGCGCCATCAGCCCTGCCGTTCGCGCTCCGATTCGGCGCAGCACCGGCCAATCGAGCCGCGCACGGCGCAGGGATGCAGCCAAGGAGAATCCCGCCATGAAGATGAAGGCGGGAAAAACGAAATCGGCAAAGGTGAATCCCGCCCAGGCCGAATGCGACAGAAATGAATAGTCCGGCTGAAAGCCGTAGGCTTCCTTCGAAGTCGCAAGCGCGTTCACGACGATCATGCCGATGACGGCGAAGCCGCGCATCGCGTCGAGCGAGACAAGCCGCTCGCGCACGGTCGCAACTTCGCTCCGCGCAGAAACCGCCGCTGGCAGGGGCAGCGCCGCCGGCTCGAGGCTGCTGCTCGTTTCCACCAATCTCATTGGCATGCCTCTGCTTGCCGTTCGGCGCGCAACCCGCCGGCGGCGAGAGGCAGCGCAGTGGAGGATAGCGCCTTCGATAAGCCTCGCGCTGCCCGGCAGCGTCGTACACGCTCATGGAACAATAGCGCGCACTTGTTTAACAGCACTTGTTTAACAAATGAGAACTTGCGGGGCACGAAAGCGAATCACAATGTCTGCGCGCAATTCGAAATGCAATCGCAAAAAATCGGTTTTTCAGCGGTAGTTTCTGATTCGAAATGGGGAGGGGGACTTATGCTGACACTGCTGGGTGTCGGTGTCGTGGTGTTGGGATTTCTGATCCGCATCAATCCGTTGCTGGTCATTGCGGCGGCGGCATTCGTGACCGGATGGGCGGCCGGGTTCGGCCCCGTCGCAATTCTCGTGGCCTTCGGGAAGGCGTTCAACGAGAGCCGCTATGTCAGCCTCGTATTTCTGGTTCTGCCCGTGATCGGTCTACTTGAGCGCTACGGATTGCAGGAGCGCGCGCGCATGCTCGTCGCCCGCATCCCTGCCGCGACGCCCGGACGCCTGCTGGTTGCATATCTGGCGCTGCGCCAGATGTTTTCTGCCGTGGGCCTCGTCTCGATCGGCGGGCACGCACAAATGGTCCGGCCGCTGATCGCGCCGATGGCGGAAGCCGCGGGTGAGAAGCGCGGGGCGGAATTGAGCAGCGGAGCCCGCTTCCGTATCCGCGCCTACGCCGCCTCTGCCGACAATGTCGGCGTCTTTTTCGGCGAAGACGTTTTTATCGCCATTGGCTCAATTCTCCTGATCAAGGGCTTTCTCGAGCAAAGCGGTGTCGTGGTTCAGCCGCTCGAGCTTTCGCTCTGGGCCATACCGACGGCGCTCATGGCGCTCGCGATCCATGGCACGCGTCTGCTGCTTCTCGACCGATGGCTCGCGACGCAAACCGCCGTCGTGCCGTCCGAAAGCTCGCCGTGATCGGCCTGGAAGAGGTTTATCTGTTCGCGGGGTTTGTTTTCGCGGGCTTTGCGGTGCAAAGCGCGCGCGACCGCAGCAATCCCAGGAGGTTTGGAACCGCCGCATTCTGGGGGCTGTTCTCCACGAGTTTTCTCCTCGGCTCGCATCTTCCGGACTCGGCAAATGGCGCGCTCGCCCTGGCGCTGGTGCTTCTCGGCGGTTTCCATGCTCTTGGCAAAGGTGGCGAGCGAACAACAAGCGAAGCCGTTCGCCGCGCGAGCGCCACGGAATACGGCAACGCGCTGTTCGTTCCGGCGCTCATCATTCCCGCAACGGCACTCCTTGGAACGGTGGCGCTGAAGAATGTGGCGCCGGGCGGCATGCCATTCATCGACGCGAAGCAGGCGACGTTGATCTCGCTCGCGCTCGGCGTCGCGATCGCCTGGATTGTCGCGCTTCTCTGGCTGCGGCCGCGACTGCTGGCGCCGCTCGACGAGGGCAGGCGCCTGATGGACACGATCGGCTGGGCCGCAGTTCTGCCGCAGATGCTGGCCTCTCTCGGCGCGGTGTTCGCGCTGGCGGGCGTGGGCCGCGCCGTGGGACTGGTGTTCGCCCATTACATCCCGTTCGACCACGCCTTTACCGCCATCGCCGCTTATTGCATCGGCATGGGAGTCTTCACTGCGATCATGGGCAATGCGTTCGCTGCGTTTCCGGTGATGACCGCGGCAATCGGTCTGCCGCTGATTGTCCACAAATTCGGCGGCGACCCGGCAATCATGGGCGCAATCGGCATGCTGTCCGGTTTTTGTGGAACGCTGACTACGCCCATGGCCGCCAATTTCAATATCGTGCCCGCCGCGCTCCTCGAACTGCCCGACCGATACGCGGTCATAAAAGCGCAGCTGCCCACCGCGATTCTGCTTTTGGCTGCCAACACCATCCTGATGTATGTGCTCGTCTTCCGTTTCGGCGCGCACCACGCATGAGATCATTGACGAAGGACATCGCTTCGCGTTTCGCGCAGGCCGCTCTCGGCCATGTCGGACGCGAATGGCCGAACAAACTCGACCATGTGATGGGCGGCCCCCTCGATGTGAAGAGGCCGCGCGCGCTGCATCCGGTATTCTTTGGCAGCTTCGACTGGCATTCCTGCGTGCACGGCACCTGGCTCCTTGCGCGGCTCTACAGGCGCTTTTCGCAACTGCCAGAGCGCAACCGCATCCGTGCGCTTTTCGATGTGCAGCTCACATCGCAGAACATTGCGGGCGAGATTGCCTATCTCGCCCGCGCCGAAAGCCGCGGATTCGAACGGCCTTATGGCTGGGCGTGGGCGCTGATGCTGGCCGGTGAGGTTGCACGCCACCGAAGTGAAGAAGGCAGGCGCTGGAGCCGCGAAGTCGCGCCGCTCGCGCGGGCGTTCGAACGCAGGTTCGAAGCGTGGCTTCCGCTTGCCACCTATCCCGTGCGCGCAGGCACGCACGCCAACACGGCATTCGCGCTTCTTCTCGCACTCGACTACGCGCGCACCATCGACAACCCGTCATTCGCCACTCTCTGTACGGAGAAGGCAATGCAGTGGTACGCGAGCGATACGGATTGTCAGGCCTGGGAGCCCTGCGGCGACGACTTACTTTCCTCGACGCTTGTCGAAGCCGCTTGCATGCGCAAAGTTCTTGGGCGCGACGGTTTCGCGCGGTGGTTCACGCGATTCCTTCCACGCCTCGCGCAGGGCGAACCCGCGCCGCTGTTTTCGCCGGCTTTCGTCAGCGACCGCAGCGATGGCAAGATCGCGCATCTCGACGGGCTCAACCTGTCGCGCGCCTGGTGCTGGAACCTGATCGTGGACGCGGTCGCTGATCAGGACGCGCGCGGGCGCATTAAATATGCGATTGACCGGCATCTGGACAGCGCGCTTCCGCATGTGACAGGCGACTATATGGGCGAGCACTGGCTGGCGAGCTTCGCCCTGCTCGCGATGGATTCCGATCCACCCGCTGCCTGACAAAACGTGTGCTGAATAAAAGGCACGGAAACCCGTTAGCCTGCCGCTAACGCCGAGGCTCTATACGGAAAGCGGAATGGCGCGACGTGGGTCGTGGCCACCGATTCGAGGGCATGGACATGAGATCGGGACTGCTTGCGTTAACGTTGCTTCTTCTGTTGCCGGGATGCGCGTCCCGCATGGCTGCAAATGACGATGCAGTTTGCCGTTCGGGCGGCGCGGATCGCGGAACGGAAGCTTACTCCGGTTGCCGCAGCCAGCTCGCCGAAGAACGCGAACAGGTGTCCACGCAATATCTGCAAAACCAGCAGATGTACGAGCCAACGCCGGCTGTGAACTCGCCTTACCACCCGACGGCCGATGCCGTCACCGTCGTCGAATTGCATCTCTAACGGCGGCGGCAGTTTTCGCAAACTGCGATTGATCGCATACGCTTAACTGCGCGCGTCCAGCATGCGCTCAAGCGTCGCAAGTTCATCGGCTTCCCGCGCCGGCTTGTCCCAGCGGATGCGGCTGATGCGCGGGAAGCGCATGGCGACGCCAGATTTGTGGCGGGTCGAGCGCTGCAAACCCTCGAAGGCGATCTCGAGCACGAGGCCGAAATCCCTGTCCGCGCGCACCGCGCGCACCGGACCGAACCGTTCGGTCGTGTTGTCGCGCACGAATTTATCCAGCGCCTTTAGCTCCTTGTCGGTGAAACCGAAATAGGCCTTGCCGACGGGCGTCAGCGTCCGCTCGCCGCTCGCATCCTCACGCCAGACACCGAACGTGTAATCCGAATAGTAGCTCGAGCGCTTGCCGTGGCCACGCTGCGCGTACATGACCACGGCGTCGATCAGATGCGGATCGCGCTTCCATTTGAACCACGGTCCTTTTGGGCGCCCAGCTTCGTACATCGAATCCCAGCGCTTCAACATCAAACCTTCTGCGAGACGCGCATCGGCCGCGCGTGGGTTTGCGCGCAATGCCGCCAGCGCGGGCCAGCTATCAAAGGGGATGAGAGGCGAGAGACCGAGTCCCGGCACCTTCGCGCGGGCGACAAACGATTCGAGCCGCGCCCGTCGCTCGCGGAAGGGCAAGGTGCGCAGATCCGTTTCGCCAGCGAGCAGAAGATCATAGGCGCGGATGCCGGCTGGAAACTTTGCGATCGCTTTCGCGTCCGGCGTCTTGCGGTTGAGGCGCTGCTGCAGGTCGGCGAAGGGCGCAATGGCGCCGTTGCGAACGACCAGCAATTCGCCGTCGATCACGCCTTCGAAGCGGAGCGTTGCGACCACATCGGGAAAGGAGTGGCTGATCTCGTCGCCGGTGCGGCTGAAGAGGCGCTTCACGCCCCCTTCGCTCACCGCCTGGATGCGGATGCCGTCCCATTTCCACTCGGCGGCGAAATCACGCGCGTCGTATTTCGCGAGATCGGCCGTTTCGTCCAGCGCCTGCGCGAGCATCACCGGCCGGAAGCGGCCAGGCGCTGCGCGGGTGGGTTTCCCGCTGCGCCCATCGAGCCAGGCGAAGAGGTCTTCATAGGGCGGGTGCTGGCCGTGCCAGATTTCCTCGATTTCGGCGACATCTACATTGCCAAGTGCCGCAAGCGCCTGCTTTGCGAGCCGCGCGGACACGCCGACCCGCAACCCGCCGGTCAAAAGCTTGAGCAACGCCCATCGCCCGTCCGGGTCGAGTGCGTCCAGCCAGTCCTCGAGCAGGCGTTGCACGTCGTGACGCAACGCGCTTTGCAACGTGTCGACGACTTCGGAGAGTTGGGGTTCCGCCCGATCCGCTTGAGCATTCGTCCCGGTCTTCTTCGGCCAGACGAGCGCTACTGTTTCCGCGAGATCGCCGACGTAATCATAGGAGAGTGCAAACAATTGCGCATCCATCCGCGATTCGATCGCTTTACGGATGGCGGCAGGCTTCGCCACGTCGAAGCCGAGCGCGCCGGTGAGCGCAGCGAGGGCCCAGCCGCGCTCCGGGTCGGGCGACTGGCGCAGATAGTCGCGCAGCAGCGTCAGTTTCGCGTTGCGTGCAGGGGTGAAGGCGAGCCGGTCGAGCAGCCGTGAGAAGGCGCGCACCTACCCGCCTTCCTCTTCGCCGTAACCCACGAGCGACAGCGTCTGCGCCGTGATGCCGTTCAGTGAAGCCCAGCGCAGCAGTGCCTGGTCCTCGCCATGGGTGAGCCACACCTGTTCGGGGTGAAGCTCGCGGAATGTCTGCGTCAACTCGTCCCAATCGGCGTGATCGGAAATCACCAGCGGCAATTCCACCTGTCGCTGCCGCGCGCGCGCCCGCACGCGCATCCAGCCTGAGGCAAAGACAGGCAGCGGATCGGCGAAGCGGCGCGACCAACGATCGGCAAGTGCGTCGGGTGGAGCAAGAACAATCTCGCCCGCAAACGCATCGCGCGTTTCGGTGGTGGCAGGCGCGAGCGGACCCAGGCTGACGCCATGTGCTTCATAGAGCGCGTTCAGTGTCGCAAGCGCGCCGTGAACAAATATTGTTTTCTGGTATCCTGCTTCGCGCAGCAGACAGATCAGGCGCTGCGCCTTGCCGAGCGCGTAGGCGCCGACGAGATGGGCGCGCCCGGGAAACTGCGCGACGGATTTGAGCAGCTTGGCGATCTCGCCCGCGTCGTCGGGATGGTGGAAGACGGGCAGGCCGAATGTCGCCTCGGACACAAAGACGTCGCAGGGCACCGGCTCGAACGCTGCACAGGTCGGGTCGCGGCGGCGTTTGTAATCGCCCGAAACGACGGCGGTGAGTCCTTTCCAGCGCAGCACGATCTGCGCCGAGCCGAGCACGTGCCCGGCGGGCACCAGGGTTACCTCCACGCCATTGTGCGAACTGGTCTCGCCGTAGCGGACGGGCTGTGCGGTTTCCGCGAACCCTTCTCCGTAGCGCGCCGCCATGATGGCGAGCGTCTCGCGGGTCGCCAGCACCGCGCCATGGCCCGGCCGCGCGTGATCGCCGTGACCGTGCGTGATTACCGCGCGCGGCACCGGGCGAACCGGATCAATGGTGAAATCGCCCGGCGGGCAATGGAGCCCGTTCGGCGTCGGGCGAAGCAGCTCTTCGGGTCTGGTCATCGCTCTTAAACGTGCTCATTCGCGCTTGCGCGAAGCAAGCGGTCGAACGGCGAGCAAGGCTGGCGGTGGCGCAGATGGATGCAAATCAGGCACTCGCAAACGCAAACGGCTTCTCAAACGTTAAGGGCGGTGTCGGCACGCACGCTCCGAATATTCCGGAACCGAGAGGGAACAGACTATGGCCAGGTTGGGGAATGGACTCCGAATTTCAAAGACCGCTGCAACGACGCCTGCCATGATTGTTCTGGCGGCTCTCGTTTCGCACGCCGCCGCCGAAACCGCCCCGCTTCTGTCTGAGAAACCGCCCCGCAGCGCCGCGACGACCGAATTCCAGGCACGCACGAGCACCCTCCAGCCCAGCCTCACCGTCACTTACGATGTGCTGGCCGATGCCGCGAATGCCGCGGCTGATCGTTTTTCGGGACCACGATCGGGACACACGAGGATTGGCTGCAGTCAGCTCGGATTCGGCTCTTCGGCTCCGTCTTCTTCGTCTGCGCCGTCTGTAAATGTCACCTTGTTCAAGGGCTGCGCGGATTTCGATTGGCACGTGAACGCCGTGCGCAACGGCAACATCACCGTCAAGCGGGGCGGACAGGGAATCGCCATCGCTGTGCCCGTCAAGTTCGACGGCAATGGCGGTTTCGCCGGAGGTCTCGCCAAGGCCGTACAAATCAACAACAAGAATTTCAGCGGGACCTTCGTCGTATCGATTTCGGGGATGGTGCGGCTCGACAAATCGTACTGCCCGAAGCTCGAACAGGCGGTCACGCATTTCGCCTGGGGCACGCCGCCCGATATCGACATCATCGGGCGGAGCTGCCTCGACGCCGGCAGCGGGCTCAAGGCATGCATCGGACCGTGGAAATTTCCCGCCGGCGCCATGATGACGGAGCAGATCAACCGTTCCCTTCAGAGCCAGGTCGACCAGATCAATGGCAAAATCCCCTGCGACAAGATCCGCGACCAGCTGAAACAGGTCTGGAAAACCTGGTCGCTTCCGATCACGCTCGGCAACTCGCCAACCTTCTTTGCGAGCGTCGAGCCAAAATCGCTTTCGGTTCCGGGCGTGCAGGTGGGAGATGACGGGATCAAGCTCGTCGCGCGGCTGGAAGCGGCGACCAGCGTGTCGGCCACCAAGCCAGCTGATGCGGGTCCAGGCGAGCTTCCGGAGAACGCTCCGTTGCCGCCGCAGCCGGGAAAGTTTTCTCTCGCCGTGCCGATTGCGATTCCCTATCCCCTTCTTGCGGCTGCGGCATCTGCGAACATCATCGGCAAACCGGTCAAGTCCGGAGCTCAGGCGATCACGCCGACCGGGATGGAGTTCTTTCCGAGCACCAACCGGCTTGCGATCAGCGCGACGTTCCGCGTCGATGGGCTGGGCAAGCTTCACGGCCAGACCGGTACGGTGTGGTTCACGGCAATGCCCGCGGTCGAAAACGATGGCCACCTGATCCGGCTGCGCAATTTCGCGATGACGCGCAAGATCGGCAGCCGCCTGTGGGCTCTCTCCGCTGCGATCCGCAACGGGCTGCCACAGGCGATCGGCAAAGCCTATTCATACGACCTGTCGCTGCTCGTCCGCGATGCTCGCTCAAAAGTTGATGAGGCGATCAAAGATCCGAAGAATACGGGCGGAGTGAAGATCGAAGTCGCCGATGACGATCTGCGTCTCGGCCGGATCGCGTTGCTACCAGACAATTTCGTCGTCGAAGGCCTTTTCGACGCCGATGTCAGCGCGACGCTTGAGAAAATTCATCCTTGAGAGAATGTAACGGCAGACGTGGGGATGACACGCTCTTCTGAAATCGTGTAAAAACGGCTCGTTCTCGCCGGTGCGTCTGCCGGCCTTCCGGAGAGCCCTCATGTCCCTTTTCGCCCGCTTCGGCATTCTCGCCTTTGGTCTGGCCGCCGGTGCGGCGATGGCCGCGTTCGTTCCGCCGCCGCCTTCAACGCCGGCTGGTTCGACGATCGATACGATCCAGGGCGTGAAAGTGGCCGATCCCTATCGCTGGCTGGAAAATCCTGCCGATCCTGGCGTGAAGTCGTGGAGCGATGCGCAGAATGTACGTACGCGCGCCTATCTGGACGCCCTGCCGAGCGAAGCCAGGATCAAGGCAAAGCTGACAAAGCTCATCACGGCGACCTCGCCCGCCTATTCCGAACTGACCGCGAGAGGCACCGCCGTCTTCGCGATGTACAACGATCCGGCCAGGCAGCAGCCCATGCTTGTCGCGCTCAATGCAAAGGCGGATCCGTCGAGCCGTAGAATCGTGCTCGATCCCAATGCGATGGACTCCAAGGGCCTGACCGCAATTGACTGGTTCGTCCCATCGCCCGATGGGACTCGTGCGGCGGTGTCGCTGTCGAAGAACGGCAGCGAGGACGGCACGCTGCACATTTTCGACGTGGCGAGCGGAAAGGAAATCGGCGCGCCGATTCCACGCGTCCAATACCCGACGGCAGGCGGCAGCCTCGCCTGGTCGCAGGACGGCAAGTCGTTCTGGTACACGCGCTATCCGGGGCCCGATGCGCCCGCCGCCGATCAGCATTTCAACATGCAGGTCTATCGCCACCGCCTCGGCGGCGACTGGAACACAGACGCGTTGGTGCTCGAACAGAAGGACGGTCTCGAGCGCGTCTCCGAGGTGTTCCTCGACAATCGCTATGACCGGCCGGCTGTTCTCGCTTCCGTTCAACGCGGAGACGGCGGCGAATGGGCTCACTATGTGCTCCTCGACGGCAAGCCGCCGCTTCAGGTCGCCGATTATGCCGATCGCATTGTCTACGCCACCATCGGTCCCGACGATGGGCTTTACGGTATCTCGCGCGCCAACGCGCCGAACGGAAAGATCGTCAAGCTCGCGGCGCCGTACGGAAGCGCGAAGCTCGCACAGGGAAAGGTGATCGTTCCCGAGAGCCAGATCGCCATTCTCTCCGGCGGGGCCGAGGAGCATGTGCAGGACCTTTCGCTTTCGCAGACACGACTCTTCGTGCGCGATATTGTCGGCGGTCCCAACGATGTGCGGATGTTCGGGCTGGACGGAACGCCCGAAGGCAGTCTGCCGCTGCCGCAAGTTTCCGCCAATTCTGAAATCGAGCCGCTCGCAACCGGCGAGGTGCTGTTCGACGTTTCGACTTATCTCCGGCCCCGCTATTTCGAGAGCTGGAATTCCGCGACGGGCAAGACCACGGAAACAGGATTGAGGGTCACGTCGCCCGTTTCCTTCGCGGACGCCGAGGTGAAGCGCGTATTCGCCACGTCAAAGGACGGCACGCGCATTCCGCTCAATATCATCGAGAAGAAGGGTACGAAGCAGAACGGATCCAACCCGATGCTTCTCTACGGTTATGGCGGCTACGGCATCAGCATGACACCGGCGTTCCTCGGCGCGATGAGGCGTCTCTGGCTCGATGCGGGCGGAGTCTATGTCGTCGCCAACATCCGCGGCGGCGCCGAATATGGCGAGCGGTGGCACCAGGAAGGAATGCTGACGAAGAAGCAGAATGTCTTCGACGATTTCGCGGCTGCCGGCGCGTATCTGGTTGCGCAGCACTACACCTCGCATGACAGGCTCGCACTGATGGGCGGCTCCAATGGCGGATTGCTGATGGGCGCGACGATCACCCAGCACCCCGATCTCGCGCGCGCCGTCGTTTCGGCCGTCGGCATCTACGACATGGTGCGCGTGGAGCTCGATCCCAACGGTTCGTTCAACACCACCGAATTCGGCACGGTGAAGGATGCCAATCAATTCCGTTCGCTCTACGCCTATTCACCGTATCACCATGTCAGCAAAGGCACGGCCTATCCGGCGGTGCTGATGTTGACCGGCGCGACGGACGGGCGCGTCAATCCGATGCACTCGCGCAAGTTTGCTGCGGCGCTGCAGTCGGCAACATCGTCGGGCCGCGTGATCCTGTTGCGCACGAGCGCGAATTCCGGTCACGGCATCGGAAGTTCTCTTTCCGAGCGCATCGCAGAGCAAACAGATGAGCTGGCTTTCCTCTTCGATCAGCTCGCCGTCACGCATCAGACCGCGATGAAGTGAGTTCACCGCGTTGCGACTGGTGCCGCAATTGAGACGCAATTCGGGCCTTCTCGCGGCCAACAATTCGCAAGCAATTTCCTTGGCTTAGCGCAGGGCGGCAGAGGAACTCTCTGCTTCGCCGCTCATTAGCTTAGACGGATGCGGCAAGGCTCGCGCAGCTTCGCACGAGCCGAGAATTGCGAGACGCGCAAAGACGCGGTCGCTGCCGCGCACAACCAACGTGTCCAGCGGAGGGTTGGACTGCAACTGCAGGAGACGATCATGTTAGCAAATGCGTTGAAGATCACGGCAATCGCGGCGTTGTTGGGATTGGGAGTGGCCGGCGCGGCGAGCAGTTCCGCATTGGCGGACACGATCAAGACGCGCTGTACAGGCGACGATTGCGTGCGACTGCGATGCAACGACTTCGGAGGCGACTGTTTCCGCATCGGGTATTTCGAGCGGCACGACTATGACCGTGCGCTGCCTTACGGCTATACGCGCACCTACGACTACTCCTATCCGGACACCTATGTGGCCCCGGGTTACACCTACTACAACGACTACGACCACGACTATGACGACGATTTTCCCGGCTGACACGTAGCCGGAGTCGACAAGGCCGCGGAAATCCCGCGGCCTTTTTTTTGCGCGATGTCAGGCCACGTCTCACAAGTTTGTTCATTCATCTGCCGTTCAGGTGACGCCATTCAACCTTTATCCATGTAACCCAGCGGGGAGTCGAAGGAGGGGAAGTCTTTCGAAATCCAGATCATTCGTGCGCGCGGTGTCGCGCGATATCGAGCAACGGGGGGAAAGCCGGGCTGTTGCCCATTTGCAAAAGGAGTCCGTTGCCGTGACTGACCGATTGGCGAGATTTGCGGCCGGAGCCGCACTGCTTTGTATTCCCCTTCAGGCCCATGCGCAGGCGCTGGATCTGACACCCGATACGAGCCGCATCCTGTCCGACCCGAATTATCTGCCGCTTGCCGGGCAGATTGAGGGTAGTACTGCCTACTCGCATGGCTGGATCAATGGCAGCGGAGTCAATGCGGCTGGCGACCAGATTTCGTCTTTCCATATCAACTCGAACGTGATCGGGCAGACTCTCGCCTACGGCATCACGGACGATCTGAGTGTAAACGGCTCCGTGCAATATGTCCCGCGCACCTTTCGCGAAGGGGACGGTGCAGACGGGCGAGTAACGAGTTTCGACAGCTCCGGCTTCAGCGATCCGACATTCGGCGCGACCTGGCGCGCGCTCGGCCAGAACGCTTGGCCCGTCAGCTTCGACCTCTTTGGGTCCTATACGCCAGACTTGATCAATGCGCAGACGGCATCCGCAGTGGAAGATGGAACCGTGGCGCGCGGCGGCCAATCGGGCGCCGCAGGTGCGGCGGTCGGCTACGAAACCCGGAGCTTCACAATTCGGGGCGCGTTCACGGAAAACTTCTTCGGCACCAGCAACCACCTCAATCTCGCCGATGGAGACACTCTGGAGGACGGGAGCTACAACAACAGCGAACTCTCTCTTGCGACGCAGACCCGCCTTGCGGATCTGTTCTCGGTGAACGCGGGAATCGATCACACCTTCAGTTCCAACGTGAACTCGGTCAACGTCGCCAATGGCGTTGCCCGCGTCACCGAGCCGGGCGATGAAACGTCACTGCGCTTCGCGCTGAACTATCATCTCGTACCGAATGCTGTGGTGCTCGCCGCAACCTATGACTACGACAGTTACAGCAATGGCAGGACGCTCTTCGCCGATCCGGCACTCGACACGGGGGCGCGAAACAGGAACGGAAACGTCCTCGGCATCAAGCTCGATTACGCGACGCCGTAGACCATCCGCCTCATGCCGAGTGTGTTGAAGCAACGCTCGACGGGCTCGGCATGGGGCCTGCATTTCACCCTCGGCCTGACGGCGTGATTTGGCCTTGATTTCATGGGAGGGTGCCGGATTCGGCATGCGATCAAACTAGCGCGCCGGCGCTATGGTGAGGGGGATCCAATACAGGGAGGGTCCCATCATGGAAACCGATCGATCACGGGCGTTGCTTGTCTCTCTTGCCGCGTGCCTGGTCGCGCTGCCGGTCGCCGCGCAGACGATTGTTCCCACGCCCGCATTCAACGCGATCGAACTGGAAGGCGGCGGGCATGTGACGCTCAGGCACGGAAGCGCCCAGCAGGTCCGGCTGCTCAAGGGGAGCACCCGGTTCACGCGCTTCATCGTGGAGAGCAGCCAGCCGCACAAGCTTCGAATAGAAGCCTGCAACAATGATTGCCCGCACAATTATGAGCTCGAGGTCGAAATAACCACTCCAGGCATCGATACTCTCGCCGTGTCCGGCGGCGGGCGAATCGAGAGCGGTGGCGATTTCCCGTCCAGGCACCAACTCACTTTGGCCGTGGATGGCGGTGGTACGATCGATGTGCGTGCGATGAGCAGCGAAGGAGCGACGGCAGCGGTCGATGGCGGCGGGCGCATTCTTGTGAATGCGCAGCGCGAATTGACAGCGGCCATCAACGGCGGTGGCAAGATCAGGTATTGGGGCGCCCCCAAGCTCACGGAAGCGGTAGAGGGCGGCGGCAGTGTCGAGCGAGGCTACTGAGACTGCGGAAGGGGTGCATCCTTCCGTTCGCGGCCGCGGTGTCGATGCGCAGACGCGCTGCACCCACTACCGCTCGCGGCGGGATGTGGTCGCCGTCAAGATGAAGTGTTGCGGCATCTATTACGCCTGCAAGGATTGTCACGACGCTTTGGCCGGCCACGCGATCGAGACTTGGCCACGCAGCGAATGGAACGAGCGCGCGGTGCTGTGCGGTGTTTGTGGAGCGGTATTGACGGTCCGTCAGTCCCTCGAATGCGCGAATGCATGCCCGGCCTGTGGGGCGCTGTTCAATCCCGGCTGCCGCAGCCATCATCCAGTCTATTTCGAGATCGCAGACTGCCGGTAAAGGACCGATGCGCCGTCGCAGGATTTGTGGCAGCATCGGGGTGCAGCACAGGGGACGGTTCCATGATCATCGGCGCACACATCATGCTTCAGAGCACCAACGACTCAGCGGACAAGACATTTTTCTCGGACGTTCTGAAACTCTCATCCGTGGACGCCGGCGGCGGATTTCGCATCTTCGCCGTGCCACCGGCCGAAGTGGCGATACATGGGTCCGACCGCAATAGCGTGCACCAGCTCTATCTGATGTGCGACGACATCGCGCGCTTCACGGCCGATATGACTAAGCACGGCATCCCCTTCTCGACGCCGCAGCGCCAGAGCTGGGGAACCGTGACGGAGATTACCCTACCGGGCGGCGGCACGCTCGGCGTCTATCAGCCTCACCACAAGCGGCCGACACATGGCGCCGCCGAGCCTCCGAAGAAACGCGCCGCAAACAAGCCCGCCGCGCGCAAAGCCGCGAAGAAAAAGCCTGCTAAGAAATCCCCTAAGAGCAAAAAGCGCCGTTGAGATGCGTCTCCCTCGGGACATCAGGAACTTTCATGATCACACTCTACCACTCGCCGATGACCCGTTCGGCAAGCATCGTCTGGTTGCTCGAGGAGCTCGGCGTTCCTTACGCAACCAGAATCGTGGTTTTTCGCCGCGCGGACGGCAGCGGCGCCCGCGACCCGGTCAATCCGCATCCGCACGGCAAAGTGCCCGCGCTGACGGACGGGGACGACGTCGTCTTCGAAAGCAGCGCGATTGCACTTTATCTCACCGACAAGTACCGGAAACAAAGAATGGGTCCCGCCGCGGGTGAGCCCAAACGCGGCGAATATCTCTCCTGGCTTGCCTATCGTCCGGGCGTGATGGAGCCGGCCCTGATCTGCCGGCGCTTTGATATCAAGCACGTCTACGGCGCGATGGGATGGGCGCCGGCGCAGGAGGTCGAAGAAGTATTGAACGCGCATCTGTCGTCGCGCAACTATTTCCTCGGCGACGAATTCTCGGCTCTCGATATTCTCCTGGGCGGCGGCCTCAATTTCATGATGATGGCGAAGCTGGTCGCCGAGACGCCGGTGCTCAAGGCATATACCGGCCGCATCACGTCCCGGCCTGCCTTTCAGAGAATGATGCAACGCGACGCGAAACCTGCTTCAGCCCCATCGTGAGCGCGGCGAACCGTCACTGTTACGGTGCACCCATCCTGCCTGCTGCCGGTCGATGAGGCCGACATGGAACGCTGGTGTGCGGCTGGCTGCGCCGTTCGCCCGCTGATTCCGCGGCTGCGAAGACAGGCACCCTGCTTGACGCCGCGTGATACGCAGCGATATCTGCGCGCCGCTGCTATACTCGCTTTTCTCCGCGGCGGGACCTTCCCGAGGCTTTGATGACCAACAGACAGAAGCTCTCCCTGCACATTCCCGTGCCACCGGCACGTCCGGGCGATAAGCCCGAATTCGGCGGGATGCGGATCGCGGAGGCAGGCGCAGCGAGGCGGCCCGATTCCGGTGTTGCGGCGCAGGAGATCGCCGACCTCGCAACCACATTGATTCGCGTGCTGGATCCGGACGGCCGGGCGATCGGCCCCTGGAACCCGCGTCTCGACCCGGAGAGCCTGCGCGGGGGCCTCAAGCTCATGGTGCTTACGCGGGCCTACGACGACCGCATGTTCCGCGCCCAGCGCCAGGGCAAGACATCGTTCTACATGAAATGTACTGGCGAGGAGGCGATCGCGATCGCCCAAATCATGGCGCTCGACCGCAACGACATGTGTTTCCCGAGCTACCGCCAGCAGGGCATCCTGCTGGCGCGCGGCTATCCGCTCGTCGACATGATGTGCCAGGTTTATTCGAATGTCCGCGATCCGTTGAAGGGCCGCCAGCTGCCGATCATGTATTCGAGCCGGGAATATGGCTTCTTCTCGATCTCCGGAAATCTGGGCACGCAGTTCAGCCAGGCGGTGGGCTGGGCAATGGCGTCAGCCTACAAGGGCGACGACCGCATCGCCGCGGCGTGGATCGGCGAAGGGGCGACGGCGGAAGGCGATTTCCATTCGGCGCTCACCTTCGCCGCCGTCTACCGCGCGCCCGTCATTCTCAACATCGTCAACAATCAATGGGCGATATCGAGTTTCGAGGGCATCGCGGGCGGCGAGCAGACGACGTTTGCGGCGCGCGCGATCGGGTACGGGCTGCCCGGTCTTCGCGTTGATGGCAATGATTTCCTCGCCGTCTATGCCGCAACCCAATGGGCGGTCGAGCGCGCGCGCGCCAATCTCGGCGCGACAGTGATCGAGCTTTACACCTATCGCGCCGAAGGCCATTCCACGAGCGACGATCCCTCGCGGTATCGGCCTGCGGATGAGGCAAAATACTGGCCGCTCGGCGATCCGCTTGCGCGGCTCAAGGCGCATCTGATCGCGAACCGCGAGTGGAGCGACGACGACCACGTGAAAGCCGAGAAGGAAGCGGCGGAAACGGTGCGCGCCGCAAACCGCGAGGCCGAAAGTTTCGGCACGCTGGGCGCAGACTCGGTGGTCAGCGTCAAGACGATGTTCGAAGATGTCTACAAGGACGTGCCGGCGCATTTGCGCCGCCAGCGCCAGCAGCTCGGAGTCTGAGCATGGCGACGATGAACATGATCCAGGCGCTCAACTCGGCGATGGACGTGATGATGGGGCGCGATCCCGACGTTCTCGTCTTCGGCGAGGATGTCGGCTATTTCGGCGGCGTGTTCCGCGCGACGGACGGTCTGCAGAAAAAATACGGGCTCACACGCTGTTTTGACACCCCGATCGGCGAAGGCGGAATCGTCGCCGCGGCGATCGGGATGGGCGCTTACGGACTGCGCCCTATCGTCGAGATACAGTTCGCCGACTATATCTATCCGGCATTCGATCAGATCGTCTCCGAAGCAGCGCGCCTGCGCTACAGGTCCGCAGGCGATTTCACCGCGCCGATCACCATTCGCACACCTTACGGCGGCGGGATTTTCGGCGGCCAGACTCACAGTCAGAGCCCGGAAGCATTGTTCGCCCATGTGGCAGGATTGAAAACGGTGATCCCGTCGACACCCTACGATGCGAAAGGGCTCCTGATCAGTTCCATCGAGGACGACGATCCGGTGATCTTTCTGGAACCAAAACGAATCTATAACGGGCCCTTCGATGGCCATCACGACCGTCCCGTGTCGCCCTGGTCCAAGCATCCGGCGAGTGAAGTTCCCGAGGATTACTACAAAGTGCCGCTCGGCAACGCCGCGATCCTGCGCAAAGGAAGCGATCTCACGCTACTTGCCTATGGAACGATGGTGCATGTCGGGCTTGCCGCCGCAAACGAGAGCGGCATCGACGCGGAAGTGATCGACCTGCGAACGCTCGTGCCGCTCGACGTGGAGACGATCGTGCAATCGGTCGAGAAGACGGGACGCTGCGTGATTGTGCATGAGGCCACGCGCACCGCCGGCTTCGGCACCGAGCTTTCCGCTCTCGTGCAGGAAAACTGCTTCTATCATCTCGAGGCGCCGATCGAGCGCGTGACGGGCTGGGACACGCCCTATCCTCATGCGTTCGAATGGCAATACTTTCCGGGGCCTG
>Ga0182024_10002881_pt1 | contig 41872 bp, 34 predicted proteins | sample P32metaG_FD_120480 | JGI IMG/M metagenome (GOLD analysis project Ga0182024, IMG submission 120480) | Permafrost microbial communities from Stordalen Mire, Sweden - P3-2 metaG (Illumina Assembly) | ecosystem: Environmental > Terrestrial > Soil > Wetlands > Permafrost | place: Sweden: Stordalen... | reverse complement strand
GTAGTCGAGGTCGTAGTAGCGGTCAAGGACGCGGATGACCTCAGGGAAATTGGCGCGAAGAACTTGCTCCCGGGCCTGGGCGAGAACCTTCTCAAATGCCCCGGCGCTCTCGCTGTTTGCCGGGTCGTAGGCCTTGACCGCGGCGGTAATGTTCTGGTCGCCGAAGTGCAGAACGGCAAAGGAAAAGGTCTCGGACTGGCCTGTGATGCCGGAAGTGACGCGAGCCCGGCCGAGTGCAAGGCGGCCACGGCCGGAATTGAGGATGTCATCGGAGATGCGATGGATGCGGTAGCAGAAAATCTCCGTTTCATCGGCGAAGGTGGAGAAGACGGAGCTGATGGCGTAATGGGCGGCCACCTGCTCGAGGCCCAGCTCCATTTGCAGGCACTGGTTAGTGTAGATCTTTGCGCCGTCGCCCGCCGAGGGAACATTGGATTTGGCAAGAGCGAGCTTTTCAAGGAAGGCCGGCTCAAGGCCTTTGGCATCTTCGAGGAAGAGCTCCTGCGAGAGCTGGATGACACGGGCGGCGTAGGCGATAACCTGCACCGTTTCAATGCCTGAGATATCGTCGAAGAACCAGCCGCAGCTGGTGTACATGAGCTGAGTGTGGCGCTGCATTTCCATCAGGCTGAGAGCTTGCACGCGCTCGTCTTCGGTGAGCGGGTGGTGCTGATGGGCGGCGAAATACCGGCTAACGCTTTCCTCGGTGCGATCGAGGATGACGTCGATGTAGGCGTCGCGGGCAACCCACACATCTTTGAAGAGACGCGCGCCGAGCTTCTCGGTGAGAGGCGCGACAGAGTCGCGCAGGACGTCGAGCGCGTCACGCAGAGGAGCGCGCCAGAGCTGGTTCCAGCCCAGCTTGCCGCCATTGCAGCCGCAGTCTGAGCGCCACCGCTCCACGCCATGGTCGCAGCTCCACGAAGAGTCGTCGTAAACCTCGGCCTCGTATTGCGGAGGAAATTGGGCCAGGAAGCTGCCGTAGTTGACGAGGCGGATGTTCTTGTCCTGCTCGATGATTCGCAGCGCGTGGGCGAGGGCCATCTCGCCGTGGCGGTGATGGTGGCCGTAGCTCTCGCCGTCAGTAGCAATATGAACGAGCTGCGGCTGGCTATTGTCGAGAAACCCTTGCTTGAGGCGGGCTACGAAGCCTTCGCCGGAGTTAAGCAGACCCTCGAAGGCCACGGCGCGGGATGTCGGGCCGTCATAGAAAAAAAGAGCGATGGAGAGGCCTGACGCAAAGCGGGCCAGATAGGGATGAGTGGGGTCGACGGAGGCGTTGGGGGTAGCGATCCATTCCCCTGCGGGCAGGTCGTCGGCTGGCTGACTGGCTGGGCCGCCGGTTTTACTCCCTGAGATAGCGCGAACCCGTTTGCACTGGCGCGGCGCGAGAACCGTGAACTTGATGCCTTCGGCAGCCATCAACTCAAGCGACTCGGAGTCGGCGGCAGTTTCGGAGAGCCACATGCCTTCAGGAGCGTGACCGAAGCGATGCTTATAGTCGGCGATCCCCCAGCGAATCTGGGTCAGGCGGTCCCGGCGATTGGCCAGGGGCATGATCAGGTGGTTGTAGACCTGGGCCATGGCGGAGCTGTGATCCTGGAAGGTGATCCGGCTGCGGCGTTCGCCCTCGAGGATATTCCGGTAGGTACGCGCAGCGTTTTCGGCCAGCCAGCTGAGCAGCGTGGGGCCGAAATTGAAGCTCATGCGGGCGTAGTTGTTGACGATGCGCGTGATCTCGTTGCGGTTATTGACCACGCGCGCGGCCCCGTTGGTGGCGTAACACTCGGCGCAGATGCGCTCATTCCAATCATGATAGGGAGCAGCCGAGTCCTGGATTTCGATGGTTTCAAGCCAGGGATTTTCGCGGGGCGGTTGATAGAAGTGCCCGTGTATGCAGACAAAACGCTGGGGTTTGGGCATCGGTGCTGGGTTCCTTGATTAAGGTCTGCGATCTTGCTCAAGCTATTCTACGGACAATTTCTTGACGGCGTCGTCGCAGGATTGGACAGAGAGTATGAAAACTCTGCGAAGGAAACTTGGCAGGGGCTATTCCAGGCTGGCCGGAAGGGGCTTACGGCTTGCGGCATCCAGATCGCAGGCGCGCCACATGTACCAGGCGGCTACGGAGCGGTAGGGCGCCCAGCGTTTGGCCCGCTTGAGCATGGCCTCGGGCTTGGGCAGATCGGCTGCCGTGATGGCTCTCGATTTAGGCAGGCGTTGAAAGGTAAGCGCGAAGCCCTTGCGAACGCCGTAGTCGGTAATCGGGAAGACATCGGGTCGTCCCAGGCGAAAGATGAGCAGCATCTCGACAGTCCAGGCTCCGATGCCGCGAACGGCCGTGAGTCGCTCAAGAATTTCAGCATCAGGCAGTTTGAGGATGGCTTTGTGAGTGGGAACCGTGCCGTCGAGGGTTCGGGCAGCGAGATCGCGAAAGGCCTTGATCTTGTTGCCCGAGACGCCCGCCGCGCGGAGCAGCTCTTCGGGGGTGTCCAGCAACGCCTGCGGATGCGGGTCATCATCCCCATAGAGCAGGCGCACACGCTTATGGATTGTAGCCGCCGCCTTGCCGTGAAGCTGCTGGTAAAGGATGGACTCGAGCAGCGAGGTGAAGGGCGTTCCGGTGTGGCCGAGTTTGAGGGTGAAGCCGCCGGTAGCCTCGACGCGATCGATGAGCGCGCCGAGCTTCGCATCCGCAGCTCGCAGGTGAGCCAGCGCGGCGGCAGGATCGTAGGGCAGTTTGCGGCCGTTATGGATCATGATGACTGAGTCTATTTGTTCAGGTGCTTCAGGAGATAGTCGGCCATGGCGTGATTGGCTTCGAGCGCTTCAGGCAGTTTGGTGCTGTACCAGAAGGCGTGGGGCAAGGCGTCGTAAACGATGAGGCTGGCCTCGTTGCCGGCATTCAGGAAGGCGCGGTGGAGATTGACAGTTCCGCTGAGCAGCAGGTCGCGTCCGCTGGTGACGAAGAGCGTCGGAGGCATGCCATGCAGATCGGCATAGATAGGTGAGATGACGGGGTCTTTGGGATCGAGTTTGCCGACGTATTCCGAATCGTGGGGCTGGGTGTCGTCCGGCGGATCAAGATGGCCGGAGAAGCCCTTGAGCGCATAAAGGGCTTGCGAATCGCCGATGCGTGCGAAGTCTCCCATGCCGGAGAAGATGCCCAGCGCGGCGGGCATCGGCAGGCCGAGCTGCTTGATCTTTACGGCAACCTCGCCGGTCAGGATCGCTCCCGCGGAGGTACCGTAGATCACGATGCGGTCCGGCTTATAGGTCTTAAGCAGCTCTTTATAGACGGCGATGGAGTCGTCGAGAGCGGCGGGGAAGGGAAATTCGGGGGCCAGGCGGTAGAGCACTGCGACGACCTTGATTTTGGTCATGCCGGCCATCGGGATCGATTCGGTGTAGGAGCCGGAGTCGGAGTTGAATCCGCCGCCATGTAGGCAGAGCAGGATCTTGTCCTTGTTTCCATCGGGCAGGCTGGCCGGGACGACGATGCGCACCGGAACTCCGGCGATTTTCTCCTCAGTTAGCGTAGCCGGGTAAAGATTGAGCCACGCATCACGGGCGGTCAGAGCCCACTTATCGGTCCCGGCCCGGCGTTGCTCAAGTGACTCCGGAGGGACGGCGTCGGGAACCGGTTCGCGGAGCCAGTATTGCGATTGCCGACTGAGATAGGTTGGGACCGGGACGATACGCGTGATATGAGCGCGGCCCTCAGAATCGATGAAACTCGTGTCGCGTTGGGCGGCGGTTTCAGCGGTGGTGGGCTGAGGCGCGTTCGCAGCAGGCTGCTGGGCTGACACTGCGGCCGTGGCGGCGAGGAGAAAGAGCGAGGCGATTAGGCGCATGGGAGCTCCGAAGATGTGGCAGAGATTGAATTGAAGCTTGCAAAATGACGAGGCGGTCGGACGGCTCCAAGATAGCAGACTGAGGCGTTGTGGAGGTGAACACCTGCATGGTGGCGAGGGGATTATGTTACTCTGGCGGGACTTATGCGGCTAACTCTTTGTTTGTTCCTTGCCCTGGTGAGTTCTGTAACTGCGGTCTGTCAACCTGCTGCTCCTGCGCCCTTGCCACTTCTGCCGAGGGAGCCTGCGGAGATCTTTGCGGCAGCAGCTCCGCTGTATAACTTCTCTTCGCCTACGCTCAAGCCGTTTCACTTGAAGGCGAGCTATCAGCTCTTTGACACCAAGGGCCAGCCGTCCGCGCAGGGCACGTACGAGTATTGGTGGGCTTCACCGGACACGTACCGCAGCACGTGGTCGCGTCCCGGCCTCGAACATACGGATTGGCATGTCGGTGGGAAGCATTTCTCACTCCACACTGGCGCTCATCTAGAGTATTTTGAGCGCAACTTGCAATCCGATCTGGTGGCTCCTTTGCCGAAGGCCGAAGAAATCGATCCTGCAAAGGCGTGGCTGGCCCGGGGAGAAAAGAGCTTCGGTTCTGTAAAACTGTCGTGCGTCATGGTGATTCACAAGGGACCTCAGGATTCATCGAAACCTCCTGCGATACCGCTGGGAGTTTCCCCTACTTTTTGTTTTGATCCGGACTCACCCATGCTTCGCGTGTACTCTGCTTTCGGAGTAATTTCCGTCGTCTACAACAAGATGACGCGCCTGCAGGGACAGCTGCTTCCGTCGGAGATCTCTGTTGTGGGTTGGGGAAAGAAGATGTTCACTGCAACGGTTGAAAGCGACACGGGCGTACTGCCGACCGCGCCAGAGCTGACCCCTGCAGCCAACGCGAGCGACAGCGCACCTGCCGAACCGGTCGTTATCAGTCCGGGACTTGCTCAGGATTTGGTGAAGAAAAAAGTGCCTCCAACCTATCCATCCATTGCCAGGGAAAACCGGGAGCAGGGGACGGTCGTTCTCCAGGCTCTTATCGGAACGGATGGGCACCTTCACGACCTTACTGTAGTTGGTGGGCCATCCCCATCTCTCATTGAAGAAGCGATGAGGACGGTTTCTCAGTGGGTGTATGAGCCTTATAAGTTGAATGGGCATCCTGTTGAAGCAGAGACAACGATCAATCTCGCTTTCAACCTTGGGAACTAGTTCTGTTGCCTGCGAGGAAGAGTTGAATGAAACAGAGAACTGATCTGCCAAGATAGGCACGGTGCCTTGAGAAGGGCGAACTTCGGGGTGATCGGGTCGCCTGTGGACCGGGCAGAGGGGTGCGATGGCTGGCGGCTATACTTGAGTTTTGTTGCGGCGTTAACCGCGCAGGCTAGAGGGGGTTTGGTATGAGCGTGCAGGTGAGTCTGGAAGAAGTGGAGCGGGTGGCCGAATTGGCCAACCTGGATCTGGAAGCGGATGAAAAGCCACGCATGCAGCGCGACCTGAACGCCATTCTGGAATATGTGGCTCAATTGAATGAACTCGACACCTCTGGCGTAGAACCGATGGCCCAGGTGAGCGAGCTGCTAAATGCCGGCGCCGATACCGGGCATGGCGTGGCATTGCGGGTCGATGCGCTACGGCCTTCCCTGGATCGGGCGATTGTGATGAAGCAAGCTCCGGAAACAGATGGGGCTTTTTTCAAGACGCCGAAGGTGATTGAGCGCTAGGTAGTGGTACCCCACATCTGGACGCAAAAGTACGGCCAGATATTGGGCAACCGCACTTTTGAGCGAGGTAAGGCAGATCCTTCGCTTTGCTCAGGATGACAAATCCTGATTCCAAAAAAATCAGTGATGAGGATTGATTTGACTACGGAAACATTAGTGGAGAAGCCGGCTGCGATTGCGACGCTGCGCGAGGGAATTACGTCGGGCGCGATCCTGGCTACCGAACTGACCGAGCAGTATTACGCTCGGATCGCGGCTCATAATTCGCTGCTGAATGTGTATCTGTCGCTGACGAAGGACCGGGCGCTGCAGCAGGCTGCTCGTGTCGATGCCGCGGCGGCGAAGGGCGAGGAGCCGGGTCCGCTCGCGGGCATACCCATTGGCATCAAGGATGTGCTGGTGATGCAGGGCGCTCCGGCGACTGCGGGCTCGGCGATTTTGAAGGGCTATGAGCCTCCGTATGACGCCACGGCTGTCACTCGACTTGAAGCTGCCGGGGCCGTTCTGCTCGGCAAGATCAACTGCGATGAGTTTGCCATGGGCTCGTCGAATGAGAACTCGGCGTACGGGCCGGTGCGCAACCCCGTGGACACCGACCGCGTTCCGGGCGGTTCGAGCGGCGGTTCGGCTGCGGCGGTGGCGGCGAACCTCGCAGTAGCGACTTTGGGCACGGACACCGGCGGCTCCATCCGCCAGCCGGCGAGCTTTTGCGGCGTTGTCGGAGTGTTGCCGACATACGGGCGAGTGCCTCGTTATGGGCTGATCGCCTTCGCCTCATCGCTGGACCGGGTCGGGCCCTTTGCGGGAAATGTGCGCGATGCGGCCACAGTCCTGCAGGTGATCGCCGGATTCGACGAGCGGGATGCAACCAGTTCGCGGCTGCCCGTTGGCGATTACGCGTCGGAGACGGGCAAGGATGTGAAGGGTCTCAAGATCGGCATTCCCGAGGAGTATTTCGGCGAGGGCCTGGACCCGGAAGTGCGTGCGGCAATTGAGACCGGTATTGCCTCGCTGGAATCTGCGGGCTGCGAGATCAAGCGAATCAACCTCAAACACACGAAGTACGCTATTCCGGCCTATTACCTCGTTGCGACGGCGGAGGCGAGCGCCAACCTGGCCCGGTTTGATGGCGTGCGGTATGGGCACCGGTCGGCAAAGGCTACGAATCTGTCCTCAACGTACCGGCTTTCGCGTGAAGAGGGTTTCGGGTCGGAGGTGAAGCGACGCATTCTGCTCGGAACGTACGCCCTCAGCGCCGGTTATTACGACGCCTACTACAAGAAGGCGCAGCAGGTGCGGCGATTGCTGGCTGAGGAGTTCCTGACCGCGTTTGCCGGTGTGGATGCCATCGTGACGCCAACCGCGCCGACTGCGGCTTTCAAGCTGGGCGAGAAGACTGACGACCCGCTGGCGATGTATCTCGCGGATATCTACACAGTGACGGCAAGCCTGGCGGGAATTTGCGGAGTCACGGTACCCTGCGGCGCGACTGCTGCGGGCTTGCCTGTCGGGATGCAGGTACTCGCAGCCCATTTCGGAGAGGGAATGGCTTTTCGAGTGGCTCGGGCGGTTGAGGCCGCCCTGGAATAGGCGACTTTCTTTTCTGATTTCACGCGTTCCGAAAATCAGTAATATCGGTGCGCATATGCCCCTTTTGATTCGAAGCGCTTTGCGGCCTGCTTTGCTGGCTGCGTGGGTAGTCGCGCCTGCTCTCGCTGCGACTCCGCCGAAAAAGCCGCACGTTGTGGTTTTGGGCGCGGTGCGATCTGTGGACTATTCGAAAGCAGGGGATCCGGCTGGGGCTGGGCCGGATGAGAAGAAACTGCCGACGCGGGCGCTTTTGGTGGATGGCCGGGTCAGCGAATGGACCACCGGTGATGCGCACGACGTGACCGACCGCAGCTTCGTGGTGCGGCGCGCTCTGCGAATCAATGATGCTTTACCTTCCGATAAAGCTGGAGACAAGTCGACTAGTGCTGGACACTGGGTCTGGCAGCGCGGCCCATGGCTGCTTGTCGATCGAGTGACCGGGCGGGTGACGGCGCTGAAGTTGCCGGATTACGATCCCGGCGTCAGCCAGGTGGCCTGGTTTCGCGACTACGCAGCGTACTGCGGAGTGACGGCGACGGGTAAGAGCCTCTTCGCCGTGGTCGCCCAGGTGGGAACGCGTAAGCCGGTGCTGGCCAGGAAGCTCTCCGTGTACGATGCCGAGGACCGGCCGTGGCCGATCTGCGGGTTGCCGGAGTGGCACCGAGAGCCCCTGCGGGTGACCTTTCATCCAGCATCCAAAGACGCCGCGAGTTTCGACATTGTGGGTGGCTCAGCGGCGCTGGTGGAGGGGAACGAGGAGCCAGAGGTTCCTGCGAAGCCTTAGCATCCAAGTGGTGAGGTTTGATTATGGAATCGTTTGAAGCTTTGCTGGGACAGGCGGAGGTGGCCCACGGGCACCTCTGCGCCGGGCAGATTCTCGGCGTGCGGATGGCGCTTTTGGCTTGCCAGCGGTTGGGTGTTGAAGAACCTCGCGGCGAGGATCGGAAAAAGATCGTCTCCTTTGTGGAGATCGATCGCTGTGCCACCGATGCGATTGGGATGGTTACCGGATGCCGGCTGGGCAAGCGGGCGCTGAAGTTTCGCGACTGGGGCAAAATGGCGGCGACCTTCGTGAATCTTGAGACCGGAAAGGCCTTGCGGGTGGTGGCGCTCGAAAATTCGCGCGAGCTGGCCCGGGAGCGATATCCGCAGATTGAGAACAAGGGGCAGCAGCAGATGATGGCCTATCGCGAGCTCACGGACGAGGAACTCTTTCGCGAACAATGGGTCACGGTAGAGTTGCCTCCGCGTGAGATGCCGGGTTACAAGGGCGCGCGGGTGGCCTGCGCCGAGTGCGGCGAAGGGGTGAACTTTGACAGGTTTGTCGAACGGACTACTGCAGACGGAGAGATTCAGCGGCTGTGTTTGAGCTGCGCTGACCCGGGATTGCGGTACTGGCGCGGGGTTGAGAGCTGAAGCGATTTCGGCCTCGCACCACAGATCCCGCCTTTCCACGTCTCAGAATCGTGACGCTGGCACTCGGATTGCGGAGTTTACGGGCGATTTTCTTCGTTTGCCGTGATGGTTTGCTAGACTGGTTGCGATGCTCCAGCTGTGGGAAAGTTGCGGGATATTGCAGCAGAACCGCAGGCTGGGCGTTTAAAACTGAAGCGGTGTCGAACAGGAAGCAGAGGCATTCGGGTTTACGGCGGCCAGATTCGGGGAGCCATGACCGGATTGCTGTGATTGTCAGGGACGGGGATCGCATCTTCAATCCACCCCCGGCGGACCACCATTCCCGGAGACCGAAAACTTATTTGGGTGGCGGGCCTTGCGGCTGATCGCGCCTGAGGTTGGGCGTTTTGCCTGGCCAGATGAAGGAATTGTGTGTTGACAGGATTTGCAATGTTTGCGGCTGCGCCTGGGTTCCTGGGCGGGTCGGGATTCTCTCTGTTGCTGCCGGTGCTGATGATCGGCGTGGTGTATCTGATGATGATTCGCCCGCAGCAGAAGAAACAAAAGCTGTGGGCCCAGATGCTGGCGGATCTGAAAACGGGCGACCGCATTACAACCACCGGCGGAATTCGGGGCACGATTATCAGCATCAAGGACGATGCGATGGTGATCCGGGTAGCTCCGGATGGAATCAAGATTGAGGTTGTGAAAGGCTCCATTGCCTCCGTCACAACCCAGGAAGAAGGCAAGTAGCCACGAGTAAGAGGGCTGCGGCCCGATTTCGCGTGTGCACAGACGAATATCCATGAAGAAAAATCTGAATGGCAAAATTTTAGCGATTGTTGGCGTCCTGCTGGTTTGTCTCTACGGCATCTTTGGCATCCCGAAAGGGTTTTCAGGAAAAGCCATTGGAGAGGCAATCACCCAGCGCATCCACCTTGGACTTGACCTGCGCGGCGGCGCTCATCTGATTTTGCAGGTCATGGTCAACGATGCGGTCAATGCAGAGACCGACAACACGGTGGCCCGCATCGAGCAGGACCTTCCGGCGGCCAAGCTGACCTTGGGCTCGGTGCTCAAGCCGGACCCGGATCACAACCCTCAGATCATCAAGATACTGGGAACCGATTCGACCAAGGCGAGCGATGTACGCAACGAACTGTCGAATCGCTACGGCAGTGAGTACGATGTCTCTGGCGGCTCGGACAACTCGTGGACACTGACGATGAAGCCGACAGTGTTGGCCGACCTTAAATCCAAGACCGTCGACCGCTCGATCGATACCATTACCGATCGCGTGAACAAGCTCGGTGTCAGCGAGCCCATTATCCAGAAGTACGGTCTTGGCGAGAACCAGATCCTTGTTGAATTGCCGGGCGTGGATGATCCCGATCGGGTGCGCGATATCATCCAGTCGACTTCGACGCTGACGGTACACGCCGTGGAAGGAAGCGCCAGCGGCTATGCGAGCGAGCAGGAGGCTTTGGCCAGCATGGGCGGCGCTGTTCCTCCCGATGAGATTCTGTTGCATGGCGACAGCCAGGGAACTAGCTCAGATGGGCAGGATCATGTCTTTCTGCTCAAGCGAGTTTCGATCGTGGGCGGCAACGATTTCCGCGACGCCAGTGCCATTGGCGCTAACGATACGGGGAAGCAAGGCGTGAACTTTGTGCTGACCAATGACGGCGGCCAGCGGTTCTATGACTACACTTCCGCGAACGTCGGCAAGTACATGGCGATCGTGCTGGGCACCCGGGTCAAGAACGTGGCCGTGATCAAAGGCCCGATCCGCGACAACGGGCAGATCGAAGGACAGTTCAGCAAGCAGCAGATCGACGATCTCTCCTTTACGCTTCGTACCGGCGCGCTGCCTGCCAGCATTACCTACATTGAAGAGCGCACGGTCGGCCCGTCCCTCGGTGCGGACTCCATCAAGCAGGGTGTGATTGCCGCTGTGGCCGGCATGCTGGCCGTCATGGTCTTCATGCTGATCTATTACCGTGGCTCGGGAATCAACGCGGACCTCGCGCTGTTTCTGAATCTCGTCATCCTACTCGGATTCATGGGATTCAGCCACGCGACACTTACACTGCCAGGTATCGCCGGTGTAATCCTGACGATTGGTATGGGCGTGGATTCCAACGTGCTGATCTTCGAGCGCATTCGCGAAGAGATGCGCGCGGGCAAAGGCCCGGCCCAGGCTGTAGATCAGGGCTTCGCGCATGCCTGGGTTACGATTGTCGATACGCACGTCACGACCATTGTTTCCGCGGCGATCCTGTTCATCTTCGGTACCGGTCCGGTCAAGGGATTTGCAGTTACCCTGACGTTTGGTTTGCTGGCGAATCTGTTCACGGCCGTATTTGTCTCGCGAGTTATCTTCGATTCGCACGTGAATCACAAGCTGGTGGGACAGAAGCTATCAATCTAAGGACGGGCTAAGCACCGGCGAGTTAGCCGGTTAGTGAATAAGCAAGTTAGCGGGTTACTTCTCAGGAGATATGGGCCGGAACGCAACGGCCCATCCCCTGCGAACGCTAAGGAAGGCATAGGAATCGTGGAACTTTTTCGTAATGTAAATGTGGACTGGCTGGGGAAGAAGTGGTATTTCCTTGGCTTCTCCTTGATCTTCAGCGTAGCTGGCCTGATTTCGATGGGCATGCACTGGGCGCACACTGGCAGCCCTGTACCGCTGGGCGTCGACTTTCAGGGCGGCACCCAGGTGCAGGTGCAGTTTCAGAATCCCCCGGACGTCAACGCAATTCGCAAGGCGACGGACGCTGCGGGCGTCAAGGACGCGCGTATCGTGCAGTACGACGCACCCGAAAAGCGTGAGATGCTGATCAGCCTGCCGCAGACGAGCGATGCTACCCTCGACTCCGGGCGGAAGCAGATTGTGGATGCCCTCCATGCGAACTACAACAACCCATTTGAGATTCGCAATGTTCAGGCTGTCGGTCCGACTGTAGGCAAGCAGTTGGAGAAGCAGGCTGGCCTCGCCACGCTGTATTCGCTCATTGGAATGCTGGTGTACCTGTGGTTTCGTTTCGAACTCATCTATGGCGTGGCTGCCGTGGTAGCTGTCTTTCACGACACGCTGATCACGGTCGGTTTCTTCGCGATGTTCAATAAAGAAATCAGTTTGACCGTGATTGCGGCGATTCTCACGCTCGTTGGCTATTCAATGAACGACACAATCGTGGTGTTCGATCGCATCCGCGAAAATCTGCGCCTGTCGCGCCGCGAGGGCCTCACCGAGGTCGTGAATCGCAGCATCAATCAGACACTGAGCAGAACCGTATTGACATCGGGACTTACATTCCTTACAGTACTCGCCTTGTTTGTGTTCGGCGGCGAGGTGCTTCATGGTTTCTCGTTTGCGCTTGTCGTCGGAATTCTGATCGGCACGTATTCGTCGATCGCAGTAGCGGCGCCGATGCTCGTGGCCTACCAGGATTGGCGCGCAGCCAGGGGTAAAGCAGCAGTGCTGCCGGCGGCCAAGCGCGCGAAATGAAGCGTGCCAGCGTCGTCGGCTGGCGTTGGCGTGCAGCCTTGAATGCACTGATTTTGCATCATGTTTTGCAGGTGTGTGGTTGTTCTGATATAGGTGAAGGACACTAACTGGTTGCCCAAAAGCGGACGGCCAGCCAATCCGGGAACACAATTCGGGTCACCGGTGTCTAAAGTTTAGAGAAACCAACGCCAGATTCGAGGTCGGCCATGTTTGAAGACTCAACGTTCGAATCCAGTCACAGGATCAAGAGCAAAACGGGCCGGTGGATGTTGTTAACCACCATCCTCTGCTCCTCCGTGCTGTTCGTGATGATCCTGATCCCGCTGTACTTCCTGGACGCGCTACCCAAGGGCGCAATGACTACCTTGCTGGTAGCGCCGCCCCCACCGCCGCCCCCACCGCCACCGCCGCCACCCGAAGTACATCAGGTGCAGGTGAAGCCGCAGATGCTGAATAATCAGCTGACGGCTCCCACCCGAATTCCTAAAGACATCAAGATGGTGACCGAGAAGGAAGCGCCTCCTCAATCCGGCTTTGGTGTGGCCGGTATGGGCGATTCCGGCGGCTCTACCGGTGGCGTAATCGGCGGAGTGTTTGGTAACCCACCCGCGCCGGTTGTGAAGGCCGCGGCGCCGAAGAAGATTGCCATCTCGCAGGGCGTTGCTCAGGGCAACCTGCTCCAGAGGACGCAGCCGATCTATCCGCCGATTGCCAAGGCGGCCCGTGTTTCCGGCACTGTTGTTCTGCACGCAACGATTTCCAAGTCAGGCACCATTGAGAATCTGCAGGTTGTCAGCGGAAACGCAATGCTGCAGCAAGCTGCTCTGGAGGCCGTGCGGAACTGGCGCTACAAGCCATATTTGTTGAACGGTGAGCCAGTTGAAGTAGACACGACCGTCAACGTGGTCTTTAATTTGGGTGGTTGATGCACATCTGGGTGATTTTCGCGTCCCGGAGAATCACCTTCGTATTGGACTGAATGTGCACCGGCATCGGACGCATTCCCACTGCCGCAGCAGCCAGGCGGCAACCAGGCACCTTAATCCAGGTACCACAGAAAGTATCCCCTCAGGAGGAACGATTCAGTGATTCTCGCTCAGCTTGCACATTTCGCCTCGCATCCGGCCGCCCTGGCCATGTTCCAGGACCAAGCCCCCGACTTCAGCCTTCTCGGCCTGTTGGGCAACATGGGATGGCCGGCGCGCATCATCGCAGCCATTCTGTTCATCATGTCGATCTGGTCACTGGCTGTGATGATCGATCGCTATCTGTACTTCAGGGCCGCGCGTAACCAGTCGCGTGAGTTTGCTCCGAAAGTGGCAGGCGCTCTGAAGGACAGCAAGCTGGAAGAGGCGATCAAGATCGCCGATCGCAGCAAGAAATCCCATCTCGCGGAAGTTGTCACCGCTGGCCTCCAGGAGTTCCGGAGCACCGGTGGCGCCGTGAACGAAGAGACCATCGAGAGCTCCAAACGCGCTCTTGAGCGGGCTGAAGCCATTGTTCACGCCAAGCTGAAGCGCGGTCTGGGCGTGCTGGCCACCATCGGATCGACGGCTCCATTCGTCGGACTGCTGGGAACGGTTATCGGTATCTTGAACGCCTTCCAACAGATCGCAGTGCAGAAGTCGTCCGGCATCGGTGCAGTTGCCGGCGGTATCTCTGAGGCGCTGGTCACAACAGCCTTCGGCCTGCTGGTGGCTATCCCGGCGGTTATGACCTTCAACTACTTCAGCGGACGCGTGGAAGCCTTCGATGTCGAAATGGACAACTCCTCGAGCGAGCTGGTCGATTACTTCATCAAGCAGAGCCACAAGCGCTAAGCGGCGAGGCAAACTGCCGAGGCGGCAGATGCCGGGCGAGAATCGACGAATGGTGGGAGTGCGAAATCTCCCACCACTCATCGAGAATTTACCCCGGACGAGCCGCAATGAAGGGCAATCGCCCTGTCCGGTTCGGCACTTTGTTGGTCTTGCCGGTGACCAGATTTCGCGATCTGGCCGGGCGGTGAAGCCAGAACCGTTTTGGACGATTGCATCAACTTTCTCGAATCCATAGCCGTGGAGCATAAACATGGGTATCTCAGTAAGGGACGAAGGTTCTAAGGTCAACTCAAACATCAATGTCACGCCCATGGTGGACGTGATGCTGGTGCTGTTGATCATCTTCATGGTCATCACTCCGATGCTCCAGAACAAGGTCAACATCGATCTGGCGAAGACGGACAATCCAGTAGCCATGCCAGATGCGGATAAGGAAGATGCGATCGTGGTGGCAGTGACCCGCGATGGCCGGCTCTTCCTCGGGCAAAATCCGGTTGCCGCAGCTGAACTCGGAGGCAAGGTTCGGGATATGATCGCGGACAAGCCAGGCAAACAGATTTTTGTCCGCGCTGACGCGCGAGCCAAGTTTCTCGATGTTGAGAACGCGATCGACGACGTCCGTACTGCGGGCGTGGACTCGGTCGGGTTGCTGACCGAGAAGCGGCAAACGCCGGGCGCTCCAGGCGAATAAGCTCACCCAGTCAATGCGGATTCGGGAGATAGGGACTCGGGAGATCAAGACATGGCAATGACAACCGACAATGGTCTTCGAGGAATTTCGTCCGATATCAACGTGACGCCGCTGATCGATGTCCTGTTGGTGCTGTTGATCATCTTCATGGTGATCGTGCCAGCAGTTCCTAAAGGCCTTGCGGCGGCAACTCCTCAACCATCGGGTAATATGCCGAATGACGGTGACGCCATCGTAGTGTCGGTGCTCCATACGGCAGGTGAACGGGTTGCGTACAAGATCAACCAGGCGAGTGTTTCGAAAGACGATCTGTTAATCCGTTTGACAGCAATTTATGCTAATCGCGCGGAGCGCACCATGTTCGTTAAAGGTGACGATGACGTGAACTACGCTCAGATCGCGGAAGTCATCGACGTAGGCCACTTAGCTGGTGTAGATCAGGTTGGCCTGATGACACCGAAGGTTTTGGCAGGACAGTAAAAATCAAGCCCGCGGTTGATTAGCCCGCGGTATCAAAGGCACACAAGGAGTTCACAACATGGCAATGGGTGGAAGCAGTGGTCCGGGAGGAATCTCCCACGATATCAACGTAACTCCTCTAATCGACGTGCTGCTGGTGCTGCTGATCATCTTCATGGTCATTGTTCCAGTGACGCCGAAGGGCTTGGAAGCGCTGGTTCCCCAGCCGCCTAAAGACCCGCAGAACACGCCTCCCGATAATCGGACTATCGTCGTGTCTGTGCTCCACACGAGTGGCCCTCAGGCGGCTTACAAGATCAATCAGGACGATGTCGCCAAGTCAGACCTGCAAAATCGTCTGACCGCCATTTATGCCAACCGAGCTGAGCGCATCATGTTTATCAAAGGCGACGACGATGTGAACTTTGCGCTGGTAGCAGACGTCATCGACATTGGTCACTCGGCGGGAGTAGAACACGTCGGCTTGATTACGCCGAAGATTGCAGCAGGCCAGTAAGGGTAAGCCCCGGAGCAGTTCGGGGCTTTGCTATTGCTTTTCGTACAGAACTTTTGGAAAATGCTCACTGCGGTTCCACGAAGTGCCCTTCCGCAGTATGATGCAGCAATACGATTCACATGGCTGAATGCGGAGTCTCCCAACGACTTCAGCCGCGCGGAGACACCAGGCGCGACAATCCTGGCGACGACTCGAAGGAGAAGGATAAGAATATGAATCGACTCGCACGTCTGCCGGTGCTTGCGGCTTTGGTAGTCGCCATGATGGCTTCGTTGACCGGCTGCAACCAGTTGAGAGCTCGCATGGAGCTGAACAAGGGAGTAGCGGCATTCAAGGCCGGGAAGCCTGAGCAGGCAATTACTCATTTCCAGGATGCCACCAAGTATGATCCCAAACTGCCTCAGGCAAAGGAGTATCTCGCCACGGCATTGGCGCAGAACGTTGTTCCTGGCCTGACCACCAAGGAGAATCTACAGACAGCCCAACAGGCGATCGATACCTTCCAGCAGGTATTGGCTGAGCACCCGGACGATGTCAACAGCCTCAAAGGTGTGGGCAGCCTTTACTTCAATATGAAGAAGCTCTCTGAAGCCAAGGAGTGGCAGAAGAAGGTACTCGCGGTCGACCCGAAAGATCCCGAAGCGGCTTACTTCATTGGTGTGATTGACTGGACGGAAGCGCATGAAAACCTGCTCAAAATATTGTCCCCGGCAGGTGCCGAAAACGACGGAAACGGCAATGCGAAGGTTTTGGTAAAGGGATTGTGCACACAGATTCAACAGGAGAATGGAGCCTTGGTTGAGGAAGGCCTGAAATATCTCAACATGGCCGTCGAGAATCGACCCAGCTACGACGACGCAATGTCGTACCTGAACATTACCTATCGCGAGAAGGCGAATATCGATTGCGGGAACGAGGCCGCGCGCAAGGATGACGTAGCCAAAGCGACCGACTGGAACAGCAAAGCCATGGGAACCCGTAAAGAGAACGAAGCCAAGAAGGATAAGGGCAGCGGCGGTATCGTCATGGATTCGAACGGAAACATGAAATAAGCAGCTGCTTACAGATCTGGCAACGCAAAAGAGCCTCCGCTTGCGGAGGCTCTTTTGCGTTGATAATGAAATTCAAGACATCTTGCGGGTATTTTCCGGACGAATCCAACGCGGGCCAAGCCACAATCTGACGGATGAGCTTCATCCAAGCCTGGCGTTCGCACAATTTTCCGACGGCCATCCCCGCGCAGATATTCAGCGAGAGTAACGCCCAGAGAGATCGGCATTCCGGCGTCGCAAGCTAAAGTAAGAACGCGTGGCTTACTTCCCGGACAAGATTGTGCGTTACTTTGCGCCGTCCTTCAGGATTTGCTCGGCGTAGTAGTTATGAACCTTGGCTTCGTTATAGAGCATTTCGGAGTAGGCGTTCTGCAGAAGCTGGGCGTGATTGTTGCGCAGCAACTGACGAATGCCCATTTGCACGCTCGGGTTGCTCATCTCGCGTTGACCTGCGGGGCGCTTCTCGATCAGCTCATAGATGGCGTAGCCGACGACTTTGTGGCCCGGGCCCTCACTACCGGTAATGGGGAGAGTCTCGGTGGTCTGCCCGGCTTTGAGCTTGCTGATGGCGGCGAAGACTTCTGGGTAAGTGGATCGCAGGGGTGATTCGGGAACAAAGCCCAAGTCGCCGCCGTTGGAGCTAATGGGAGGGTCTTCAGAGAACCTGGCGGCAACAGAAGCAAAATCCTCTCCGCTATCGAGACGGCTGCGAAGCGATTGGATCTTCTTTTTGGCCTCAGCGTCATTGCCAGCTTTGCTATTTTGGAGATTGGTGACCTGCTTCGATGGCTCATTGGTGACTACGATCCGCGCGAGGTGATATTGCGGTTCAATCAGGTTGAACTCACTCTTGTGGACGTTGTAATAATTGCTGATCTCAGCATCAGTAATGTTGACCTTGGACTCGATCTCCTTGTTCACTAGCTTGTTCTTGGTCAGTGTGCGGCGAATGTCGCGGCGAACATCTTCGAGGGTGAGATTCTTTTCCTTGAGCTGACGATCAAACTCTTCCTGAGTGGAGAGGGCCTTCATATCGGTAAGTTTGGCGTCCACCTCTTCGTCCGTGGCGACCAGGTTAAGCTTGGCCGCGCGCTGCTGAAGGATTTCGTCTTCGATGAGCTGATGAAGGATGTTCAGGCGCTGAATCGCGGCCTCTTCTTTCGAAGGGCCCTGAGCGCTGTCCCCGAGACTCTGCTTATAGAGCCGGTCCACGTCCGCGGTGACGATCTGTTTACCGTTGACGGTGGCCAGCACCTCGGGTGACGGGGCGTGGGTGCAACCGGTGATTCCGATGGAAAAAAGTCCCACCGCGACAAGTCCAGCGGCAAGGGGACGCATTTTGAGTTCGCTTCGTGCTGAGGACAACCTGAGATCTCCTGGCTGGTTACTTAGACGTTCAGCCTAGAGAATCAGGATAAACCCCCGAAACGGCCGACGAGGGCCAAGCGGGCTATTTCCCGTCAAAGCATTCAGCTACTTGCCAAGAGGCGGCACTGAGATTGCCTTGGAAGGCGTTGTTGCTGGCGGTTCTTCGCCTGCGGCACGCAGTGCACGGTCGATGACCGCCCAGACCTGCTCGGCCGGCATCGCGCCGTTGATGCGTTCTCCGTCCACAAACAGAAAGGGAGTTCCCTCGACTCCCAGGGACTCAGCCTCGTCCATTGAGGCCCGCACTGCCGTTTCATCCTGCTTCTGAAGGCATGCATCGAGCTTTGCACCGTCCAGAGCGAAGATCTTCCCTTGCTCGCGGGCGATCTTGTCGAGCATTTCATTACTCTTCTGCGCATTGCGGTCCGGCCCTGTGACTTCCTGCCCATGGGCGTGCAGATAGTCCACATAACCCCAGTAGGCAGAGCCATTCTGGGCCGCGAGGCAATTGGAGTCGACGGCGGCGTGCAGCGCCCAGGGGTGAATCTCCGTAAGAGGGTCGTCTTTGTAAACGAAGCGGACCTTGTCCTTGTACCGCTCGAGGGTCGCCGGGAACAACTGCTCATGCATCCGGGCGCAATAAGGGCACTCAAGGTCGTCGAAGTTGATGACCGTCACCTTGGCCGCAGGATTGCCACGAATGGGGCGATCTGCGATAGGGATGTTTTCGGCGGGAATTTTAGATAGATCGAAGGTCTCAAGCCGCGCCAGCGACTTGTTATCGGTGGAGATGAGGAAATCGATGTTGGAGGAGCGCGTGCCTTTGGCGACCGTCATCTGCAGCTTATCGTACCCCGGAATATCGCTGGGTTTGCGAGCCCCAAGTGTCACCGTGTAGTCGGACGGGATGGTGAATTTGCTTCGTACCAGGATTTCAATTCGACGCGCCAGCACCGGATCCTTGATACCAGTTTCCTGCGCTTTGCAACCGATGGTAGCTGCAAGCAGAAAGACCGCCGAAAACCACGCCAGACGAATAGGAACGAGACGCACGCGAAACCACCTTTCCTTCACTTTCCATTATTGCAGGAGGAGGGTGGTCGAAGAGCGGGCCGATACCCTCCATAAGACCAGGAATTAGATTGGGCAGTACGCGGGTCTAAGGCTGTACGGTTGTTCAGCTGGCGATGTGCTCAGAAATAGGCTCTCCCAACCTCGAAGAAGAGTTTGTAGTGACCGGCGTCTCCCACGGCGCCGCCAACGACGACCGGCCCGAGCAGGGTGTTGATCAGGAGACCGACAGACCCGTCCGAGGGCAGATGCGAGTCATGCTTCACATAGTAAGCCTTGCCAACGTCGGCGCTTGCGAAGAAGAGGATCTTGCCTCCTGCGAGCGGGGACAGCGTGGCAAGCTTGCGAACATATCCCCCCTGAAAGAGGAAGTACTGATTTGTCAGGAGTTCATTGCTGTTGTACGCCGGAACACGAAACGAGCCGCCGAGGGTGAAGGGCGGCAACCCGCCGGGGTTTTCCCAGAGCGTACTGCCGCCAGAGGCCCCCATATAGATCGACGACTTTGACGACAGCGGCGTGAATCCGAGCACTGACAGCTCGGCCAGCGGGAAAGTTGTGCCGGCCGCGGGCTTGGCATCCCACCATTCCGCGCGGGCACCCAGGCGAATGCCGCTCATCGGGGTAATCGGGTTATCGAAATGGTCCAGGATGAACCGCGTATGCGTCTCGCCTTCCCGGCCTGTCACCCGTGGGTATTCCTGCGGATTGCCGACATTGGGATAGAGCCGCTGCTCGCCGGCTGAGTAACCGGCGCGCAGCTCGCCGGAGCGGCCAAAGATATAGCCGGCGTCGACTCGCCCGCCAAGAAAGCGGTTGCGGTACTCGGCGACGAGGCCGCTGGACGAGTAGATATTCAGGGGCACGTTCTGGGCATAGAACTGGGGAGCGACGAAAAAGCGATGCGACGCGGAGAGAGGCCGGAAGTATTCCGACGACACGATGTACTCTGAGCCGAGGATGATGTCACTGCGCAATTCAGCGCCATAGTGGCCGAAGTCGAACATGGTGAGGCGTCCTCCAACACTCAGCGTCACGTTCTTGTAGTCCCACCCATCGATGATGAGCAGGGGACGCAGAACATTGCGCCCGAACACCTCGGGAGAGGCCGTTACAAGAAGGCCCGGAGTTCCGGAAGTACCGGTGGCGAGATCATAGCTGAGATTCGAAACCTGCTGATCGCTGGCAACTGTCGTGAGCTGGCGAGCGATATGGTCGGGCTTGATCGGTTTGTGAAGCTCGGGCTCCAGGCTCTTCTTGATTTGTTCCGCATTCTGCTTGTCGATGCCCTTTACCTCAACAAATTGAGGGATCGGAACCTGGCGTAAACGCTTTGTCCGCGCATCCAGATAGGCCTGCCAGGTTGCATCGTCTACCGAGAGCTTTTCAAGAATGGAAACTTTGCTGTTTGCCGCGTCATATCCGGCCTTGATCAGCTCGCCCGTCTTGCCGTAATCCATCGTCGAGTACTGCGCCAGCGGGACGGTTACGAGCACGTCGGTCTGCTGCATGCTCCGCAGTTCGTTGGCTGCAATCATGACGCTGATGCCGCGGCCCAGAACACCGACGGCCGATAGCTGTTCGCTGGGCTTGATGGGCGCGGACTGCAGGTAGATGGCCACGGTAATGTCGACGCCGATCTGCTTCGCCACATCGACTGGAAGGTTATCGAGCAATCCACCGTCGGCGTAGATGGCGTCCTTTGTTCTAACCGGAGAGAAGACGCCAGGAATCGACATGGTCGAGCGAAGCGCGAGGCCGAGCGACCCGGAGCGAAAAACATGCGGGTTGCCAGACACCAGATCCGTCGCAACGCACCCAAAGGGAATCGGCAGATCATCGAAATTATCGACCTCAGAATAAGGCAGGGCTATCTTGTCGAGCAGCAGCTGGATTTGCTGTCCCGCCTTGTAGCCGCCCTGCGAGACGAGTCCCTTTTTCACGCCGAACTGAAAATCGATGGGATACTCGGCGGCGTCTTCTTTGCGCCGGAGAGACAGATCGCCGTAGGGCGTGGTATCGGCGAGCATCTGATCCCAGTTGATGCCCTGCACCAGGGTACGAATCTGGGCTGGCGTCTCTCCGGTGGCGTAGGCGCCGCCGATTAATCCGCCCATGCTTGTCCCGGCGACAACGTCAACGGGAATATGATGCTCCTCGAGCCACTGCAGCGCGCCGATATGCGCCAGGCCCAGCGCGCCTCCGCCATGAAGCACGAGGCCGATGCGGGGCCGGGTAGTAGAGGGCCGGGCCGCCTGCTGGGCGTGCGACAACGTAAGCGCAGGCAGGCAGAGGACGGCTCCGCAGAGTGTAGCTTTAAGGCGGATGTTCATACAAGGCTCCAAGGGCATGAAGTATAGCCGCAGGCGAAGTCTCATGTGACTGTCACAATTGAGAGTGCCGGAGCGGATACTTCTTGATCAGATACTCTTCCGACCTCTATCGCTGTCGCGAGCGGAAATACCGGAGGCCTCACCTTATCCGATTGTGGCAGATCCTGGTGAGCCGTCACTGCTGCAAAGACTCACGAATGTACGGCGTCAGGTGAAGTCGAAGTGGTAATCTTCGGCCATGCGTTTAACTGCTTCTCCTTGTTTCCATGGCCTGCGCGCAGCGCGTTCGATTGCCTTTATTGCTTGTGCAGCAATCATTCCGGCCGCCAGCTTTGCACAGGGTGCGCCTGCGAAACGGAACATTTCTTTGGACGATCTGGCGAAAATCGCGCGGGTTGGCGCGCCGGTGATTTCCCCGGATGGCGCGTGGCTCCTGTATTCGGTTTCGCGCATGGATACAAAGGAAGACAAGAATCACGCCGACCTGTGGATGCAGCGCTGGGACGGCAGTTCGCCGATCCAGCTCACCTTTGGCAAGGAAGGGGCCTCGCGCGCAGCTTTCAGCCCAGATGGCAAGTACATTTCCTTCCTCTCGTCGCGGCCGGGCAAGGCTAAGGGCACGCAGGTATGGGTGCTGAATCGCCTCGGGGGCGAGGCCGAGCAGTTCACGGCGATCACCGGCCTCGCGCCCACGCCAACCACTACGCTGGCACCAATCCCGACGCCGGGTCAGCCAACGGAGAAGACGGCAAATGCCGCACTGGCCCCTGTCTCGGCTCCCGCGCCCGGCATGGAGATTCAGGACTACGCCTGGTCGCCCGATTCAAAGCGGCTGCTGATAACTTTGCAGCCCAAAGCCGAGGCAGATGCCGAGGAGGGCAAGCCCCCAGCACCACCCAAGCCCGTCGTGATTGATCGCTACCACTTCAAGCAGGACATTCAGGGCTATCTGCGGAATGACCAGCGAGATGAACTCTACCTCTACGACATCGCGACAAAAAAGCTGGAAAAGCTCACCACGGACAAAAATGTCGACGAAGGGAATGCGCAGTGGTCGCCCGATGGCCAGTGGATCGCCTTCGTGAGCAACCATGACGAGGACCCCGACCGGACAGACAATGACGATGTATTTATTGTGGCGGCCAAGGCAGGTTCGGCGGCAAAGAAGCTGACCACCTGGTATGGGTCGGATGGCGGAAAGCTGGCCTGGTCTCCTGATTCGAAGTCGATCGCCTATGCGCAGGGAGCCAAGCCGGAGCTGGCGGCATACAGTCAGAGGCGTCCCGCAGTTGTCACGCTCGACGGCAAGGTGAGTTATCCAGCGTCGAAGCTCGACCGCGGCGTAAATCAGCCGTGCTTCCTGCCGGACGGCAAACTGCTCTACCTGGTCAACGATGACCGGTCGGCGTATCCGGCTGAGGTCGAGCTTACGGGAGAGGGCGCACATCGGCTGCTGGCTGAGCCGGGAACGACTTCAGCACTGGAGTGCGTAAGCGGCCGGGTCGCGGTCATCCATCAGGACGACACGCACACCGGAGAGATCTTCGCGCTCGAGGGCAATTCGCTACGCAGGATCACCGGCGTCAACGATGCCCTGCTGGCCGAGCTGAACCTCGTGCCGACAGAAGACTTCACCTCAAAGAGCTCCGACGGAACTGAAGTGCACGGGCTCATCACCAAGCCGCTCGGCTACAAGCCGGGCGAAAAGGTTCCGACGATTCTCTTCATTCATGGCGGCCCCAACGGTCAGGATGGACATAACTTCGCATTTGAACGCCAGTGGTTCGCTGCACACGGTTACGCAGAGATCAACGTGAATTACCGTGGCAGCTCCGGGCGCGGCCAGGATTATGCGAAGGCCATCTTTGCAGACTGGGGCCACCTCGAAGTCATTGACCTGCTCGGCGCGGTCGATGAGGTCGTGAAGATGGGCGTAGCCGACCCCAACAAGTTGGGCATCGGCGGCTGGAGCTACGGCGGCATCCTGACCGACTACACCACCGCCTCTGACAATCGCTTCAAGGCAGCCATCAGCGGAGCGGGGTCGGCCGCTCCGCTTTCCTTCTACGGTTCCGACGAATACATCCTGCAATATCAAAATGAGCTGGGCATGCCGTGGAAGACGCGCGACCTGTACCTGAAATTAAGCTACCCGCTGCTGGAAGCAGACAAGCGCATGCACACACCCACGCTCTACATGGGCGGCACCAATGACTTCAACGTGCCAATCATCGGCGGCGAGCAGATGTATCAGGCGCTCAAGTCGCTGCATGTTCCAACAGAACTGATCGTCTACCCAGGTCAGTTCCACGGCTTCACCCGCCCCAGCTTCATCAAAGACCGCTACGAACGATGGCTGGCCTGGTACGACCACTATGTCGCGGGAAAGAACACGCCAGCTAGCCCGCCTCCGGCTCCCGAACCAAAGCCCGCAAGTGCTAGCACGGCGGCGAAGTAACCCTCCCCCAATCGGGGAATAGTAGTTGTGCATGGACACAGATAGGCTGAGTCATCTCTCTTGAAGGATGACTCAGCATGATCAATTGGCTCAGAAAGCCTCTCCAGGCCATATTTGGAATCGAAGCCGCATTCTTCGTACCATTCTTTCCGCTCCAGATATATTTCCTTCTAAGGTTGGCTGATCATGCTGCTCGGGTGCGTGTAGCAACACTGCTTCCCGGCAGTGCGCTTGCCTCCGCGGCCGGGGGAATTTATCTGGCTGCATGGTGGTCGATCAAGAAGAACAAGGTCTCTTCGAGATGGTGGGGGCTGGCAGCTAGCCTCATCAATATAGCTCTCACCTTTTTCATTCTTCGATATACGGAGATACATCTCGTAAGCATTATCTGGCTTGTTCCGATATCAGGCCTGATAGGAGTATTTGTCTTTTCGCGCAAACTGTCGCTGACACCTGTGTCCGCGACACCTCGTCTGACTCCTCCCATTGCCGGCGATGGGACAAGCGCCTGGATGAACAAAATTGGTCCGGCCCTCACATGGACGGGGAGTGTGGGAGTCTTTATCTGGTGGCTGCGCTGGACTAGAGCGAACAATCTTCACACTCAGAGAGGCCTGATGTTCTGGTCTGAATTGATCCTTACAATCATCGTCGTAGTAACTTTGCATGAACTTGGTCATTGTGTGGTGGGTTGTGCCCTCGGAATGAAGCTTCGCTCCTTTGTCGCAGGTCCGTTTCAATGGCGTATCCGCGAAGGGAAATGGGCATTCAAATTCAATCCGCTTGCGATACTCACACCGGAAGGTGCAGTCGGAGTGGTCCCCATCTCAGATGTGGAAAGGCGATGGCGCGATGTATGCATGGTTGCAGCCGGACCTCTGGTCAACATCGCGACTGCAATTGTCACACTATACATCGCATTTCGAACAGCGTCCGGCGCACCCCTGCAGATGTCCGGTCTTACGGCATTGTTTGGCGGATATAGCCTGATCACCGGGGTTTGCAATCTAATTCCATTGCGAGTCGGGAATAGCTACTCCGATGGTGCCCGAATCTACCAAATCTTGTCCCGGGGCCCGTTTGCCGATCTTCATCGTGCTCTTTCTGTCGTGACATCCAGTCTGGTTTCGCCGCTGCGGCCAAGAGACTATGACTTGCAGTCGATTGAGCGGGCCTCTGCAAGTGCAGCGCAGGGAACACAGCTGCTGCTGCTGCATGCCTTTCGATGCCAGTATTATCTCGATCGGGGCATGCTCCCTGAAGCCGCTGAAGCAATAACTGCGGCAGAGAATATCTACCACAAAGAGTCTTTAGACATTCCGGCTGAATTGCATACATCGTTTGTGTTTGATGCAGCCTACGCAAAGCGTAACCCAGTGAGTGCGCGGGAATGGTGGGAACGGATGGAAGCTAAAAAGCCTACCCGGGTCAATGCCGATTACTGGCTGGCCCACAGCGCACTTCATTGGATTGAAGGCAATCTTAAAGCAGCAAACGAATCGTGGCGCAAGGGCAACGTGATCGCGCAACAACTCCCGCAGGCTGGAGCCTATGACTTCGATCGGCATCGTTGCTCTCTACTGCGACAGGCCATTGATGAGTCCGAAGCTTTGCGGGAATCCATACTTGCTCTGCCGACGCTGGTTGAAGCGTTTTAGTATCCTTCGCTTCGCGCCGGAGGCCGCGTGGCGAACCGCGCGAAGCTTGAAACTCAGATATCCTCTGCTCGAAGCAGACAAGCGCATGCACACGCCGACCCTCTATATTGAGGACGAACGACTTCAACGTGCCGATCATCGGCGGCGAGCAGATGTACTAGGCGCTACGTCGCCGGCAAGGATACACTGGCCAGTCCCGTGGCCCAGCCGGAAGTGAAACGAAGTAGCGTTGTACTAATGAAGCGAGCTCCGTCCAGGCTGGCGCTTTCACCTGCGAACAGGCGGCCTTGATGCCTGCTTGAGATGGCGGGAGCCCAACGTCCTGTAGAAAATAAGGCTGATGCAACTGATTCAAATTGAGCAGGCGCGAAGAGACTGCAGCTCACTAAAAAGAAATCGCCGGTTGTGCGAATCATTCCTGAGCGTAATAGAAGGTATTGGTGCGCAAAGTGAGTCCCGGCCGGTTGACCTTTACTTCCAGCGGATGATATTCGCCAGGGCTTGTCGCTGGAGCGGAATCAAATGACAACACATAGTACGATTCGGCGTCGGAGATGCACGTAGCGAGATCGGCGGCGACATCCTTGCTTCCCTCAAGAATCTGGCCGCCGCTCTGGTGCGCCAGCACCTGTAAAGCCAGGCTGCCGGCAGAGACCTCTTCTTCCGACGGCACGCCGTTGAAGTAGTCGTTGTCATGATCGCTGCGTAACTGGGTAGTGTGAAAGAAGTCTTTGGGAGAGACGGCATCCAGAGTTATCTGAGCTTCTCTCAGAGAGGTAGAAAGTTCTACGAGGTAGTGGAAGAAGTTTTGCTTGAGAGCCTTCGTGTCCGGACGAAATTCATGGCTCGAGAGCAGGGGCCATCCGGAGCCGATCCAGATCAGAATGAGCCTGCCGTGGACGTTCACCTCGTGTTGGGCCAGTTCATTGAGTGTCGAGACGGAGCGGATGAATCGCTGATTCAAACATGCAGCCTTATGAGAAGACACATCGGTGGACGGCGACCCTGGCATCCAGACAGAAAGAAAAGCCTGGTTCACGCCGGTCTCGTCCGCGCAGTCGAAGGCGTGGTCTTCGCGAGCGATGTTGTCGAGTTCCTCGAGGAGAGCGGCTGGGTTTCGCGACGGCTGGCCGGCTTTTATTCCAGACCCTGTCGATAATGCAATCGAAACCGGGTAGGCAAGTGGTCCCTGATTTTGCCGGAGAAACTTCGCAATCTCCTTGCGGTCGTTCGCGAAGGTTCGTTCGGAGTCATTTAAAGTATCGAGCACGATCATGACGTGGGTAGTCGCAGCCGATATGTCGCCGTTTACTGCCCGAAAGGATGCGATCTTTTGGGCCTGCTGATTGTCAAACAGCGTGAAATCGTCTTCCCCCAATCCGGTCACAGGTTTTCCGTAAGCGTCGGTTACGCGCACATTGAGAATAAGGCGGTGACCGGCCTCGTATCTGCGCTCCCGTTCTTCATGTGACCGTGGGATCAACTTCGGCGCTTGAACCGGCACAGACGCGGCAGATTGCCCTGATGCCGGCAGCGGAGGTGTAGTCTCTTGCGCCGGCAGGGAAAGAGTAATACATGCGCCGAGTGCGACCAACCAGCTGACGCGTGGCATTGAGGATCGCCCCTTTCAGACTCACATTGCCCGTGAGGATCAATCTAACATCGCAATTCTAACTGAGGGGCGATTGGGGGAGCTTCAGGTGAAACACACGTCGACTCGAGCGTCCCGGGCATAGACCGTTTTCGCGGGCTGAGATACCTTGCTGCCGATTGCCGGTAGAATGTAAGAGTGATGGAACTCATTCAAATCGAGCCGGCCCGCAAAGCCCCCGCGCCCAAGCCCGAGTGGCTAAAAGCGCGTGCCCCCGGTGGCGAGAACTACCACGACCTCAAGCGCCTCGCCCGGTCGTTGAATCTGCACACAGTCTGCGAGAGCGCCCATTGCCCCAACATCGGCGAATGCTGGCAGCACAAGACCGCCACCTTCATGATGCTGGGCAACTTGTGCACTCGACGGTGCGGCTTCTGTGCCGTGCCCAAGGGGAGGCCCGAAGCCATCGATTTTGACGAGCCGCGCCGCGTCGCCGAAGCTGTGGCCGTTCTTGGCCTGCAGCATGCCGTGATTACCAGCGTGAATCGCGACGACGATCTGGTCGGCGGGGCGAGAGCCTTCGCCATGGTGATCGACGAGATTCGTAAACAGGCTCCCGCATGCCAGGTCGAAGTGCTGATTCCCGATTTTCAGGGGAATCCAGAGGCGATCAAAGTCGTCGTCGATGCGCGTCCCGAAGTGCTGAATCACAACACGGAGTCCGTCCCGCGCCTGTACCGGGTTGTACGCTCGGGAGCGCGCTACGAGCGAACCCTGCGGCTGCTTGAATACGCGAAGGAGCTGAATCCTTCAGGCATCACGAAGTCCGGCGTGATGGTCGGGCTGGGCGAAGAGACCAGCGAGCTGCACGAAGTCTTCCGCGATCTGGCGGCAGTCCATTGCGACATTCTGACCATCGGGCAGTATCTGCGACCCTCAAAGGACCACCTGCCGATGGCCCGGATTTACGCGCCAGGTGAGTTTGCCGAGCTTAAGACCGAGGCGCTGAAGATGGGCTTCCGTCATGTCGAGTCCGGACCGCTGGTGCGGTCGAGCTACCACGCGCATGAGCAGGCTGCTTCTACCGGGCTGAGAGTGCTGGCATAGCAACTCGTACTGTCGAGACAAAATCCATGCAGGATAAAAAGTTGGCGCTGGGCGTGATCGCGGCGGTACTCGCTGGGATTATCAGCTGCATAGGGGGCGGAGTTGCGACTTTTTTCGCCTTGATCTTCCTGGACAATTCGCACGACGGTCAGGCAGGGCTGGCATATTTTGTATGGGCACTGCTTGCTGGCGCGTGCTGTGGAGTCGGAGTCGCCATTCTCCTAGGCCGCTATTTTTGGTGCCTCTACTCACGGAAAGATTCAGAGGTAGTCTGAAAGTCGTGTTCGTGGACAAAACGCGTTGACGATTCTGTAAAATAAGCGGTGGCATTTGTGTCCTGTAAGGCACAAGGAAGAGGAACGAGATGGCAGCTTCATATATGGCGACAAATTCGCTGCTCAAAGAATTGCACGGGGATTTGAAGCGGCGCATGGATAAAGCAGTGACGGACTTTCAGACCCACCTCATTTCGCTGCGGACCGGGCGCGCAAGCGTGCATCTGCTCGATCAGGTGCGCGTCGACTACTACGGCACGCCGACGCCGTTGACGCAGATCGCCCAGGTCACCACTCCTGAGGCCAGCATGATCGTTGTACAGCCGTGGGATCTAAGTCAGCTCAAGGAAATTGAGAAGGCCCTGCGCGCTCCCGAGCACGGATTCAATCCATCGAACGACGGCAAGCAGATTCGAGTACCGATTCCGCCAATGACCGAAGAGCGCCGCCGCGATGTGGTCAAGCAGCTCAACAAGGAGCTCGAAGACCACAAGACCGCCCTGCGCAACGTCCGCCGCGACGGCAATGACACGCTGAAGAAGATGGTCAAGGACAAGGAACTCAGCCAGGACGAAGAAAAGCGCGCCCAGGACGAAGTGCAGGCGATGCTCAATGACGAGATCCGGCGGTTGGAAGAGGCGGCTCACCGTAAGGAAGCCGACATTATGCAGATATAGAATTCGATCTAGACGAAGGAGCAGACCATGACGACAGTCCGGATCACTTTGCCCGACCAACTGGCACAAGATGCGCAACGCGCTGGACTGTTGTCGCCGGAGCTGCTCGAGAAATGGCTGCGGGAGCAGCTCAGAACGCAACGAGCCGATACCTTACTTCAAACGGCGGAACGAATGGGGGCCGTGGATGACACGGAAATCCTTTCGCCCGAGGCCGTTGCCGAAGAGATTGCCGCCATGCGTGCTGAACGACGTACGCATAGTCCCAGCTAATGCGGTTGGTGTTGGATACCAACGTTGTCGCGTCAGCCTTGTTGTGGGGTGGTTCACCCAGGCGATTACTTCACCTCAGTGTTAGCAAAAAAGATGTTCTTTTTACCAGCGCCCCGTTGCTGGCAGAGTTGACGGACATTCTTTCCCGGTCCAAATTTTCGAAGAAGATCACCGCATCACTGCTTACCGTTGACCAGATTGTTGATCTCTATGCCGAGCTGGCTGCTCTGGTACGGCCTGTCTCCGTGCCACGCCTCGCGCCTGACCCGGACGATGATGTTGTGATCGGTACGGCGATTGCCGCCAAAGCTGACTTCATCGTCACTGGCGACAAGGCTTTGCTGTCGGTAGCCGACTATGAGGGTGGACGGATCGTTTCTGTCAACGAAGCTTTGGATGCAATGCTCTCGATGTGAGGCATTTTGCTGCGCAGAGTCATTCTTTGAAGAATGACTCGTTGATCTTCTTGATATGAAGAGCAACTCAGTCTGTTTCTACTGCCTGATTATGGGAATATGCGGTTCAGCGTGCGCGCAAACGGTATCGTTTCGCGGACATGTTCGAGGCCGCAGATCCACGCCACCGCCCGCTCGATACCCATGCCGAAGCCACTGTGCGGCACCGATCCGTAGCGGCGCAGGTCGAGATACCACTGGAAGGCCTCTAGCGGCAGCTTGTGCTCTTCAATGCGGCTCTTGAGCAACTCATAACTATCCACCCTCTGCGACCCGCCGATGATCTCGCCATAACCCTCCGGCGCCAGCACGTCGACGCACAGCGCAAATTGCGGATCGACCGGGTCGGGCTGCATATAAAACGCTTTGACATTAGCCGGGTAGCGGTGCACCATCACCGGCCGGTCAAACTGATTCGAAAGCCAGGTTTCGTCAGGAGAGCCGAAGTCGTTGCCGTACTCGAAGGGATGTTCGAGATGACCGTCTTTATGCGCCCGATTGAGCATGGCCACGGCTTCGTCATAGCGCAGGCGCGGGAAAGGCGCTTGGATCGCTAGTAGTTTCGCTATGTCGCGGCCGATGACCTGCAGCTCGGGTGCACGGTTTTTCACGACTGACTGAACGATGTGACTGAGGAAGTTCTCAGCCAGCTCGAGCAGGCCGTCGAGATCGCAGTAGGCTACCTCCGGCTCAATCATCCAGAACTCGGTTAGGTGGCGGCGCGTCTTGGATTTTTCCGCGCGGAAGGTCGGCCCGAAGCTGTAGACCTTGCCCAGCGCCAGCGCGGTGGATTCGATATAGAGCTGGCCGGACTGGGTGAGGAAGGCCTCTTCGCCAAAGTAATCGACGGGGAAGAGCGTAGACGTGCCCTCGCAGGCAGCCGGAGTGAGAATGGGCGGATCAGTGCGCGTAAACCCGTTTGAATCGAAGTATTCGGCAGCAGCGCGCATAATCTCAGCGCGAATGCGCAGGATAGCCGCCTGCCGCGACGACCGGACCCAGAGATGGCGACGCTCCATGAGGAAGTCGACGCCGTGCTCCTTCGGTGTAATCGGGTAGGGGTCGTCTTCCGGCACGCGTTGAACAATCTGCACCTGCTCGATATCGAGCTCATAGCCGCCCGGCGCGCGCTGGTCCGCACGGACCTTGCCGGTCACGATGACGCTCGATTCCTGAGTGAGGCTCTTGAGAGCCTCGAAAACCTCCGGAGCTACGCCGGACTTATGAGCCACTCCCTGGATGGTGCCGGTTCCGTCGCGAAAGATCGGGAAAACGAGCTTGCCGCTTTCGCGCATGTTGTAGAGCCAGCCGCGCAGAGTGACGGAGGCGCCTTCGTGCTGGCCGATGGCGGCAATGGTGGAAACGGGGGCGGAAGCTGAGGATTCAGGCATGAGCAAGGCTGCTTTCGTTGATACGGCTTCGACTCTTTAGGATAGCGCGGCGACCGTCATTCGGCTGAAACCCTGACCGCGTTACCGGAGTGCGTGAGAAGTTCCTGATCTTTATCTTTGCGGGGCCGATGCAGAGAGAAAGCCGACAGCCGATAACTCTGGCGAACTCGATCTTGTCCGGAAGGAAAACCATGCTCCGAACCGCAAAGGGAAAACTGCCTATTGCCGTCTCTGTGTTTCTTGTCGCACTCGTTTCGCAGGGATTCGCCCAGAGCCCCACCGCTGATCCGATGGACCGCATTCGCGGCGTTATCGTGGAGTCGGAAGTGGTAACGCTGGCGGGGAACGTGCATCCGCTGGCGCAGCCGGAGTTCGATCTCGGCGCACTTACGCCTGAGATGCGGCTGGAGCGGATGGTTCTGGTACTGCAGGCGGACGCAGTGCGGCAAGCGGAGTTGGATGCGCTGACCGAGGCACAGCAGAATCCGGAGTCGCCGCTCTATCACCAGTGGCTCACCCCGGCAGAATACGGCGCACGCTTTGGGGCATCACCAGGCGATCTGGCTCGGATCAGCGGATGGCTGCAAGGTCACGGCTTTACCGTGGAGCCAGTTCCGGCTGGGCGGCGAACTATCGTGTTCTCGGGGACGGCCGCTCAGGTTGAGGACACCTTCCACGCGCAGATGCACCGCTATGCCGTTGGCGGACAGAATCATCTGGCCAACTCCGAGGATCCGCAGGTTCCAAAAGCGCTGGCTCCCGTCGTGGCAGGCGTCCTTTCGCTGCATGACTTTCGGCGCATCTCGGCAACGCGCACGATAACGGCAATCGCAACTCCAAATTCGGCAGTAGTGGAAAACACACAGGGCAGCACGCACTACATCTTTCCGGCGGACTTCGCCACCATCTACAACCTCAATCCGTTGTACGCAGCGGGCAAGAATGGCAGCGGCGCTTCGATAGCCATTGTTGGGCGAAGCAACATCAACCTCAGCGATGTGAGCAGCTTCCGCAGCACGGCAGGCCTGCCCGCCAATCAGCCCACGGTGATTCTGGATGGAGCCAATCCAGGACTGGTTTCCGGAGATCAGGATGAAGCGACTCTGGATGTCGAGTGGTCGGGCGCCATAGGCTCCGGAGCGGCGGTGAAGTATGTAGTAGCAGCGTCGACCCAGGCCACCGACGGCGTTGATCTTTCGGCGCAGTACATCGTGAACAACAAAACCGCCACGGTGATGAGCACCAGCTTCGGCAACTGCGAGGCCTACATGGGCGCCGCGGAACTGGCCTTCTACAACAGCCTCTGGCAGCAGGCGGCCAGCGAAGGCATCAGCTCATTTGTCTCCTCAGGAGACAGCGGCGCGGCCGGTTGCAACTCCGGCTCTTCGACCAGCGGCTCACGTGCGGACGTCAACGGGCTGTGCAGCTCGCCGTACGCTACATGCGTGGGCGGAACCGAATTCAACGAAGGCGCAAACAGCCCAATCTATTGGGGAACGACCAACGGAGCAGGCGGCGGCTCGGTGCTCTCCTATATCCCTGAGAAGGTATGGAATGAGAGCGCGAGCTACGGAGGTTCGGGGTTGTGGTCCTCGGGCGGCGGCGTGAGCTCAACCTATACGCAGCCAGGCTGGCAGGTGGGCGTTCCCGGAGCCAACAGCAACGGCATGCGCGCCCTACCGGATGTGGCGCTGACGGCTGCAGGCCACGACGGCTACCTGATCTGTGAGAACGGCTCATGGTACGTAGTCGCCGGCACCTCCGCGGCTTCGCCATCATTTGCGGGGATTATGTCCTTAGTCGTGCAGAAGCAGAATGGCGCCGGGCAGGGGAATGCCAATCCAGCCCTGTATGGCCGCTTAAGCGCAGGCACCAATCCCTTTCATCCGACGCCAACCGGAAACAACTCAGTGCCGGGGGTGAGCGGCTTCACAGCCAGCGGGGCTGCGTACAACCTGGCGACCGGCCTTGGTTCGGTGGACGCGAATTTGCTGGTAAACGGCTGGGCCGAGTCTGGCGGAACCGCGCCGCAGAAGGGGTTTACGCTCAAGCCGTCGGTCACGGCCCTCTCTCTGCTACAGGGCAAGACAGCGACCTTCACGATCGCCCTTGCAGCGACCGGCGGCTTCAGCGACTCAGTCGCGTTGAAGGCAATGGCACCGAGCGGGATGACGGTAAGTTTCAGCCCAACGAGCATAAAACCCGGGGCAAGCACAACGGCGACGATTTCAGCGGCGAGCGTTGCAGCGGGCTCTTACAGCATCACGATTACGGGAACCAGCGCCAGCATCGCAACGAAGACTTCAATGGCGGTGCAGGTCAAACCGGCTCCGGCGATCAAGCTGGGCCTATCCACGGCGTTGATTCAGATGACATCGTCGGGCACTCAGACAGTGACAGTCACAGCGACCCCGCAGGGTGGGGTCGTGCCAAAGGCGAACCTGGCGGGAGTGAGCTTCAAAGTGACAGGCCTGCCGACCGGAATTACCGCGTCGTGGGGCACACCCAGCCTGACAGCAGTTGGCGCGGTGCAGGCCGTGCTAACCCTGACCGGGAGCAAGGCGGCGAGTGGCAGCAACTCCAAGCTAACCCTCACCGGCACCGTCACAGCCAGCGGCGCCCTTTACTCAGCGACCCAGCAGGAGAGCCTGGTGGTAGCAAGGGTGGCCGCAATCGCGCCGCTGCCTATTCGAGAACGTTGACAGGCTCGCAGATTCGTCGCCTACCACGCGTTTTGAACGGGGAACCGAGTACCGTCTAAACCAGCTTGTCGAAAGCAATTTTGGCTTTTTCGGTGATCGAAGCAGGAGTTTCAGGCAGAGAGTAGTGGATCTCCAGCACACAGGCTGGCGGCTCAGGCAATGCCTTGAGTGCGGCGACTGTTTTGGGCCAGTCGATGGTCCCGTCGCCGGGCCATAGGTGCTCGTCGCGAACGGCGTGATTGTCGTGGACATGCACCGAAATGATACGGTTGCCAAAGGTGCTGATGGCGTCCGAGATGCCGACGTTCATGTGAGCGTGGCCAACGTCCAGACAGACTCCGATGCGGGTGAGGTGGCCGAGCGAGAAGATCTCCATCAGGTGTTCAGGCGTCGTCGGCTCGTTGCAGATATTTTCGGCCAGCAGGCGCACACCCAGCGGCCGGGCGAACGCGTCAAGGTGCTCGAGCGCAGTCAGCGCATGCTCTTGCGCTCGCGGAGACCACGTGTCGCTCCGCTCGCCAAGATGCACCACCAGATTCTTGAAGTGGATGTGCTCCGCAGTTTCGAGAGCCCGCTTGACCTCATCCATGGCGTCGATGCGCCGCGATTTCTCAGGATGGAGCAGATTGACGGCGGGAGCGCCTGTGCGGCCCATCTCGCGATCCGGAAAGAGCGGTGCATGCATCGACCAGGGCTGCAGCGAATTCGAAGCGAACCAGCTGGCCAGTTCCTGCACATGCTCGCGGCTGGTGTAGTCAAAGTGCTGGCGTGCGGCGAAGATCTCGACAGACTGCGCCCCGCTGCGGGCAGCCAACTCCAGCAGACCCGGATGCAGGCGCTCCTTGAGAAACAGGTGCGTCGATAAACATCGCAGCATGGTCGTCGATCCCCCGGGCGCGAACAGAAACGTTGAGCGCTAGAGATATTGTCGCATTTCTGAGGCTTCAGCAAGAAAAAGCCTCTTTATATGAGACGAGTACCGTATGGCGAGAGAGATCAGTATCCAGCGGCCTTTCCGAAGAGGCTGCGGTGGTCCTGGCCACCGAGAAGCTCACCCGTTTTAGGGTCGATCGCGATGCACTCGCCATTGGACCAGTGGCCCTTGGCTTCGAGCACGTCATAACCGAGCCTCTTCAATTCGTCGACCGTCTCCGCAGGGAAGCCCGGCTCGAGACCCAGCTTGTCGGGGAGGTACTGATGATGAAACCGCGGCGCATCCACAGCCTGCTGAATGTTGAGGCCGCCTTCCGCTGCGGAGAGAAAGATGTTGGCCACCGTGGTGATAATGCGGGAGCCGCCCGGCGAGCCCAGCACGTACCGCAGGTTATCGCCTTCAAGCACGATGGTCGGCGTCATCGCCGAGAGCGGCCGCTTGCGCGGAGCGATGGCGTCCGCCGGACCCTGAATCAGGCCGTAAAGGTTGGGAACACCCATCTTGGCGGCGAAGTCGTCCATTTCGTCGTTAAGCAGAAAGCCCAGCGATCCAGACGTGACATCCGAGCCGAAGGAGTTGTTGAGCGTGGTCGTCACACTGACCGCATTGCCCTCCTTGTCAACAACGGAATAGTGTGTGGTATCCGGCGATTCGCTGCTATGCCCGGCAGTCTTTGGCGCGGGAGGCAAGAAGCCTTCTGGCCGATGCAGGTCGGCGCTGGGTGTGGCCTTGTCCGTGATGCTGGCGCGCCAGGCGTCTGCATACTTGCAGCTAGTGAGTTCAGCAATCGGCATCTTGTTGAAGTCGGGATCCCCCAGATACTCGCTCCGGTCCATATATGCTCGCCGGTAGGCCTCGGTCACCAGGTGGATCCACTGCGCGCTTCGATCTCCGAGCTTGGCCAGATCGTACGGTTCGAGAATGTTGAGCGCGGCGAGCAGCACTACGCCACCAGAAGATGGCGGCGGCGCACTGATAACCGTGTAGTTGTGAAAGGTGCCGACGACCGGGGCGCGCTCCTTGACCTCGTAGTGGGCGAGGTCGTCGAGGGTGATGAGGCCGCCGCCTTTCTTCAAGTCGCTGACCAGTTCAGCCGCGAGCTTGCCGTGGTAAAAGTCGTCCGGATTGGCCGCAATACGCCTGAGGGTGCGAGCCAGTTCCGGCTGCTTGAAGACTTCGTTGGCCTCGTAGTAATGGCCGTTGCGCTGGAAGATGCGCTTCGTCTCCGGGAAGAGTGCGAGACCGGCAGAGTGGAGCTCGCCGGCTTCTTCAGCGGTCAGGGCAAAGCCCTCGTCAGCGAGCTTGATGGCCGGGGCAATGACCCTGGCCAGGCCGAGCCTTCCGTATTTCTTCTCAGCGTAGGCCAGACCGGCTACAGAACCGGGAGTGGCGATGGCGCGGTAGCCGGTAACGCTGGACTGCAGATTTTCCCGGGGTAGCACATTTCCCTGGGCGTCGAGGTACATGTCCGCGGTGGCGGCCAAAGGAGCCTCTTCGCGAAAGTCAATGAACGTGCTCCTGCCCTCATGGGTGCGAAGCAGCATGAAGCCCCCTCCACCCAGATTGCCCGCAATCGGGTGCACAACGGTCAGCGCAAACCCCGTTGCGACTGCGGCGTCGACCGCATTGCCGCCCGCCTGCAGGATCTGCACACCGGTATCCGAGGCCAGGTGGTGGACACTGACCACCATGCCGTTCTTCGCCCGGACCGGCTGCTCATCGCGATACGCGAGGGTCTTGCTGTCCTGAGCGCCAGCCGGGGATGTGGCCGGAACCGCAAGGCCAAAAGCAAAAACAGTCAGGAATAAGCGCGAAAAGATTCTATGAATGGTCATCGGTTGGCACCATCATAGCGCGGAAGCAACGAGTTTCCCTCGCATTACCGGGTTCAGGAGTGCGCGGGCTTTCGGAACTGATTCGGTTCAAACCCCGGGTCGCATTCGCTTCGGGCTTTTGGGAAGAGACCATCGCGCAAATTGAGCGGCCAGGCGCCACACGATTTGGGACCGCAGCGACAGCATTTCCTTGTGCCCTGTTGTAAAGTTCCGGTACGCTTCGAGCAGCCCTTATTACCAGTCCCTTCCCCTGAAGAGGAGTTTCAAATTACTATGCGCCCTATTTGTCCTTCGCGTGTCGCTTCAGTTTTGATTGCGCTTGGAATATCGGCATCGACTTTCGCCTGGTCGCAGAGTGGCCCGTCCCGGTCGATCGTGGAGCTGCCCGACAACTACCAGTGGCTTGAGGATGTGAACGGCGCGCGGTCGATGGAATGGGTAAAAGCCGAGAATGAGCGTTCAGCCAAAGTGCTGGAGTCGGACCCCCGGTTTGCAGAATTCAAGGCCGAAGCTCTGAAGGTGCTCGAGTCGCCGGAGCGGATCGCATATCCCGCCTTTCGCAACGGCGTCGTGTACAACACTTGGCAGGATGCTGCGCACGTGCGGGGAATTTTACGCAAGACCACACTCGCCGACTACCTTACCGCGCAGCCGCACTGGGAGACAGTTATCGACTACGACGCGCTGGGCAAGGCGGACAACGTCAAGTGGGTGCAGCATGGATTGACTTGCCTGTATCCCGGAGACGGCATTTGTCTCGCCGGGCTTTCGGCCGGTGGCGAAGACGCGGATACCCTGCGCGAATTCGACCTGAAGACAGGAAAGTTCGTCGCCGACGGGTTCGTACTGCCCAAGTCGAAGCAGCAGGTGGCATGGGTAGACAAGGACACGCTGCTCGTGGCGCGCGACTGGGGCACGGGCACGATGACGACTTCAGGCTATCCGTTTGTTGTGAAAATCTGGAAGCGCGGCCAGCCGCTCGACCAGGCGAAAGAGGCCTATCGGGGCAAGGAAACGGATGAGGGCGCGGGGCCGCGAGTGCTCAATGATGCGCAGGGGCATCAGGTGGTCCTGATGGACCGGTCGGTAGATTTCTTCTCCAGCGAAATATCCCTGCTCACTCCCACCGGCGTGAAGCGGATCGCCCTACCGGGCAAGATCGGCCTCAATGGCCTGCTCGATGGACAGATCATCGTGACCCTGAACGAGGACTGGAAGACAAACGGAACGAGCTTTGCGCAGGGGTCGGTGGTTTCGCTCGATCTGGCGGCCGTGGAGAGGGATTCCGATCATCTGAAGCCGACGATTGTCTTTGCACCCACGGCAGAGGAGTTCGAGCAGGGCGTCTCGATTACCCGCAATCATCTCCTGATCGTGACGCTGGAGCATGTGCAAGGGCGGGCTTACGAATACAGCCGGAGCAAAGCAGGATGGACGCGGCGCAAGCTGAATGTTCCCGACAACAAGACGGTGGGCGTCGTGAGTACGAATACCTCCGACGACAAGTTCTTTTTGTCGCTGACAGGCTTCCTCACGCCTTCATCGCTGCAGTTGGGAGACGCCGCGACGGGCGACCTGAAAGAGGTGAAGGCGCTTCCTGCGCAGTTCGATGCTTCGCAGGACGTAGTGGAACAGCTCGAAGCGACCTCTTCCGACGGAACCAAAGTGCCCTATTTCGTCGTGCACCGTAAGGATTTGAAATACGACGGCTCGAATCCCACACTGCTCAACGCCTACGGCGGCTTCCAGATCTCGATGACGCCAAATTATTCGGGCGTGATGGGCAAGCTGTGGCTGGAGCGGGGCGGGGTCTATGTGGTGGCAAATATTCGCGGCGGCGGGGAGTTTGGCCCGGCGTGGCATGATGCCGGCCTCAAGACCAACCGGCAGCGCATCTATGACGATTTTGCCGCGGTGGGCGAGGACCTGGTGAAGCGCAGGATCACTTCACCCCGCCGGCTGGGAATCATGGGCGGTTCCAATGGCGGCTTGCTGATGGGCGTGGAGTTCGAGGAGCACCCGGACATGTGGAATGCCGTGGTGATTCAGGTGCCGCTGCTCGACATGCTGGGCTTCGAACACATCGCCGCCGGGGCCTCATGGGTAGGCGAGTACGGGTCGATATCTGTGCCTCAGGAGCGGAATTTTCTGGCCTCGATCTCGCCCTACAACAACCTCGATCGCAAAGAGCATTATCCCGAGCCCTTCATCTTCACCACCACCAAGGATGACCGGGTCGGCCCTGTGCACGCGCGCAAGTTTGCCGCCCGGATGGAAGAGTACGGAAAGCCGTTCCTGTACGACGAAATCATCGAGGGCGGCCACGCGGCAGGCGCTGATCTGAAAGAACAGGCGGGCACATGGGCGGAGACCTACGTCTACCTGACCCGGAAGCTGGTCGACTGAGGGAAGCTGGTGGAATAGCGACCGGGCAATGAGTCAGTTTGAACGACTGTTTTCGGATGGCCTACTACCTGAAACAACAGATCGCTTCCTACAAGCCGACTTGTCAAGACCGATCTGGCAATTGAAACGTTAACTCGCACGAGTTCGCAGATAGGACTCTAAGCGAGACACCCCATAGACTCACTGGCAGTCACTAAGCGGAGATTCCTAAGTGTTTAAATCCGCACCCTGGGCGGGCCGAGCGTCAACCATACTTGAGGGTGGTGCTCTGTCCGACCTCGATAAGATAACCGTCAGGATCGCGGATGTAGCAGCGCCACTCGCCGTACTTCTCCAACGGCTCCGTGATGAACTCGGCCCCTCGACTTTTCCATAGTTCATAGCACGCTTGAATATCCGCAACGCGGATATTCATAAAGCTGTTGATGCGATTCGGGTCGGGAACGCTGAGCGATACCGTCGGCTTGTCCGGTGTCGGCCCGCCCCCGACGTTCAAAATCATCCAGATATTCGCGAACTGAAGGTACGCAGGCGCGTTGCCGTCACCCAGGGTCAGAATGCGAGCGCCGAAGACCGTTTCGTAGTAGTGAGCCGATCGGTCGATGTCGGCGACGGTGAGAAATTGCGCGATGCTGATCCCCTCCTGCGGGGGCATCTCATAGCTCTTCTGCTCGATTTGTACGCTGTTCATTGACAACCCCTTTCCCGAAACAGAGCCCACCGGAGATTAAACACCCTAAATCCGTCGTATGGCACCCCAATTCCGTGACCTCGCGAAGACGTGAAGCAGCGAACGTCGGCTAAGCCGAATTTGACTGTCCACTCTTGGGACAGCTAACGGCCCCCTCGGACACTTTGTCGTTCGCGACAAGATGAAGTTGGATCGGTAACGAGAAACGCCCATCTCGTCATCAATTCCCGTTCCAGGCTGGCATTTTGATCCAAACTGGCGCCACCCCCTCGCACGGGCTGGTACAGCCTCTCTCCGTTACAGAACGTAAATCATCCCCCGGAGATCACAGGCGAAGAACAACATGAGATTTGTGTGTCCCACCCTTCGCAAAAGCGCGAAGGATGGGGCACCCCCATTGGTGGTTGGGGTAGAAAAGACGAGGTTAGTTTGGAGATTTGTTAGTCCCACCGGCATGGTTATTGGGGACAGGAAAGACAAAGGCACGAAAGACTTGTGGTTTCTCTCCCCGGTTTTGGAGATGGGATGTAGAAAGACAACGACACTGGGGCATTTGTGGCTTCCCACCCTTCGCAAAGTGCGCGAAGGATGAGTCACCCGCATGGTGGGTGGGGTAGGAAGGCGAACAACAGGATTGAGTGTGGTCTCTCACCCGCATGGTGGTTGGGATAACAGGAAAAGACAAAGAACACGGGGAGATTTGTGGTTTACACCCAGATTCATGGAACTTCGACTTCATGGAACTTCGACGGGTGGCTTTGTCTCTGATTCTCGTCGCTGGGTTGCCCATTCTGATTCGATTTCGACTGTTCCTTCTAATCCGGTGGTGTAGTGGCGATAGCTTGACCAGGGCCAGTCTTGCGGCTTGTCGACGAGGCTGCGAGTTACGGGATTTCTGTGCATGTACTTCAGTTTCTCAACGGTTTTGGTTGCTGTGTGGACGTTGAAGTCGTAGTAGCGGCGCTGCCAGAATTGCAGTTCGCTGGGGGTTTTGAGTTTTCTTGAGGTTTGTTGTTTCAGGACTTGGAGTGCTGTTGCCAAGGAGGCGACTTTTGGTTCGCTTAAGAGCAGGTGGATGTGCTCGGGCATGAGGACGTATCCGGCGATGACTAACTGGTAGCGCTTGCGGGTGGCTTCTAACTCGTGCTCGAAGGTCTGGTAAGCGGAGTTAGTGTTCAGGAGTGGTTTTCGTTGATAACAACTGAAGGTGATGAAGTGGAAGTTGCCGGTGTGTTGGTAATGGACTAGACCTTTGGGCATTGTGGAAAGTTTAGCTCGGAGACTGGTGGGTTCCTGTTCAATTTTGTGGTTGGGATAGAAAGGACAACTTCAGTTTGGGACATTTGTGAGTCCCACCCTTCGCAAACTGCGCGAAGGATGGGGCACCCGGCGTGAAGGATGGGGTACCCCGTCACCCTGGATTGGTGGTTTCGACAGAAAAACCGACGGGAAGCTGCGATTCTGTAGGGGGTTGGTTTTGTGAAGGGGGTTATGGCGGGTTTTGTTGGAGGGAAGGTTTCGCGGCCTGTATCGCATTTGGGGGCGATTGGGTTTGCGCTGGCTGGGTTTACTTTTTGGGTTTTGGCGGATACTTCGGTCAAGCTGGTGGGGCAGTCGGGGTTGCCGGCTTATGAGATGGTGGCTGGGCTGGGGCTGTTCATGGCGCTGTTTCTGGGGGTGTATGCGCTGGGCCGCGGGCAGGTGCAGGCGCTGCGTCCGAAGCGGCTGGATCTGCAGCTGCTGCGGGCGTGTCTGGATATGGCGAACAATGTCTGCGTGGTGGTTGCGCTGCGGCATCTTTCGCTGACGCTGTTTTACATCCTGATTTTTTCGGCGCCGATTCTGATAACGCTTCTGTCGGCGGTGATTTTGGGCGGGGGGCTGGGGTGGCGGCGGGGGCTGGCGATTGTGGCGGGGTTTGCAGGGGTGGTGATTGCGGTGCATCCGTGGAGCGCGGTGCACGAGGGCGACTGGATTGGGTATGCGGCGTGCGGGGTGTGCGTGACGTGCTTCTCGGTGAATATGGTTTGG